>Ga0183100_1000103_pt1 | contig 121022 bp, 78 predicted proteins | sample Biomet2_FD_127789 | JGI IMG/M metagenome (GOLD analysis project Ga0183100, IMG submission 127789) | Microbial communities from bioreactor (seeded with anoxic lake sediment) at LBNL, California, USA - Biofuel metagenome 2 | ecosystem: Engineered > Bioreactor > Anaerobic > Unclassified ... | reverse complement strand
AAACTCGTCAAAATTAAAGTCAAATTAAACTAAAATAAACATTTCGTTTTGTGCGCCTCCGGTTTAATTAATTAATAATCGGCAAATTATGCTTTTTACTCTTCATCATCTCGTTTAATGCCCCTAATATTACTGGTTTATATGGGACAAATCAATCCTGATTTTCCTCCCCATTATAAATTAAATACTGCAGTATTCTCGAATACCATTGTAATTACACCCAATAATCCAACTAAAGCTATTTCTGATTTAAGAGTGCTGATAATAGATACAGAACAAGAGGAGATTGTTTATTATGATAGAATAACCACATCAAAATATGATGCCCGGATTTCCGGAGAAGTAGCACAAATGACAAAGGGCCTATTGAAAAATATATATTATAAATAAAACCTGCGACCCAGCTGAGCGGAAAATGCTTTGCCGCCCCGGACAAATCGAATCCTGATACTTGGGAGTGCTCAGCGGGGGATGAAATAACAATGTCATTCTTTCGGGATTTGCCTGTTTTGTCGTTTCTTAATTTCTGATATTACGCTAAACCTTATTTTCCTTATCTTTTTTAAACCTTAGTAGAACAAATTATACAAACGAAAAGTAACTTTATTCCCTTATAACCATTAAAATAAGGTAATAAGGTCGTGGGTTATGGCGGTTATTATTCCTACTAAGGTTCAAGGATAGAAAATAAGGTTTTCCTTTTTTGTTTGCCGGGCTGAGTGGTAAAACATTACCGCCCGGAACAAAGCGAATCCGGATACTCGGAACCGCTCAGCGGGGGATTTCAAAATAAGGATTAACGATTTTAGAAATAGATAAACATCATCATTCTAAAATCGTTAATCCTTTTTCGTTATTTTTACTTGTTGATATTATTGAGCAAGGGTAAACCGCAGGCTGATGCCGGCATTGGTAGTGGAATTGGGATACTGCGATGAAATAAACGGATTGGTATTCGATTTTTCAAAAAAGAATCTCAGGTTAAAATTCTGGCTCATCATGTAGTCGGCCGAAAAATTGATGGTTGTCAGTTTTTGTCCTGCCGAAATCTGGTCAATATTCTCGTCCACCCTGCGGAGAATGGTTTTATTATTTCGTATGGAAACATCGCATTTGATGTTCAAGTCGCTTTGGACCTTTGTCTTTTTGCTCTGAACACCGAGTGTTTTCAGGATATATTCCATATTTTTGAAACGGTAGCCTAATCCAAACACGAGTTCGGAACTGCGGATTTCCGTGAGTTGGTTATTGACAAAACTCAACGCCAGGTTACGTGATTTTTTGTATTCCGCACGAGTACTCAGGTTATTAACCCAGGTGAGGTCAAAACCAATCAACGGACTGAATTGTTCGGTAATAGTAACGACGTCAATCTGGTATTGAGGCCTGAAATTGTTATAGGCATCCACTGAATCGGCATGGCCGTTGGCCGGATTTACATGATAAAGAATATTCGACCGATAGGAAGCCACACTGTAGGTAGAACGATAAGCGTGCGAAATGGTTATATTTTTCAGGTAACGGCTCAGGAATTCAATCTTGGATAATCCGTTGTATGTGATCCTCCAGTTGGGTTTTGGTATTTTTGGAAAAGGATTAAGATTGGTGCTGCTGGCGCTTTTGCCCGAATATGCCGCTAAAAAGGATGCCATTAATACTTCCTGTGATTTGCTTCCATAACCAACCGGGAAGCCGGTGGAGTCGTATTGCTGGTTCCAGTTGGGATTCTGCTGTGCAAGGCGTTTGGCAATCTCAAGGCGGTTGCTTTTGAGCTTTTCAAAGGTAGCCGATTTGTTGTCTTTTGAATCTTTTTCAAAAGCTGTACCCCAGATATTGTACGAAATAGTAAAGCTGCCGTTATCCACAGCTGATTTTGGAACAAATCTGCCATCCTCCTGCGAATACAGGAAATATTCCTGGTGGTTCAGGTTTTCGGTACGGTCGGCATTCAGGTCAATCCGGAAATCAGGTATAGGTTCAATGGTTCCTTTAATGGTAAGATTTTTACTTCTTTTAACATACATGGCATTGTTAAGCAGGGAATCCATAGAAAGCCAACCGTTATCGGCAGCAGTGTAACGTATGTCCTTCTGACTACCGAATACAAAACCGAGTCCTGGCGCCATATCGTTCAGGCGGTTACCAAAAGCATCAGGTTTGGGTGTAAAGCCAGGTAAAAGCGTTCCGTTGTTTTCGGAATAGGAGAAAGAAACGTCTTTGAAACCGGTAAGTATGCCCAAAACGGTTTTGGAAACTATTTTAACATAATTTACCTTGGGTTTTATTTCTTCAATCGTATCGTTAGCTGCCTTTTTAGGCATCATTTTTTTCATGTTCGGCGCGCCGGGACCTTTCGACTGTTTAGATTTACCGTCATCCAGGTTCTTCAGGAAAGGAATCATGCTGTAGATACCTGTAAGTTTAAATGCGCCGTTTAGTTGCTTTGTATTTGAATTTTCGATGGTATTTCCCATCCGTTCCTGGAGCGAAACAGGAGAAGCTTCCCAGCGATACACGCTGCGATATTGGGTAGTCAGGGTAACCCAGTTTAGCAAAGGCAGTTTATTGATAGGAATATTGTAGGAAACCGACGAGGTTTGGTTAAATCGTTGAAGCGTACCAAAGCCGAGGATTTCATCAATAATGGAATCGCGTTTTGCCTTGTAATCTACGTCGTGTTTGTCGATACGGCCTGCAGGTTCATCAATATAGGCATTGGCATCGGCATGATATTCCACTTTTAGTCCCTGGGTAAGGTCAAATTTAAGGTCGTAAGTTCTGTTCCAATCCCATTTTTTAACATAACTGGGTTCAATTAAAACCAGCGCATCACTTTTGTTACGGTATTTAAGTTCGCTATATTCCCGGTTCATATCAGTACGGAACGAGAATACTTTTGGCATATAATAGAAATTAAAATCTTTAAGTATCTGGAAAGCTTTATATTTGGTAAGAAATTTAATTTTATCAAGCGGTTTTACTATTTTAGGCTGATTAATAAAGTTGTAGCCTATACCTCCGCGATATGTTTTTTGCAAGTTGTAATCAATATCAATGTTGCGGTGGTAAATTTCGGAATAGGCATAGGTTAAATCAAAATTTTCGATGTCGTAAACGTGATTCTTTTTGGAAGCACCCACTTTTTCCTTGCGCACATTCATGAAGTTGATATTTTTCCGCATGGTAAAGTCCTGAACACGTTTTTTCAGGGAATCTTTTTCCTGACTGGTCATGTCTTTAATCTGATCCTTATACAAGATGTCGGGATCTAACGGATTATACTGAGGATTGCTGCGCGATTCGGAATAATCGAAGTGCATAGGGATACGGATACCGGATTTTTCGGGAAAGAATTTACCGAGTTCAAGATTGGTAGCTATATCAAAGTTGGTAATTGTCTCTTTTTGTCTGTCATTAATTTTCTTTTCGATGCTTCCGAAACCCGGGGTGCTGTGGCTTCCCGAAACGGTGAGCGTTCCGAGGTCGGCAAGGGTGGTGGCAATGCGACCGGTAGCGGCAAATCCGCTTTTTTCGTTAAAGTCGGTCAACCGGAGTTCATCAAGCCAGATCTCGGCGTTTTTTGCCATCCCGTCGTCCGTATCGTTTATGGTACGTTTTTTAGGGTTGCGGACACCTATCATCAATGCTTTGATATCGCTAAGGCTGGGCGTACCTACAACGCTTATCTTATTATTTCCATCGTAAACCACATAAGGCAAAGAGGTAGAAGTGGAATTCTCTCCTTTGCGGATATCATTGTTCCGGAGTTCTTTGGCATCCACCAGTTTGCTTAGTTCAATGTTGAAGCTGTTACTATCGGGCCAAATGGCTTCGGCGTTGGCTGAGGATGTATACCAGGGAGTAAAGGATACCGGAACTTCATATTCGTAATAGTTCTGCGTAAAATCGGAGCCCATACGGATAAAAACAGTCAAGTCGCCCTGTTTCAGATTATCGTTATGGTTCACTTCTTCGGCATGTACATACATTTTCAACCGTTTATACTGACGAAAATCGAAATCGGTGGTTTTAAAAGCTCCGCGTGCATCTCCATCCATCAGGTTGGTAACTTTAAAATCAATAGACTGCTCGTTGAGTTTTTGCATATTGGTAGTTCCCAGGTTGACTTCGCGTTCAATATCGGGAGGCAGTACGTAGGGTATGGGTTTACGGCTACCGTTTTCTTCAATACTCACGGCAGAGATGTCGAATTGGGTCTCGTTTTGTTCATCGTTGGGAATATATTCGCCATTTGCCAATAAACTCTGATCGTATTTGCGCCATTCCCCGCGAACCAGTTCGAACGTGGCAAAACGGCAAACCACAGGTTGAATAAAGCCTTTAAAAAACATACGCATAAAGCGGATAGATTTAAAATCCTGGATATTGCCTACAACTTTGTCGGGCGAATGAATAGGAATTTTAAACTGGTACCATTTCACTGTAGCGCGTTTACCATTATCGAGCGGTATATTCTGAGCGGTATAAATGTCGGAAATATAATTCTGGCCGATTGTCATTTTTTCGGGACGGAGTTCTACTTTATACTGGAAATATCTTTCGCCGGTGCTCAAGGTATTATCTTTGTTAATGTCCTCTACGTTGGGAAGGTTTGTGGCTTGGGTTTCAATGGCTCCTGTGGGCGAATTGCCTTCCGGGCCATTAAATTGTTTATATCTTTCGAGTATGCTCTTATATTTTACGTCTTTGTCGTAATCGCTGCCGCGGAAATAATGATAATCGTCAGCCGAAGGGTCGTTATACGCTTGTAAATAGGCTTCGGATCCTGTACCGTAGAGCGATTCAATTTGCTTAAGATAATTGCCGTAAAAAAATAATCGTTCATCATCATCGCCCAAGCCGTCGTAACCAACATCCTGGAATTTACGAGCAGCGGCGTCGTTTGAAAATCCCGAAACCAATGCCTGTAAGCGAGGAACTCTTCCCCAGATGGTTGTATCTACATCGGATACATCAGCAGAAGTAGGTAATCCGTTTTCATAACTTTTTCTTCCGTCGCGCAGAATATCTTCTGAAATGTCGCCGAGGTTAAAATACAGATCACCACCTGGAGGATTGGCAATGGTATCGTCGGCAAAGGGATCCATCATCCAGAACTCAATGTATTCCACATTGGTTGCTTCAAAATCGGTAGTTTCCATTTTGCGCATGATACCGCCCCAGCGGGTTTCGGGCGAACGAAGTGTTCCGTCGGCATTTAAACCTTGCGAAACTCCCGGAATACCGGTAATGTCGTAATTGTTTGGACCTCGCTCCTGGGGATAATACGCCAGGTTGAATACCGGGATATTCGTCGGTTGTCCGTTTGGCGGGTCAATGTTAGGAAAAATTTCGCTTTCGCGGATATAACGCACTGCATTTTTCGAGAGTTCGTTTTTATCAACATTGGCTGGTTTAAGGTTACCTGTACGGTCGTAAAACAAAGGATCAATGATATACCAGGCTAATTTTGCGCGATTGAATCCATATTTAATGCCTGTGTTTTGTGCGGCTTCGGGAAACATGCCATATTCGGTCTGCCCTTCGGGTGTGCTTGCCATAAACCAATTGGAGAGGATGGCGCTTTTTAGATCAATGGTAGATTTGGCGCCTTCAAAATCGTCAATATACGAGGTTCCCGATTTACCTATGGCTTTGGAATGTCCGGGAATAAATTGTGCAAATTCACCGTTGAATGTAATTTTGGAAGGTGCTTTTGTTGAATAAAATGGTAGCTTATCCAACATTTTGGTCAACCAGCGCGATTCGGTTTGGTAGCTTGCATCCATACCCCAGATCGTATTGGAAATGGGGTCGTCACCGAAATTGGTTTTCTGGGTCAGGGGGCGTTCGCGCATATTGAGTATCGTAGCGCCTATGGATAAATCTTTGTTTGCCGCATAATCCACATGAGCGCCCATCAGTCGCTGAGTCTGGATATTGAACTGGGCATTATTTTCGAGTGAAATATTTACCGGAGTACCGGAATTCAGAATACCTTCGTTGATAATACGAACCCTGCCGAGGGTATAATCCACCGTATAATCTACATTTTCGGTAAGCGGAGTGCCACCGGCGGTAACTTTAACCGATCCCTGGGGCACATTGAGTGCATTGAGCGAAATTTCGGAACCGGCACTCGACTTGTACATCCCATCAAGAACATATTTGTTTTTTGCCGGATATTGCTGGGCGCCCGTTTTGGTCATGGTATAAAGGGAATCGTAGCAATATTTATTGGCAAACGTCGGATCGTTTAATTTATCGCGGAGATAACTTCCGAATGGCTCAAGCATGGTAAAATATACGCGCCCGCTCGACGATTGTATAGTACCGCCGTTGATGGCAGCGCCATCAATAAAGTCAAACATGCCGTCGTGTGGCGGATTGCTTTGCGGTGTCAGGTTATCGAAATTAAACACCTGAAGCAGAGGTGTGCCTTTTAACGGCCCTTCGGTAAAATAACCGGTAGGAACGCCGTTATCGTTACCCGAATAGAGAATGTTTAACACAAAATCGGAAGAATTGACCTGATAAGCGCCGATGTTGTATACATTCTTCATCATCAGGTTCCACATCGGGAGCTTGGTGTTGAGAGCTGTACTTTTCAAAAGTTTTACGCGGAGACTTCCCGGGGTATTGATACCCTGATCAGAAAATTCACCCACCTGATAAACCTGATTTTCGCCTATAACTGTGTATTGATAAGAAACAGCGAGTACCTGATCGGAATTAATGGCTGAGTTTAAAGAGATAAAACCTAATTTGCTATTGAAGGTAAATTCGGAAGAACTCAGTTTACGGGCGCTTTCCACCACTTCAAAATCCTGACCGGCGACAAAATTATAAGGTAAAGTTACCAGATAATTAGGCGCTTTGTAAACATTGCGAAGCTGGGAGGTATCGGAAGCCAGGCTAAACAAGTTGTTTGTTTCGTTGGAAGGATAAGCGTTGGCATTGAAATTATTATTAATTTTTTTGTTATACGGTACGGCTTCACCAAGATCGGCAAAAGCAACGATGTTGCGGTTGTCGGTTACAGCAGCGCCTATCTGTGTTATCCAGACTTCAATCTTGGTTATGTTGATATTAGATTGAACGATGGGAAGTTGGGAGAGAGATTTCTGGTAATTATCGCGGAAATACTGCGAAAGAAAATAGTGACGATTTTCTTCATATTCGTCGGCTTTGATACTGAATTTACTGGTTTGAGCTCCACCCTGAACGGTAATGTTTTGAGTCTGGCTCTTTTGTTCGGAATAAACCCCGGTAAAAGTAACTTTTCCAAACTGCAACTGGGTTTTTAATCCGAAAAGGCTCTGACTACCATTGATCAATGTACTGTTAAGCGGGAGTGTAACATCCCCTGCTTCAATAAGTTTTACAATTTCATCTTCTTTACCTTCGTATTTTAATTTCAGCTTGTTTTCAAAGCCAAAGGAAGCTTCGGTATTATAATTAGTCTGAAATTCGATTTTATCACCGATTTTAGCAGATACATTCATTTGAATTTTCTCCTGAAAGTCGAAGTTGGTCGTACGGCGTTGGCGTACACTCAACGCAGGGTCTTCGCGTTTGTTTGATAAAATGCCAAATATCAGTTCGGCAGAACCTTGCGGACGAATATCTATGGTATTGCTTCCGAAAATTCTGTCAAACACTTCGCCTCCAATGCGGATAGGCGGAATAATTCCGTCTGCACTTGCCTTGCTGGTAGAAGACGACCGTTGTCGCCAGTAATTCTGTAGCGAACGGTTTTGATCGAGTTTCTGATAGTCGTCAAAAGACATTACGGCAGGCTCTCCCAGTGTGCGGCCGCCTATTCTCCGTTTCAGGATATACTGATTGGTAGCAGGATCGTATTCCTCGGTAGCGGTAACGTTGGATGGGTCTTTTAAATATAGGCCGCTTTTGTTTTGAACGGGTATAGGGTTTTCCAGATCCTGATGAAAAGGATATGGGATTTTTTTGCCGGTATCCTGCCGGTCGATGGAATCGGGAGGAAAAGCGTTGTATTTTATTCGTACTTTATTAGTTGAGGCTGTACCAACCCATACTAAAGCTAAAAATAAAGATAAAACAAAAAATTTAAAGGAATGTAGAGTAAGCTGCTTCAATGAATTTTCAAGTTTAATTCGACTAATTATTTATCACAATTTATCGGAATTTGATTCCCTTCTGATTCTGTCACTACGCATTGAGGCCTGACTTACAGAATTTTTAACGCACTCTTTATTAGTTGTTCCACCGAAAGGTTAGTGCCTGCCGGATCAGAGGAAATAATTTTTTCAAGTGTTTTATCGGCAAGGCTTTTATTAAAACCGAGCATCGTCAATCCAGATAACGCTTCATTTTTATGCGTATTGTGTGAAATATCCAAAATATCTTTAGCTATCATCTCTTTCCCAAGTTTATCACGCAGGTCAATGATAATGCGTTGAGCCGATTTAGCGCCGATACCCTTTACCGACTGCAATACACCGGCTTTTCCCTGGCTTATCGCCTGGTAAACTTCATCGGTGGTGAGTGATGAAAGAATCATACGGGCTGTGCCGGCACCAACACCCGAAACGGAAATCAGATGACGGAAAAGGGTACGTTCGGCTTCGAGTGCAAAACCGAACAGCATCATCGCATCTTCCCTTACTACCAAATGGGTGAACAGTTTATACCGTTCGTGCTCTTTGATAAGCGTGTAAGTTTGTAATGATATATTCAGAAAATATCCTATACCTCCTGTTTCAACCACAACGTATGCCGGGTTGGTTTCCGCTAATTTACCCTCTATAAATGAATACATGAATTATAATTTTGCCTTTCGTTCCGACCTTAAGCTATTCTTTTAAAAAGCAAAAGCAAACATACACGATTTTTTTTACATACAGCTTACGGCTGAAGAAAAAAATACTAAACTGGCAGAAATATTTTATTATAAACTTTTGATATTGATGGCATCTGCAGCCAGGTATCCGGTGGAGAAAGCTGCCTGAAGATTATAGCCGCCGGTATCTCCGTCAATGTCGAGGACTTCGCCGGCGAAGTAAAGGTTTTTCACCAGCTTGGATTCCATGGTTTTCGATGAAACTTCATTCAGCGAAACGCCTCCCCGCGTGGTCATTGCCATAGTAAAACCACCGGTACTTTCAACTTCAAAAGGATATTCGCAAAACGAAACCACTAAGTTATTCCGTTGTTCCCTGGTGATCTGGGCAAGCTTATGGTCGGGTTTCAAATGGAGTTCGTCCAGAATCAGTTTCATCAGGCTGCGGGGAATATCATAATTTTTCATCAGCATTTGTATCGTCATTTTTCCTTCCTTTTCGGCAGTTTCCATAAAAGTTTCGCGGAAATTTTCCGTATTCTGTTTGATAATATTCATTTTTAAGATATCGCCGCTTTGGATATTACGCGAAAAATCGAGTATGCCAGGACCTGATAGCCCTTTGTGTGTAAAACCAATATCGCCCTGGTGTCCGGCAATTTTTTTGCTTGCGCGAAAAAGAAAAACGGGAACATCCTGCAGAGAAACGCCGGCAAGCCCGGCCATGGTGAAGTGACGGATAAAAACCGGGGTAAGCGCTGGTTTGGGCGGGATGATGGAATGGCTCAGCTGCTTGGCAAAATGATAACCATCGCCTGTGGAACCGGTAGATGGGTACGACATGCCTCCGGTGGCAATAACAAGGTTTTTACAGCCATATTCATTGGCAGTAGTTTTTATCAGAAATCCTTCGGCAGTTTTTTCGACCGTTAGAACAGCGTCATGAGAAAAGATGCTGATATTGTGTTTAACACATTCACCGGTAAGTATTTGTAAAATATCGGATGAGCGCAAGGAAGCCGGGAAGACTTTTCCGTTTTTGTCAGTGATGATTCCGAGACCTCGCTGGGTGAAGAAATTCATCAGGTGGGCGTTGGTAAATTTTCGTAATGCCGGTTTCAAAAAGCGGAAATTTGATCCGTAATGGCTCAGGAAATCCGCAATATCGCCTTCGTGAGTAAAGTTGCATTGCCCCGAGCCGGAAATGAGGAGTTTTTTACCCGGCTCAGTATTTTTTTCGAGCACTGCCGTTTTAAGGCTTTGGCGGTGTATTGCCGCAAACAGCCCGGCAGGTCCGCCTCCGATAATAAGAGTATCAAATGTTTGCAATGGTTTTATTTTGTTTAAAAATGAAGAATTGCCGGCTAAACGTGCGTTTCTTTTTCTTTTTCAAAAGTACTTTAAGACCGTTGCAAAATAAAGCGAGGGTGAATTTTCTTGTTTTTTTACTAAAGATATTTAGTTTTATATCATCTAAAATGTTTTTTTATCGTTTTTTGCTCATTTTATCTCTATAATATTGCTGCAAATGAGGGATTTTACCCTCATTTTTAGCATTGGGACATAATTATCCCAGGTGAACGATATAAGTTGTATGCAATAGCTTCCATCAGATGTTGAGTGTGCATTTTTGACAACCCTACATAACGGGCTACTCCTCCACCAAACCATCGTTTTATTGACCCAAATGTCCGTTCTACTTTATACCGGGTTTTACTTACTATTTTGTTGAATTGTATTTCTCTTTCTGTTAACTTTCTGTTTTTGGCTGCTTTGTTCATTATATGATTACGAAGCCGTTTCTGCTGTAATATTATATCGTTCTTTTTGCTTTTATATCCTTTGTCTGCTTTTACCCAAGTCCTTTCCGCTAATTCACATGTATCCAATACTTGCTCCAAATTGCTTATCTCATTCACATTAGCCGAGGTGGTAAGTACTCCCAAGATTAACCCATTGACATCGGTAACCGTATGTTTTTTATATCCAAACCGGAGCTTCCCCGCTTTTTTCACCCATCTGCCTTCGGAATCAACTCCTGGCTGGGTCTTCTTTATCAATTTAAATTGTGAGGCTTCTTTTTCTCTTTCTTCCTCCTTTGGCTCTTCCTGGCGATCTTCTACTATTTCATATTCCGTTTTTCCCTTTGGCTTTCTTGGACTATCGGTAATGCTCGCATCTACAATGACTCCTCTCTTAACCAGTATTTTCTTTTTCTCTAATTGTTTATTCATCGCTTTGAATAATTTTTCGTACACATTCTTTTGTGTAAGTTCGGTCCGAAAACGACTGATAACACTATGATCGGGGCATTTGTCATCTATACTTAATCCTACAAAACGACTGAAAGATATTCTGTCATTTACCTGGTCTTCTACTTCATAATCACTCAGATTATACCAGGTCTGCAAAAGACATATTTTAAAAAGTAATAGCCCTTCATAAGCCGGACGTCCACTTACACTTTCTCCTTTTTGATAGTATTTATTGATAATATTGGAAATAAGTCGCCAATCGATCAATGTATTTACCTGATCGAAAAATTCTGTCTTTACTTTCCTTCTTTCTGCTGCTAAATCAGCAAAGCCTATGTGTTTCTCATTTTTCATGCTACAAATATAACAAATTTATTGTTATAAATAACACTAATCTAATATTTTATACACATTTTTGCCTTGCAACGGTCTTACTTTTTAATTTGTAACTAACCAGTACCTAAAGTGAGCTAAAGTTATGAATGTCTAAAGTGCTTAAGCGGAATGGCAAACAGTAAAGATACAAAAATTTTCAGGCACAAAAAAAGGGGTCTCATCGGAGACCCCTTAAAGAAAATCAATTTAATGATTATTTGATAATGATAAGCTTTTTAACGGTTGCCTTACCATTTTCAGAAATAAAGCGTACAAAATACGTACCAGCGCTGAAGTTAGAAGTATTCAGGGTAACGGTCTTTTCCTGAGCAACAGTTGCAGAAGAAATAACCATGCCTAAATTATTCATAACTTGTACAGTGCGGATATCATTGGATACTTTGACATTAATAACGTCAGTAGCCGGGTTCGGGTATACACTGTTGGATGCAATACCAATTTCGGGAATACCTGGAATAAGACTAATTTCTGTACCGTTAATGTAAATAGGTACAAAGATATTGCCATCGAAGTCACCAAATTCGCGTGGAGTTGGATTATCACTCCAAGTAATCATACTTTGTACACCATTACCTCCAATCCAATCAAAACCAATATCGAAGAATTTGCCATCAGGGATATTAATTCCATTCAGATCAGCAGCCCATACAAAGGTGAGATGACCTGCTGAAGGATTACCAACGGTTACAGCATCAATACCAGTATACCAATTAGCAATAGTATCAAAAGTCATGACTGTAGGATCAAATTCGATAGTAAACTGGAATGAACCCATGTTTTCGATATTAGCTGCATTAACTGCAACAGTAAATGGACCACCAGGAATAATACTGTCAACACTGGCTATAGATACAATCGGGGTGATACCATGTTCTAATTGAGTAACTGTAACTGTTTTAGGACTTCCGATAGCATCAGGAGCAGTAACCGTTATGGTACCAACTCTTGGTGTGGTAGAAGTATTTTCAGTAAATGCAACGCTAATCGTTCCTGTGTTTCCACCAGAACCTCCACCGGTAATCGAAAGCCATTCACCACCTGCGGTAACTGCAGCGGTATAACTCATCGTACCTGTACCCGTATTGGCAACAGCAAATGATGTATTGCCAGCAGGATAAATTACAGTTTGGTTATCAGGAGTAACAGTAAGAATAGGGTGTGGTATATCACCACCGGTTACAGAACCATTTACATACACGGGTGTAAAAATAACACCTTCATAGTCACCGAATTCACGTGGTGTTGGGTCGTCGCTCCAAGTTACTGTTGAAATCTGACCTGTTGTACCAGTCCAGGTAAAGTCGATATTAAAGAAGTTACCATCAGGAATGTTGATGCCTTGCATTTCGGCAGCCCAAACAAAGGTAAGATGACCGGGGGATGGATTACCAACGGTAACAGCATCAATACCGGCAAACCAGTTGGATGTGCTGTCATAGGTTAGCAAAGCAGGATCATATTCAATAGAGAACTGGAATGAACCCATGTTAACGATGTTGGCAGCACGTACCGGAACAGAAACAGGACCGGGCATAGCAGTTACGTTAGCAATAGATACCGTAGGTAAAGAGCCGTTTTGTACGTTTAACGTAACAGGAACGGTAACAGTATTCACATTTGGTTCGCTGGTATAGGTAATGTTTGCCGTATAGGAACCTAAAGCCAAATCGGTAGCATCAAAGTGTACGGTTACATCCTGGCTTGAGCCCGGAGGAATAATACCAGATGTCGGATTAACAGTTAACCATTGAGGTCCAATAATACCTGGGAATCCCAATCCGTCAATTTCGCCGCCGAATGTACCAACTAAAGCGGTACTTCCGGAAACTCTGTCGAGGATACGCAATTCGCCGGTTCCGCTTGCATTGTTGTAAGCTGCAAGATAAACGATATCGGCTAAAGGATCCCAACTCATGCCTTGGGCATAATTTGCATCATAGCCTAAGGAACCAAGCATGGTAGAAGTACCGGTTGATTTATCAATTTTGTAAGAATTGTCGCCAACAAGATCGAAACCATACATTTGACCAGTGCCGTCAATAGCGATATCAATACAGCCGGGGATGCCGGTTGGAGCGATAACTGTTGCTGCACCAGAGACCATATCAATAGTATAAATGTATGATTCGCTGATGTCGGTGGAAACGCCATACATCACATTGGTTGTTTTATCTACCTGAATACCTGTCCATGATTGACCGCTGTAAGGAGTACAAGGTCCAACATTGGTAATAGTACCCGATGCAATATCAACCTTTGTTAATGCATTTATATTTGCATCAATAACGTACATAAAGTCGGTATGGGATGCATCAAATGTGCCACCAAATGCATAATAGGTGTCAGGAATCGAATTAATCACGTTTTGCGTTGCCGGATCATCGGTATCGAAAGAGAAGAAGGTATACCCAGGATAAACATCAAAAGCATAACCGGTTGAGCCTCTCAGTAAGCTATTGATTGCTGAAGGAGAAGCCGGGGCAGCATTCGGGGCGCGTCCAATAGATACAGGAGCGGTTCCGCGAGGAAACTGACCATTGCTTGCCGGAATTGAAATCATTTGTTTATTATTGACAATAACACTACTTGCCCATTCCAGACTACAATCGCCATTGTTAGCAATGTGGATTGTCTGATCGGTTTGTTGGTTTGGTTGTAGGGTTACGGTAACCTCTTGCGGAGTAATAACCATAATCGGAGCGGTTAGATTAATATCAAGGGTCGTCGTTTGACCTCCTGTTATCGCCACACCGGTCGTTGAAAATGAACAGTAACCAATAGCTTCAGCTGTAATATCATAAGTACCAGCCAAAATATCATTGATCGTATAAACGCCATCAGAACCAGAAGTAGCTGAATAGTTATGACCAGACTGGGTAGCAGTTACAGTTACATTAGGAACAGCAACACCATTATGAGTTACTGTACCGGTAAGTGTACCAAAGAATTCACCATGTACTGTAAAAGTAACCGGAACAGTTACGGTACCTACATTAGGATCAGAAGTAAAAGTAATGCTTCCATGCCAAGTATAATCTTTTGAAGGAGGAGGAACAGTTCCGTCCAGAGTAACAGTTACATCCATTGAGGTTTCGGCAGGAATAATACCTGTTTTCGGATCAATGCTCATCCATTTACCACCTGCACCGCCTGGGAATGCAAATCCATCAATTTCACCAGGTAATGAACCTAATACGGCTGTATTACCCGTTACTTTATCAAATAAGCGTAATTCACCAGCTGAAGTTGAAGCGTTGTAAGCTGCCATATAAATAACGTCAGATGCAGGATCCCAGCACATTCCCTGAGCATAGCTTGCATTGAATCCGATAGAACCAATTACGGTTGATGTGCCATTAGTTTTGTCAATTTTGTAAGCGTTATCGCCAACAATATCATAACCATACATCTGGCCATCGCCGTCAATAGCAATATCAATCAAAGCAGGAATACCGGTAGGTCCAACAATAGTACTTGCACCGGTAGCTGGATCTATAGTATAAAGCATAGATTCTGTCCCATTGGTAGATGCTGCATAGAAAATACCCGTTAATTTATCACAGGTTAAACCGGTTGGGGTATCGCCGCTTTGTAAGCCGGCTGCTCCAACTGTAGTTGCATCACCTGTTGCTATTTCTACTTTCTTAATAGCGCCATCGTTGTAATCAATAACATACATGAAGTCGGTATTATCGGGATCAAATGTACCACCAAAAGGAGTAATGGAAACGCTAGCAATCGTTGTAGGATTGGAAGGATCGTCCATATCGAATGACATGAAAATTCCATTATTTACATCAAATCCATAAGCTATCGAACCTTTAGCGCCTTTGTAAGCGCTGGTAACATTCGTTTTGTTAACGGTTGGAGCAACGCCCGCAGATGCAGATGTATGTTCAAAGTTACCATTACTTGCAGGGATAGAAACTTGTTCTTTGCCATTCAGCAGAACAGCAGCATCCCATTCCAAAGAACCATCACCCGTATTGTTTACATGAATAGTCCGGGTTTTAATCTCACCAGCCTGAACTGAATCAATAATTGCTAATGGATCAATAACCATAATGGGAGCCAATATGTTGATATTATGAGGAGTGGTTTGATCGCCAACAACTACAATACCTAAAGCTTCGTAAGGATTGAATCCTTCTTTAGTTGCAGTAATGTCGTAAGTACCGTGCATGGTTGATGGGAATGAATAAGCACCGTCGACGCCGGTTACCATTGAATAGACATAAACGGGGCTTTCTTCGCGGGTAGCTGTTACGGTTACGCCTTCAACAGGAGTTGTGCCGTGAGTTACTGTTCCGTTCAAAACACCAAAGAATGGGCCGATAATATGCATAGTTAGAGCAACCGTTGCCTGTCCAACATTAGGATCGGATTTAAATACCAGGTCGCCGGTTACGGTTAAATCCTTCTGAGGAGGAATATAACTGCCGTCAAAAGTGATAATTACGTCCTGCGTGCCACCGGGTGCAATATTTCCTGAAGGAGGATCTATGCTTGCCCAACCTGAAACGCCACCTGGGAATGCGAATCCATCAATTTCACCAGGTAATGAACCTAATACGGCTGTATTACCGGTTACTTTATCAAACAAACGTAATTCACCTGCACCAGATGAAGCATTGTAAGCTGCCATATAAATAATATCAGATGCAGGATCCCAGCACATGCCTTGGGCATAGCTTGCATCGAATCCGATAGAGCCAATCAAAGTAGAAGTACCAGAAGTTTTGTCAATCTTGAAAGCATTGTCGTTAACAATGTCATAACCGTACATCTGGCCTGTTCCATCAATAGCAATATCAATCAAAGCAGGAATTCCTGTAGGACCAACAACTGTGCTTGCACCGGTAGCAGGATCTATTGTATAAAGCATAGACTCTGTTCCATTGGTAGAAGATGCATATAAAATACCCGTTGATTTATCACAGGTTAAACCGGTTGGGTTATCACCGCTTTGTAAGCCGGCGGGACCAACGGTAGTTACATTCCCTGTAGCTACTTCTATTTTCTTAATAGCGCCATCATTGTAATCAATAATATACATAAAGTCGGTATTAAAAGGATCAAATGTACCTCCAAAAGGAACAACTGTTACATTAGCAATAGTTGTAGGATTGGAAGGATCGTCCATATCAAATGACATGAAAATACCATTATTTACGTCAAATCCATAAGCAATCGAACCTTTAGCACCTTTGTAAGCGCTGGTAACATTTGTTTTATTAACGATTGGAGCAACGCCTGCAGAAGCTGCAGTATGTTCAAAATTACCATTGCTTGCAGGGATAGAAATCTGATCTTTATTGGATTGTACACTTCCTGTCCAAGCCAAAGGACCGTCTCCTTCGTTGTGCAGAGTTACCGTGCTGGTAGTGGTTTCTCCTATCTGAACCGTTACGGATACTGACGTTGGGTCAACCGAAATCGTAGGAGCCGTCAGTTGATAGTCCTTGGTTACGGTTTGATTTCCAACGATAGTAACGTTATCTTCAATTACATTATAGCCTTCTTTTGCAACGGTTAATGCGTAATCACCGGCTTCGGCTCCGTTAATAGCATAAGTGCCATTAGCGCCAGTAGTAGCCGTGTAAGTTCCGCTTAACGCATTTTTGATGGTAATAAGTGCACCTTCTACAGGAGCGCCACCCGTAAATAGGGTAACAGTACCTGCAAGATTACCTACAACTTGTTGATAAACTTTAATATTATCAACATACCAGTAGTTGATATTATAAGAATTTTCACCATAAGCGCGGAAGCGAACACTAAAGGTATGTCCTGCAGCCCACTGTGTAATATTATACGATTCGGAAATCCAGCCGAAACTACCATTGGTATTTGGATAATCATGAACCAATTGCCAGGCAGTGCCGTCATAGACTTCTACAGCCATACCTTCTAATGTTGACGTAGAGAAGTTGTTTAGATTAAGGTCGTACTTTAACGTTACATTATCGGTTATAGCGCTTGCATCCAGCATTCGGGAAACCAAAGCGGCACTATAGTTGGTAATACTTGGTGACCAGCCAAACTGAGCTGAAGGAGCTGGATTGCCAGTAGTACTTATCAACCAGTTGCTCTGATCAGGATCAAATGTCCATTCATTGGTTGTAAAACTACTCGATTCCCAAGTTTCAATAAGAGGCATCTGGCCAGGAACTTTAACTGTCAATGTTGCAGGAACATTGGTAACCGGATGAGCCGGGTCGTTACTACTAATAGCTAAATTGCCATTATACGTACCAAGCGATAATCCAGTAGCATCAAATGTAACTTGGATATCCACATTACCGCCGGCAGGAACAGTACCTAATAACGGATTAGCAGCTAACCAGCCTTCTGGAGGAGGAGCCTGTGTGCTATCGGTTAAAGCAAAGCTCAGATTTTGATCTACATTACCAGACCATACGATTGAACCGCTTGTCCAGGTTGTATAACCATTACCAAAACCATTACCTGGATTTTGCCATTGGAATTCACTCATCACTGTTGGTGCGGCTTCTTTACTCCACATCCACTGAAAATGAGTAGTGTAATCCATGGCTGCTGCTACTGAAACCCAGTAAGTACCTGCGGTTAATGTTGCAGTAGAGGGTAAGAAAACATTTACGTTTCCGGTTGCATCAGATTCTGCCGGAACGGCGGTAAATGTATACAAAGCGGCTCCGGGTATTCCGGCTGCATCGGCATAGAATATTACATCGGCTGCCGGCACTTCAAAGCCACCGTTATAATAGATACCATTTACAAATACATGGTTTACATTCCAGGTTGCGCCTGAAGGTACTACAAAATCGTCAGCGCCTTGGCAAGCGTATGTTGGCATGTCGGTAAAATTCTGAGATGCAATAGCTCCTTCTGCTGAAGGATTGCCTGTTTGATTGTAATAAACAGTTGCACGGCTGAATTGAGGAGCAAATTTATTTACTGCTTTTGAACTCATAGCGATGTCAGCAGGATTAACCACTGAAGGAATAAGCTTGCTGCCTTGTTTTTCAACCATTACCTGTCCGCCCTTCATGGGAACATTTTCGGTAACGCGTTCGTATTTTGCGTTATGGTTGATAACCTTAACTGATTTTACTTTAGAATAATTAATATCAATGTTGTAGGTTAGATCTACGCCACCGGTATTGGCAATATTCAGCGTTTGAGTAGCCGTAGTATTGGGCATCAAATCCTGAGACAGGCTTGCCGGAGTAACCACGATACGAGGTACTGCCGGAGCAGCCATTGCCTTATAGTCAACGTCGTCAAAATAATATTTTGGCACATCGGTAGTATAATTAGCATCAGCACCAGCAAAAAAGTCAACAGCCGATAACTGGTTTATTCCTGCGGATCCGGTTGCACCAAGACTCCATTGCCAGGTATAAATTAAATTACCATCAATGTATAGCTCGGCCTGATCATTATCTAGATCGATAACATTCTTGATTGGTATCCACAGATCATGGTTGTAGCTGAATGTAGCGGTACCGTTACCACCGGCATTAATGATACCCGATCCGTCAGTATGGAAATATACTTCCAATCCCCAGGTGCTGCTTGTTCCGGCAAAATCCTGAAGAATATTATAGTATCCGCAGGAGTCCGTAGGAATGTACATGGAGAAGTCGAATTCATAACTTCCGGTAGTTTTATTTCCAAGATACAAAACCAGGTCGTTTACGCCTTCGTCTTTAACGGAATTAACGCCACTAAGAGCATAGTTTGTGCTCACATAGGCATCTTCCGTTGGAGAACAGGGAGCATTACTCCAGGTAGTCCAGTTGGTTGGATCCTGGCAAGCTACTTGTCCGCCTGCTGTAAACGATTCAAAATCGGTTGCATAGAGGCTCGGTGACACAACAATTTCTTTGTAAACCAAATCATCGAAATAATATAATGGATTAACGATACCCGTAGCGCCGTTTCCTGAGAAGAAGTCAACGGCTGAAAGTTGATTCAAACCAGCGGTTCCGTTGGTTGGATCAAGGCTCCATTGCCAGGTATAAACAGAAACATCGTCAAGAAGAACTTCTGCCTGATCGTTATCCAGATCAATGTTATTGGTTACTTTAAACCATTGGTCGTGGGTGTAAGGAACAGAAGTTACCACTCCACCGGCATGTAATTCAGCTGTACCGGCATCAAGGAAATAAAATTCTAATCCCCATTCGCTGGAACTACCTGCAAAATTGTGGAGCAGATTATAATATCCACCGTGATTGGCAGGAATATACATCCAGAAGGAGAATTCATATTTACCGGCAGTCTTGTTTCCCATCGGGAGTACAAGGTCGTTGACAAGTTCATCCTTTACAGCATTAACGCCACCATGAGCAAAATCAGTGCTTACATAAGCATCTTCAGTTCCGCAGGGAGCATTGCTCCAGGTTGTCCAGTTGACCGGATCCTGGCAAGCAACTTGTCCGCCTGCTGTAAACGATTCAAAATCGCTTGCATAGATATTCGGACTGGATGATTCGATAGTAACTTCGACAGGACTTGTATGAACTGATTCACCTTCGTCGTAAACGGCGGTAGCAGTATAATTATAGGTACCTGCAGCTACATTCATATCATCATAGAATAAATCGGTTATGGCCGAAGTATTCAATTTCGTATCATCACGGTAAGCGTTGTAACCTAACAAGGCGCGATTGCCAAGACTTGGGATTGGTGCCTTTGTATGAGCAATACCGGCTCCACGGGGATGATTAACCAACCTTTCATGAGCAATCTTGGTTCCCTGAGGTGTAATAACTGGTGAGAGTTCAACGACTCTACCATCGGTATATTCAACAACAGCTCTCAGGAAATAGGTTTCGTTCCATTGTGACCATGTAGCATTAGCATTATCATAGTCCCAGGCACGTCCGTTATCAGTTGTATTATAGCCCATATAAACTCCGGAGGTTATTGAGCCAAAGCCAACCATGAAATCACCATCAACAAGAATGTTCTGAGCGCTGATGTCAACTTCTGTCCAGTCTTGATCTACAGCATTAGCGGTAGTTTCATAAAGGATATTTGTTCCGGGTTCCGTACCTGTCCAATTAAATACTCTCGGTTCAAAAGTGTTAACTAATGGATCCGTCAAAGTAGTGTAATATTTCAGTTTTAAAATTTTACACGGGCCTGCTGGCGACATTCGTGATGACATGGTAGATCCAATGTATTGATAACCATCTGTTGGAAGTCCATCATCATAAATCAATTCTTCGGTTGTTCCGCCGCCAGAAGGAGCATCCCATGTAAGATGAACATTCTGTCCGGTAACGGAAGCCGCAAGATTGGTAGGAGGATCTAAACCAGGCTGAACTCCACCCGTAAAATACAAAGTAGTGTTGGGGAAAAGATTCAACGGAGTTGTACCTGTAGGAGGAGCATAAGGATCAAATAATGTATTATCATTATTTACTGCCAATGTTCTTGAAGGATGAGTAGTACTGGTAGTCGAGTAGAATTGATCAGTTGAAAGATAATACAGAGTATCCATAGGACGGTTGGTCATTATTACCAGATTTCCTCCATTATAGGTATAAGGAGTGGTTAATGGAATAATAATGTCATTGATTCCTGCAGGAAATGCTGCAGTACCGTCAAATACCAGTGTTAAATCATTGGCGCTGATCCAGCCACCCGTTAAGTCAGCAACTGTGGTTTCACCCATGAAAATCTTAACCGGAGTACTGGTAATATCACTCGTAAAACTGTTATGATAACCAATCTGAGTGATTTGAGTACCGGCAGCCTGATTAATTTCATCGGGGAAGTACAACGATTCAGCTAAACTGTTTTTCCAGTAAAAGTCGAATGGCGTTTTTGGTGAACTGGGTAAATCCGTTCCCGTTCCAATAGTCACCACCGTTAAACCAGCCGCTTGTACGTTAACGTTGAAGTTGGGAGTCTGGTCGTTGACAGGGTTTTGGTCTCCCGCTAAGGTTACCTTACCATAAATATAAGTAGGTCCGGTAGCGCTTGGTGTCCACGGAATAACAAAAGGAATAGATTGTCCAACGGCAATATCAATACCATTAGCCGTGCCAATCAAAACATTGTTGGCATCGTATAACGATACGGTATAGTTAGCACCTGATTCTGTCTGTACGCCAGCATTGGTTACCGTAACGGTATAATCGGAAGATGTTCCCGAAGTAGGAGTAACATTCCCGCTAACTGAAGAGGCTGCCAGGTCGTGGGTTAGAGGAAGCACACAACTTATTGCTGCTACCCAGCCCGAATAGGTACCTGAACCATCGGAAGTAAAATTAAAAGTAATGGCTCCTGAGGCATTTGCAGGAGAAGCTACCAATTCTACCAAAGCGGCAGGAATAGTAGTTCCTGTGAAATTGCCAATCATTGGGGCAGTTGCATCTGGTCCATCATATACCTTTAAAAAGTCCCAATTATTTTCAAGATCAAACAGTGTGAAATTAAATTTAATTTTAGCGCCTGCGGTAGAGGGGGCAAGAGTTAAGGTATAATTTTCGCTGTTTTGATAGGTTCCATCAGGACCACCCGAATCATAAAACGTTCCGTCGCAAGTGGTCATGGTTCCATTCTGCATCAGAATCATATTGCCAAGATTAGTAACGGATTTTGTCTTACTGTCGTTAGCCGGGTATTCATCTCCGGATAAACTTACAGTAGAAACAAAAGCATAGGTTTGAACAGCGCTTAAGTCAGCCGTTTGAGTAAAAGTATAATCCAACTGTTCACCGCTATTGATAGGACCGGGAATTACTTCGTTAACAGCAGTGCCGCCATCGATAGTATAACTTACCGGAATATTGGATTGTGTTGCTGTACCATTATTTATAACCCTTACGCTTACCGTTTCGGTAGCCGTCAGGTTAGGTCCGGTAATAGGAGTAAGTATAGACATCATTGCTATATCGTTAGTGGGCAATGGTCCTCCTGTTCCGTAAATAAGGAAAGGCAAGCCTTTTGCTCCACCACTACCAGAATCAATAATGTCAGCCCATGCAGAACCTGTCCATTGTTTTGCATTACCTGTTACAATCTGTCCAAGAATAGAAATAGGATGAGCCCATGGGCCAGAGCTTAAAGATCCGGTACATGTCCATTCAATCCAGTAGTCGCCTGCCGGTAAAACTAATCCCGGAGTAGCGGCTACGTTACGCATAATCGGGCGATCGGTATTAACCAAATCTGTGGCTCGATAACATCCCGACCAGTAAGTTGAAGTTAAAATATTGGTAGTTAAATCACCCCATACAACCGAACTTGTTGCCAAGCTGGGATCTCCGTTCCATATCTGAACATAGAGCCCGGTAAAGGTTGATGTTGTGGTAGAGCCTGTTTGGTAACCAAAAAATACTAAAGAGTCGACTGCCCAGGTACTCGTAGCACTAAAATCATCTGCTACATAATAAGTGAGAGTAAGATTACAATTTGACCCGTAGCTAGTATTGGGCGATTCCAATAAACTAATGTCTGAACCTCCGGGTCCCCCTCCTGGATTAGTTATAAAAGGACCATTATCAATAAGAAGAACTCCTTTGGGAGAGTGTTTGGAAAAATCTACAAACTGATAAAGAGCTTTGTTATAACCAATAGGCGGAACAACAATATTATTGTTATCCGTTGCTATGTTCTCAATTTTAATCAGCCCTTCGTTTGCTAATTTTTCTTTTTCTGTTAACACCTTTTGTTGGGCAAAAGCAAAATTCCCCACCAAAAAGGCAATTAAGACCATAAAGATCTTAAGAAACCGTAAGTTTGATTTCATAATGATTAAATTTAGTTAGTAATTAAGTTTGATTCAATAATTTAACAAGATTATTATTAACCCTTTTTTGCATCCGGAATTGAGTTTAAATAACCAAACTCCAATTCCTTTTCTGCAATAAATAATAAAATGTTTTTTCGATAGTTTAGTGCTTTTCCTCCTTTCTTTAAATTAGAAAATACTTTATTTGTTTGAAATATATTTGATTATAATTTTAGCAAATTGCGATTTTATTTTAAAAAAATTTCACAACCTGCACTTTACTGATCTGATGTTATTTGTCAAATCCGAGGGGTAAAAGTATAACCTTTTTTATTAAATGACAAAATATTTTTAAAATTTTTTAAAATTTTTTAATAGATAATTTTTGCGAAGTCCTTTTTATAAGTCCATAAATCATTTTTTGTGCTAATAATGAACTGTTTATATTATAAAAGGATTTGATACGTTTTTGCAAGCCCTGAATCATTTATCAAGGTTTCTTTAGTTGATTTTTCGTTTAAAGCCCAGCATTTGTTATACAAAACACCTGCCTGCCGATCAGAATATTTATTTTTAACCTGCTTAAAAGATGGTTATTTGGTGACATATTTAAAATGCCTGTGAAACAAATCCAGGCTACCACCGTTAAGATATTGTTATAAAAATGGGTTCTGTAATCATTTTCTTTTAGAAAGGATTATAATTCATTTTTGGCATTCAAAAATTATTGTTTCTGAGTGTATTATATGATTTTTAATCATACTGACTGGTGGCTAAGCATTTAATTGTCATCACCGGATAAATTTCTTCGATGGCATATTCCGGGAATTGGAGTAGTCTGGTTTTTTTGAGGAAGCAGATAAATTTTCGAGAAGATTCCATATTTTTTAGTGAAAATGTTTGATAAGTTGATTTTTTTTTTAATTTTGCACCTCCAAATTTGTGGATAAATTTAAAAAAAATCAGATGTACGCAATAGTTGACATAGCCGGACAGCAATTTAAAGTTGAGAAAGATACAGATATTTTTGTCAACCGTTTAGATGGAGAAGAAGGCGCTAAGGTTGATTTTAAGGAAGTCTTGTTGGTTGACAACGATGGTAAAGTAAGCGTTGGAATGCCAGTGGTAGAAGGCGCTTCGGTATCAGCTAAAATCATTTCCCATAACCGTGGTGATAAAGTGATCATTTTCAAAAAGAAAAGAAGAAAAGGATATCAAAAATCCAGCGGTCATCGTCAGGATTTGACCAAAATTCACATTGAAGAGATAATTGCTTAATTTGTAAATATATAAAATTCCGATAAAATGGCTCATAAAAAAGGTGCCGGTAGTTCGAGTAACGGTAGAGAATCGCACAGTAAACGTTTAGGCGTTAAAATCTTTGGCGGTCAGTTTGCTAAATCCGGTAATATCATCATAAGACAAAGAGGTACAGTTCACAATGCCGGTATCAACGTTGGAATGGGTAAGGATCATACCTTATTTGCTTTAACCGACGGCGTTGTCGTTTTCAAAAAGAAAAGCAAGGATAAATCCTATGTTTCTGTAAGTCCCCTCGAAGTTTAAAGAGGTTATAGAAGATTTTTTGTAGTTTTTCATAATACTTACGTTTTCTCCTGTTGCTTCAGGCAACAGGAGTTTTTTGTATTTGCCGTTTTAATCAAACGGACGACAACGAATTACTCCTAATTCTGTAATTAAATAAAATATTGCTTTTATCTTTTAATGTTTATCTTTTTATTTTTTTAATTTTACGAAAAAAATTCAATCCATGGATAAACGCTGGAAGTTGAAAGAAAAAGGTGATGATAAAACTGTTAATCAATTAGCTGACAGTTTAAATATCAGTTACCCTTTGGCCAATCTGCTTGTTCAGCGGGGCATAACTACCTATGAAGAAGCCAGGTCCTTTTTTCGTCCACAACTGTCGCTACTACATAACCCTTTTTTGATGAAGGATATGGATAAGGCGGTTCAGCGTGTTGAAACAGCTATTGAAAAAAAAGAAAAAATACTCGTTTACGGTGACTATGATGTAGATGGCACTTCAGCAGTGGCTTTAGTTTATACCTTTCTTAAGGATAATTTTACCAATATTATTGATTTTTATATTCCCGACCGCTACAGTGAAGGATATGGTATATCTTTTAAAGGAATTGATTTTGCTGCTGCCAACAGTTTTTCATTAATTATTGTACTCGATTGCGGTATAAAAGCAATAGAAAAAATCAATTATGCCAAAGAGAAAGGTGTTGATTTTATTATTTGCGATCACCACCGTCCTGGCGATAGCATACCCGCGGCGATAGCTGTATTGGATCCTAAACGAAACGATTGTTCGTATCCGTTTGAGGAGCTTTCGGGCTGCGGAGTCGGTTTTAAACTTATTCAGGCGATAGCCCAAAAAAAGAATTTCCCCTTTTCGGAACTTGAACAGTACCTTGATCTGGTTACCATAAGTATAGCTTCCGACATTGTTCCCATTACCGGCGAAAACCGTATCTTAGCTTATTACGGTTTAAAAATCATTAATAGCAAACCACGTCCGGGAATAGAAGCCATACTCAGATGCAGCGGAATAATCCGGCGAAAGGAGACCAACGGATCCATTCCGAATTTCATTTTTAACCGCGAACTGGTTATCAACGATTTGGTTTTTCTTGTTGGTCCGCGGATCAATGCTGCCGGAAGGATAGAAAGTGGCAAAAATTCGGTCGAACTCCTGATTAGTAACAATATGGAAGCTGCTGAAAAAATTGCTTTACAGATAAATGAGTGTAATACCGAACGAAAAAACCTTGATACACAAACGACTCTTGATGCTCTGGAAATGATAAGAAATGATGAGCGACTGCAAAAAGCCAAGGCTACCGTTCTCTTCAATCCCGACTGGCACAAAGGGGTGATCGGTATTGTGGCTTCAAGGCTTATCGAGACCTATTACCGTCCAACTATTATACTTACCCAAACCGACAACTTAATTACCGGTTCGGCACGCTCCATAAAAGATTTTGATGTATATGATGCTCTGGATGCCTGTAGCAATCTGCTGGAACATTTTGGCGGGCATAAATATGCTGCAGGTTTATCGCTTAGAAAAGAACGGCTGGAAGAATTTTGCAAACGTTTTGAAGAAATTGCTTCCAAGTTTATTACTGAAGAAATGCTTACTCCCGAAGTAGAGGTAGACGATGAACTCAATTTTAGCGACATCAATTCCAAGTTTTTACGTATTCTTAAGCAATTTGCTCCTTTTGGCCCCGGCAATATGTCGCCCGTTTTTCGTACGAATGGAATTGTTAAAGCCAATACGGCCCGTATCGTCGGGAAAAATCATTTAAAATTAGATGTTGTCCATCCCGAAATCCAGGGAGGCCCCTATCCGGCTATCGCTTTTCAACAAGGGGAATATCTTTCCGCTATCGAAAAAGGCTTAGCCTTTGATATCTGTTATCATGTGGAAGAAAATGAATGGAACGGGAATAAGGAAATTCAGCTTAATATCAAGGAAATCAGAATTTTAAATTAAAAAGCGATTAAAACTCTGACTATTAAGGCTAATCCGAATATAATGAGCAATATTCCTACTATATGATTGAGTATTACCAATACTTTGCTATTTAAACGTTGCTTTATGCTGTTTGCTATAAAACACTTTAGAATATCGGTTGAGAAAACGGTTAACAGTGTGCCAAGGAAAAACTCGACGATTTTATCGTTATCGGGACTATAATTGGCTTTTACCAATCCCATCACTCCTATCCAGAAAATCCAGATAAACGGATTGGTAAAATTGAGGAAAAAGCCTTTTAAAATATAAGTTATCAGGCTTGGTTGTTTTATTTCTTCCTGATTATTATCCTCATACATTTTGTATTTGTGCCAAAAGGTATATCCGCCGAACAATACCAGAATAATTCCACCAATAATTCCGAAAAAAACATTGTTGGCTTTGCTATCATCAATAAGTTGAAGTGCACCAAGAAAACAGAGAGCAACCAGGGTTATGTCGCTTAAAAATATGCCAACTGCCAGAAAAACTCCCCTTTTAAACCCACGATGGATACTGGTTTGTAAAAGCGAAAAAACAGCCGGACCCAACATAATGGCAAGCGTAAACCCTAAAATGATGCCTTCCAAAAATGGGTACATTTCTATTTTCCCTTTCCTTTAATTTCGGTTAAAAAGTTCTCCCATTGAGTTATCTTTTCATTTCTTAAAACCCGTGGGAATTTATTCTGACCTCCTTCTTTACCCTGTCTGCGTAGAAATTCATAAAATGTTTCCACCGGAAGAATTTCAACCTTTACGTCACGGATTGCGGCAATACGTTCTACACGGTAATCATCATTCAGGATTTTAAGGTATTCATCAATTTTGTTTCTGACCAGTTCCGGGTCAATAGCATCATTGGTTCCAATATACCATTTATGAGCAAACATGCTTTCGTGCCGTATTCCGGCAACGGTAAATTCCCTGACTTCGATATTAAATTCTTCTTCAAGCATTTGAATGGCTCGATTCATATTATCCTGCGATAGATGTTCGCCACACAGATTTAGAAAATGCTTGGTGCGACCGGTAATCACAATTTCATGCAATTCCTTAGATGTAAATTTTACGGTGTCGCCTATCAGATAGCGCCATGCGCCCGAACAACTCGAAAGCAAAAGGGCATATTCTTTATTTTCCTCTACTTCATCAACAGTCAGTGTTGTTACGTCGGGTTTAAGATTATTATCGGAATCAAAATTTTCATCCGAAAATGGAATGAATTCAAAAAACAGACCGTTATCCAAAACTAATTGCATACTGCTGGTATTTGGACGGCTCTGGTATGCTAAAAATCCTTCGGAAGCAAGATACGTTTCGATATAGGTAAGCGGATGGGCAAGCAGTTTTTCGAAACCTTTAATATATGGTGTAAAAGATACGCCACCATGAACATAAATAGAAAGATTGGGCCAAACATCATGAATGGTCTTGACATTGTAATGCTTAATGATTCGTTCGAGTAGAATCTGAAGCCATGCCGGAACACCGACAATTACACCTATATCCCATTCGCCGGCTTTGCGCACAATTTCGTCAAGCTTGGTTGACCAATCGCGTTCCTTGCTTATCCGCTTTCCCGGTTTATAAAAATGCTGAAACCAGAAAGGTAGGTTTCCAGCCGTAATGCCCGACAAATCACCTTCGTAATAGGTTCCGTTATAATGCAAATGGGTGCTGCCACCCAACATCAAAATGCCTTTTTCATAAAATTCCTTGGGAAAGTCGTAGCGCGCCAGCGAAAGCAACTCGCGTATGCTTGTCCGCTTTATGGCGTGTATCATATCGTTGGTTACCGGTATGTATTTACTTGAAGCTTCGGATGTACCGGAACTCAGAGCGAAATATTTAACCTGGGTAGGCCAGCAAACATAGGTTTCACCGTTGAGGGTGCGATACCACCATGATTTAAAGATAGAATTATAATCATGTACCGGAACGCTCTTTTTAAACGCACCAATAATATCTTTATCTGATATTATTTCCTGAAAACCATATTGTTCGCCAAAAGAAGTAAATTGTGCTTTGCGTAAAAGCTTTTTTAATGTTTTACGTTGTTGGGCTATAGCCGATGGTTTCTTTGTTACTTCTAACGGAATCTTACTCCGAAATTCAATAGCACTTTTTATTATTGAACCTAAAATAGGCATCATTTTCAATAGAATAGTTGTTTACAATGGTTATTAATAAATCCGTTTTGCTAAATCCTAACGATATTTTTTCCGGCAAATTGCCACTTCCCCGCAAAGTTATAAATATTTATTAATATCCAAATTCGAATTCTTAGTATTTTTTTCGTTCAGGGGCTGGAAGCATCCATCTTAATAGATTTCTAACTATTTTCACCTGCTTTATTATGCTTGAAATAATGTTGTTTTAAAGAGTTATTGGCATTTGAATTTCCACAATTTATATGGATTGCGTTTGCAAATAATTGCCAGTTATTTATATTTTCTTACTTTTGGCGATTCGTACGGTATCCCATGAAAAAAAAGATTTTATGTCTTCTGATAATAATCTTATCAGCCGGTAATCTGGTTTTTAGCCAATCTAACCCGGAAATTACATCATCAGAATTAAAGGCACATGTTTATTTTTTAGCCTCCGACTCGCTGAAGGGTCGTAAACCGGGAACCCCCGAGAGTGGCATTGCCGCTACCTATATTTGTAATAATTTCAGAAACGATAAGCTTAAATTACTGGATGCCGATGGGTTCCAGTCTTTTGATTTAGTTACCGATATGAAAGCCGGAACGAATAATTCTTTTTTATTCAACGGGTTTACCGGAAAAATTAATGAAGATTTCATTCCGTTGTCTTTTTCAGCCAATGTCCGGTTACAGGCAGAAATAGTATTTGCAGGATTTGGTTTTGATGTGGATTTCGACAGCATTTCGTTGCACGATTATCAGAATGTGGATGTTAAAGGAAAATGGGTGATGATTCTCCGTGGCGAACCCGATCCGGATAATTCCAGCAGTCCGTTTGTAAACGTAAGCCAGGAACGCAGTAAAGTACTCACGGCTAAGGATAAAGGTGCTGCTGGTGTTATTTTTGTTACTGGTGTGGAAATGAACGATAAAGACCGCCTGATTCCATTAACTTACGATATGACGGCTTCCGATGCCGGTATTCCTGTAATCAGCATCACGCGAAAAGTGGCTGATCTTTTGCTAAAATCAACGCAAAAATCCATTGAAGAGATTGAAAAAGAGCTGATCAAATCAAAAACGCCCGGATCATTTTACCTTCCGGTAACAGTGGATGCTTCCACGGAAGTAATTCCCGTGAAGGCAAAAGCACAAAATATTGTTGCCCTGCTCGAAGGCAGCGATCCGGTTTTAAAAAACGAATACATCGTGGTAGGCGCTCATTATGATCATCTTGGGTTTGGCGGAAAAAACTCCGGCTCGCGTATGCCCGATACCGTTGCCATTCACAACGGAGCCGACGATAATGCTTCGGGCGTGGCCGCCGTGCTCGAACTGGCTCAGAAACTGGCTTCCGAACATATAAATCTGAAACGAAGTATACTTTTCGTAACTTTTGATGCCGAAGAAATGGGGATGATCGGTTCAAAATATTTTATTAACCATCCGCCAGTCGCCAGGGATAAGATAAAAGTCATGATAAACCTTGATATGATTGGCAGACTAAAACCCGATAGCAAGGTAATTTCAATAGGCGGCACAGGCACAGCCAAAGAACTGGATTCCATCCTGACGATAGTTTCTGCCGACCGGATATTTACCGTCAGCCGTTCGCCCGAAGGCTACGGTCCAAGCGATCATGCCGCATTTTACAGCGAAAACATTCCGGTTCTGTTCTTTACTACCGGCGCTCATGAGGATTACCACACGCCTATGGACAAAGCCGGTAAAATAGATTATGATTCGGAAGCAGAAATAGCAAAAATGGCTGATCAGTTGGTTTTTATCTTAGCAACGATGAATAAACCCTTGACTTTTAAAGAAGCCGGTCCCAGGGCACAACCCGAAAGTGGCCGAAGACTGAAGGTTACGCTTGGCATCGTTCCCGATTTTGCTTCTACCGATAAAAAGGGACTTGGTGTTGACGGCGTTCGCAAGGACGGACCAGCCGACAGGGGCGGAATTAAAAAAGGCGATCTCATCGTGGCAATGAACGGACAGCCGGTTACCAATATTTACGATTATATGTCGCGGTTGCAAAAACTAAAACACGGACAGACCGTCATCGTGGAAGTGATTCGCGGCGGAAAGAAAGAAGTTTTATTAATTCAATTATAAGAATCAGTCAGTTACTTTTATAAATAAAATATTACAGCATGTTTGAATGGCTCACGCGCGAATTATTTTTTAAATTTATTAAATTTGGTGTTGTCGGTTTTACAGGAGTCGGCGTTGATTTCGGAACCACCTTTTTGGGAAAGGAAATCGTTAAAATACCCAAATATTTCGCCAATGCCATTGGCTTTTCGGTGGCGGCAACTTCCAATTATTTTCTCAACCGCATCTGGACTTTCCATAGCCAGAATCCAAATATTGGCGTTGAATTTTCGGAATTTTTTATGATTTCGATGATTGGGTTGGCAATCAACACCTTAATATTATGGATACTCGTAACTAAGTTCAAGAAGAATTTTTACCTGTCCAAACTATTTGCCATTGCCATCGTTACCGTTTGGAATTTCTTTGCCAACGCTTTTTTTACCTTTGTTTAATATAAAACAAGTAATCGCTTCTGTAACAGATAGTACACTATCAATTTCCACATTAAATATCTGGTAATCATTCAACGACCATTTTTGGATAACGGCTTCGGTAAGTTTTTGGCGAACCGTCCAAATCATTGGTGTATCGCAGCGACGAAGTATTTGATCTATATTTTCCGCCCAGCCGCCATTTTCAATCTCAAAACCGCCCACTTCATCTATCGCTATGATATCCGGCATTTTAGCTAAAATGTTGTTTACTATCTTTTTACCAAAAGCAAGTCCGCCGGGTTTAAACCAGAAATTCCGGTAGGCTATATCTCCGGCATCTTCCGAACGGTTGCAAAGAAGCGTTTTCTCTCCGGTTTCAATATCCACTATTTCAAAGCCTGAGCGCAGGTTGTTTTCCCAGTGTCCTTCGGCAAGGATACCCGAAACTTTTAGATTTTGCCGATAAAGAATTTCAAGTACCTGTTTCAGAAAAGTGGTTTTTCCGCTGCCTTGTTCCCCGGTAAAAATAAAAATCATGATTAGGTATTAATCAGAAAATTAATTTAATATGATTTTGCGATAGACTTTTTTATCACCTTGCAAAATTCCGAGAAGATAAACGCCACGAGGCAGAGCGGAAATATCGAGCTGTTTACTGACACCCGAAGCAAAATGATTTTCCAAAACCAGACTGCCGCTAAGGTTGAAAATCTGAACGGTGGCTAATTTTTGAACCGGTAAATTTATCATTAAATGATCGGAGGCAGGATTGGGATAAACAGACATTTGGTCGTATCCTTGGGTTATACCGGTCATCGTATTGTTTTTATTAGATTGCCAAACAGCTGTATACATACCTCTTCCATGAGTTGCAGCGAGTATCATATTGTCGGCAGGACGAATCTGAAGCATATCCACCCGCACGTTTGCCATGCCTTCCACGGCCGGTTGCCAAACCACCGGATCGGCATTGATGTCGTCGGTGGTCCAGATTCCCAGTTCGGTGGCAAGCATTACCTGTCCTGAATTTTGGGGATGATAAATGGCCCAGCGTATAGGCATATCCGGCAGATTGCCTTCTTTAGGCTGCCAGGTACCACCTCCGTTGCACGATTGCCAAACGGATGAAACGCCATAGTTTGAGAAAGTTGCCAGCAAGGTATCCTCCGAACCGCCAACAGCCACGCACGAAATATTGGCGGTCGGGAAACCACGACTTCCAATATCTTTCAGTATAGGCGTGGCCTGTGCTTCGGTAATTTTATACAAGCGTCCCGACTGAGTTCCGACAAAAAGCGTGGTTTTATTTGTCGGGCTAAAAGGCGAAACTTTGATATGTGAAAAAATCACAGCGGGAGTGTTATTCAGTGTAATATAACTTCCGGAAGGGTTGTTGGGAATATTGGTTACCCGCAAAAGCTGATGAGCACGGCTTCCTAAAAAATCTACGGCATTGGCATAGAGCTTATTATTGTAACTGTCGTAATCCGAGGGATTAATAAAAACTCCACTGTTGAAATATCCCGTGCTGACGTAGTTTCCATTATTATAAAAGGTGTAGGCATTATAATAATAAGAGGTAATGAAATAATTCGGCTGGTTTTTATCGTAAAAACAACAGGCTCCGTCGGCGCCATCAATCATATCATTATTGGTAATTGGCGCTCCGGTGAAATACACCGTTCCGTTATCCTGAAGTCCGCTTAAATATTTCGCCTGATTGACGGAAGGATGGATGGCGCAGGTATAACATTGTAACGTATTGTAATTGCTGTTTTTTTGTTCAAAAATAGGCTGGGTAGCCGTGGCATTGGCCGTGTAGAAAATTCCACCGTCGGAACCGAAAAGCATTTTGGAAGAAGAGCCCGGTTTGTAAACCATGATGTGCTGGTCGGCATGAACATAATCGGTACCTGTTTGTCCGGTCATCTGGCTCCAGTCGCTAACCCTTGTCCACGAATTGCCCGAGTTGGTTGATTTATGAATATCCAATCCACCAATGTATACATTATTAGGATTGTTGGGATCAACAGCGGCATCCATGGCATGCCAGGCGATATAAGCAAAATTGTTGCCGGCCTGATAATCGGTTGGCAGGTTTTTGGCAGTCCAGCTTACGCCTTTATTGCTTGATTTCAATATATAATTGCAATAGAAGAAATTAAAACCGTTTTCGGTATCTATGCCTCCGGAAGCAATCAAAGCATATACCACAGTCGCATCCGAAGGAGAAGTGGCAAGGATTACCCTTCCAGCCAAAGGATATTGAGAATTTGCGATAATGTTTACATAATTATCGTATTTCGTCCAGCTTCCGGCAGTTCCCAGATCGGAATACAGGATGGTGGCTCCGCCTTGTCCGTCAATATTTCTGCCTGTACCCACATAAATTCTACCGTCGGCACCCAGGGCAATATCCGAAGGCGCATATGGAATATCGAGCCCGGTAATATTGGGCAATACTTGTTCCCAGGATTGTCCGCCGTCGGCAGAACGGTACAACCCATCGGAAGGAAGCCGCAATTGATTTTGCCCCATATATTTTCCCGAGGCGACGCCGGCATAAATAACGCTGGAGCCATTTTCGTTTCTTACCTTAATTTTAGTAATGTATGCAAAATTTTCGGTGGAAGGAAGCAATTGCCAGGTCGTTCCGCCGTCGGTCGTTTTATAAATGCCCACGCCTCTGCCCGACGATTCGCGATAGGTGATGATGGCGGTTTGCACTTCGCCGGTTCCGACATAAAACGTTTGTGGATTATTGGGATCGGCGGTGATGCAACTGATGGAAAGCCCGGCCCAGAAGTCGTTTACCGGAACCCACGAAGATGAAGCGTTGGTAATGTCGTTGTTGTACCATAAACCTCCGGTAGCGCCGCCAGCCCATACTTTATTTCCCGATGGATTATTGGGATCCCACATGATGGCACGCGAGCGCCCGCCAATGTTGGTAGGAACGTTTTGCCAAACAGGCGATAAAAAACCGGATTTATATTTATTGTTTTCCATAATGGCTTTAGTCTGTTGATATGCCATGACTAATCTTTCGGTCGGAACCCTTCCCAGGGCCGGATCCAAAGTCATTAAAAAATCCTGGTAGGCTGCCACATCAGGCTGATCAGGGCTCTCTTTTTCATCCGAAATTTTTGGAGCTTTGGCATAATATGCTTTCAGAAATTGCTCGTATCGCTGACGTTCAAAGGAATGAGTCTTCTGAAAAATACCATAGCCAGCCAATAATGCCATGGAAAGACAGAAAAGGATAAAAGGGGTGCGCTTCATCTACTATTTTATAACTAACAGATTATAAATATTATAGTGTTTTTGTGATTGATTTTCCGATAAATACGTCAGGAAAAACGTTCAAAAGTATCAAAATTTCGTTTAGAAAATAAAAAAACCGGCTCCGAAATTTCGAAACCGGTTTTCAATGATTGTAAAATTTAGATTTATAAACCTAATTTTTTAGCTATATCTTTGGGAATGGCATTTTTATGAACCATAATAGAGACTGTTTTGTAACGCAAAAAGGACTCTGAGGCATAAAAATATCCTTTGTATGGATTCCCGGTAACATTCCATGAGTTTTTCACCAAATAATATTTAGTGCCGTTTTGATCGTGGGCTATGCCGGTGATGTGAATGGAATGGTCGTCGGTAGTGCTGTAATTATCAAATGCTTCCTGACGGATTTCCGGGGTAATCACTTTTTCTTTTCCTGGTTTATCGAACGTATAGAGTTGCTTGTTACGTTCGGAATCAGACATTTTAGTCCATTTATCCTTTTCGGTTTGATTCATGTTCAGCGTATCGGCTTCGGGTACGATGGCAACACCGTTTTTCCACGAAAAACCCTTTTCGCTCACGTCGGCAGCCCAATCCACGGTATAGCCGTTATTGATGGCATTATCACAAACCTGCACTAATTGGTCGAGCGGAAGGTTATAAGCGGCTTCATTGGCCCAGTTATCCGGTATTTCGATCACAAATTTGGAAAAATACGGATGGTGGGTAAACGAGGTAAGGCAAACATAATCATCGGGATTGATTCCCAATTCTTTTGCAAAACTCTGCGGTGTATACTCTTTTCCCTTAAAGTTAAATTTTTCGGGATATTTACCCAGATATGCATCCAGCAGACCATTAAATCCATCATACCAAACGGGAGTCAGTTTGCCGTTTTTGTTTTTTACTACGCCGTCGAGATAATCTTTAAGCACCTCATCCATTTCGCCGTGGATATGTTTTTTTTCACCGTAATTCAAGCCGCTGTAAACTTCATCGGGAACCATACCATATTTGCGGATGATGTTCAGCATATCGTGAGGTTCGCCACCGCTACCGAAACTGCAATCGCCGTGATAGCGTACATATTTGATAGCTTTATCGCCATAAGCGGTTCGCACACAAAACATTTCCGAAAGGTTGAATTCGGGTTTGCCCATGCGGAGCAATTCCGATTCTAAAAAGGAACATCCGGCAAAACTCCAGCAGGTTCCCGAGCTGAACTGATCTTTTACAGATGATGCTTTTAGTTGTTTATCAATGGTAAAAACATAACCGGAATCTTTTTTTGCCGTTTCCTGAGCATAGGTTTTCGGCAAAAAGCCAGTAACAGCCAAAAAAACAATAGTTGTGATAAAATATTTGATTTTCATTTTGTTAAATAGTTAAGATTATTTTTCAAAAACAAAAGTTACGATAGCGTAAAATAATTGAAATGTTAATATGCTCTGGCAAAAATCACACGTTGGGTAGAAGGTCTGCCGGTCATGATACATTTGCCATTTTCTAATTTGTTGTTTAATGGAATAGCCCTGATGGTGGCTTTGGTTTCGTCTTTGATACGCTGTTCGGTTTCGGGTGTACCATCCCAGTGAGCCAGGACAAAGCCGCCTTTGTTTTCGATGATATCTACAAATTCCTCCCAGGTATCAGCTTTAAAAGTATTATCCTCGCGGAAAGCAAAAGCTTTGTGATAAAGATTTTTCTGTATCATTTCGAGAAGATTAACGATTTTATTTTCAATATCAGTAACTTGATAAATAGCTTTTTCGAGGGTGTCGCGGCGGGCCACTTCCACAGTTCCGTTTTCCAGGTCGCGGGGACCAATAGCAATACGTATCGGGACACCTTTGAATTCATATTCCGAAAATTTCCAGCCGGGTTTAAAGGTATCGCGGTCGTCGTATTTTACACTGATTCCTTTATTTTGCAGGGCTGTTTTGATTTTATTGGCGGTTTCGGAAATCAGAGCCAATTGTTCGTTATTTTTATAAATAGGCACAATTACTACCTGTGTTGGAGCTAATTTGGGAGGCAAAACCAGACCGTTGTCGTCGGAATGAGCCATGATTAAAGCGCCCATTAGTCGTGTGGAAACACCCCATGAAGTTGCCCAAACGTAATCGAGTTTGTTTTCTTTGCTCAGAAATTTCACGTCGAAGGCTTTCGCAAAATTTTGTCCCAGGAAATGGGAAGTTCCTGCCTGCAGAGCTTTTCCATCCTGCATCAACGCTTCGATACAATAGGTTTCAATGGCTCCGGCAAAACGTTCGTTTGGCGATTTTATACCTTTAATTACTGGTATGGCAAGCCAGTTTTCCGCAAAATCAGCATAAACATCTAACATACGTTCGGCTTCCTGAATGGCTTCCTCTTTGGTGGCATGAGCGGTATGTCCTTCCTGCCAAAGAAATTCGGCGGTGCGTAAAAAAAGCCGGGTACGCATTTCCCAGCGAACCACATTGGCCCACTGATTGATAAGCAATGGCAGGTCTCGGTATGACTTAATCCATGTGCGGTAAGTATCCCAGATAATCGTTTCGGACGTTGGCCGGACAATAAGTTCTTCTTCCAGTTTTGCTTCAGGATCAACCACTACGCCTTTTCCATTTGGATTAGCCATTAGGCGATAATGAGTTACCACGGCGCATTCCTTGGCAAAGCCTTCCACATGACTGGCTTCCTTGCTAAAAAAAGATTTGGGAATAAATAAAGGAAAGTAGGCGTTAACATGTCCGGTATCTTTAAACTTCTTGTCCAAAGTTGCCTGAATTTTTTCCCAAATGGCATATCCATAGGGTTTTATCACCATACAGCCTCTTACGGCTGAGTTCTCGGCTAGGTCAGCTTTTATGACCAGGTCGTTGTACCATTGAGCATAATTTTCTGCTCGTGTTGAAAAATCTTTAGCCATTTTGTGTTTGTGGTATAATATTTGCTTTTATATTTGTGATTTCAATCCCGTATCGGGCGGACAAAATTAAAAAATAATACCGAAAAATGAGGACTTTAAATAAAATATTGGAGGATAATGTGATGAAAACAATGAAAGCTTTAGGAATAGCTACCATTTTTTTGGCGTCTGCATGTACAACTTCCTATCGTGCAACCAGTGTAGATGACGATGTGTATTATTCACCTAAATCCCATGATCTGGAAACAGTTCAGGCTGAATCCCAAAATAATGGAACTACACAGACCATTCAAAAGAAGAATATCCATTTCAGTCAAAATCCTGCTCAAAATGAAATCAATCAGCAACAGCAGACTACCAATCAGGAAGTTGCACAAAATAATAATAAACAGGGAAATGTAGCTAATTCTTCCGACACGATAAATAATTCCAATAATCAGGGAACAACCATCATCAATAATTATGGTTATAACCCCGATGATTATTACAATTATGCTTATTCAGCCCGTTTGCGCCGTTTCCATAACGATTTTTATTATCCAAGCTATTACAACGATTATTATACCAACAGCTATTGGTACGACTATAATCCATACGATTGGGGAACAAGTATTTATATGGGTTACAATTGGTGGGGACCTTCATTTTCATTTGGATGGGGATATCAGCCTTATAGCTATTTTGGTTCGTATTACGGCTATGGTTATAATAGCTGGTATGGTTATAATTCTTACTGGGACGGATTTTATGATGGATACTGGTATGGAAACTATTACAACAGTTACGACCACAACTCCTATTATTACGGACGCCGCGAAAGCCGTGGTTCAACTACCGGCACAACTTCAAGAGAAAGAAGAAACGATTATTATACCAATAATAATTCCCGCAATTCCACTTTTGGAGAACGATATGAAAATGCCATAGCTAATGAAAAAAGAGGTGGTACTTTTACACAATCATCAGGAACAGGCTCCAATAGTCAAAATTCCAGAAATACTTTTAATAATACTAAAGCTGCAAAAACAACCACCGGAACAACCAACGATATAAATGCCGGCAGGAGAAATCCGGTAACTACAGAACCTTCTACCATAAATAATAACAATACCGGTAGCCGGAATTCTGTTTCTAATCCTACAAACAATCAAACTCAGAAACCTGTAGTTAACCAACGGAATAGTCAGAAAAATGAAACGACTCCGGTAAACAATCAAAATAACAGGAACCGTATATCCAAACCGACAACAACACAATCGGGCAATAGCCAGACTTACCGGTATCGCCAACCTGTCCGGACAAGCAATCAGGAACAGTATGTAAAACCAGGTAATCAAGCCCAAACCGAATACCGTCGTCCCAAACCTTACAGTTCGCCAACTTATTCCAAGCCCCAATCGAGCGATGAATACACCAGTCCGAAATACAGAAATTACACGGCTCCGGCTGAGAGACAAAGTAGTGGCAACCAAGGAGTACAACCCCAAAAGCAGGGCGAAAATAGCCGTAAGGTTTACACCCGCCCAAAACGTACCGAAAGCAGTGGCAATTATTCGACACCGTCTTCCAACAACAGTAACTATTCAACGCCCTCGCGGTCGAGCAACAGCTATTCTGCTCCTTCATCATCATCAGGCAGAAGCAGTTCTGGTTCCTCTTCTTCGGGTTCAGGCTCAGGACGCAGAAAATAATTTAAACTAAATTAGAGAAACTTAATGACAATGTATATGAAAAAGATCAGCTTAATAGCCCTAATCAGTTTGATGTCTATTATTACAGTAAATGCTCAAAACGAAGTGGATGCGCTTAGGTATTCTCAAACTACCTTTGGTGGAACCGCCCGTTCCATGGCCATGGGTGGAGCCTTCGGTGCGCTGGGTGCCGATTTCTCATCCCTGAGTACAAATCCTGCTGGGATTGCAATGTACAAAAAATCAGAATTTACGTTAACTCCTTCATTCTATCGCGGAAAAACATCTTCCAGCTTTTATGGAACCAGCAACGATGATTCAAAATATAATTTGAATATCAGCAATGTAGGTTTAGTTATCGCTTTTGAACCGAACAAAAGAATTAGCAAATCGGGTTGGAAAAATTTCCAGTTTGGTATAGGAATGAACCGTTACGCCAATTTTAACAACCGTATGATGATCGAAGGATTCAATAATTCGTCCTCTATGCTTTCAATGTTTGCAGATGAAGCTCACGGTATTGCACCATCTGATTTAAGTTCATTTGATCTGGGTTTGGCTTATAATACTGACTTGATTTTTCAAGATTCTACTGGAACTTATCATAACGATATGCCTAATGGAGGTGTTTACCAATCAAAATCAGTTACCACCAACGGATGTATCAACGAAATCGTTTTATCCTTCGGCGCTAATTATAATGATAAATTATATTTTGGAGCAACCATCGGTTTACCGCAACTGCGCTATTTTGAAGAATCAACCTATAGTGAAACCAACACCGATTATCCCGATAATTATTTTAACTCTTTTACCTATAATCAAAATCTGGAAACCAAAGGCAACGGCATTAATCTGAAATTAGGTATGATTTATCGTCCCGTCGACTGGGTAAGAATTGGTGCAGCCATACACACGCCAACTTTTTACAACTACATGCACGACAAATGGAGTAGTTCCATGACTTCGCATTTTAACGACGGAAGCGGTTATTCCAAAGATTCACCTCAAGGCACATTTGATTATACCCTCGAAACACCTATGCGGGCTATCGGAAGCCTTGCCTTTATCATCGGAAATTATGGGGTGATCAGCGGCGATTACGAATACGTAGATTATTCAAACGCTAAATTACGTTCCGATGATGATGATTTTGTGGATGCTAACAATGCTATCCGCAATAATTACCAGGATCAAAGCAATATCCGTTTAGGTACCGAATGGCGTTACAACCAGTTCAGCTTCCGCGGTGGCTATGCTTTGTACGGAAGTCCATACAAATCGGGAATTAATGATGCCGAAAGAACATCGTACACTGGTGGTTTAGGCTACCGTGAACAGAGCTTCTTTGTTGATTTTGCGTATGTTCTTACTCAATCGAATGAAAAATATTATCTTTATAATTATACTGGTTTACCTGCTGTAAAAAATGATCTGACGAATAACAATTTTATACTAACGCTTGGTTTTAAATTTTAATTTGTTTTGCCTTTACGGCTTTTGATCAATAAATTTGTGTGTTTAATTTTTTCGACCAGTTTCGGGCAACCGGAACTGGTTTTTTTATTTGTTTGAAAAATTATATGTACGTTTGTAATTTAAAATCAACCCGATGAATAACCTGTATTTCAGCATCCTCAAAAAGAAAACAGAAAATCGCAAACAATTTGCCGTTTTAGTCGATCCGGATAAAATTACGTCAGAGCGAATAGGTATTATTGCCGGAACAGGAAATAAGGCTAACATTGATTATTTTTTTGTCGGAGGAAGCCTGCTTACGAATAGCAACCTCGAAAATTGTATTAAACTGCTCAAACAAAATTCAGATATTCCCGTCGTACTTTTTCCTGGTAATACCTTGCAAATAAATCCATTTGCCGATGCCATTTTATTACTTTCCCTGATTTCGGGCCGGAATCCGGAGATGCTTATTGGCAAACATGTGATAGCCGCGCCTTTTCTCAAAGAAAGCCGTCTCGAAATCATTCCAACCGGTTATATGCTCATTGATAGTGGAAAACCTACCACGGCATCATACATAAGTAATACATTCCCAATACCCGCCGATAAAGATGATGTTGCCGTATGCACGGCAATGGCCGGAGAAATGCTGGGCCTGAAAATCATTTATATGGACGGAGGTAGCGGCGCCCGGAATCCCATAACCGAAAGCATGATTAAATCGGTAAGACAAAGCATTAACGTTCCTCTTATTGTTGGTGGGGGAATTTGTACACCTGAAAAAGCCATTTTAAGTTGCAAAGCCGGCGCCGACCTGATTGTGGTTGGAAATGCCTTTGAAAAATCACCGGAACTAATCACCGATATTGCACAGGCGGTACAATCAGTTGATTATAAGTAAATAAAAATTACTGATAATACTTAGGCAATTACCAAAATCAAAAAATAAAATTTACAACAACATCATAATTTTTAACTCATGTTCAGATTAATTAAATACTGTTTTTTACTTGCATTATCAGCAATTTGCCTGATAGCTCCGGCTCAAAACAAACTGTTGACTCCCGAAGAAATGATGACTAACCCGGCACTTTACCCTTCCCAGTTGCGCAATCTGCAATGGATAGGAAATACCGGTGAATTTACCTTTACTTCGGCTAAAGGCATCATAAAAGGATGCACTTCGACCAAAGACAGGGATACGCTGTTGCGCCTCTCTGATTTTAATAACGGAATGGAAAATCTTAGCCTCGAAAAAATAAAACGCTGTCCCGCTATCACCTGGATCAGCAATACCGCTTTTTATTTTACCAGCAACAATCAGATTATACGTTACGATTTGCTGACCAAAAAATTTGAATCTATCAATAAATATAATGAAAAAGCCGAAAACGAGGATATCGAAAACAATACCCTTGCCATGGCTTATACCCTGGATAATAATCTGTATATTTCCTGCAAAGGAAAAGAAACGGCCATTACCAGCGATACAAATAAAGGTATTGTAAACGGCAGCGAACGGGTTCACCGCAATGAATGGGGCATCAGCAAAGGCACATTCTGGTCGCCCAAAGGAAACCGGCTTGCCTTTTACCGCATGGATGAAACCATGGTTGCCGATTATCCTTTGGTAAACATTAATACCCGCATTGCCACGGTGGAAAACACTAAATATCCTATGGCCGGTGAAAAGAGTCACCATGTAACCGTAGGCGTTTATAATGTGAATACTAGATCAACAGTCTTCCTTAAAACCGGCGAACCGGCAGATCAGTTTCTGACTAACATTACCTGGTCGCCCGACGAAAAACACATTTATATTGCCGTGCTTAACCGCGGACAAAATCATCTTTGGCTCAACGAATATGATGCCGATAACGGAAATTTCGTCAAAACTCTTTTTGAAGAAACCAGCGACAAATACGTTGAACCGTTGCACGGCTTGTATTTTCTGAAAAACAAACCCACCTTTTTCGTCTGGCAAAGCCAACGCGACGGATACAACCATTTGTACCTGTATGATGTGAGCGGAAGGCTCGTCAAACAACTTACCAAAGGCAACTGGGCGGTTACGGAAATGATAGGCTTCAACGAAAAAGAAACCAAACTCTTTTACCTTTCTACCGAGGACAGCCCCATCGAACAACAAATCTATGCACTCGACATGAAGAGCGGCAAAACCCGTAAGCTTTCATCTACCAGCGGAACACACTCGGCTTTCCTTTCGGCAAACGGCGATTTTCTGATTGACCAGTATTCCAACTATACTACTGCCAGCGAATACTGCCTGATGAACACCAATGGAAAAGAATTACAAACCATCCTCGAAAACAAAAACCCGCTTCAGGATTATAAACTCGGAAAAACATCGGTATTTACCCTTAAAAGCAAAGATGGAACGGATCTGTATTGCCGTATGATTAAACCGGTGGATTTCGATTCCACCAAAAAATATCCCGTTTTCATCTACGTTTATGGCGGTCCCCATTCGCAAATGGTTAATAATTCATGGCTTGCCGATGGCGGATTATTCCTGAACTATATGGCTGAAAAAGGCTATCTCGTTTTTACGATGGATAATCATGGAACGTCCAACCGCGGGCTTGCTTTTGAACAGGCCATCTTCCGGAACCTGGGAACCATTGAAGTGGACGATCAGATGCAGGGCGTAAAATATCTGAAAACATTGCCGTATGCCGATACTACCCGTTTTGGATTAGACGGCTGGAGCTATGGCGGATTTATGACCATTTCGCTGATGCTGAAAAATCCCGGTGTGTTCAAATGCGCTACGGCCGGCGGCCCGGTGATTGACTGGAAATATTACGAAGTGATGTATGGCGAACGCTATATGGATACCCCGCAGGAAAATCCCGAAGGATATGAAAACGCCTGCCTGCTGAATTATGTGGATAACCTCAAGGGTAAATTACTGATTATGCACGGAACCATTGACAACACCGTGGTATGGCAAAACAGCCTGATGTTTCTGAAAAAATGTGTGGAAAAGGGCAAACAGGTGGACTATTTCGTTTATCCCGACCACGAACACAATGTCCGCGGACCTCAACGCGCTCACCTCATCCATAAGATTGAAGATTATCACAATCAGAATCAGTAGAAGAAAGTGCCTAAAGTGAGCTAAAGTTTGGAGTGCCTAAAGTACTTAAAGTGCCTGAAGTACTTTCTTAACAAATTTAGGCATTTTAGGCACTCCAAACTTTAGGCACTTCACTATAACGTAGGATAAAAGGCGTCCTCGATGTGGTTGATGGTGGTTTTACCATGAGCAACCACTACCGATACGATGTCGAAACGGGCTTCATTGGTGAGACCTTTTTTCTGGATATACGCGTCGGCGGCCCGTATCAGAAAGCGTTGCTTATCGTGCGTTACGGCGACTTCCGGCTCGCCATAAACGGTGGAACTCCGCGTTTTTACTTCCACAAAAACGATAAAATTTTTATCTGTGGCAATGATATCCACTTCCATCTTGCCAAAATGCCAGTTGGTATCCAATATTTTGTATCCTTTTCCGGCAAGGAAATTCTTCGCCGTTTCTTCGCCCTGTTTCCCGAAATCAAGATGCTCTGCCATAGATCGGATGAATAATAAATTTAAAATTCGACAGCGGTTTGTTGCTCGTCGACAGTTAACCGGATGTTGCGGCCCAAGATTAGGGCGAGGTTGTCGTCGAGATGACCTGCCGGGAAACCGAAACAAACCGGATAGGAATAACCGGAGACGGCTTCGGCTATGATTTCTTCGGCCGTTTTTCCGAAAGGAACGGTATTGTCGTTCATCTTGTTCATTCCGCCTACGATCAAAGCGGCGAGATGGGCGAGTTTACCGCCGCGTTTAAGGTTCATCATCATGCGGTCGATGTGATAAAGATATTCGTCCAGATCCTCGATAAAAAGAATCTTGCCTTCGGTATCGATATCGGAGGGTGAACCCAGCAGACTATAAATCATGGATAAGTTGCCCCCGGTTAGTATGCCGGTAGCTTTTCCCTGACGGGATAAATTTCCGGTTTTGATGGAATAGGAAAGCTTTTCGCCAAACAAAGCCTTACGAAGTGTTGCCGTGGATTCGTTTTCCGACCCATCGGAAGGAAAATTAACCGGCATGGTAGCGTGCAGGGTTTCCATCCCCAGGTTGGTATGGATGTGCGAATGCAAAACGGTAGCGTCGCTATAGCCGATAATCCATTTGGGATTCTTACAAAAGGGGGTAAAATCAATCGCATCGATAATACGAACCGTACCATAACCTCCGCGGGCACAAATAATGGCTTTGACTTCAGGATTATCGAGGCATTCCTGCAAACCAATGGTCCGCTGCCGGTCGGTACCGGCAAACTGATGGTAACCGTTAAAAAGATTTTCGGCTAAAGCCACCTCCAACCCCCATTTTTTGAACATATCTATGGCAGGTTGCACTTCCTGCTCCGAAATTTTACGTGCAGTGGCTGCTATAGCTATCTTATCGCCGGGTTGCAGATAAGGAGGCGTAATCATTCTGTCCGTCATTAATCATAAACAATGGAACCACCGAGATAGCCGGTGATGCCAACGCTAACGGTTCCTATCAGAAACAATACAAACACCAGCCATTTATACCAGGATTCGGTTTTTTTATAATAAAGTACTGCCAAACGGATAACGGAAGCTGCGATCATCACATACATGGTGATTTTGGCAAAAACTTCATGTTTTTCCTTAAGTTTTCCCAGATCTCCGGTCAGTTCGGGCGTAAAAAATTCTCCTGCCAGAAAAGCGGCAACGGCACCTAAGGTTCCAAGAACCATAAGGTATAGACCAGCTTTCGACAGACAGGCTTCTTTTTTGCAAAAAAGGCTTACCACATCAAAAAGGAAGCCAACAATAATCAGTGCGACTGGAAAATGAACCAGTAAAGGGTGTAAATGTGTTAATTCCATGCTTTTGTTTTTTTAATAAATAAAAGCCGGAGGCTATCCGCAGGGATAAACTCCGGCAATAAATGATTAAACGGGGGTTGTGAAGATAGACGGAACAATCTTGGCGGCAGCCAGCGCATCCAGTTCTTTATCGATAAGGTATTCCCCGCTTTTGTCGGCAGATACTAAGTTAATTTTATCCAGAATGGCATGAACATTACCTTCTTCTTCTATCTGTTCGGTAATATACCATTGCAGGAAATTGGCTGTGGTAAAATCTTTTTCAGCCATAGCGACGGCATAAAGCTGATTGATGCTGTCGGTAATCATTTCCTCGTGAGCGAGCACTTTTTCAAAAATATCGCTAAGCGATTTATACACGCTGTTGGGGATGTCGAGGTCGAGTAGCAGGGCATAGCCGTTGCGGTTGTTTACATACTTGATGAATTTAAGCTGATGAAAGCGTTCCTCTTCAGCTTGTTTGTAAAGCCAGAAGGCTGCGCCCGGGTATCCGTGGGCTTCGCACCACGAAGCCATGGCCAGATAAAGACGGGAAGAATGCTCTTCGAGCTTGATCTGATTGATGATTGCTTTTTCTACATTTTTGTTTATCATAGCTGTAAATTTTATAGTAACAAAAATAATAAAAAATCAGCCATCATCGCTTAAAAGATGTTAAATCTTTTATCTTTTTTGTTTGGTTTAAAATCCCGGGGGAGTGGTTCAAACCCCGGGGGGAGTAGTTTAAACCCCGGGGGTGGTGGTTCAAACCCCGAGGGTTTTAAAAACCCTCGGGGTTTAGCTCGGACGACTTCTCCGGCTACTCTAACGACTTCTTTGTTCACTCTAACCATTTCTCCGGCTACTCTAACGACTTCTCTGTTCACTCTAACGACTTCTCCGGCTACTCTAACCACTTCTTTGTTCACTCTAACCATTTCCATAGCTACTCGGATCATTTTTTTGTCAGTACTAATTAATTTTCCGACAGGTCGGATCATTTTTTTCTTACTTCTGAAAAAAAACTGCTTTATCCGTTCTTTTTTTTAATAAATAAAAAGCTTTTATTTTTTAAAAAAAAGAGGATCGGAGATGCAAATAATGACGTTTTTGGAGGGTGTTTCCGGATGTTTTTTTGAAATATCGAAATAAAATGTTTCCAAGCATATTTGCACAACCCTTGTTATTACTATGTTTCCGAATAGTCGCGAAAGCTTTGGAAAAGATGAAAAAAATGGCCAAAAAATTTGGTTTTTACCGTTTTTTGTTGTAATATTATACCCAAATTCATTAAATGTTGAACGATTAAAAAAACTACTTATGACTAACAAAAAACCGGTAAAAGAATACACCCTCGAAGAAGGTATATTCAAAACGAAATGCGATACCACGGTAGATTTGCTCGTGCGCGATGCGATAGAATTTGCAACCCGTGGATACGATGATGCCAAACGTGCAGCCTTAGCCAAACAGATCAGGGATTATTTTGATATGCCCGGGGATGCTTTTTACGAAGGCGAAAAGATTTCGCGCACCCAGGCACGGGATTCCTCGAGGCTTATGCTCGAACGTCCGCTGCGTACAATACTTACGATGGCTGAGAACAAGTTCGGCATCAATTCGGGCAAATACAAGCAATATGGAGGGGCTATCAGTAAACTTGGCGACGACCAACTGGTGCGTTATGCCCTGAATGCCGCCAAAACAGCCACCGCCCAGCTTGAAGAATTGGCAGGCGAGGGCCTGACCCAGCAGATGATAACGGATATGGTAGCTCTTGCCGGAGCTTTTAACACGGCCATTGACAAACAAATAGAAGCCATCCGCAACCGTGAGAATGCTTCGCTCGACCGGATAACCAAAGGCAACGAACTGTACCGCGAATTAGTAAAAGTATGCAATACGGGCAAGGATATCTGGTATGGCATCAACGAGGCAAAGTATAACGATTACATTATTTATGATACCCCCAGCGGCAAACCCGGAGATACGGGAGCAGGCAGTGGTACGGGCATCCTTTCGGGCACGGTAACCGACGCTCAGACCCATGCCCCGGTAGCTTCGGCAAACATCGCCTTAGCCGGGACCGCCATTGCTGCCGTTAGCGACAATGCCGGGGAATTTAATATTGATAACATCCCTGCCGGGATTTATATCCTTAACGTTACCGCCACCGGCTACCAGCCCTGGAACATGGAAAACGTGGAAATAAAAGATGACGAGCAGACCGAAGTGGAGGCGAAATTGGTGAAGTAGCAGTGGAAAGCGTGAATAATAGGATTTTGTAGCCGGTAGGCGTCATCATGCCTGGGAACAACACGATCTCCAAACTGACAAACAATGAACAGACATAAAACAAAAACCGGAATGAAGAAAATTATTCTAATCACTACCATTTTGTTAATTTCTCTTTTATCCTTTGCACAGGATGCCACAGCAATTTTAAAAAATGCATACTCAAAATGCCAATCCGTTCAGAATGGACAGTATGAAATGACAAAGTTTATGAAGTATATGAGCCGTAAGGACACTTCCGTGAGTTCATTTATTTGTTCTTTTAAAAAATTGAAAAATGATTCGCTTTTCTCTTCGGCATTTCATTACAAGGCATTTTATGAAGGCCAATATTCGTGCGATATAATGTATACCGGGAGTGACCTTGTTACAAAATGGCCGAACGACAGCACAGCTACAATTATATCAAAACAACAATGGGCGGAAGAAATAAAGTCAATGAGTAGCAACTATACGTTCTATTCTCCTTTGACAAACAGAAAGAGCCGTCCCATTCCACATGATTCGGATTTTATTGATAATACGCGTAGTCTTAAATTTATTGGCGTAGAAAAAGTAAATGATTTGTGGTGTTATCACGTACAGGCAGATGATTTTCCGGAAAATGACAGCACGGAATTGATGAAGACTTTACGAATCGAATATCATTATTGGATTAATAAAGCGGATTCGATTCCAGTTCAATATTCAATTGCATTTGATTGTGCAATAAATAATGACACAATGTATCAGTACGAAAAATTTGTTTTGAACAAATACGACGTAAACAATCTCAATGAAGAAACGCTGTTAAAGTTGACCTCCGTTCCTTCTTATTATAAGCTTAAAGATTATGTTCCCGACCGGGTTCCTGAGTCGTTGCCTAAAGATACCCTTGCTCCAAACTGGACTTTACCTTCAGTCCATGACGAAGAGATCAGTTTGAACAACCTGAAAGGGCATCTTGTGCTGATTGATTTCTTCTATATGGCATGTTACCCTTGTATGAAAGCATTACCAGGTTTGCAGGCATTACATAAAAAGTATAAAGACAAAGGGCTGATGGTTATTGGCATCGATCCTTATGATAAGAAAAAAGCTGATGTCGCAACATTTCTTTCGAAGCGGGATATAACATATACCGTAGTATTGGGTGGCAAAGATGAAGAAAAAAATTATCATGTTTATTGTTATCCGACAATGTTTTTGATAGACAAGAAAGGAAAGATAATCTTTATACAGATTGGCTACGGAAACGGAGTTGAAGATACGCTTGAGAAAATGATTATTCAGAATCTGTAATTAAGGTTGATGGGTAATACCATGTTGACTATTCCCCGGACAAATTAGTGCAAACGAACAACACAGGATGCTCCTGACAACTGGGATTCCATCCGGGACAATACAAAGTTTACCGGTAGCTTTATTATTGGAAAAACGCATTGATAAAAAGCCCGGAGGACTTAATATTAATAATGCCGGATGCAGTCCGGAGGAAAGAATGAACCCGGTAAATCAAAATTTCTTCAAACCGACGGTTTCTTTTGAAATTCTGCCGGATGCTGCGGTTTATTTTTACAATTATTCCATCTCTCCGATGGCTGCCAATGCTTTATTCACGGAGTTGACGCCGGGGAATGTCATGGTTAGTTTATCATTGGCTTCCCGCATATAGCATTGGGTGGGATGATTTTTAACAAAATTCAAAACCTGGGTAAACGCAGCCGACTGATAATACGCTGATTCCTGGTTACGGATGAAATGGCAGATAAGATTGTTGTTTTTAAGCACTAATTTTTCGAAACCTATGGCACGGGCCTTCCATCGCAGGCGCAGGGTATTGACAAGTTCGGCGGTTTGTTTCGGAATGGGTCCAAAGCGGTCGATAAGTCTGGCCTGGAAAGCCATCAGTGGTTCTTCGCCTTCCAAACCGTCCAATTCCTTGTACAGACTTAACCTTTCGGTGATGTTGCTGATATAATCGTCGGGGATAAGTATTTCGAGGTCGGTTTCTATCTGGCAGTCCCGGACGAATTCACGTGGTTCTTCGGTGTGGTAAATATCCTTAAACTCTGTTTCTTTCAGTTCCCGTATGGCTTCGTCTAATATCTTGTGATACATCTCGAATCCGATTTCGTTGATAAAACCACTTTGTTCGCCGCCAAGGATATTTCCTGCGCCGCGGATGTCGAGGTCGCGCATGGCGATATTAAAACCGCTGCCAATATCGCTGAACTCCTCGATGGCTTTCAGTCGTTTGCGGGCTTCGTCGGTTAGCGTGGAAGCTGGGGGAGCCAACAGGTAGCAAAAGGCTTTTTTGTTTGTCCGGCCAACCCGTCCGCGCAGTTGATGCAGATCACTAAGCCCGTAATGGTGTGCATCGTTGATGATAATGGTGTTAACATTTGGAATATCTAATCCTGATTCGATGATGGTGGTTGCCAGCAACACGTCATATTCTCCTTCGATGAAGTCGAGCATAATTTTTTCCAGTTTTTCACCATCCATCTGACCATGCGCCATGGCGATGCGTGCGTCGGGAACCATTCGTTGGATCACACCGGCCAGATCGCCGAGGTTTTGTACGCGTGTATTCACAAAAAATACCTGACCTCCGCGCGACATTTCGTAATGTATGGCGTCGCGTATGGTTTCTTCGTTAAAAGTGTGCAATTCGGTCTGGATGGGATAGCGGTTAACGGGCGGCGTATTGATGATGCTCAGGTCGCGGGCGCCCATCAGCGAAAACTGAAGGGTACGGGGAATAGGGGTGGCGGTCAGCGTAAGCGTATCCACATTGACTTTTATCTTTTTGAGTTTTTCCTTGGTAGCCACACCAAATTTTTGTTCCTCGTCCACGATGAACAATCCCAGGTCTTTAAATTTTACATCCTGACTTATCAGCCGGTGAGTTCCTATCAGGATATCAACTTTACCTTTCGACAGTCTGTCGAGCGTATCTTTTTGTTCCTTTCGAGTTTTAAAGCGGTTGATATAATCTACCGTGCATGGAAAATCCCCCAGTCGTTCCCTGAATGTCTTATAGTGTTGCAAGGCAAGGATTGTTGTCGGAACCAGCACGGCAACCTGTTTGTCGTCGGCAACAGCTTTAAAAGCGGCACGAATAGCAATTTCGGTTTTACCAAAACCAACGTCTCCACAAACTAAGCGATCCATGGGATTGGGTTCTTCCATGTCGTGTTTTACATCGTTGGTGGTTTTATACTGGTCGGGAGTATCTTCATAGATAAACGAAGCTTCCAACTCGTGTTGGAGGTAAGTATCGGGCGAAAACTGAAATCCTTCGGACGATTTGCGTTCGGCATAAAGTTTTATCAGATCTTTGGCAATGTCCTTAACCCGTTGTTTGGTTTTTTGTTTAAGCTTGTTCCAGGCATTGCTTCCCAATTTATCGAGGGATGGGATGGCGCCTTCCTTACCGGTGTATTTTGCAATACGGTGCAGCGAATGTATGCTTACATAAAGGATGTCGTTGTCTTTATAAATCAGCCGGATGGCTTCCTGCAGCTTGCCGTTATTGTTAATTTTCTCCAGTCCGGCAAAGCGTCCGATGCCATGATCGATATGCGACACGTAATCGCCCGGCTGAAGATCATAAATCTCTTTCAGGGTCAGCGCCTGTTTTCCTTTAAAACTGTCCTTGAGTTGAAAACGATGGTAACGTTCGAACAACTGGTGATCGGTATAGCAGGCGATTTTTAAATCCTTTTCCAGGAATCCTTCATGGAGCGCCAGGTTGAGGGTCGAAAACTGGATTTCCTGCTTTATATTCCTGTTAAAGCGAATATCATCAACGATGGTTTGGAGTCGCTGAAGCTGTTTGGGATTGTCCGAAACCACGATGTTTTGTATCCCGTTTTCCGAATTCTGCAACAGGGCATTGATAAACAGCTCAAAATTTTTGTTGAACGAAGGTTGCGGTCCGGTGTCGAACGTAAGAACGAGGGTATTGTCGGGGAAAGTTTTCTTTCCAAACTCCACGCAGGAAAAGCCGGTAATCTGATCATTGAGTTCTTTTCCGGTGATAAATAAATCTTTGGGTGGCAGATGGCTGATTTCATTTTTCAGCGACTGGTAGGCTTTTTGTGCTTTTCCAAATTCGGAATCGAGGCGATGGCTGGTCAGTTGCAGATCGTCGAACCACCAGACTGCATTTTTAGGGATGTATTCGGCAAATGTCTGCCGGTTTTCCCTGAGCATCCTGTCCTGAACATTGGGCACAATGGTAATATGATCGAGCTTATCGATGGAAAGCTGGCTTTCGGGATTAAAGGAACGTATGGTTTCCACTTCATCGCCAAAAAATTCGATGCGGTATGGATAATCATTGGTAAACGAAAATACGTCAACAATTCCTCCCCTGACGGCATATTGTCCGGGTTCCACCACAAAATCAACCCGTTCGAATCGGTATTCAGAAAGCAGATCTTCTATAAAATTCAACGAAAGGCTTTCGCCTGTCTGTAATTTTAGCGTGTTTTTCTGAAGGAATTTCTGGGTGATAACCTTTTCGCTCAGCGCTTCAGGATAGGTAACAATAATAACACCTTTATTATGACTCGCAATTCTTTTCAGCACTTCGGTACGAAGCAATACGTTGGTGTTGTCAATTTTTTCTATCTCATAGGGTCGTTTGTAGGATGTCGGATAAAACAGCACATTTTTTTTATGAAATACCAATTCGCTTTCGCCGAAAATATTTTCGAGATCGTTGAAAAAATAGGCTGCGGTTTCTTTTTCGGGAATTACAAATATTTGCACTCCCTGCTCTTCTTCAAATACTGCTGATGCCAGCAATGCTTTTGATGAACCGGTAAGCCCGCAAAGCTGGACGCGGCATTTTTCTTTTTCGCGTAGATGAATGATTAGTTTCCGGATACGTTCATCCTGACGGTAAAACTGGATTAAATCGGGCGTCTTCAATGAGATAAATAGCTGTAGCCCTAAATTTCTTTTAGGGCAGGTAAAATTATCGGCAAAAATACATGAAAATAACGGAGGCTCCTGTTATTTTATTTTGTAAAATGTATAATCAGAATTTTGTACTTTTGACCAATGATAATAATTGGGATTACAGGAACACTTGGAGCGGGCAAAGGAACTATTGTTGATTACCTTGTTAAAAACAAAGGTTATCATCATTATTCGGTCAGGGCTTACCTGACGGAAGAGATCAAACGAAGAAATTTACCCGTGGATCGCGACAGCATGACTTCGGTGGCCAATGAGCTACGTGCCTTACATTCGCCTTCATACATTACCGATCAGCTTTACCTGTTGGCTAAAGAAAAAGGGGACAACTGTGTAATTGAGAGTATACGCACTCCGGGAGAAATTGTATCCCTCCGGCAAAAAGGCAATTTTTATCTTTTTGCGGTGGATGCCGATCCTGAAATTCGTTACCAGCGAATCACCATCCGTAAATCCGAAACCGATAATGTTGCTTTTGAGACATTCATATCCAACGAAAAACGCGAATTTGAAACCACCGATCCCAACCATCAGAATCTGAAAAAATGTATCGCCATGGCCGATTTTATTTTTACCAACGATGGAAACAGGGAAGACCTGTATGCACAAGTAGAAACAGTTCTGCAAAAAATCGTAAAACCTGAACTCTAAAATCTAAAATTAAATCTATGTCAGAAGAAAATCCAAAACCATACGTCCGTCCTACCTGGGATGAATATTTTATGGAAGTAGCCAATACCATTGCCAAGCGGGCTACCTGCGACAGAGGCAGAAGCGGTTGCGTGATCGCCCGCAACCGGCAAATTTTGGTTACCGGCTATGTGGGTTCTCCCACCGGGTTACCTCATTGTGATGAGGTCGGACATCTCATGCGACAGGTTACCGATGAAGAAGGAAATTCGAGCAATCATTGTGTCCGTACGGTGCATGCCGAGCAAAATGCCATTTGCCAGGCGGCCAAATTAGGTATTGCTTTGGAAGGAGCAACGTTGTATTGCCGTATGACTCCGTGCCGCACCTGTGCCATGCTGATTATCAATTGTGGTATAGTCAGGGTGGTTTGTCAGTATAAATATCATGCAGGAAAAGAATCGGAAGAAATGTTCCGGCGGGCTGGAATAAAATTGGATTATGTTAATGATAATGTGCTAAAATATACGAATCAATAGCTGAAAGCAGGATAAAATATCAAAAAGCGTCCCAATATGGAAAAATAATCCCGATTGCGGTTTTTCGATTTAATGACTTTTGAAGTAATATATTGTAAATCAAATAAATATAAACAATATTGTGGAATGGCACGGGAATTGATATATCCTTAGTACACTTAAAATAATTTATCATGAAAAGGTTTACTTTATTACTCATCTTCGGAATCATGATTTTCGCATCCTGTAGAAAGGAAACAATCCAACCGGTGGTTGATCCAAATCCCACAACTATGGATCAATTGGTAATCAGTAAAAATTTTGATTGGAAAACCACTAAGGATTATCAGTTTACGGTTACAGGTAGCTCCAATCACACTCTGCGAATTGCCTCTGCCAGCGGAACAGTTTATCACAAAGCTTTTTTGGTAAAAAATGTACCATACAGCGTAAATCTGACCCTGCCTTCTTACGAAAAAACCGTTCATTTGCTTTATAATGGACAGGATATCACCTGCCAATTGTCAAAAACAGTGATTAGTTACACGTTTAGTAAGTAAAAATTATTTATTATGAAAAGGATATTTATACGCTTTAATAGCATGATTATCGTTCTGATGGCGATTTTGCTGTTTTCGGGAAATGCTTTTGCAAATATTGGAGCTCCCACCTTCAATCCTCCTGGAGGAACCTATGAATCGGCACAGGTAGTTGCCATCGAGGGAAGTAATGGCAATTTTTCCATACGATACACTACCGACGGCACAGATCCGACGGCTGATTATGGTACGTTATACACCGATCCGATTACCATTTCGGTAAATACTACGTTAAAAGCCGTGCAGTATCAGAATAATAACCATGGGAATATCAGCGATATTACTACAGACAATTATTTTATTTGCGGAAAATGTGCTACTTGTGTTGCTCCGGTATTTAATCCGGGACCAGGCCATTATAATAGCTACCAGCAAGTAGGTATAACTGCCGGCAATGGATGTACTATACGCTATACTCTTGACGGTAGTACGCCAAGTCATTCCAACGGAATTATTTACACCGACCCGGTGAATATTACCACCACATCCACTCTAAAAGCCTTTTCTTACAAGGATGGAGAATTAGATAGCAAGGTAACATCCGGTAAATATTATATAGAACTCGATCAGGTTGCGAAACCAACATTTTCACCGGTAGCAGGAATCTATAATTTACCTCAAACGGTTACCATTGCTACTTCTACTTCGGGCGCCTCCATCATGTATACTCTTGATGGGACAACACCCAGCCAATCCCATGGCATACTCTATACCAGCCCCATAACTATAAGTGTTAATAAAACATTAAAGGCTATAGCTTTTAAATACGAGATGCTCGATAGCGATGTCAAATCAGGCGATTATATAATAACTAAAGTTGCTACACCAACATTTAATCCTTTGCCGGGAACTTTTAATACACCTCAATCGGTAGCAATTTCATGTATTACTGAAGGAGCAACGATACGCTATACTACCGATGGAACTAACCCGAGTATTATAGTGGGTACTATTTATACAGGTCCTGTTACTATTAGCTCAACCACTACCCTGAAAGCTATAGCTTACTCGGGCGTAATGATCCCAAGCAGCATTGCTTCCGGTACGTATACTATTGATCTTTTACCGGTTGCTGATCCTACGTTTAGTCCCGCAGAGGGAACGTATGGAACTGCACAATCGGTAACTATTTCCACAACCACCAGCGAAGCTACCATTCGTTATACTACCGATGGCAGTATTCCAAGCGCAACCAACGGCACCGTGTATAGCAGTCCGGTTACTATTTCTCAGAATACGACCCTGAAAGCCATTGCATACAAGGATTATATGCTTAACAGTAACGTTATTACCGGAACATACAATATTCAATGTGCGGCTCCGGCTTTCAGTCCATTGCCCGGAATATTTTCTTCAACACAACAGGTAACCATTACCAGCCCAACTACCGGTGCAACTATAAAATACACAACTGATGGCTCCGATCCAGGCAATGGTACAACCTTAGCCAACGGAGGTACGGTAAGTATTTCACAGAATACCACACTGAAAGCCATCGCTGTAAAAGGCGGAATGACCAACAGCGAGATAACTTCCGGAGATTATGGCATAAAATGTGCCATCCCTGTGTTTAATCCTCCTGCCGGTACATATTCTACCGTTCAGTCGGTGAGCATTAGCTGTTCAACACCCGGCGTTACCATAAAATATACCACCGACGGTAGCACTCCAAGCCCGACTATCGGTACCACTTATACTACTCCGGTAGCCATAAGTTCAACAACCACTCTTAAAGCTATTGCTTTTAAAACTGGAATGACCGATAGCGAAATTGCTTCCGGAGATTATACCATTAATCTGGCATCGGTATCAGCCCCGGTTTTCACTCCCGGAGCAGGCACATTTTCAAGCGCCCAATCCGTTATTATTACAACCGGTACCACCGGAGCAAGCATACGTTATACCACAGATGGCACCGAACCCACGACAACAACGGGAACATTATATAGTGGCGCGGTATCAGTTCCTCAAAATACTACCCTGAAAGCCATTGCTTATAAAGATGGAATGCTCGCCAGTACGGTAACTACCGGTATATATAATATCAAATGTGTGGCTCCTGTATTTAACCCGGCACCAGGCGATTTTAGCTCAGCCCAACCGGTTACGATGACCAGCACTACAGCAGGCGCCAGTATTTATTATACTACGGATGGAAGCGTTCCGACACATACTACGGGAACTTTATACTCGGGTCCGGTAAATGTTACACAAAATACCACTCTGAAAGCGATTGCATGGAAAGATGGAATGACAGAAAGCGATGTAACTTCCGGGACATATAACATTCAATGTGCAACGCCAATATTTAATCCCACACCCGGCAATTATTCTTCGGCACAACTGGTAACCATTACCAGCGCAACTTCCAATGCAACCCTTAAATACACTACCGACGGAAGTGAACCAAGCCAGACCAACGGATTGGTTTATAGCTCACCGGTAAGTCTGAGCAGTAATACTACCCTGAAAGCTATCGCTTTTAAAACAGGCATGCTCGATAGCCAGGTGGCTTCGGGTAATTATACCATAACACTTGAACAGGTGGCAACCCCTTCATTTAGCCCGGCTGCAGGAACCTATACCGGAACTCAATCCGTTACCATCGCTTCGGCAACTTCGGGCGCAAGCATCTATTACACTATTAATGGTTCGGAGCCAACTTCTACCAATGGAACTCTTTACAGTAGTCCGGTTACCCTTTCACAAAATACCACCCTGAGAGCCAAAGCATATAAAGATGGCATGACAGAAAGTGCGATTACTTCCGGTATTTATACCATTAAATGTGTCGCACCCGAATTCAGTCCGGCACAGGGAACTTATTCTTCAGCACAGTCGGTTACCATCACCAGCGCTACCGCCGGAGCGACTATCAGATATACTACCGATGGAACGACGCCAAGTCAATCGAATGGTCAGATTTACAGCTCACCGGTAAGCATCAGCGCCAATACCACCCTTCAGGCTATTGCTTACAAGAGCGGTATGAACGAAAGTGAAATCTCTTCGGGAATGTATGTTATCCAAAGCGGAAGCCCATGTGCCATTACCAAAGTTAATGGCGGTGGTTTCACTACTACGCTTTCATCGGTAGTTCAAAATGGCAGTTCGTATGTTGTGGTTCTTACCGTAGAACATGACGGCTGTGGCGGACCCAACTGCAAGGAACTGAGTCATTATTCGGTGGAAGGTATTCCCGGAACGTATTCAAACGTCAGCGTACAGATTATTTCAGGCAATATGACCTATTCCAATATTGATATGGGACCAAACTTAGGCGCCAGCACCCCTTTCCAAGGCTTTAAAATTGATGGTACGAATGGAATTGGCGACGGACAAGCCGGAAAATTCACGATAACTTATACGCTTACCAGTCTTCAGGCTGAACAAACTCTTGCCAAAGCCGGACAAAATTATCAGATTGCCTCCTTTACCCTTCAGGATTTCCAGACCGTACTTGGTTGTACCGTTCCGGCGAAAGTTGCTACGCCAACTTTTACTCCTATTCCCGGAACGTATGCTTCGGCACAAACCGTTGCCATCGCATGTACCACTACTGGTGCAACGATCAAATACACGGTTGATGGTACAGAACCAAGCCGCACCAATGGTATCATTTATACCGGACCCGTTTCCATTAGTTCTACCTCTACCTTAAAAGCCATTGCTTATAAGGACGGCATGACCGACAGCGATGTGGCTTCCGGATTATATACGATTCAGTTGGAAAAAGTGGCAGCGCCTGTGTTTACCCCTGCTGCCGGAACGTATGCTGCTGCGCAATCGGTTGCCATCACCAGCACAACTTCCGGAGCCACCATCAGGTATACCCTTGATGGTAGCACGCCAACCCCTACCAACGGGATTATTTATACCACTCCTGTTTCCATTGCTTCTACCGATACCCTCAAAGCCATTGCTTACAAAACAGGCATGACCGACAGCGATGTTACCTCCGGTATCTATATCATTCAGGCTAAGGTTGCCACTCCGGCATTTTCACCTGTTCCCGGAACCTATGCTTCCGCTCAAACGGTTACTATTTCCTGTGCTACTGTCGGCGCTACGATCAAATATACTATTGATGGTACTAACCCGAGTGCAACCAACGGAATCGTCTATACCATTCCTTTAACTGTTGGCTCTAACATTACCATTAAAGTGTATGCTTATAAAACCGGCATGACCGACAGCGATATGGCTACGGGCGCTTACATCATCCAGGGTGGAAGTGGTAACGACAGCGACGGCGACGGCGTTCCCGACAATGAAGACGATTATCCTTTAGATCCTACCAGGGCTTTCGATAATTATTATCCGGCCAACGGAAACGGTAGCCTTGCTTTTGAAGACTTATGGCCAGGTAAAGGCGATTATGATATGAACGACGTGGTAACCGATTATCGTTTCAAAACGGTAACCAATGCTCAGAACCAATTGGTAGAGGTATTTCCAACCTTTATTGTAAAGGCTTCCGGCGCCGAACTTATCAACGGTTTCGGCTTCCAGTTGGCCAATGCCACTATTCCATCAAGCGCTATTACCGTTACCGGTTACGACCTGCGCGAAAACTTTATCACCCTGAATTCCGGTGGTACCGAAGCGGGACAGGAAAAAGCAACCATCATTGTTTTTGATAATATCTTTAACCTTCTGCCACCTCCGGGTATTGGTATAGGTGTGAACACTACTCCCGATGCTCCCTATGTGAATCCCGATACCGTGAGTATGCATCTTGTCTTCACACCCAATACGTATACGTATAATCAATTAGATATTGCCAATTTCAATCCGTTTATCATTGTCAATTCATCCAACGGAGCCAAAGTCAGGGGACACGAAGTTCATCTTCCCGATTATCCTCCAACGAGCTTAGTAGATAATAGCCTTTTCGGAACGGCTGAAGATAACAGCATACCGGCCGAAAACCGTTATTATAAAACGTCGAATAACCTCCCCTGGGCAATAAATATTTACGAAAGTTTTGATTATCCAAAGGAAAGAGTCGACGTTCTTTCGACCTATCTGCACTTTGCCGATTGGGCACAAAGTGGCGGTACGCTCTATCCCGACTGGTATAAAAACCTTTCAAACTACCGGAATACCGAAAATATCTATACTCATGCCAAGTAATACGTAAATTCCATAGAAACTTAAAAGGGCGCTTCCGCAAGGAGCGCCCTTTTTTGCTTAATGGACAAAGATGATGCTGTTCCTGGGTTTAAAACTAATATTGGGCGTAATGGACATTTTTCAGGCTCTTTTTCCGTTTTTTTTACCCTGTAACGAGTAAAATTTACTGTATTCTCAGGTAAAAAGTCTACAATATGCTGTCTTTATACGGATTATTTGTAGATATATTCAAATGTTTTACAATGAGTTACATCTATTAATAAATTATTTTTAAATTTTTTTATGAAACCAGAATAAACTCATATAAATGTTCGTACCTTAGCAGCTGATCTTTAAATTATAACTGCTATGAAAAAAATCTACTCTTTTTGTTTTTTACTATGGCTTATGCCATGTACTTTGTTTGCCCAGGGACCGGCAATCACATTATCAAACGATACACTTAACTTCGGAACGGTAATCGTTAATTCGGATGAAAGTGAAAGTTTTAATCTCTATAATAACGGACAAGAAAACGTTTCGGTTTCGTTTGGTAATATATCCGGGTCTGGCTCCAGCTTCGTTTTATGGTACTCTGGCTCATCCTGGCAATTGGGGGCTGGAAGTTCATCAAATTTTTCAGTAACCTATCATCCCACAAGTGTGGGTATACTCAATGCCGTTGCCACGATTTATACTCCCGATACCAACTATACCATGCATTTTATCGGAAATGCCGTTGCCGAAACCTATTCCATAAGCGGAACCCTTCGCTATGCAAATGCATCTAATACTCCGCTGAATAACATAACGGTAAACTTAATAAACAGCAATGCTACGGTTGTGGCAACTACCGCAACAAGTATGTCGGGCAATTATAGTTTCGGCATGGTCGCCAACGGCGATTACACACTCCAGGTAACATCCCCAAAACCCTGGGGCGACGTTAGTGCGGCAGATGTCCTGGCATACCGGAAACACATCGCCAACATCACTCCTTTATCAGGAATTTTTCTCGCTTCCGGCGACGTGAATGCTTCCGGTAGTTTAACCGCTTCCGATGTGCTTTTAATCAGTAAACGTATTGCAATGGTTACGAATTCATTTCCTGCCGGCGACTGGCTGTATGATTGCGCTCCCGTTACGGTAAATGGCAGCAGTGTCGTTGAAGATTTCAACGGTCTGGTTTACGGCGATGCCAACGGATCGTACACTCCTCCTGCAAGATAAATTATTAATCATCATTTTTGGATGATATTCCCTATAAGGTCGTTTCGTCAATAGACAAAGCGGCCTTTTTTATTGAAAAAGCATACGTATTAACTACTGAATGGCATAAATCTAAAGGATAAAGATTTTTTTGGCAAAAACAGTTTTCGGAGCAGCTTTAAAATTCAATCTACCTTCCCCAAAAAAAATTATATCTTTTCGTCAGATAGGGTAAAATATTTATTTATTTTTGCAAAAAAGATTACCAATAGGGGTGCCCTAAACTAACGGGCTGAGATCATACTCTTTGAACCTGCTCCGGATAATGCCGGCGAAGGGAATAACAAGCATCTATCGAATTTTTTCCCTCTATTGATTAAAAGTTTAACTTAAAATTTTAATCAAATGAACAAAAAACTGTTACTCTTTGCCTTGTGGGCTATATTGCCCTGGGCTGCATTTTCACAATTTACCCTTACGGGAAAAATTACCGACAAACATTCGTCGGAAGCCTTGCCGGGAGCCAATGTCCGGCTCGAAAACACTTTTATGGCAAGCTTTAGCGATGCCGACGGAAACTTTACCATTAAAAAACTCAAAAAAGGAATCTACACCCTGAAGATTTCCTTTATGGGTTATCAGGATTATTCGCAACAGGTAAATTTAACACAAAACACTTCGCTGAAGATTGAACTGGTAAAAAGTTCCATTCTGCAAGAGGGAATTATCATTTCGGCTACGAGGGTCAACGGCAAACAGCCGGCGACAGTTCATAACATCGAAAAACTGGAGATAAAGCAACTAAATCTCGGTCAGGATTTGCCGTATATGATGGAAAATACACCTTCGGTCGTTACCACTTCCGATGCCGGAATGGGCATAGGTTATACCGGCATGCGCATCCGCGGCACCGACATGACACGCATCAACGTTACAGTAAACGGGATTCCGTATAACGAAGCCGAAAGCCAGGAAGTATATTGGGTGGATGTACCTGACATCAGCTCGTCGGTGGATAATATGCAGATACAACGTGGCGTAGGCACTTCCACCAACGGAGCCGCCGCCTTCGGCGCTTCCATCAACATACAAACGAGCAAGGTAAATGCGGAACCTTACGGCGAAATCAACAGTTCATGCGGATCGTTCAATTCGTTTAAAAACAATGTTGACTTTGGCAGCGGGCTTATCAACAAACATTGGTCGTTCGACGGACGTTTATCCAAAATCACTTCCGACGGATATATTGACCATTCGGCTTCCGACCTGAAATCTTTCTTCGTCTCCGGCACGTATGTCGGAAACAAATCGTTGATCAAGCTTAATATCTTTTCAGGAAAAGAACGTACACATCTTGCCTGGAACGGCGTACCTTCCGACTCGCTGAATACCAACCGTACCTATAATTCCTTTACCTATCCCAACGAAACCGACAACTATCAGCAGGATCATTACCAGCTTTTTTATTCCAGGGAAATTACCCCGAATTTATTTCTGAACGCTGCCCTGCATTATACCAAAGGACAGGGATATTATGAACAATATAAAGCTGACGGCAAATTTGCGGATTTTGGTCTCGATACACTTTTTATCGGCAACGACACCATCAGCAAGACCAACCTTATCCACCAGAAATGGATGGACAACGATTTCTACGGAATCACCTATTCACTCGATTATAAACTGAAAAAAGTAACTGCCACCCTGGGCGGAGCATACAGCCAGTACGACGGCGATCATTACGGCAAGGTGATATGGACGGAACTTGCCTATAACACCAATAATTATCATCATTGGTACGATAACAACAGCCATAAAAAAGATTTCAACTCCTACGTAAAACTAAATTACCAGATTAATCCGAAACTTAATCTTTATGGCGATCTGCAATACCGTTATGTCCATTTTAAGATCAACGGGCTGGACGACGACGGAAAAAACTTAGCTCAGAAACACAGCTACAACTTCATCAATCCCAAAGCCGGAATCAATTACGACATCAACCAGCAAAACAATGTATACTTTTCGTTTGGCGTGGCTCACCGCGAACCTAACCGCGACAATTTTAAAGATGCCGACCCCGGGAAGCTTCCTAAACCCGAAATACTGAATGATTATGAATTGGGTTACAACTACCACTCAACCAGCCTTTCGGTAGGTGCAAACCTGTATTATATGGATTATACCGACCAATTGGTTCTGACCGGAAAAATCAATGACGTAGGCAGTGCCATCATGACCAACGTATCGAAAAGTTACCGTACCGGCATTGAATTCAGCGGCAGCGCCAAAATTCAAAACTGGTTGACCTGGCAGGTAAACTTCACGTTAAGTCAAAATAAAATCAAGAACTTTACCGAATATGTTGACGACTGGGATCTTGGCGGACAAAAGGAAAACAAGCTCGGCAACACCGACCTGTTGCTTTCACCCGACCTGATTGCCAACAATATTTTTACTTTTATACCCTTTAAAAATCTTAGCTTCAGCTACGAAAGCAAATACGTGGGTAAACAATACATTGACAATACTTCGAGCAACGACCGCAAACTGGATCCCTATTTTGTCAACAACATCCGTCTGCATTATGCTATCGCTACCCGGCTCATCAAAGAGATTGGGTTCAATCTGATGGTAAATAATCTTTTCAGCGAAAAATACGAAAGCAATGCCTGGGTATACCGCTATTATTACGAAGATAAATATCAGAAAACGGACGGATATTTTCCACAGGCAGCGATTAACTTTTTGGCAGGTGTGAATCTTAGATTTTAATTACCTTTGCCGATTCGGTCGACAATATGGCAAACACTATCAACATAAAAAACAAAAAGGCTTCGTTTGAGTACTTCCTGCTGGAAGAATTCACAGCCGGCATTCAACTTACAGGGACTGAAATCAAGTCGTTGCGCGAAGGAAAAGCCAACCTTACGGATGCCTATTGTATGTTTAAAGGTACGGAGTTGTTTGTTATCAATATGCACATTTCGGAATACAAGTTCGGAACACATTACAACCATGAACCGAAACGCGATCGCAAGCTTTTGCTCAACAAACGCGAGCTTAAAAAAATACTCAGCAAAACACAGGAGAAGGGATTAACCATTATTCCTACTCTTGTTTTCCTGAGCGAAAATGGTATGGCAAAGATTAACATTGCCATTGCCAAAGGAAAAAAGTTGTACGACAAACGCGAAACCCTCAAAACAAAGGATACGCAACGCGAATTAGACCGAAACGACGAACACTGATACCAAATTAAATTCATATCTATGCAAAAATCCACTACCTTTAAAATCCAGCCAGTAATGACTGTAGGTTTACTACTGATTATGGCCATGCTTTCGGGCAAAGTGTCGGCTATACCGCCTGCCGACACTCACGGTTTCCGGCTCATCGAAAAACGTTTCGTCAAGGAACTAAATGCCGATTGCTATTTTTATGAACATATCAAAAGCGGCGCACACCTGGTAAAGATTGCTGCCAACGATCCCAATAAAACCTTCTGTATTGCCTTTAAAACTTTTCCCGAGTCGGACAACGGAGCTCCGCATATCCTTGAACACTCCGTGCTGAACGGCTCAACGCATTTTCCTGTAAAGAGTCCTTTTGACGTTCTCCGTAAAGGTTCGCTCAACACTTTTCTCAATGCCATGACATCTAAGGATTTTACCATGTTTCCTGTGGCAAGCATGAACGACAAGGACTATTTCAACCTGATGCACGTATACCTTGATGCCGTGTTCAACCCTTTGTTATGTACCGATGGCCGTATCCTGCAACAGGAAGGCTGGCATTATGAGCTTCCCGACAAGGATGGTCCCGTTACCTACAACGGAGTTGTATATAATGAAATGAAGGGCGCTTATTCCAGTCCTACCCGCGAGTTGAGTTATCAGGCATTTAAAAATCTTTTCCCTGATAATGCTTACGGTTTTGAATCCGGCGGACATCCCTCAACCATTCCAACCCTTACCCAGGAAGCTTTCGTAAAATTTTATAAGCGTTATTACCATCCCGAAAACAGCTATATTTTTCTTTACGGCGACGGCAACCTTGATAAAGAACTTGAATTTATTGATAAAGAATACCTCTCGGGATATACCAAAACCGGCAAACTGCCTGTAATAACCGATCAGAAAGCTTTTACCGCAATGAAAGAAGCCACTTCTTATTATTCGGTGATGGAAGGTTCCGACACGACCAACAAAACCTATCTTTCGCTGAATATTGTTGCCGGACATAATACCGATCAGGCGCTATGCATGTCGCTTGATATGCTGTGCGATTTGCTGGTAAACCAGGAATCGGCTCCCATACGTCTTGCCCTCCAGAAAGCAGGTATCGGCCAGGATGTTTCGGCTTACAGCAACAATTACAAACAAAATGTCATCCAGATCATCGTTCAGAATGCCAATGCTTCCGACAAACAGAAGTTTTACGACATCGTGATGAACACGCTTAAAGACGTGGCTAAAAAAGGCCTCGACAAGCAAGCAATGGAAGGCGTTCTCAACCGTATGGAATTTCAGCTCAGGGAAGGCAACGACGCCCAGAAGGGACTGACGTATATCTACCAGTCGCAGCCAGGCTTTTTCTTTGCCAACGATCCTTTCCTTGGACTTGAATATGAAAAGCCTTTAGCCGAAGTTAAAACCGCCCTTACCACCAATTATCTGGAAAAAGTGATGGAAAAATATCTGATCAACAATCCCCATTCACTTTTGCTGATGGTTGCCCCAAAACCAGGCCTCGATAAAGAAAATAATGCCAAAATGGAAGCGCAGCTTAAGGCATACAAAGCTTCGCTGAGCGAAGATGCGCTCAATGCTTTGGTAAAACAAACACAGGACCTCATTGCTTTCCAGAAACAGGAGGATACTCCCGAAGCCCTGGCTACCATCCCCATGCTCAACATCAAAGATATAGATACCCAGGCAAAATGGTATTCGCTCGACGAAAAAGAAGTGAGCGGAAACAAGGTTTTATTTCATGATGAGTTTACCAATAATGTGGTTTACACCAATCTTTTCTTCGATCTGCACGCGATAACCACCGATATGCTTCCCTACGCCGAATTGCTGTCGAACGTGCTCGATATGCTGGGTACCGAAAAATACAGCTATGGCGAATTGGACAAAGCCCTGAACATACATACCGGAGGCTTTGGCGCCGGCCTGAATTCCTATCTCGAAAACTTAGACGACGATCTGCTGGTTCCGAAATTCATTGTAACAACCAAAGCACTGAACACAAAGGTGGATAAGATGTTTGAGCTGACCAGCGAAATACTGTATAAAACCCGTTTTACCGATACCGAACGGCTGAAGAGCGTTCTGGTACGCCACCAGTCGCAATTGGATGCCCGGGTGAAACGCAATGGAAACGTATATGCCAGCACCCGTCTTTCTTCTTACTTCACCAATTCGGGTATGTTTGATGAGCTGACCAGCGGACTGGAATACTACTGGTTTGTTACCGATCTGGTAAACAATTTTGATAAAAATTCAAGCCAGATCAGCGCCAATCTTGCCAAAGTTGCCTCTTTGCTTTTTACAAAGGATAACATGATAGCCGCAACCACCTGCAGCGCCGGCGACTTACCGGTTTTCAACCGCGGCCTGGAATCTCTGGTTAAAATCATGCCGGCGACTACCACCGCATGCAATATGTGGGAGTTTAAGCTGGAAAAGAAAAACGAAGGACTGCTTACCTCTTCCAAAGTACAATACGTTATCGAAGGATACGATTTTAAAAAACTCGGCTATCAATGGAATGGCAAAATGCGCGTGCTGAATCAGGTGATTTCTACCGACTGGCTGCAAACCCGCGTTCGGGTGATCGGTGGCGCTTATGGCGGATATTCCTCTTTTTCGCCCACAGGCATGGTTACCTTTAATTCCTACCGCGATCCTAATCTGAAGGAAACCTTGGATAATTACAAAGGAACTCCCGATTACCTCAGCAAGTTTGAAGCCGATCCTAAACTAATGACCCGTTACATCATCGGCACGGTAGCTTCCATGGACAGGCCTTTGACACCTTCCGGAAAAGGAAATCAGGCCGTGAGTATGTATTTCACCAAACGCACACTTCAGGACATCCAGCGCGACCGCGATGCCATACTTTCAACCACTCCTACCGATATTCGTAATTTTTCCAAAATGGTTAGCGATGTCTTAACCCAGCAGACGTATTGTGTCTACGGAAATTCCGATAAACTGAATGCCAATAAAGAATTGTTCAGCAGTCTGCTTAAGATTGAGCGGTAAAACAAGCAAGTAACAATATCTACATAAAAAAGGGTGCTTCCGCAAAAGCGCCCTTTTGTTTTTTTCGCACGTAATGATTTCGGATTGTTTAATACAATCCTTCCACCGACAAATAGCGTTCGCCGGTGTCATAGGCAAAGGTTAAAATCCGGCTGTTTTCCGGAAATTCAGGAAGCTTTTTGGCTATTGCCGCCAAAGAAGCGCCGGTAGATATGCCGGCAAAGATGCCTTCTTCTCTTACCAGCCGCCTGGCAAATTCATAGGCTTCTTCTTTCCCAACCGGAATAACGCCATCGAGCATCTTCGTGTGAAGATTGCCGGGGATAAATCCGGCTCCTATGCCTTGTAAAGCATGTGGACCGGGAGTGCCTCCACTGATAACCGGCGAAAGTTCCGGTTCCACGGCAAATATTTTTATACCTGGAAAAGAAACTTTCAGCGTCTCTCCTACTCCTGTAATATGTCCGCCGGTACCTACCCCGGTAATCAGATAATCCAGCCCTTCCGGGAAATCCCGTATAATCTCGGCGGCAGTAGTACGACTATGCACAGCCACATTTGATGGATTATCAAACTGCGAAGGTACCCACGAACCCTGAATGGAGGCAGAAAGTTCCAATGCCTTTTCAATGGCTCCTTTCATGCCTTTTTCGCGCGGAGTAAGCTCAAAGCGGGCGCCGTAAACAGCCATCAGCCTGCGCCTTTCCACCGAAAAACTTTCGGGCATCACCAATATCAGTTCGTATCCTTTTATCGCAGCCACCATAGCCAGCCCCACACCGGTATTACCCGAAGTAGGCTCTATGATAACGCTTCCCCGCTTCAATATTCCTTTCTTCTCGGCATCTTCAATCATTGCCAGTGCAATGCGGTCTTTGATGCTGCCGCCGGGATTGGTCTTTTCCAGTTTTATCCACACTTCCGCCTTAGCGGGAAAGAGTTTTGTTAATCTTACATGGGGTGTGTTCCCAATGGTTCCCAGGATATTTTGTGCTTTCATTTTAAACAGATTTAAAGGGTTTGATAAATAAAAAATTAAATGATAAAATTGATAGGGTCGTCGTTGAACGACTTATTTTGTATTTTGATTTCATTGGTATTGTAAACAATAGAGTAAGGTTCCACGCTCGAAGTAAGCCATACATTTCCACCGATGACGCTATGATGCCCAACAACAGTGTCGCCTCCAAGTATGGTACAGCCGGCATACAAAATCACATGATCTTCTATGGTTGGATGGCGTTTGATGCTTGCATTGGATTTCTTTACACTCAAGGCTCCCAGCGTAACTCCCTGGTAAATCTTTACATTACTGCCGATGATGGCCGTTTGTCCGATAACGATGCCTGTGCCATGATCAATGGCAAAAGGACTTCCGATTGTTGCTCCGGGATGGATATCTATGCCCGTACGGCTGTGTGCATATTCCGACATCAGGCGGGGGAGAAATGGAATATTCAGCAGATACAGCTCGTGTGCCAGCCGGTGTACACCTATGGCATAAAAGCCGGGATAACTGATTATCACTTCCGCTACGGAATTTGCCGCAGGGTCGGAAGCCTCGATGGAAGCCGCATCTTTGAGCAACAAGCCATAAACCGGAATAAGTTTATCCAAAAAATCATCCGTAAACTTTCCGGCAACAATCTCACTGCCATTGCAACATCTTGCGATAAGCTCATGCAATTGTTTTTTAATATACTGCATGCACGATCCAAGGAAGAACTCATTTTTAATGCAATCCTGGTTAAAAAGCAATTCCATCAGGTTATCGGTAAACGCGTCCACCTGCCTGCGATTGGGAATCAAGGTCGGGGCATTCTTCTTGGCTTCATAAATGAAGCGCGTAAAATCATTTTCTTTTTCCATAGGGCAAAAAAAAGCCCCTCCAATTGTTTGAAGGGGCGGTTTAAAAATATCGTTGATCCAATATTAATATCCTCGCTGTTTCTCCTTCAAACGGACAAGCAACTGTATACAACAACAAAATACGTTATTTACCAAGGATATTTTTCTCTTTGAATTCATGATACAAAAGTAATAAAAAATCATTTGCATTCAATCGGCCTCATGAAGGAGAAACAATAATTTGGAAGAAAGCAGCAAAAGTCGCTCTCTTCCAAGAAAAGGAACGGGTGAATTCCAATACGTTTATCTTTGGATACCGGACTATGTTGACTATCTAACTTCTCCCAATCCATGAAATTCAACTCCACCAGGGTAAAATTCAGCAATAAGCGCATTTATGTTGTTCATATATTGATTCCTTTCACTGTCTTTGGTTCCTCGCTTCAATTGAAATGACATCTTGTATGATCTCCTGAGATTCCTCCCTTCGATTGGAATGACATCACGTGTGATCCTGAGATTCCTCCATTTGGTCAGAATGACATCGCGTGCGATCCTGAGATTCCTACCTTCGATTGGAATGACATCACGTGTGATCCTGAGATTCCTCCCTTCGATTGGAATGACATCGCATGTGATCCTGAGATTTCTCCCTTCAATTGGAATGACATCGCGTGTGATCCTGAGATTCCTCCCTTCGATTGGAATGACATCGCGTGTGATCCTGAGATTCCTCTCTTCGATTGGAATGACATCGCGTGTGATCCTGAGATTTCTCCCTTCAATTGGAATGACATCACGTGTGATCCTGAGATTTCTCCCTTCGATTGGAATGATATCGCGTGTGATCCTGAGATTCCTCCCTTCGATTGGAATGACATCGCGTGTGATCCTGAGATTCCTCTCTTCAATTTGAATGACATCGCGTGTGATCCTGAGATTCCTCCCTTCGATTGGAATGACATCGCGTGTGATCCTGAGATTCCTCCCTCCGATTGGAATGACATCGCGTGTGATCCTGAGATTCCTCCCTCCGGTCGGAATGACTGCCCACAAAATGGTGATAAGGGGGAATGGAGCGTGGGCGGCTGCGCCGCCCACGCTCCATTCCCCCTTAATTTTAAGAACGACTGGTCATTCCGACCGAAGGAAGGAATCTCTAACAAAAACAACAAGTTTTTCTTTTAACAAGCCTTATCCGGTTTTCATTGAACGGAAATACATCCCGGGTACTCGGGACCGCTATGCCACGAGCGGAATTTGCAATTCTGCTCAGCCTGGCTTCCTCTTACAAAAATAAATCAATTCTGTTAAAAACATCATCAAACGTACTTTTTTATTTTCTATTCCCTTTTTCCTCATTTCCTTAAAAATTATTTTGCAGTTAAAACCATTTAATGTAGCTTTGTAATCAGGAAAGGGATGGTAGTGTACCCGCAAAGTAAACTTATATTAACGTATACGCTGAAATGATGATTGCTACCGGAAAAATAACTGTTCTCATCGTGGATGATGAACCTGCGGCATGCGATGCGCTTGCCTTTCTTTTGAACGATTACCCCGAAATCCACCTTGCAGGCATTGCTCATAGCGCCGATGAGGCATTAACAATGATCCTTAAGCAGTGCCCCGACATTCTCTTTCTTGATGTGCAGATGCCGGGGAAAGACGGATTTTACCTGGTCAATAAACTGAAGGAATTTTCCTTACATCCCGTTATTATCTTTTTTACCGCTCATTATGAATACACCATTCCTGCCTTACGCGAACGGGCGTTTGACTTTCTGATGAAACCCATTGACGAACTGGAACTACGCAATGCCATTGCCCGCTACAAAGCCATGTACCGTAATGGAATGCCACAGACTGCGGAGAATTCAGGGAAGCCGGGAACCAGACTGAAAATAGCTTCGCGCAATGGCTACCAGCTACCAAAATACGAACAGGTGGTTTATTGCTACTCCCAGCGCAATTATTGCAAAATCCAATGCACCAACGGCGATTGTATCACGGCTTCCTTTACGCTAAAACACATCGAACAAATGCTGCCTTACCCTCAGTTTATCCGCATCAGCCGTTCATGCATCATCAATACCACATTTTTGGAAGCCACCGAACACAAGGGCTGTCACTATTGTATTCTTTCCTATAACGGCACCAAAGTGAAGCTCCGCCTTAGTCCTGAAGGAGAAAAAATGCTGCTGAATATGTGGATGAGTTTGTAAAGGTTATAAGGTTTGTAAGGTTTATAAAGTTTATAAAGTTTGTAAAGTTATAAGGCTGAACGAAGTGAAGTCCCGAGCAAAGCGATTCGGGATTTGTAAAGTTTATAAGGTTTATAAGGTTTATAAGGTTTGTAAAGTTATAAGGCTGAACGAAGTGAAGTCCCAATATAGAAGTGTTTAGGAGAAACGATTTAGCGATTATTTATCGGGATAGGCAGAAGGTAGTAGGCAGAAAGCAGTAGGCAGTAGGCAGTTGAGCGAAGCAAAATCCCGATATAGAAGCGCTTATGAAGAACGACTTAGCGATTATTCATCGGGATAGGCAGTAAATGAAACAAAAATTCGAATTAATCTCTATGTGTCCTAATGTGCCTATTGTGGTTCAGAAAAGGCAGAAAGCAGTAGGCAGTAGGCTGAAAACAGAAAGCAGTTGAGCGAAGCGAAATCCCGATATAGAAGCGCTTAGGAGGAACGACTTAGCGATTATTCATCGGGAAGCGAAGCGATTCGGGATTTGTAAAGTTATAAGGATTGAATTGGTATTGGTAAGCAGCTAACAGCTAACAGCCAATCCCGAAAAGGTCGGGACTAAGCCTTCGGCTTAGTAGCCAACTGTCAATAGCTAATAGCCAACTACCAACCACCGCCCTCCGGTAAATAACTTGCCTGTTCCGGTAAATAAGTCCCATAGTTCGTACTCCTTCAATCCGGTTTCGTCCCTTTTTGGTCGTTAGCCTGTTGACAACCAGCTATTCATTGTTGTACCTTTGTATCAAAAGTTCTTTAGTTATTAAATTTTTATGATGCCCGGTTTATTGTTTATCCTGCTCTGCAATTCTGGTCAGTAGTGCATCAAAAGTGGACTGACTATGGTAAAACTATTGCAAAGTATGGTAAGAAATGAACTGACTATGGTAAAACTTTTATAGACTATGGTAAAAAGTGAACAGACTATGGTAAAAAGTTGACAGACTATGGTAAAACTTTTACGGTGTAGGGTAAAGAGCGGATAGCGTAGGGCAGGAAATGGTTTATGATGGACGATGTATGAATTACGATTTACGATGTACGATGTACGATTTATGAATGTTAGATTATAAATTCCAAATTATTAATACTTAATACTTAAAAACATGAAAAGAAGAACAAGACCGGCTTCGGGGCTGCCGTTTAATTTTATGCTTGAGAAGTCGAAAGTGATTATGGCTGGCTTTAAAGCCAATATCGCGGATTTTACCACCTTTGATCCGGATATGAATTTAGCCTTTGTTACCGGCATCGAAGCCGCTATCGAAGAAGTGGAAATGCTGCCTTCGGACCGGCTGATGCGAAGTCGTTTAGTGCAACTTACCCGCGGAATATGGGGCGAGATGAAACAATCGTATACCGTGGTGAAGCATGTACGTTATTTTATCGACAAAGCCTTTCCGGGCGATGACGATATTTTGCATGAATTCGGTTTTCATGACCTAAGCAAAATGCGCCGTTCGCAAAAGAAATTTATCCCGTTTATGAAGGAGTTCCATCTGGTGTGTACAAAGTACAGCGTTCAACTTAACACTGCCGGTTTTAACGAGGCTTCCATAGCCGAAATAAAGACTCGTGCGGCTGCCCTTGACGAACAGAACACCAGCCAGGAACTGTATAAAAAGGAAAAATACGTTACCACCGGCAAACGCATTAAACGCTACGACGCATTATGGGGAAAAATTACAATGATAAACAAGGCCGCCCGCCTGATTTATGACAACGATCCCGATAAACTGTCGTTGTTTGCTATTAGCGAACCTACCACAGGAAAACCTTCAGGGATGGGCATACTGACAGGAATGGTTACCGATATCAAGACCAACAAAGCCATTGAAGATGCTATTGTGGAACTGGACGGCACGGAAATCAACAGCACAACCGACGAGAATGGTGAATTCTATATCGACGAGGTGCCTGTGGCTACCTATAAACTGACGGCTACCAAAGATGGCTATGTCAGCCTGACGCTCGAAAATATCGTCATCGTTGCCGACCAGGAAACCGACTGCGTGGCGAAGATGACGGAAGAAGAGAGTTCATAAAAAAGTTATCTCGCCCTTTCAGGGCTTGGGCCGGGAAGCGATGATGCCGGAAGGAAAAATGTTAGTCCCGAAAGGGAGCAATATAACATCAACGTTTGGAATCAGAAAAACGGAGCTAAAGTAAAACATCCGCTTTCCTTTGTCCGTCCCATAAATGGGACAGTAACGACTTTGACTGATTAGCATACAATCATTGTTTTTTAAATTACGATTTTTATTCCGAATCAGGTCCGAAAAGGTTCAATGATAACCATATTGATCCCCTATTGGATTTCCGGGTTGCAAAATATTTTAACCCCCAATTGCATTCGGGACTAATCATCGTTAACCCCTTCATCATTTTAATGATTTTTCAGCAATCCCCATTTCGGATTAAAAATCATTTGGTAATTATGCAAAAATTCGTAATTTTGCAGCCCTTTTAATGGAGAGATGGCCGAGTGGTCGAAGGCGCACGCCTGGAAAGTGTGTAATCGCCAAAAGTGGTTCATGGGTTCGAATCCCATTCTCTCCGCCAGTACAAAGCCCACCTTCTGGTGGGTTTTGTGTTTTTATCCGATAAAAATATTTGTCTGTTCCAAACCGGGCATCTGATTAGTTGCCAAATCGAATAAATACCTAAATTTGTATTTCATTCGTCCAAACAAAATATTCCATGAAGATTCGAACCATCACTACAGGCATTACGTTGCATTCCATCAGCGACAGGGAGCCAATTTTGATTGCCGGCCAGTTTAACGGCAAGGCGAAGAAGCTTTTTAAAGAAGCCGGACTGAACGTTCAGACCACACGCATTGCCACCAATTCGTGGGAAGAATATACCGTTGGCTTAACAGATACTAAAATTCTGGACGAAATTCAACGCCTGGACAATTTTTGCCAACGGCATGAAATCAATTTTTTCAGCATGGGATTTGCCCAAAGCCCCGAAAGGTTGAAGCTGATTTCTGAAATAATCAAACGCACGTCGGCTCTGTCGTGTTCGGCCGGAATAGGAAGTCATGAAAAGGGTATTGATTTTGAAAATGCTAAACTGGCTGCCGGTATCATCCGGCGAATATCCGAAGAAACAGAAAACGGTTACGGAAATTTCAGGTTTTGTGCCTGGTCGAACTGTAAAGCAGGCATTCCCTTTTTCCCGGTAAGCTATCACGAAGGCGCTCATCCGGCTTTTGCCATCGGGCTGGAATGCGGCGACCTGGCAATGAAAGCCTTTTCGGAAGCCGGAAACTTCAGGGATGCCGAACGGTTTCTGAAAGAAATTTTTGAAGAGGAATTGGGAAAAGTAAACCGCATTGCTATGGAAATTGCCAGGCAAAGCGGCATGGAGTTTATGGGTATTGATTCCTCGCTGGCTCCTTCGCTACAGGCTTCGGAAAGTATCGCTTTTGCTTACGAAAAACTGGGTCTGGGTGAGTTTGGCCTGCACGGAACGCTTGCTATTTCGGCAATGATTACCCGTGTTTTAAAAAATCTGAGTATAAAAACCTGCGGTTATTCGGGGCTGATGCTACCGGTGTGTGAAGATGCGGGATTAGTAGCCCGTGCCGGCAATTATAATCTCAGCAATCTGTTGTTGTATTCCGCCGTTTGCGGATGCGGGCTGGATACCGTGCCTCTACCGGGCAACATCAGCGTGCACAAACTGGAAGCTATCCTTCTCGATATGGCATCGCTGGCCAATAAACTCAACAAACCCCTGTCGGCACGACTTTTGCCTGTACCGGGGAAAAAATCCGGTGAAATGACTCATTTCAATTCACCATACCTGCTCGACTGCAAAATCTTTAACGTAGAATAGTTATCAGGATACCTGTAATATAGCCCATTCCAAAGCCTCCTGAAGCATTTGCTGGGGAGGATCCGAAATGAAATGCTGCTCCCGAAGCATCCGGGTCATTTTCCGCGAATATTCGATATCGCTTTTTGCTTTCTCAAATGCTTCTTTTCTTGATAAATGAATACGGGCAACTCCATCTTCAATAGCCTGCATAGCCACATCGGCGGCTTCCTGAGGAAAGACATCCGCTTCATCCATCTTGGGGACAATATTTTCGGTGCTGATGCCTCTTTCTTCGGCATAATCGGCCAACGAACGGGCCGCCCGTATAGCCATAGTATCCGTGATTTTTCGAGCCCTGACCATCAAAGCGCCTTTCAGTATACCGGGAAATCCGATGGAATTGTTCACCTGATTTGGGAAATCGCCCCTGCCGGTAGCCACAATGTAAGCTCCAGCTTTTTTTGCAGCGTATGGATAAATTTCTGGAACCGGATTGGCACAGGCAAAAACGATAGACTTTTCGGCCATGGAAGCAACCCACTGAGGTTTTATCGTGTCGGGACCGGGTGTGGACAAGGAAATCAGCACATCTGCACCTTTTATGGCTTCGTCAATGCTGCTTATCTTGTTGGGATTGGTCGTTTGGCAGAGTTCCCATTTCCTGTAGAACCGTGCATCGGCCTGGATATCGCTTCTGTTCAAATGCAACGAACCTTTTGTATCAAATAAAATGATATTGGCAGGATTGGCTCCATCAGCAATGAGGAGACGGGCTATGGTGGTGTTGGCAGCCCCGGCGCCATACAATACAATTTTTACATCGGAGATTTTCTTTTTTGCCAGTTTCAGCGCATTAATAATTCCGGCAAGGGTTACACAGGCTGTACCCTGAGCGTCGTCATGCCACACAGGAATGTCGCATTCTTCGCGAAGCACATCCAGCACTTTGTAGCAATTGGGTTGCGAAATATCCTCCAGATTGACCGCTCCAAAACTGTGCTGAACCATTTTTACAAACTGAATAATCTTTTCAGGATCGTTTTTCCCCTTTTCATCTTTACTATCGATGCACAGGGCAACAGCATCCACTCCGCCAAGGTATTTCATCAGAAAAGCCTTGCCTTCCATCACACCCAGTCCGCCTGCCGGTGTACAATCGCCATCGCCGAGCACCCGTGTGGAATCGCTGACCACAGCCACTAAGTTGCCGCGGTTGGATAATTCGTAGGAAGTTAAATTATTATCACGTATAGTAGTCGAAACTTTGGAAACTCCCGGCGTATACCACACATTGAACCAGTTAAATCCTAATACCGGCGCTTTAGGCGCCGTTTGAATTTTACCACCGTAAAATTGGTGCGAACTTTCTGAAAGCTTCTTAAGAAACAGCGTTTTTGCTTTGGCTATTTGTTCCTGGGTAAAATTCTCCGGAAAAACCTCATCCAGGTTTTCTAAGGTCATTTTTAGGTTCTTCATTCGTAAAATGATTTTAAGTTTCGTATCCAAATGGTTTTACAAATTTACATGAATTTTGTATTCATGGGGCGAAAAATTTGCATAATAATAACCCGGACTACGTCCAAAAAAAAATCTTTATCCTATTCTATTCAGCTTAATTTTAATCGGATACAGGTAATGATAAAAAACATTTTGAAAAAGGATAAACTATACCAGTTGCATCCGACCCGAATCCTGCTTGATGAAAATAAATAACAGAAAAGTAAAGGCTAACAAAGATGAACCTCCGTAACTGAAAAAAGGCAATGGAATACCGATGACGGGAGCTAATCCGATAGTCATGCCGATATTTACCAGAAAATGAAAGAAAAGAACGGAGGCAACTCCGTATCCATAAAACCTGCTAAAATCCGAACGTTGACGCTCGGCTACGATAATCAATCGAATAAACAGACAGATAAATAAAGCAATAACAAGAAAACTACCGGCAAAGCCCCATTCCTCACCCACGGTGCAAAAGATAAAATCGGTACTTTGTTCGGGTACAAAGTTGTATTTGGTTTGCGTTCCGTTAAGATATCCTTTTCCAAAAAAACCGCCCGAACCTATAGCTATTTTCGACTGGTTTACATTATAACCTGCCCCTTTCAAATCTATTTCTTTACCTAACAGTACATTGATACGGGTTTTCTGATGCAATTCCAGAAGGTTGTTGAAGGCATAATTTACGGTAAACACAAACCCGATGGTCAGCGCCAATAAGCCAAGGAGCGAGAGGATGTTCTTCCGGTTTCGCCGGATAAAAAAGAGCAGAATGAGGGCAACACCCACTACAATACTTGTTACAATTAATGCATTGAAAAGTAAGGTTATTAAAAAAAGTATAGTTATAATTACTCCGATCAGCAACAGGTTGCCAGGCAAACCTTTGCGGTACAAAACCAGGGCAAAAGAGAAAAAAACCAATGCGGATCCGGTATCGTTTTGCAAAAAAATCAAAAGCATGGGTACCAGCAAAATGATTATCGGAATGGCTTTATCCCTGAATCGTCTGAGATTGATATCGGGAGCGCTTAAAAATTTGGCTAAGGCAAGGGCAGTGGCAAATTTAGCAAACTCTGCAGGCTGCAGGGCAAAGCTTCCTATTTTTATCCACGACCTGGAGCCGGAAATAACATTGCCTACCCCCAAAACCACCAGTAGCATAAAAATAAAGATGATATAGATCAAATAGGCAAATTGAGAAAAAAACTTGGCGTCAATAATCAACAGGAAAAGAGCTAATACAAAAGATCCGGCTATCCAGATAAGTTGCTTGCCATAACTCTGCGAAATGTCAAAGATATTCTTGTGCAAATCGTTGTATACGGCAGCATAAATATTTGCCATTCCCATCAGGACTAAAGCCAGGTATATCAGAACTAAAATCCAGTCAATGTTGGCGAATATGTTTTTTTGCTCTCTCATTTTACCGATAAAAGATTAAAATCAATCATGCGTTGTTCCACATCCTTTCGTTTTACCTTTCCGGTAAGGTATTTTTCGATCATCAGGCTGGCGATAGGCACGGCCCATGTGGCGCCAAACCCGGCATTTTCCACGATTACCGAAATGGCAATCTTAGGATTATCTTTGGGAGCAAAAGCAATAAACAGGGAATGGTCGCGTCCGTGCGGATTCTGTGCCGTACCGGTTTTACCACACATCGGAATGCTATCAAGCTTATACCATGCGGCAGTTCCGTGTTCAACTACCTGGAACATGGCTTCCGCAATAATTTCATAATTTTTTCTGTCGATGGTGGTAACGTGTTTTTCCTGAAAACGTGGAATTGCATTTCCTTTCTTACCAATATAGCGAACCAAATGGGGAGTGTAATAAAAACCACGGTTAGCAATAATGGCAGCCAGATTAGCTAATTGTACGGGTGTCAACAATATTTCTCCCTGGCCAATGGAAAGCGAACGCACCGTCATCGCATTCCAGTGCCCTTTGCCATACATTTTATCATATCTCGACGATGGAGGAATATTCCCATTGAGTTCAAAGGGTAAATCGGAACCAAATTTTTCGCCCAGTCCCATACTTTTTACATGACGATACCAGACATCATAAGCGTTTTTAATTGATCCGTAGGAATGCTTTTGGAGGATTGCCCTGAATACCTGCCAGTGGTAAGGGTTACACGATTGTTTGATCGCTTCTTTCAAATCGAGAGGCGACACATGATGATGCGTACATTTTATAGGAGAGGTTTCCGGACCCTGACAGGAATAATAAGTTTCGGGTGTAAGTGTCCCCTCCTGCAATCCAATGAGGTCGTTCACAATTTTAAAAGTAGAGCCCGGCGGATACTGTCCCATGATAGCACGGTTGATCAAAGGTTTGACAGGATCTTCATTTAATTTCAAATAATTTTCACCTCTTGCTCTTCCAATCAACAGATTTGGGTCATACGTAGGGCTGGAAAGAAAAGCTAATATTTCTCCGGTAGCAGGATCAATAGCTACAATGCTTCCCCGTTTACCTTTCATCAGCAACTCTCCATAAGTTTGCAAATCGGCATCCAACGAAGTATATAAATCCTGGCCCATCACGGCTGCGGTGTCGTATTTACCATTTTGGAAGCTGCCCATCTCACGGTTAAACACATCTACCATGCGGATTTTCATTCCTTTTTGTCCTCGTAATTCCTTTTCATACGATTTTTCCATTCCGCTTATACCTATGTAATCTCCGGATTTGTAATAGGGATCTTTGTCGAGCACTCCCTGGGTTGCTTCACCAATGTAACCAAGGGTATGCGCAGCTATAGGCTTGGGATATTGTCGCATGGTTCGCGGCTGAACGTAGAATCCCTGAAATTTATAAAGCTTTTCCTCCAGATAACCATAGGTTTCTTTAGAGATTTGTTTTTCAAAAGGCGATGCTTTGTAGGGAGAGTATACTCTTGCTTTTTCAATACGCTCGAGAAAACCGTCGTAATCAATGCCAATCAAACGGCAAAGCTCCATCGTATCAATATTTTTTACCTGATTGGGCGTTACCATCAGGTCGTAAACGGCTTCGTTATAAACAAGCAACCTGCCCTTACGGTCATAAATCAATCCTCGTCCCGGATATTGGGTTACATAACGAAGTACATTGTTATTTGCCGATAATGAATAACTTTTATCAATTACCTGGATATAAAACAATCGGAAAATAAAAATAATACCTGCCAACAGAAAGACGCCAATAATAACGTACTGTCTGTTTGAAAAGTAGGTATTCTTCATAGTGAATGGGATGCTTTGGGGTATTAATCAATAAAATTACAACCCGCAAAAGTACTCAGTTTAAGGATTTGTTTAATGTTTTTTTACAACAATATCGGGTGTTTCAATCACATTGCTTTGATGAAGCGCCCGGTCAACAATATATACTTCAAATTTTATGGTATCAAAAGTTGATGCCGGATTGTTGACATAAAGCGTATCCTGAATATCTCCCTTGATGGATTTAATGTTTCCGCTGGGCGTAAGCACAGGAATACGGGCGTTGAGCGTAGAAGGTAAATCTACTTTTTTATAAACGCCGTTTTGTTTTTCAAAATAAGTAATATACAGATTGAAATCGTAAGGTGGTAACGTATCGGCCTGAGTCAAACCAATATCTCCGTCGCCATCGGTAAATGAAAACTGTAAGATTCCTCTTTCGGTGATGCTGTCCTCATTCAGCAGCAATGTAAATCCCTGGTAACTGATAAAGGGGATCACCGGATAAGCTTCAGGTTTGGAACATGAAAAGAATGTCAAACTTAAACCGCCAATGATAAAAAATACTATTTTTGAATAAAATTTCATGCCTATTTTTAACGGGTTAAAATTACTAAAAATTGCAAACCGTCAATATTTTCCTGAAGGATAACTTCAGAAAATTTAAAGAGCAAGTTTTCAGCATCACTTCTGATGATGAGTTTAACCGTCTGGCCGTCGAACTATTTAACGTTCAATACCGGCATAATGGTATTTATCATCAATTCATCGATCATTTGGAAATAGCTGCGGCCGGTATAAATCATTATTCGCAAATTCCTTTCCTGCCTATCTCTTTTTTCAAAAATCATCGTATTGTAACCGGCGAGACGGCTGTCAGCACTTATTTTTCGAGCAGCGGAACCTCGACAACCGGACTCAGTAAACATTATATCGTTGATGGCGAAGTGTACGAAAAAAGTTTTCTGAAAGGATTTCAATTGTTTTACGGCCAGCCTTCCGACTATTGCATCCTCGCCCTTCTTCCCTCCTATCTCGAACGGGAAGGTTCGTCGCTGGTATACATGGTGAAGCGGCTGATTGCCGAAAGCCGGCATCCCGACAGCGGTTTCTATTTGCATAATCTGGATGAATTAGCTGTAAAACTAACGGATAACGCAAAACGGAAACAAAAAACCTTGTTGATCGGCGTCAGCTTTGCTTTGCTCGATTTTATCGAAAACTTTTCTATTGATTTCCCCGGACTCATCATCATGGAAACCGGGGGCATGAAAGGCAGACGCAGGGAACTGATACGTGATGAGCTTCATGAAAAGCTGTGCAAAGGTTTCGGCGTCGGGACTATCCATTCCGAATACGGCATGACCGAGCTTTTCTCGCAGGCCTATTCTTCCGGCAACGGCATTTTTTCGACACCGCCCTGGATGAAAATCCTGATCCGCGACACCCACGACCCGCTTTCGTTGGCAACCGACGGAAAAACCGGAGGCATCAACGTGATTGACCTCGCCAACTTTCATAGCTGTTCCTTTATCGCTACCCAGGATTTGGGCAGGCGTCATCCCGACGGCACCTTTGAAGTCCTGGGACGCTTCGACGACAGCGACCTGAGAGGCTGCAACCTGATGATTTCGTAAAAATTTGTATTTTTGAAAAAATATTCACCCAAACAAACAACCCGATGAAAAAAATGATCATTCTCATGGCAATTCCGCTGATGATGTCCATTGGCGGATGCAAAAACAAAGGAATGCAACCCGCCACCGGCGAAGCCTCTTCCATTACGAAAACTACCGTTGATAAAGTAATCAAAGACCTTACGGCCAAATATGGGGAATCCGTAAAGGCACGTCTCGAAAAGGGCGTTACCCAGGCTGCTGCACTCTGGCGTTCTTCCGATGGTAGCGACAAGGATTTTGAAAAATTCTGTGCCGACAATTTTATGGCCGATACCGCTAAGCGTACGGTGCTTTTCAGCAAACTTCAGACTGCCTTTGAAGTCCTCTGGGGCAACTACAACAAAATGGGATTGGATCTTCGCATTCCGGTTGATCTCGATCAGGGCGAACTTACACCCATTGACGAAATGATGGCTTCTTATTCGCCTTCGGCACATCTTACCGACGACATGTTTCAAAACAAGGTTGCTTTTATCACCATTCTCAATTTTCCCTGCTATACCTTGAAAGAGAAAACCGACCTGGCCCCTCAATGGAATCGCACCCAATGGGCGTATGCCCGCATGGGCGATGTGTTTACTTCACGCGTTCCCGCGGAATTGAGCCAGAAAGTTACCGAAGCTCTTGCCAAAAGTGATTTATACATCTCCTCGTATAATATTATGATGGGTAACCTGGTGGACAAAACCGGAAAGACATATTTCCCCGCCGATATGAAACTTATTACCCACTGGGGCTTACGCGATGAATTAAAATCGCACTACGGTAAACCCGACGGATTGGCTAAGCAACAAATGATTTATTCCGTGATGAAACGCATCATCGACCAAAGCATCCCCGAAATGGTGATCAATAACAAGGATTACCAGTGGAATCCGGCCGACAACAAAGTGATGAAAAATGGCAAAGAAGTCCAGTTTACTTCCGAACCCGATAAACGCTATGAAATGCTACTGAATGATTTCAAAGCCGAGAAGGCCGTTGATCCCTATTATCCTGTTTATCCTACCTATAGCCAGCGTGCCTTTGAGCTGGGAATGGAAATTCCGGAAGCCGACGTGGAAAAACTTTTCACCAGCCTGATTACCGCTCCCGAAATAAAACAGGTAGCCGATCTCATCAGTAAACGCCTCGGACGTAAACTTCAGCCTTTCGACATCTGGTACGATGGATTCAAGTCACGCAGTTCGCTGAATGAAGATGATCTGACGGCCAAAACATCCAAGCTGTATCCCAATACTGCCGCTTTTGAAAAGAATACGGTCAACATCCTGAAAAAGCTTGGCTGGTCAGCCGAACGTGCAGCCTATATTGCCGCTAAGATTCAGGTTGATCCTGCCCGTGGCTCAGGCCATGCCGCCCAGGCCGCCATGAAGGGCGACAAAGCACGCCTGCGTACCCGCATTACCGAAAAAGGGATGAACTACAAAGGATACAACATTGCCGTTCATGAATTCGGACATAATGTGGAACAGACCATTGACCTTTACGATATTGATAACTATATGATGTCGGGCGTTCCCAATACGGCATTTACCGAAGCCCTCGCTTTCATCTTCCAGAACCGCGACCTCGAACTGCTTGGAATAAACGACAATAATCCCGACAAGGAACATTTGGCGTCCCTCGATGCCATCTGGATGAGTTACGAAATCATGGGAGTTTCGCTGGTTGATATGCAGGTCTGGAACTGGATGTATGCCAACCCCAATGCCACGCCTGCCCAGTTGAAAGCAGCCGTTATTGCTTCCGCCAAAGAAGTCTGGAACAAATATTATGCACCGGTATTCGGGATGAAAGACGAACCCATCCTTGCCGTTTATTCGCACATGATAGACAATCCGCTTTACCTTCCCAATTACCCGGTAGGCCATTTGATCAATTTCCAGGTGGATGGTTTTATGAAAGGAAAGAATTTCGCATCGGAAGTCGATCGCATGTTCAAACAGGGACGGCTTATTCCTCAGTTTTGGATGAAGGGCGCTGTCGGCAACGAAATCTCGATAAAACCATTGCTTGACGCTACGGATGTTGCACTGAAAGCGGTGAAGTAATCCTTTCTTAAACTCTTCCAGGAGCTTTGCTCTCTGGAAGGTTTTGCGCTGACCTTAACCTCTCTTAAACTCTTCCAGGAGCTTCGCTCTCTGAAAGGTTTAGTGCTGACCTTAACCTTCCAAAGTCCGTAGGACTTGGAAGAGTTTAAAACAGGCTACCGGAAAAGATTGCGGCTGTCCCGGAAAAGGCTGCAAGGATGCCGGATTAGGTTGCAGCTATCACGGAAAGGATTGCAAGGATGCCGGATTAGGTTGCAGCTGTCATGGAAAAGGTTGCAAGACCACCGGATTGGGTTGCGGCTATCCCGGAAAAGGCTGCAGGGCTACCGGATTGGGTTGCGGCTATCCCGGAAAGGGTTGCAAGGATGCCGGATTGGATTGCGGCTGTCGCGGACCAAACCCCGAGGGTTTTAAAAACCCCCGGGGTTTTGTTTATTAAATTAACCGTGCAATTACCCCCGGAAAATGCGCATATTCCAGAGCATGCACCTTTATGGCAAGGCTTTCCGGAGTATCCTCAGCCGACACGGAACAGGTTGCCTGAAAGATGATCTGCCCTGCATCGTAATGTTCATTTACGTAATGTATGGTAATGCCGCTTTCCTTTTCACCGGCAGCAATCACGCTTTCGTGAACCTTCATCCCATAAAATCCTTTTCCTCCGTATTTCGGCAATAAGGCAGGATGGATATTGATGATGCGGTCAGGATACGCTTTTAGCAGGTTGCCGGGTACCATCCATAAAAAACCGGCTAAAACCACCAGGTCAATCTGCTTTTCGCGAAGCAAATCAAGGATAACATCCGTTTCGTAAAAAGTTTTGCGGTTAAACGTTACCGTTGGGATGTTGTGTTTCCTGGCTCTTTCCAGCACATACGCATTTTTGTCGTTGGACAGGATAAACGATACCTCGGCGATACCCTTTTCGTTAAAAAATTCGATGATGTTCTGGGCGTTGGTTCCGCTGCCCGAAGCAAAAATGGCAAGATGTTTCATTCGTAGAAATTATCAGGCAAAAGTAAAGGAAATACAATAAAAATCCAGTCCGTCATGCCAGTTTATTAAATCAAAATCGGTTTTAGTTTCTCTCCGGTTTTGCAATTCTTGTTAACTTTGCTGAAATTTTACAGAATGCTTAAAAGATTAGTCGTTTTAACCGGTGCCGGAATCAGCGCCGAAAGCGGAATCAAGACCTTCCGCGACAGCGACGGTTTATGGGAAAACTACCGCATCGAAGATGTCTGCACTCACGATGCCTGGCTTCACAACACCAAAGTTGTTATTGATTTTTATAACCAACGCCGCAAGGAATTATATAATACCAAGCCCAATGCCGCTCATGAAGCGCTGGTAAAACTGGAGGATAAATACGATGTTCAAATCATTACCCAAAACATTGACGACCTGCACGAGCGTGCCGGATCCAAACATGTGTTGCATCTCCATGGCGAACTGAAAAAAGTCCGCAGTTCGGTGGATGATGATCTTATTTACGACCTCGATGGCTGGGAACTGAAGATGGGAATGAAATGCGAAAAAGGTTCTCAACTTCGCCCGCATGTTGTCTTTTTTGGTGAAGCCGTGCCCAACATTATGCCAGCCGCTGAATTGGCTCAGCAAGCCGACATCTTTGTGGTTATCGGAACATCGCTTGCCGTTTATCCGGCAGCCGGGCTTATCAATTATGTATCCAATTCCTGCCCCAAGTATCTTGTGGATCCCAAGGATGTTTCGGTCAGTCACATTCCCAACCTGACTTTTATCCGTAAAAAAGCCGGCGAAGGCGTGCCCGAACTCGTTGATAAACTCTTAGCCGCTACGGAATGAAACGTTTATCGTACGCTATGGCGCTTTCCAAAAGTCAGCGTTTTTGCAGCTATCAGGAACGTTGTGTGTACGAAATACGCTCAAAGCTAAAAGACTGGGGCGTCGGCGAACAAGATGCCGCAAAGATTGTTTCTAATCTGAAAGAGGAAAATTATCTAAACGACGAACGGTTTGCCCGGATTTATACCAGCGGAAAAATCAGGATTAAAAGATGGGGAAAAATTAAAATAAGTCTCGAACTTCGCAAACGGCAGATTGATGAATTATTTGTCCGGTCGGCTATAAATGAAATTGATCAGGATGAATATCTGAAGTTACTCGAAGAGCTTATCCGTAAGAAAGCTAAAGAAATTAAAACCGACGATACGTTTATTTTTAATAATAAATTAGCGGCATACGCCGTTTCGCATGGATACGAAACAGATCTGGTCTGGAAAACAATTAATGCATTATGACAAACAAAGAAAACATAAAAGACTTACATCAAAGGCTCGGCGAGCTGAGGAGGTTCCTTTGACGTTGACGGGAAACTGTCGGCGATAGCCGAAAAAGAAGAAATAACCCATGCTCCCGGCTTCTGGAACGATCCCAAAGCGGCGGAACAGGTGATGAAATCCATACAGGACATCAAACGATGGACCGATAAATATCAGCAGGCTCAGGATAAATTTGAAGATTTGCAGGTAATCTTCGACTTCTTCGAAGCCGGCGAAGGCACCGAAGCCGATCTCGACAAGCAATTCAAAGAAACCCTCGAAAAGGTTGAAGAACTTGAATTCATGAACATGCTCAGCGGCGAGGAAGATAAAATGGGCGCCATCCTCAATATCAATCCCGGGGCTGGCGGCACCGAAAGCCAGGACTGGGCGCAGATGCTCATGCGTATGTATATCCGCTGGGGAGAACTTAATCATTATAAAGTGAGAGAACTCGATTTCCACGAAGGCGATGTTGCCGGTATTAAATCCGTCTCCCTCGAATTCGAAGGCGATTATGCCTTCGGTTACCTGAAAGGCGAAAACGGCGTTCACCGACTGGTACGGCTTTCGCCTTTCGATGCCAACAACCGCCGGCATACTTCTTTTGCTTCGGTGTATGTTTATCCCGTGGTTGACGAAAACATCAATATCGAAATCAATCCTGCTGACATCTCGTGGGATACTTTCCGCTCCAGCGGCCCCGGTGGCCAAAATGTGAACAAGGTGGAAACGGCTGTACGTCTAAAACACGAGCCGACAGGTATCGTTATCGAATGCCAGGTTACCCGTTCGCAGTTGCAAAACCGGGATAAAGCTTTGCAAATGCTTAAATCGCAGTTATACGAAATAGAACTCCGTAAAAAGCAGGAAGCCAAAGCCGAGATTGAAGGCAATAAGAAAAAAATTGAATGGGGTTCCCAAATCCGTAGCTATGTGCTTCATCCGTACAAAATGGTGAAGGATGTCCGTACCGGCTATGAAACCTCCAATGCTCAGGGAGTGCTCGACGGCGAACTCAACGATTTTATCAAGGCTTACCTTATGGAATTCGGGAATAGCTGATCCATGTGTTTTTAAAGCATCGAAAATTCCGCTCAACCGGGATTTCAATAAGGGATGCACAATTCGCACTCCATAGCTCACAACGGCCGCTGACTGTCTCACAATGACAGTTGACGGTCTCACAATGATAGTTGACCGCCTCACAATGGCTGCTGACTGCTTCACAATGACTGTTGACTGCCTCACAATGGCTGCTGACTGCTTCACAATGACAGTTGATCACTTCACAATGACAGTTGACTGCCTCACAATGGCTGTTGACTGTCTCACAATAATAGTTGACCACCTCACAATGGCCGCTGACTGCCTCACAATAGAGAAGTGTCATATCCTGAAACAGATTGAAAAATAGCCAACGCTTTACAGGATTTGTTCAATACTGTTTTTTTAGGACGAGCCAGTCATTTCGACCGAAGGGAGAAATCTTTTTCATTGTTCATGCCAATCAGCATTCCATGTATTTGTTGTCATTGGTAACGAAGGGAGAATTCCGTATCATTTGCTTTGGCTCTGAAGAAAGTCCGGATAGCTCCCGGGCCGGTAGCGGCCGTTCGCGCCCAATGGCGATAGCTTTTCCGGCATTGGCAATAGCTTTCCGTTAGGTTGCGACAGGGAAAAACCCTGTTGCGGCAACTTTCCTTATACCTGCGATAGGAAAAAGGATGGTTGCGATAGCTTTTTCGGGCATTGCGACAGAAAAAACGGGCGTTGCGATAGCTTTTCCGTCCGTTGCGATAGCTTTTCCGGTTCAGGAAAGCTTCCGCAACAGCACTTTACGTAAAAACAATAAAAAAACCGGGTTGATGAATGAAATCACACCCGGTATCAGATAGATTTTACCTCTCCCGAATCAAATCAGAGAAAAACTCTTCTCTAAAAAAGAAGAATGCACACACGAAAGACAAAATAGCTTTTAGCCATTAGCCAACAACTAACAACTATCAACTATCAACTAACAACAGTTCTACTTATGGACTTTACGTATAAATTCTTCCACTTCCGGAACTCCTCCCTGATAAATCAGGTATCCGTTATACGGTTCGCGTTCGGTAATTTCGCCGTTAATTGGTGTAAGCATCATCCGGCGTACTTCTTCGGGGTCGTTGGTTTGTCCCAAAACCCAGCCTAACTTAATATACGCCACTTCAGGGAGCATATTTTCGGCGGGAATAATTCCTTTAGCCATCAGGTCGCGGCCGGTATCGTAAACAAACATGTGGACATATCCCCACAGGGTTTGAACCGTCATAAAGATATGCACACCTTTTTTAACGGCGCGTTCAATAGCGGGATAAATGGGTTTGTTCACGTGTCCCAGACCCGTTCCGGCTATTATTATGCCTTTATATCCATTGTCAACCAGCGAATCAATAATATCGGGCTTCATGTTAGGATAATAATAAACGATGGAAACCATTTCCTCGAAATAAGGTTTGATGGTAACATTGCGATCGTTGCGGCGATGGTTATATTCCGTTTTGATAGGTTTAACACCGGCACGGGTAACGGTGGCTATGGGTGTATCGCCTATGGTGCGAAATGTGGAACGATAGGAAGAATGCATCTTGCGAACGCGGGTTCCGCGATGGAGGAAAGCATATTCGTCGCTGGTAGGTCCGAACATACAAATCATCACTTCGGCAATGTCGCCATGACCGGCAGCCGTGGTGGCATGCATCAGGTTAAGTGCGGCATCGGAGCTGGGACGGTCGCTCGAACGTTGCGATCCGACAAGAATGATAGGGACAGGCGAGTTTTGAACCATGAACGTCAAAGCAGCAGCGGTATGATGCAACGTGTCGGTTCCATGACCGATAACAATGCCTTCGATACCATTTTCGATTTCTTTACCAATGGCAATGGCTAATTTTTTGTATTGTTCCGGTCCCATGTTTTCGCTGAACACGGCAAATACCTTTTCGGTAGTCAGGTTGCAGATTTCGGCTAATTCGGGAACGGCTCCATAAAGTTCACCAGGCGAAAAGGCAGGAATAACAGCTCCGGTACGGTAATCAAGGCGGGAAGCGATGGTTCCTCCGGTTCCGATAAGCTTAACCTTTGGCAAACCGGCAGTATATGGGAATTCCTTTTCGGGAATCTTGTAATTTGCCTTTTTGTAACCGGTTTCCTTCATTGTGGTGATGGTTTCTATATCCAGACCGATATTGTAACCTGTCGGAATTTTCATAACGATGTGCAGGTCGTCGTCGTTTTCGGAACGCGGCAAGATGGTTCCGCTAAAACTTCCGCGGGTAGTATCCACAACGGCCTGACCCCAAACCCTTACATTATATTTTTTAAGCACTTCCAATGCCCGTCCTTTATATCCCTGAAAAATATCTTCACTCATTTCGATTGACGATTTTTGATTGTTGATTGACAATTTTAGTTTATAAATTCTTTAAGTTCTTTCATGCTGATATTACCTACGGCTATCCTTCTGAGTTCGCCCATGATCCAGCTTTTTTCATGTTCTTCCTGTTTAGAAATGCGGATTTCGGCAAACTTCTTTTTCAGGAAAGGAATCTTGGCGATGATTTCTTCTTTAGGCATCTTTTTGAAGTTGATACTGGTGAGCACCGATTCAAAATCCATTTTTGGATGCAGATAAATAACGGGCAACATTTTTTTGGCTAATTCAAGGTCGAGTTTATTATCCAATAAATAGCTAAACATCTCGAGGATGATTTTATGGTCGAATTCAGCAGCCGGCGTATAATGTCCTTCAACAAACTTAAGGGTATGGCCAAAGAATGTCCCGACAAAAACAGGATTAATTCCTAATTCGTTAATAATTCTTTCGATTAACGGATAAAAATTCTTTTTAAGAATGTAGGTATAGGTATCTTCGGGTATGTTCCATTGAGCCAACTGACGGTTACGGTCGATGACTTCCGTTGGGATCGTTTTCTTTAGTTCTTCGATATAACTATTTTCCAATGGAATTGGAGCAGAATCGGTATCGGGATACATACGGTCGGCGCCCGGAAGCACTCTTTCGAAAATCGTAATACCGTCCTTTAATGATTTACGGGTTTCTTTGGGAACGCCTTCAAATGCCATACGGCAACGTTCTTCTATGGTTTCGAGAGCCGTTTTTACGTCTTCTTCCGGTCCCCAGAAAATAACCTGAGCATCGTTTTCTCCGGCATTAAGTTCCGTCCTGATTTTTGCCATTTCCATTTCTGAAATAACGGGTTTCAAGGCTTCGGAATGTGTCATATTAGGTAGTTCCAGGCAGGCAACCACTTTTAAACGTTCGGCAAAATCATCGGCAAACATTTTTCCCGGCAGTGTAAAATGGGAAAGGATGCCCTTAAATTCGGGCAGATTGACGGCAATAAGTTTGTATTTCTTGTTGCGGGCTTCCTTCAAAGGCAGATATTTTGAAGAGAATCCGTTATATTCAATACTGAGGTGGGAAGGTTTCCAGTCTTTGGGACTTTTCACCCGTTGGTTCAGAATATCTTTAATTTTTAATAAAGCCCATTGGCGGAAACATTCATTATGGGTAAGTTCGGGTATCCATTTGATATGCGATACACCTTTTATTTCAACACGCGTGCCTCCTTTGCAACTCACGTTTACATCTTCGCGGCCGGCGCCAATTCCGGTACGAACGCGGCCCGTGCTACGGTTGAGAAAACGGATGTAATTACCGGCTTCTTTCACCTCGTCGGGATTTGTACATTCGGGATAAGTAACGGTTTCGATAAGCGGCATACCAAGGCGGTCGGTACGGTAAATGCGGGTATGACCGATATCGGAAACTTCGCGGCAGGCATCTTCTTCGAGACTGAGCTGGATAAGCCTGATCTTTTTATTTTTTAATGGAATTTCGCCTTCCACACCGATAATAGCTGTCCGCTGAAATCCGGTGGGGATACTTCCGTCAAGATACTGTTTACGGGTGATGTGAACTTCACCCACGATGTTCAGTTTGGAAAGCAGGGAAATTTCAATGGCATAACCAAGGGCTTCGCGGTCAACCTTGAAAGGAGGAGTATCGTCCACTTCGTAGGTACAGGCCGTTTCGTTTTTGATATGATAAATGATCTTTTTACGGGTCTTGAATTCCATCAGCGCCGTGCCGTCATATTCGCCAAGTTCGCTCAGGGTAGGACGCATGTGCCGGATAATTTCGGCATCCCAGTCGTCGGCTTTCTGAAAAATACCGGCAGGACAATGACAGAAAAGTTTCTTTTTTGTCTTTAACTGCTGGTGAACCTCCAATCCTGACATGAAACCTAATTTATCGTACGTTTCCTGGGTAGCTTTGGCACGGGGAATGTAGCCCACAGCCTTTTTCGTTTGATTATAATTGGATTTGGGATCGAATTTATTTTTTGTTTTCGCTAAAGTTGTACCGCTTTGTTTTGACATTTTATTTGAAAATAAATGATTTGCAATTTTTATAAAATGGCTTCAAAAGTATATATTATCTGCCAATATCGAAAGGAAATGGCGAATTAAATTTTAATTCTGCCGATTACTTTTAAAACAGGCAGTAATTTCCTTGATAGTTGGCCATTGGGAAACGACGACAAGTAATTTCAGATTAACCGGTTTCGGCAGGAAAGAGCAGATATGCTAAGTCAGCCTGATTTTTTTGATCTGATATTGCAATACCATCAGGGTGATAAGCGAGGAAATAAAATCGGCAGTGGGTGAAGCGGCCCAAACACCATGCAAACCAAAAAAATGAGGTAGAATAAGTAATGCCGGAATCAGGAACAATACCTGACGCGACAAAGAAAGGAAAATGGAAATCTTTGCCTTACCAATGGATTGGAAAAAGTTAGTGGTTACCATCTGGAAGCCAACAATAGGAAACATCACCATCGAAATTCGCATACCCACCGTAGCCAGATGGATCAACTGCCGGTCGCTGGTAAAGGCATTAGCAAGAAAATGCGGAATGATTTCGGCTAATAAAAACCCAAAAATCGTAACACTGGTTCCGGCTATCAGGGTAGCTTTAAAAACCCGTATCACCCTGTCGAACTGGCGCGCGCCAAAATTATACCCGGCAATGGGTTGCATTCCCTGGTTAAATCCCAGTACGATCATGGCAAAAAGACTCCCAATGCTGTTGATAATTCCATAAGCACCTATGGCAAAATCGCCGCCATACTTTGCCAGGCTAATATTAATGATGATGGTAACAAGGGTAGCACAGATAAGCATCAGAAAATTCGACATGCCTATCGAAAAAATATCGCGGAAGATCTGGATTTTGAGCTTAAAATAGCCTTTTGTGAAATGAACATAGCTGCTTTTGCTCATAAAATGAATAAGAACCCAGGTAGTACCAACGATTTGAGCAAAAACGGTAGCCAAAGCCGCTCCACGGATCCCCCATTTAAAGGCAAAGATAAATAAAGGTGCAAGCGCCAAGTTGACCCCGACGGTAAGCAACGTAGTGATCATCGCTTTGGTGGGATAGCCGGATGCCCTCATAATATTATTCAATCCAAAATACAGATGAGTGAAAATATTACCGCACAGGATCACCTGCATAAAATTTCTGGCATAGGGAAGCGTAACTTTACTTGCCCCGAAGGCATATAAAACGTCGTCCAGAAAAATGAACATAACGACAGCGTAAACGATGCTTATGATTATATTCAGGACAAAAGCATTACAAAGAAAAGCTGTGGCGCTTTCGCGGTTGCGCTGGCCAAGCCGGATGGAAACCATGGTGGCAGCGCCTACCCCAATCAGCGAACCAAAGGCGGCAGCGAGGTTCATCAGCGGGAAAGTCAATGCCAGTCCCGAAATAGCCATCGGACCAACACCATGACCGATAAAAATACGATCGATGATGTTATAAAGCGAAGAAGCAGCCGTAGCAATGATAGCCGGAATGGAATATTTCATCAGCAATCTGCCAATCTTTTCGGTTCCTAATATATTGGGATTGTTATTATCCGGCATATTTTTCTTTTTCCTTTTTCAAAGGTGCAAAGGTCGTTAAAATAATGGCATCAATGAAGAGAAGGTAATTTTAGATTTCAGATTGGGGAAGGGAATTTCAGATAGAACGATTGTTGATTGGCGATTGGCGATTAAACCTGACAGCGTACGAAGTACCTTTCAGCGTTTGAACTTAGCCATTAGCTTTTAGCCGTTAGCTGTTGGCCAATTGCTAATCCCTTGAGTACTCAGGATCAGGAAGACTATGTTTCGGACTGAGCTATCAACTAACAACTATCAACAAACAATTGGCGCTAGCCAATAGCCAATAGCCATTTTGAAAAACCTGACAGCGTACGAAGTTCCTGTCAGCGTTTAAATAAATAGAACTTAAGAAGGGAATTTCAGATTAACCGATTGCAGATTTCAGATTGGGGAAGGAAATTTCAAATAGAACGATTGACAATTGTTGATTGACGATTGGCGATTAAACCTGACAGCGTACGAAGTTCCTGTCAGCGTTTAAATAAATAGAACTTAAGAAAGGAATTTCAGATTAACCGATTGCAGATTTGCATTAAGTTCCTAAGGTATACTCATAAAAAATTTCATTATCTTTGTGTTTAGATTAAGAAAACGTTAGTTATGACTACTATCGAAAGACGAATTATTTTCTGGCAATCAACCGCCGGAATCGATCTCGAAACTATCGAAATTCTTATACACGTTATCTTTTACAACTATATTCCTTAACGTAGCATTGAAGAAGTCACAGCAAAAATTAATGAATTAGAAAAAGAAAACAAAGGTATGCTAAATGATATTGTAAATTGAAAAGGGAATTCTAAAATGAAAACGGAAGAAATAAAAGAATTATTTAATAAATTTGAAGCAGCGGCAAGTGATCTTGAAGGAATTGAATGCTGGAGTGCGCGTGAATTGCAAAAACTTCTGGGTTATACCAAATGGGAAAATTTTGACAAGGTAATAACTAAGGCAAAGGAAGCATGTATCAAAGTTGGTGAACAAACCGATGATCATTTTCCTGACGTTAGGAAAACGATACCTATGCCCAAAGGTGCTGAAAAAGTAATAGATGACATCTTACTTACCAGATATGCTTGTTACCTTATAGCACAAAATGGCGACAGTCGTAAAGCCGAAATTGCCTTTGCGCAAAACTATTTTGCCATACAAACCCGCAGGGCAGAACTGGTAGAAAAAAGATTACTGGAATTTGAACGTGTAAAAGCTCGTGAAAAACTCAGCCATACCGAAAACCAGCTTTCTGGGGCACTCTATGAACGAGGGATAGATAACCAGGGGTTCGCTATTATTCGTTCCAAAGGCGATCAGGCATTGTTCAGGTTGAACACTCATCAGCTTAAAAGGAAATTGGGAGTACCTGAAAACCGACCCTTGGCTGATTTCTTGCCAACCATCAGTATTAAAGCGAAAGATCTTGCTGCTGAAATGACAAACTTAAATGTACAAAACAAAGACCTGAAAGGCCAGATACCCATTGAAAAAGAACATGTGGACAATAATGAGGCAGTTAGGAATATGTTACTAAAACGGGGAATACAACCCGAAAATTTACCACCGGCAGAAGATGTTAAGAAAATTCAGCGCAAACTGGACAGTGATGATAAAAAAGTGTTGAAAGAATCTAAAAAATCAAGAAAAAAATAATAAACACTTATTCCCAGTATTATCACCGGCTTAGTGGAGATTAGGGAAGGAAATTGCAGATTAACCAATTGCAGATTTCAGATTGGGGAGTTCAATCATGAATTCATCGATTTTATCATTGTAAGGGAAGATTGTAACGTTGAAATCACCGATTTTATCATTCCAAAGGGGGGATTGCAACATTAAAATCAACGATTTTATCATTGTAAGGGGGGATTGCAACATTAAAATCAACGATTTCATCATTCCAAAGGGGTATTGCAACATTAAATTCGACGATTTCATTATTGTAAAGGGGTATTCTAATGTTGAATTCCACGATTTCATCTTTCCAAGGGGGGTATCTGAATTTAGATTTGACGATTGCAGATTAAACCTGACAGCATACGAAGTATCTGTCAGCGTTTGAACTTAGCCATTAGCTATTAGCCGTTAGCTGTTGGCCAATTGCAGGTTCCAGATTGATACTTCTGCAATCATACTTTCCCATTTTTACTTAAGCAATCACCCCGCTTCCGTAACAAATCCTTGCCCCATCATCGTAAACCACCCCAAACTGCCCGGCAGCTATTCCAAGCACCGGTTCGGAAGAAATAATCCGGTAAACATCTCCGTGTTTTTCTAAGTGTCCCTGAGTAAAGCCCGACACATGGCGGATCTTGAAGCGAATGGGTATCTGTCCCGTAAAGTCGCCCCAGGGATCGCCGCTGATAAAGTTAAAATGTTGCAGGTTGACTTCTTTTCCGTAAGCCGAAACGGGATCGTAGCCGTTGGAAACATAAACGATGTTTTGTTCAATGTCCTTTTTAACCACAAACCAGGGACCCTGGCTTAGTCCAAGTCCTTTCCGCTGGCCGATGGTATGAAACCAGAAACCCTGATGTGTGCCCAGTTGCTTACCGGTCTCCAGTTCAATGATCGGACCTTCCTTTTCGCCGATAAAACGTTTGATAAAATCGTTGTAATTGATCTTTCCCAGAAAACAGATTCCCTGGCTGTCCTTTCGGGTGGCGCTGGGTAAGCCTGCTTCGAGAGCAATCCTGCGGACTTCCTTTTTCATCAGTTTTCCCACCGGAAACATCAGTTTCGACAGTTGATGATAGGTGATCTGAGCCAGGAAATCCGTCTGATCCTTGACAGGATCTTTGGCTGTGCCAAGGTAAAATTTATTGTTTTCTTCCACTACGGTAGCGTAATGTCCGGTAGCTATTTTATCAAAGTCTTTACCGAATTTTTCCTCAAACGCCCCGAATTTGATCAGCCGGTTGCACATCACATCGGGATTGGGCGTAAAGCCGTTTTTCACGGAATCAATGGTATAAGCCACCACTAAGTCCCAGTATTCTTTTTGAAGGTCCACCACCTCCATCCGGCAACCATAGTTATGAGCCAACCAGGAAGTGATTTCTAAGTCCTCTTCCGAGGGACAATCCCAGCCATCCTGGTTGTCCATGCCAATTTTGATATAAAAAATGGTGGGATCGTATCCTTGTTCCTTCAACAGGTGAAGCATTACCGAACTGTCCACTCCGCCGGAGACCAATGCTGCTATTTCCATAATTTTTTCCTTGCGTGTTTTAAGGTTTAAAAACACAAAATCAATTTGTCTGAGTTTGCAAAAGTAAATAAAAAAGGCATGCCCGATAATCGAGGCATGCCTTTGAACTGTATCGGGATAATGTTAGATTAATCCTTTTTTATGTTTTTCGCTGATGACTTTAAGCATGTCAACGGTCATTTTTTCGAGATTCCATTTTGGTTCCCAACCCCATTCTTCGCGGGCACAGGTGTCGTCCATCTTATTGGGCCACGATTCGGCAATGGATTGTTTGATGGGTTCCACATCGTATTTCATCACGAAATCGGGGATGTGTTTTTTGATTTCTGCATAAATAATTTCAGGATCAAAACTCATAGCCGTTACGTTGAACGAGTTGCGGTGTTTCAGTTTGCTTGGGTCGGCTTCCAAAATGTCAATGGCAGCATTCAAAGCATCGGGCATATACATCATGTCGAGGAAAGTACCGGCTTTCAGCGGGCAAGTGTATTTTTTATTTTTGATGGCTTCATAATAAATTTCAACGGCATAGTCTGTCGTTCCGCCGCCGGGTAACGTTACGTTGGAAATAATGCCGGGGAAACGTACCGAACGGGCATCCACACCAAAACGTTTGTGATAATAATCGCTGAGCAATTCGCCGGTAACTTTGGTTACGCCGTACATGGTACCCGGACGTTGGATAGTATCCTGAGGGGTATTGTCGAGGGGAGTGCCGCCGCCAAAAGCTCCGATGGAACTTGGAGTGAATAGTGCGCATTTATATTCGCGGGCTACTTCAAGGCAATTCATCAGGCCGCCTATGCCTACCTGCCATGCTGCCTGAGGTTTGCTTTCGCCAACAGCGGATAAAATAGCTGCCAGATTATAAATGGTATCAATTTTATGTTTTTTAACTACTTCTGCCATACGTACAGGATCGGTTGCATCCACCTGCTCGGCTGGACCCGAAGTGAGCAAATCGCCTGTAAGCGGTGTTTTGCGGTATCCGGCTATTACATTATTGCTTCCGTAACGTTTGCGTAGTTCCATGGTCAATTCCGAACCTATCTGTCCGGCTGCTCCGATGATCAAAATATTTTTCATGTTATTTGATTTTTAATATTTTAACTTATTTTAGTTTCGTTCGGGCAAAAGTAATCAATTTTAATAAATGCCAGCGATGAATAAAAAGTTTTTGAATAAAATATTTATTAAGAAATAGCTAATCAACCGTCAAATTATTTTACTTTTGCATCCACATTTGTAAACACACTAAAGTATTAATTTTTTAAATCATAAATCAATGTACGCCAAATTTCAACAACATTTAAACAAAGAAATAGCTGACATCAAGGAAGCCGGCTTGTACAAAAACGAAAGAATCATCGTAACTCCTCAGGGAGCCGAGATCAAAGTAAGTACCGGACAAACTGTACTTAACTTTTGTGCCAACAATTATCTTGGATTGTCCAACAATCCCAAGTTGATTGCTGCCGCTAAAGAAGCCATGGATACCCGTGGTTACGGAATGTCTTCTGTACGTTTTATTTGCGGAACTCAGGATACTCACAAAAAACTGGAACAGAAAATTGCCGAATTTTTCGGAACTGAAGACACCATCCTTTATGCAGCTTGTTTTGATGCTAACGGCGGTGTGTTTGAACCTTTACTGGGAGAAAAAGATGCTATCATTTCCGACTCTTTAAACCATGCTTCTATTATCGATGGTGTTCGCCTTTGCAAAGCCGTTCGTTATCGTTATGCCAACGCCGATATGGCCGATTTGGAAAAACAACTCCAGGCCGCTCAGGCACAGCAATTCCGTCTCGTAGTTACCGACGGTGTATTTTCGATGGATGGCAATGTTGCCCCTGTTGATAAAATTGTAGAATTAGCCAATAAATATGACGCTATGGTTATGGTTGACGAATCGCACTCTGCCGGTGTGGTTGGTAAAACCGGTCGTGGTGTTACCGAGCTCTACAATCTGAGAGGTAAAGTTGAAATTCTTACCGGAACCTTAGGAAAATCATTTGGTGGCGCTGTGGGTGGATTCACTACCGGCAAAAAAGAAATCATTGAAATGTTGCGTCAGCGTTCACGTCCATATTTATTCTCCAACTCTCTGCCTCCAATGGTAGCTGCAGCCGGTATTAAAATGGTGGAAATGATGAGCGAAACAAACGAACTTCAGGATAAACTGCATGCCAATACCGAATACTTCAGCAAAAAAATGGTGGAAGCCGGTTTCGATTGCAAGCCAACCCAAAGTGCTATTGTTGCCGTGATGCTTTACGATGCTAAATTATCACAAGACATGGCAGCCAAACTGTTAGACGAAGGTATTTATGTTACTGGATTCTACTATCCGGTAGTTCCCAAAGGACAAGCCCGTATCCGTGTACAGGTTTCGGCCGCTCACGAACGCGAACATTTGGATAAATGTGTTGCTGCATTTACTAAAATCGGCAAAGAATTAGGTGTTATTAAATCAAAGGACAACTGCGGTTGCTGCTGCGGATAATAACCGATTACTGTTAATTTTACAAAGGCTGCCGGTAAACGACAGCCTTTTTTTCTGTATGCTACGTACATTTACTGAGAATTGCATAACTTTGCACGTTTTTTATTAAAGATATATACAATGAAGAAGTTATTAATATTGTCATTAGTGCTTTTAGCTGTTGCAGGCTGTAATCGCAACAAGTATCCGAAAAATTCGGTCTTAATCAGTACAAAATACGGCGACATGGTGGTGAAATTATATGATGAAACACCAAAACACCGCGACAATTTCCTGAAATTAGTCAAGGAAAAATATTACGATGGCACCCTTTTTCACCGTGTTATCCATGAGTTTATGATTCAGGGCGGTGATCCGGATTCGCGTAAAGCATCGCAGGGACAAGTTTTAGGTGAAGGTGGTCCCGGTTATGATATTCCCGCCGAATTCAATCCGGCTTTAATTCATAAAAAAGGGGTAATCGCCGCTGCCCGCGAAGGAGATGAAGTGAATCCGCAAAAAGCTTCTTCGGGTTCACAATTTTATATTGTTCAGGGAAAAGCGTATACCGATTCGGAACTTACACAATTGGAAGAAAAAATAAATCAAAGAAATTTAATGAAATTTTTCGATCAATTTCTGCAAAAGCCCGAAAATGCGGCTTATCGTGCAAAATTAACCGAATATCGTACAAAAAACGACTCTATATCCTATATGAAACTGGTTAACGAACTTCAACCTATGGTGGAATCAGAATTTGCCAAAACCAAGCCATTCAAATTTACCGATCAGCAACGAAAAATCTATACCACTGTTGGTGGAACACCATTTCTGGATGGAAACTACACCGTTTTTGGTGAAGTGATCAAAGGATTGGAAGTGTTGGATAAAATTGCTGCCGTAAAAACTGATGGCAACAATCGTCCGACAGAAGACATCAAAATGACAGTAACCATTTTAAAATAATCCAAGTCAATGAAAAAAACAATTCTTCTATCATTAATTTTTATAACCTTTTTAAGCATGAACAGTTTTTCGCAGGATACCACTGCCGCAAAAAAGCAAACCATCATTTTAATTTCCACCGATTTTGGAAATATAAAAGCCATATTATATAACGAAACTCCTCAACATCGTGATAATTTTATCAAAATGGTGAAAAGCGGCTGGTACGACGGTTCTATTTTCCACCGTGTCATCAAAAATTTTATGATACAGGGCGGCATGAGCGGCAAGGGAAAAGAAGATCCCGGCTATACCATCAAAGCCGAAATCAAGCCCCAGTTTTTTCATAAACGCGGAGCATTATGTGCCGCCCGCACCAATAATCCCCAGAAAGCTTCCTCCGGTTCGCAGTTTTATATTGTTCATGGCAGGACTTTTAACGATGCTCAATTGGATAATATGTACACTCAGACCGGTCACCAATGGACTCCCGAACAACGCGAAGTTTATAAAACAGTGGGTGGCGCTCCTCATCTGGACGGAGACTACACCGTTTTTGGTGAAGTGATCGAAGGTATGGATGTGGTGGATAAAATAGCTTCCGTAGAAGTTGGCGCAGGAAGCAAACCACTGAAAGATATCAAAATGAATATCACTATTGTTGATAAATAGACTGATTTATAATAAAAAATGAAAGAAAAAATTCAGAAACTGTTCCATGAAATTGACGAGCTTAAAGCCGAGTCGAAGGAACATGTGGAACAACTGCGTATTAAATACCTCAGCAAAAAAGGTGAGTTAAACGATTTATTTTCCGAATTCAAAAACACCGCTCCCGAACAACGCAAGGAAGTGGGTCAGTTGCTTAACGAACTAAAAAATCATGTTCAGCAAAAAATCGAAACTCTTAAAGAGGAATTTCTTCAAAATCATAAATCCGACGGGGAGCCATCCGACCTCAGCCTTCCTGCCGATTTTATGGAACTGGGTTCGCGTCATCCCCTGTCAATAGTCCGCAATCAAATCGTTACTGTTTTTTCACATATCGGTTATACGGTTTTTGAAGGACCGGAAATTGAAGATGACTGGCACAACTTTTCGGCGCTCAACTTTCCCGAAGAACATCCCGCCCGCGACATGCAGGACACTTTTTTTATCGAGAAATCGAACGAAGTTGCCAAAGATATTGCATTGCGCACTCATACCTCTTCCGTTCAGGTTCGCATGATGGAAACTCACAAACCGCCCATGCGCGCTATTTTCCCTGGAAGGGTTTACCGCAACGAAGCCATTTCGGCACGCTCGCATTGTATTTTTCATCAGGTGGAAGTTTTGTATATAGATAAAAACGTTTCGTTTGCCGATCTTAAACAAACGCTGCTTTATTTTGCCAAGGAAATGTTCAGCCCCGAAACTCAAATCAGGCTCCGCCCCTCCTATTTTCCTTTTACCGAACCTTCGGCAGAAATGGATATTTCATGCAATATTTGTGGTGGTAAAGGCTGCAATATTTGCAAAAATTCGGGCTGGGTTGAAATTCTTGGCTGTGGCATGGTCGATCCCAATGTGCTTGAAAATTGCGGAATTGACAGCAAAATTTATTCCGGCTTTGCTATTGGCATGGGTATCGAACGTATGACTCTGGTTAAATACAATATCAATGATATCCGGTTATACTTTGAAAACGATCTTCGTTTCCTCAAACAATTTGCCTCGGTGATCTAATAAAAAATTAAATGGACAATCAGCAATCGTCAATCGTCAATCAGCAATTCAAAAGATATACCGTTACCTCGGCTCTGCCGTATGCCAACGGGCCTATCCATATCGGACACCTTGCCGGTGTATATATTCCTGCGGATATCTACGTTCGCTATTTGCGTTCCAAAGGCGAGGACGTACTTTTTATCGGCGGAAGCGATGAACATGGCGTGCCTATCACCATCAAAGCAAAAAAAGAAGGAATTACGCCTCAACAGGTGGTGGATAAATATCATGGAATAATCAAAAAATCCTTTGAAGAGTTTGGTATCTCTTTCGATATTTATTCCCGGACTTCCAATCCTGTGCATCATGAAACCGCTTCGGAATTCTTTAAAACGCTTTACGATAAAGGCGAATTCATTGAGCAGACGTCCATGCAGCTTTACGACGAGGAGCATAATCAGTTTCTTGCCGACCGCTACGTTACCGGCACCTGTCCGCATTGCGGCAACGAACGTGCCTATGGCGATCAGTGCGAAAACTGCGGAACCTCGCTCAACGCTACCGATCTGATTAATCCTAAATCGGCCCTTAGCGGGAACGTTCCGGTGCTGAAAGAAACCAAACACTGGTTCCTGCCTTTGGATAAATACGAAGCCTGGCTTCGGGAATGGATATTGAAAGAACATAAGGACGATTGGAAAACCAATGTTTACGGACAATGCAAATCGTGGCTCGATCAGGGTCTGCAACCCCGCGCCGTTACCCGCGACCTGGACTGGGGCGTGAAAGTCCCCATCGAAGGTGCCGAAGGAAAAGTACTTTATGTTTGGTTCGACGCCCCTATCGGATATATTTCTGCTACCAAAGAATGGGCAGAAGAGAAAAGTAAAAAGGGACAAGGGACAAAGGGCGACTGGAAATTATATTGGAAGGATAAAGAAACAAAGTTGGTTCACTTTATTGGTAAGGATAACATCGTTTTTCATTGCATCGTTTTTCCGGCTATGCTTCATGCCGAAGGCAGCTATATACTGCCCGACAATGTTCCGGCTAACGAATTTCTTAATCTGGAAAATGACAAAATAAGCACCTCCCGCAACTGGGCTGTGTGGTTGCACGAATATTTAGCAGATTTCCCGGACAAGCAGGATGTGCTTCGATATGTTTTGTGTTCCAACGCTCCCGAAACCAAGGATAACGATTTTACATGGAAGGATTTTCAGGCCAAAAACAACAACGAATTGGTAGCCATCCTGGGCAATCTGGTAAACCGTACGTTGATTCTGACAAAGAAATTCTTTGATGGGAAAGTTCCTGAAGTTACCCAACTGACCGATTATGACAACAAGGTATTGGAAGAGTTTAAAAATTATCCCGGAAAAATTGCCTGGAGCATCGAAAACTACCGTTTCCGCGAAGCCTTGAGCGAAATGATGAACTTTGCCCGGATGGGAAATAAATATCTTACCGACAACGAACCCTGGAAAATATTTGCCACCGATCCGGAAAGGGTACAAACCGTAATGAACATTGTACTCCAACTCTGCGCCAACCTTTCCATCGTGGCTGAGCCCTTCCTGCCGTTTACCGCCGGAAAGTTGTTGAAGATGCTCAATTGTAAACCATTTACCTGGGAAAAAGCCGGACAATCCGATCTCCTGAAAGCCGGTCATGAATTAGGTGAAGCCATCTTATTGTTCGAAAAAATTGAAAACGAAGCCATAGATGCCCAGGTTCAACGACTGCTCGACACCAAAAAGGCAAACGAAGCCGAAAGTTTTCATGCCAATCCTCAAAAACCGGATATTACGTTCGACGATTTTTCCAGAATGGATATCCGTGTGGGAACTATCGTTGCTGCCGAAAAAGTTGCCAAGACAAAGAAGCTGCTTAAGCTTACCATTGATACCGGCATTGACCAGCGAACGGTAGTTTCGGGCATAGCCGAATACTATGAACCCGAAAAAATCATCGGACGGCGAGTAAGTATTCTTGTTAATCTGGCTCCGCGAAATCTTAAAGGCATCGAATCGCAGGGAATGATTTTGATGGCGGAAGATTTTGACGGTAAACTCTGTTTTGTTGCCCCTTCCGAAGCCATAAAAAACGGTTCGGAAATACGGTAAACGATTATGTTTTGCAATTAGCCGTTTTTTTCGGACTTTTGCACCAGAAAAATAAATTAATAATTATTAATTTATAATTATTAATTTATAAGTCGGCCCCATAGTTCAACGGATAGAATAGAAGTTTCCTAAACTTTAGATCCAGGTTCGATTCCTGGTGAGGCTACGAAGGGCTGTTAGCTGTTAGCTATTGGCTAAAAACCAACGGCTAATAGCTAAATACTTCCGCCGTTTAGTGAATGGGTTCCACCGTTTACGGATAGAATAGAAGTTTCCTAAACCTTAGATTCAGATTCGATTCCTGGTAAGGCTACGATTGGCTTTTGGATGTTAGCTATTAGCTAAAAGCCAACGGCTAATAGCTAAATGCTTCCGTCATTTAGCAAACACTTTCCATCATTTAGCGAATACTTTCCGGCATTTAGTGAATGTTTTCCGTCGTTTAGCGGATGCTTTCCGGCGTTTAGTGGATGCTTTCCGGCGTTTAGTGGATGCTTTCCGCCATTTAGTATACACTTTCCGACCTCGGAAAGCTATTACTAAAGAAAGAAATTACCCAAAAAATGCCAGCAATCCGTTTAAATCCTTTGGAAGCTATCCTAAAAACAGTACCAGACAGAACAAGAAATCCCTCCGCATTTATCCGAACCAAAAAGCTGTAAAATCATGCTGTTTATGCTTTTACAAACAAAACCCGGAAACTTTTGCATAGATAATTTCCATTAATCAAAAAAAATGTAAATTCGCAACGGAATTAAAATGATTCTTATATTATTATTTTTTTATAATTATACCGACTAACATCTGCAAACAATGATAAGTATAGGAAAGAATATCCTTACGCTCGACGATTTATATAAAATACTTTTTGAAGGAGAAAAAATTGAACTCGACGCCGATGCCCGGCAACATGTGGAAGCAAACTATAACTTCTTAGAATCTTTTGCCAAAGGTAAAGTTATTTACGGTATCAATACCGGCCTGGGACCTATGGCTCAATATAAAATAAGCGACGAAAACGCAAAATCACTTCAATACAATCTTATCCGCAGCCATTGCAGCGGTTTGGGAAAACCTTTGTCGGATACCAATGTAAAATCGGCCATGATAGCCCGTCTCAATACGCTGATGCAGGCCCATTCGGGAATACATCCCGAATGTGTGGATTTACTTTGTAATCTGATCAACGACGACGTTATTCCTTACATTCCCGAGCATGGCAGCGTGGGTGCCAGCGGCGACCTGGTGCAACTTGCCCATCTCGCCCTTATCCTTATCGGAGAAGGAGAAGTGCATTACAAAGGCCAATGCCTGCCTACCGCAGAAGTCTTCAAAACCCTCGGATTAAAACCCGTAACCGTACATATCCGCGAAGGACTGAGCCTGATCAACGGCACTTCGGTCATGACCGGCATCGGGCTCATTAACCTGATTCATGCCCAAAACCTGCTCGACTGGTCGATACTTGCCTCGGCGATGATTATTGAAATTGTAGAATCGTACGACGACCATTTTTCGGAAGAACTCAACCGCGTAAAACGTCATCCCGGACAACAACAGATAGCCAAAATGATGCGCGACCTGCTTCACGACAGTCAGCTGGTCCGCCGCCGTGCCGAACATTTGTACAACGGGAAAACCCAAAAAGTAGAAGTATTTAAAAATAAAGTACAGGAATACTATTCGCTTCGTTGTGTCCCGCAGATATTAGGTCCTGTCCTTGACACCATCAACTATGCTAAACAGGTTACCCTGGATGAAATAAATTCAATCAACGATAATCCCATTATCGACAGCGAAAGCGAAAATGTTTTTCATGGCGGTAATTTTCACGGCGATTATGTATCGCTGGAAATGGATAAATTAAAAATTGTCGTCAGCCGGCTTTCCATGCTTGCCGAACGACAGTTGAATTACCTCTTGAATGATAAACTGAACGGAATTCTTCCGCCTTTTGTCAACCTCGGTAAGCTGGGTCTTAATCTGGGAATGCAGGGCGTACAATTCACGGCGGTTTCTACCGTTGCCGAAAATCAGACCCTTTGCTTCCCCATGTACATCCATAGTATTCCCAACAACAACGACAACCAGGATATTGTGAGTATGGGAACCAATGCCGCCCTGATGACGCGGCGGGTTATTAACAATGCCTACCAGGTGCTGGCTATCGAAATGATGACCATACTCCAGGCTATTGATTACCTCGGATTTCAGGACAAGCTTTCGACCTATTCGCGTAAAAGATATGAAGCACTCCGGGCCATTGTACCCAGCTTTTCGGAGGACACCATTAAATACAAGGATATTCAGAGCATCATCAAATATCTTCTGGAAAACAAACTCCATATTTTGCCCGACGAAGAATAGTATTTCCGTTTTTTCCCGAAGCATAATGGCTATTGGTATTACTACCATAATTTTAATCCGTTAATAAAAATTCCATTTTCGGAGTGCAGCCAGCGTGTGAATTTTTTTAAAATTTCTGTGAAAAAATGAGTACTTTAGCCTTCAAAATATTTATAAATTAATCATGCCCGAACACGATAAAAGACTATTCCTCTTGGATGCAATGGCTCTCATTTATAGAGCATTTTATGCACTGAATAAAAATCCACGCAAAAATTCCAAAGGATTAAACACTTCCGCAATTTTGGGTTTTGCCAACACATTGTACGACCTGTTAAAAACCGAAAAACCAAGCCATATCGGCGTGGCTTTCGATACCATGGCTCCCACCGTCCGTCATGATGATTTTGCAGCTTACAAGGCAAACCGCCAGGCAATGCCCGAAGATTTATCCATCGCCATACCGTATATCAAAAGGCTGATTCATGCGTTTAACATTCCCATTCTTTATGTTGACGGATATGAAGCCGACGATGTCATCGGAACCTTAGCCAAGGAAGCCGAACGGCAAGGTTTTATCACGTATATGATGACTCCCGACAAAGATTTCGGGCAGTTGGTTTCGGATTCTGTTTTTATTTATAAACCGGGAAAATTCGGCGAAAAAGCGAGCATTCACACGTCGAAAGATGTTTGCGAAAAATTTGGCATCAAGCGTCCGGAACAGGTTCAGGATTTTCTGGGTCTCGCCGGCGATGCTTCCGATAACATTCCGGGCATACCCGGTGTGGGTCCGGTAGCAGCCAAACGCTTAATCGAAGAATTTGATACCGTGGAGAACATTGTGCTTCACGCTTCCGAGATTAAAAATGAAAATGTCCGGCTGAAAGTTCAGCAATTCGGCGAACAAGCCATCTTTTCGAAACAATTGGCCACCATCATCCTTGATGTGCCCATCGCTTTCGAGGAAAAAAACCTCGAGATGGGTTTGCCCAATGTCGAAGAATTAAAAAAACTCCTGGACGAACTCGAATTCCGGGCTTTCGCCAAAAGGGTTTTTACCGATCTTTCGTTAACATCCCCGGAAACCGTTTTATCTTCACCCAATGCTCAACCCGATCTTTTCAGTTTTACAGAAAATAAAGTCAACGTTGACGAAATACAAAGCAACAAAGCCAATATTTATAATACACCTCATCAATACCATTTAGTTGACTCGCCTGAAAAACGGGCTGAATTAATTGCTAAGCTCCAAAATTTAAAAACCTTCTGTTTCGATACCGAAACCACCGGGCTGGATACTTCCACGGCCGAGTTGGTGGGAATTTCATTCGCTTTTGTCCCTCACGAAGCCTGGTTTATTCGTTTACCGGATAATTACAAGGAAACCCATTCCATCATTCAGGAATTCAAACCTGTGTTTGAAAATTCCGAAATCGAAAAAACAGGGCAGAACATTAAGTTCGATATCGCAATGCTGCACCGCTACGACATCAACGTCAGGGGCAATTTATTCGATACCATGATAGCACATTATCTGCTTCAGCCCGATATGCGTCACAACATGGACTATCTTGCCGAAACGTATCTGAATTATGCTCCGGTATCCATCGAAACATTGATTGGGAAAAAAGGAAAAAATCAACTGAGCATGCGCCTGGTGGACACGGCAACCATCAAAGAATATGCTGCCGAAGATGCCGACATTACTTTCCAGCTTAAGACAGTTTTTGAACCATTGCTTACCGAAACCGGTACCCGGAAGTTGTTCGACGAAATAGAAATGCCGCTTATCCCGGTTTTAGCGTCGATGGAATCGGAAGGCGTGCGGCTCGACATGGATACGCTGAATGAGTATTCCGAACAACTCAAAAAAGAAATTTTCACTCTTGATAGCGACATACAGCAGTTGGCAGGAACCAAATTTAACATTGCTTCGCCCAAACAACTTGGTGAAGTGCTTTATGATTGGCTTCAGCTTGCCGGCAAACCCAAGCTCACCAAAACCAAACAGTATGCTACCGGTGAAGAGGTGCTGGTAAAATTGGTGAACAAACATCCTATCGTCCCCAAAATACTCGAATACCGAGAACTGAGCAAACTAAAATCCACTTACGTAGATGCCTTACCGGCGCTGGCAAATCCAGCTACGAGTCGACTGCATACTTCTTATAACCAGGCCGTGGCTTCCACCGGACGACTTAGCTCTAACAATCCCAACCTGCAAAACATTCCCATACGCACCGAAAGAGGCAGGGAAATCCGCAAAGCTTTTATAGCACGCGACGAAAATTATCTCCTGCTTTCGGCCGATTATTCCCAGATCGAACTCCGGATTATTGCTTCCCTAAGCCAGGACGAAGGAATGATGGATGCTTTCCGTCAGGGACTTGACATCCATGCCGCCACCGCTGCAAAAGTTTTTGGCGTTAAACTCAAGGAAGTTACCAAGGAAATGCGCCGCCGGGCAAAAACCGTCAACTTCGGCATCGTTTACGGAATTTCTTCCTTTGGACTGTCCGAACAATTATCCATTTCACGCAACGAAGCCGCCGACATCATCAAACAATATTTCGATAAATATCCTGGCATCAGGCAATATATGGAACAAACCATTGCTTTTGCCCGTGCCAACGGTTATGTGGAAACCATTATGAAACGCCGGCGATATCTGCCGGAAATCACATCCAGCAATGCAAACATTCGTGGTTTTGCCGAACGAAATGCCATCAACGCTCCCATTCAAGGTTCATCAGCCGACATGATTAAAATTGCGATGATCAATATTTACAACGATCTAAATGAGAAAAATCTTAAAACCCGCATGATTTTGCAGGTTCATGATGAATTGGTTTTTGATGTTTACAAAGAAGAGTTGGAAATCGTAAAACCCATCATCAGCAGCCGGATGAAAAATGCTATTCCGCTACAGATTCCCGTAGAAGTGGAAATGAATACCGGTGCTAACTGGCTGGAAGCACATTAGTAATTTCAGATTTATTGGAGAAAACAAACGTTTATAATACGTTTAAACGAAGATTTTATCATTTGATTTTTTTTGAGCGGGTTATCAAACTTTTTGATATTTTTGTAGATGTTTATAAACCTGACCAATGAGATACCTTGATGATGACCGGATAGTAATGACACTCGATGCCGGAGGAACTAATTTTGTATTTTCAGCTGTTCAAAGCGAAAAGGAAATCGTAAAACCCATTATCCTTCCTGCTCACGGCGATGCTCTCGAAATCGTACTCAATACCATTATCAACGGATTTGAAGAAATTCAAAAGCAACTTACCCAAAAGCCTACAGCCATCAGTTTCTGCTTTCCGGGTCCAGCCGAATATGAATTAGGCATCATCAGCGATCTGGAAAACCTGCCGGTTTTTCGCGGAGGCGTAGCTTTAGGTCCCATGTTGGAAGAAAAATTCGGGATTCCTGTATTTATCAATAACGATGGCGACTTATTTGCCTATGGCGAAGCCATTGCCGGATTGCTGCCTTTTATCAATTCAAAGCTGGAAGAAGCTGGCAGTCCGAAACGCTACAACAATCTTTTTGGCGCTACCTTTGGAACCGGATTTGGCGGAGGAATAGTATCGAGGGGACAACTTTTTGCCGGCGATAATTCGGCTCAGGCAGAAATCAACCGCATGCGCAATCATTGGCATCATAATGCCAGTGTGGAAGAAAGTGTTAGCATACGCGGCGTAAAACGTGCCTATGCCCTCGAAGCCGGCATCAACATCATCAAAAGTCCCAATCCAAAAGAAATATTTGAAATCGGGATGGGAATACGAAAAGGCGACAAAAATGCTGCAATTAAAGCATATAACGAGTTGGCTACCGTTGGCGGTGATTCCCTGGCCAATGCCATTACGCTTGTGGATGGATTAATCGTCCTTGGCGGAGGATTAGCCGGCGCGGCTCCCCTGTTTCTGCAAACCATGACCAATGCCATGAATTATCATTTTCAGACCATGACCGGTGCTCCGCTTAACCGCCTCGAAGTTAAGGTATTTAACCTGGAAAATAAAGACGAACTTGCTGAATTTATCAAAGGCGACGTCCGCGAAATAAAAATACCATTCAGCGATAAAAAAATCACTTACGATCCCATGAAACGTGTGGGTATCGGCGTTACCAAGCTGGGAACTTCCAATGCCGTATCCGTTGGCGCTTATGCTTTTGCTTTGAATAAACTTGATAGCGATACCAATAAACGATGATACCCTTTCCGGATTCTATGATCCTGAAAAAGTAAAAAAACACCTTAATCGGCAATTATCATCCATTTTCTGATTTTTTTAAATAAAAATACTGCATTTAGAATTTTTTATTCTTTTTAAATTCTATTTCATAATTTTTATATTTTTGAAGTCCATACGCTTGTACTGAAGGAACAATCAATTTATATTATATCATATCAATAATTAATACGTTACGATGAAAAATCTTTTAATCAGCTTAATGTTTATTTTCGTGTGTTTTACATCTTTTGCCCAAGGATGGCGTAAGGATGAAATGGAAGTAAAAATTTATCTGAATAACTCTGAACAAGGAAAAAACTTATATGATCTCCATCTCAAGGGAGATTATTATCCTACCGGTTACGGTTTATTTAATGTTACACCTGATGAATTGTTAAAAATACAGCAACTGGGCATACGATATGAAATCACCAAAGCCAATCTGAGCCAATTTTTCAAGGATAATGCTACCATGCTCGAAGCTTATCATAATTACGACCAGAATGTAGCTCTAATGGATAGTCTTCAGATTGCGTATCCGAATATTTGTAAACGCTATCAGTTTGGCGTATCCGCCGGAGGACATCCCATTTATGGATTAAAAGTCAGTAACAATGTGTCGGTTAATGAAAATGAACCCGAAGTAATGTTCGACGGCGGCATCCACGGCGACGAACTGATAGGGCAGGAAATAACCATACGCTTAGCTCGTTACCTCTGCACCAATTATGGCAGCAATACCACGGTTACCGATCTGGTGAACAGCCGCGAAATATGGTTGTATCCCAATGTTAATCCCGACGGACGCATTGCCATGCAACGTGAAAATGCCAACGGTGTGGACGTGAACCGCGACTGGGGATATATGTGGGATCCGGGAACTCCGGCACCCAGCTCTCAACCCGAAACTCATGCTCTGCGTTCGGCAGTGCTCAACCATCAGTTTACCGTCCATACTTCTTATCACGGTGGTACCGAATATTTATCCTATCCCTGGAGCTATCGTCCTGAAATTGCACCCGATAAACCACATCTTGATTATCTTGCTCAACTTTACCACAGCTCGTCGGGCTACGAAAATTTGCCCTACGGACAAGGCTATTCGGGAATGTATCCCATCAATGGAAGTTCAAAAGATTACAATTATGCCGTTATGGGTTCCATCACCTGGTCGTGCGAAGTTTCCAACGATAAGCAACCGCCTGCATCGCAAATATCAATGTACTGGAATTACAACCGTCCAGCCATGCTCAAAATGATAGAATATGCCGGTTATGGCATCAGCGGTTTGATTACCGATTCTGTTACCGGTGCTCCCGTAAGGGCAGCTATTTTTGTTGGTTCTGATTTTCCCGCCTATACCGATTCCACCGTTGGCGACTATCACCGTTTTCTGATTCCCGGAACCTATACCCTGAAAATTGTGGCTAACGGATATCAAACCAAGACTATTCCCAATGTTGTGGTAACAGCCAACCAGTGTACCGTCAATAATATTGCGCTTCAACCTACAGCCAATGCAAAGTATGTGTATAAAGTGATTGGTTGCCAGATACCCGGCAATAATTTTGCAGATGCCGGTTATACGCCCGGCGTTATCGGACCGCCGGACGGAACGTATTATTCGCTCGGCAAAAGCGGCTGGATAATTGTAGATATGGGCACTCCGATTACCGAAGGTCCGGGTAATGATTTTAAAATAATTGAAGGCGACAATTCTCCCGAAGGTTATTCTTGTTATGTGTCAACAGCTATGGATGGTCCCTGGATTAGCCTTGGCAATGCAACCGGAACTCATGAATTTGATCTGGCTAACGCCAATATTCCCGAAGCCCGCTATATTAAAATTATGGACGATGGCGATGGTTCCGCTTCGGGCAACCACATCGGCTTCGATCTGGATGCCATCCAGGTGCTCGAACCTATTTCGGGTGTTTATCTTACCATGCTCAATCATTCCATTGATGATGCAGGCGGTAACGGCAACGGACGCATCGACGCCAACGAAACGGTGAATCTAAACTTTACCATCCGCAACAGCGGCGATATCACTGCACAAAATACCGTTGGAACCATTACCTGTAGCGATCCTTACATTACCATCGTTGCCGGCACTTCCAATCTCGGAAACCTTGCTCAGGGACAATCCGGAAACGGAACTTTTACCCTGACCGCCTCTCCAGATACCCCTATCGGTCATCCTTTTAGCATAAATATCAACTTTACAGCCAACAACGGAACTTATACCAAAGATTTTGCACTCGATTATTCGGTCGGATTGATTCTCGAAGATTTTGAAACGGGCGCGTTCACCAGTTTTCCCTGGGTGCAGGGAGGCAACCAACCCTGGACCATTACCAACGTTCAACCTTACGAAGGTGTTTATTGTGCCAAATCGGGTGCTATAGGAAACAGTCAGAAATCCGACCTGTCGCTGGCAATAAATGTTGCCGGTAGCGACAGCATTTCATTCTATTACAAAGTTTCGTCGGAAAGTGGTTGGGATTATCTTAAATTTTTTATCGATGCCACCGTTGCCGGACAATGGTCGGGTACAGCGGATTGGACAAGGGTAGCATTCCCTGTTGTTGCCGGAAATCACACCTTTAAATGGGAATACATGAAAGACGGTAGCGGCGTAGGCGGTAGCGACTGTAGCTGGCTCGATTTTATTGTTTTACCGTCGCCGGTTCCTTCGGGACAAACCGTCAGCGGAATTATAAATTATGCCAATACGGCTTCCACGCCTTTGAGCGGAATAACCGTTAAGCTTAAAAATGCTTCAGGCAATGTGGTTGGAACTACCACCACCAACGCTGCCGGAAGTTATTCCTTTTCCGGAGTAACCGCCGGAACATATACACTGGAAGCCACCACAGCCAAACTCTGGGGCGGAGTTACCGCTACTGATGTGTTGCTTTATCGCAAACATATCGCCAATATTTCTTCGCTCAGCGGCATTTATTTAGCTTCCGGCGACGTTAACGCTTCCGGTAGCCTGACCGCTTCCGATGTGCTGTTGATACGCAAACGTATTGCTGCCATCATTAATTCTTTTTCGGTAGGCGACTGGTTGTTTAACAGCACCACCATCACCGTGGGAAACAGCAATGTTACCCAAAATTTTAACGGCATCGTTTATGGCGATGCCAACGGTTCGTATTCGCCTGTAGAAAACCCAACCATTGAAAATAAAAAAACAGCTATTATTGAATAACTAAATTTTAAAATCATGAAAACATCATTACGAATCATTTTGTTGTTTCTCTGCCTTTTGGTAGTCGGAAACATAGCAAAAGCTCAGGATTTAATCAATCTGAATCCTGACAAAAACGGAGAACCCTGGTATGCCGGCGGACTACGTCAACTTACCCAATCCGATTATGATTATCTGAACAGTCTGCCGCAATTCAAAGTACCGGCAGAATACCGTACACGAACGTTGCCTGTTAGCGTTGATAATTCTACCAAACCCTATTTCCGCCCTATTTTTAACCAGGACGGCGGAAGTTGCGGACAGGCAAGCGGCATTGGTTATGCCTTTACCTATGAACAGGATTTTGCCCGTGGTATCGCTGCAAATACCACACAAAATCAATATCCTACCCATTACACCTGGAATTTTCTCAATGGTGGTAATGGCGGCGGTTCCTGGTATTTTGATGGCTGGCAAATCATCAACGCCAACGGTTGCGTTAATGTTGCTGATTATGGTGGAACACCATGGTATGGCGGACAAACCCGTTGGTTGAGTGGTTATTCGTCATATTACAATGGAATGAGCAATCGCGTGCTCGATATTTATTCCATCAATGTTTCCACCCCCGAAGGCTTGCAAACATTAAAACAATGGTTTTTCGATCATGCCAACGGTTCCGATGTTGGCGGCGTTGCCTGCTTTGGCGGCGGTGTTTCTGGTAATTTTCAAACTAATAATCTACCCTCGGGAACTCCCGAAGCGGGTCAGACAGTTGTTACATACTGGGATTCCGACGTTAATCATGCCATGACTTTTATAGGCTACAACGATTCCATACGCTTCGATTACAACAATGACGGACAGTACACCAACAACCTTGATATCAACGGCGACGGCGTAGTGGATATGCGCGACTGGGAAATCGGCGGAGTGAAAATGGCTAACAGTTGGGGCGGAAGCTGGGGCAATGGCGGAAAAGCTTATGTGATGTACCGGACACTTGCCGAAGCTACTACCAACGGTGGAATCTGGAATAATACCGTCCATATTATCACCACCAAACCATCGTGTACTCCATTGCTTACCGTGAAAGCTACCGTTAAACACAACAACAGGAATAAACTTAAGATATCTGCTGGCGTTTCCTCCGATTTATCGGCAACGGTTCCCGAACATAGCCTTGACTTCCCTATGTTTAATTACCAGGGTGGCGCCATGAACATGAAGGGCGGATCCTCGGAAGCTGATAAAACCCTTGAACTTGGCTTGGATATCACACCTTTGCTCAGCTACATTACTAACGGACAACCGGCTAAATTCTTCCTGCAAGTTGATGGACAAGATCCCAATAATGCCGGAACCGGCCAGGTTATCTCTTTTTCCGTGATTGATTATACCGGAACCAGTCCACAGGAAGTGGCTTCCACACAGACAAATGTTCCCATCAACGAAAACGGTACGATTTACCTTTCGGTAGAAAAAGCCGTTGCCTTCAATGCACCAAACATTACGACCAACGAATTGCCTTCGGCAACTGTCAATCAGTCATACAGCCAGCAACTCAGTGCTGAAGGTGGTTTACCTCCATATAAATGGGATACCCAGGTAGATTATTCCGAAGTTGCCCTTCAGGGAAGTTTTCCAGCTATCACCAGTCAAACCTTAAATCCTTCGAGTGATGATGATGGTTTTGCCCTTCAAAAACTCGATTTTCAATTTCCTTTTTATGGAAAATATTATGATACGTTAGCGGTTTCCACCGATGGCTCTCTGCTTTTTAATAATACTTTTGAATACGTTCGCAACGCGGCCAACCTGACGGCAACACGCTGCATCACCCCTTATGGAACCGATCTGCAATATTATCCTTCCAACGGCGATGCTATCTATTATACCGGCGACGCTACCCAGGCAACATTCCGCTGGAAAGCGTCCTTCTTTGGCGACCCGTCAACCCATATTGATATGGCTGTTAAATTATACCCTTCCGGAAAAATAGAATTCTATTATGGCAATAATCTTACAACCGGAACCAATTGGACCGCCGGAATTTCCAACGGAGGAGGCAACAGCTATCTCTTTGAAGGGATTAGTGGTAATTATCAGATTACGAATAGCTACATGACATCGTTTACAGCGCCTCCCTATCCTTCCGGAATGTTTGTGTCTACCGATGGCGTTTTCAGCGGTACTCCTGTTGAAGCTAATCAATCCTGGGATGTTACCTTTAAAGTTACCGATTATAACAACATCTCGTCGCTGAAAACAATTCCTTTTACTACAATTCCCCGCGAACAATGGAGCAGCGATCCTGGCGCAAACAACGCCATTTCCAACATGACAGGCGAACAAACGCTGCCCAAAGTGGCTACCCATGCCGCCAGCGGAATCACCTATATCAGCTGGTTCTCCAACGATAACGGCAACTATAATGTTCGCCTTCAGAAATTGGATGTCAACGGAAATCCTCTCTGGCCTGCCGATGGCATTTTGGTCAGCGGCAATACTTCCGACTCCTGGATTACCGACTATGACATGACCGTGGACAACGATACCTGCGCGCTGATTACCGTTCAGGATATACGTACCGGACTTAACAATACCTATGCTTACCGCATTTCACCTTCAGGACAGTTTTTATACGGTGCCAACGGTATTGCACTTTTCAACAGTTCGGTAATACAATACAGCCCCAAAGTACTCGCCAGTAACGATGGCAATGCCATTTTTGCTATACAATGCTTCCCCGATGTTGGTAAGGGATATATCAAAATGCAGAAAATATCGCCAACGGGTCAGTTGTTGTGGGGAACCAGCGGAATTGATATTCAGGAAACTGCTAATGACAACTCCTCTCCATACATGATTAATTCCGACGGAAATAATTTTATCATGGTATGGTACAAAGCTACCGGAACCTTTCCATCAACGGTTAAAAAGATTTATGCCCAGAAATTTGATGCTAACGGAAGTCCTGTATGGGCTTCTCCTGTAGGTGTATTTACGGGTAATGGCATTCCTTCTTATTCTACCGAAATAAAAATTATTCCCGATCATGCCAATGGCGTTTTTGTAACCTGGCATGCCGAAGTCAGCGGAAATGTTTTCAGCGCTTATGTACAACATGTTACTACCAATGGCGACGTAGTGATGCCACCCAACGGCGCTCTTTTGTCAACCAATTCCAGCGACCACCAGATTGATCCGTCGATTGCCTGTTTCGACAACAGCGGCGAAGTATATGCTTTCTGGAACGAACGTGATTATAATCAAAATTATAACGGACTTTATGGCCAGCGTTTATCCATCGATGGTAACCGCCTGTGGGGAAATGTCGGTAAAATATTTATTCCTATGTCGCTTTCTACTTCCGAAAGCTTTATTTCTGCCCGCGCCGCCGAAAACGACGTGGTAGTGTTTTATCAATATTATGATTTTGGAAATGCCAACGACAGTAAAGTCATGGCAATGCGCATCAACAACGATGGCGGTTACGTTTGGGATGCTCAAAAAGTACCAATGTGTACCGTACAAAGCGCCAAATTGCATCCCGTCTTTGGACCATACCTGAATTCACAATACATTGCTGCCTGGGAAGATCAACGCAACGACGGTGGCGATATTTATGCCCAGAATATCCACCTCGATGGCACGCTTGGCATTTCTATCTTTAACGGATACACCGTCAGCGGAACTGTTACCTATCCCAACGTTTCCAATACTCCATTGAGCAACGTGGCTATTGATCTGAAAACAACCAACGGAGCTACCGTAGCTACGACCACTACCAATGCTTCAGGCGCATATTCCTTTACGGAAGTTCAGGAAGGCGATTACACCCTTTCCGTTTCTACTTCCAAACCCTGGAATAGCGTTTCGGCAAGCGATGTGCTGTTGTACAAAAAACACATTGCCAACATAAGTCTGCTCAACGGCATTTTCCTTGCTTCGGGCGATGTAAACGGTAACGGCAGCTTATCGGCTTCCGACGTATTGCTTATCCGCAAACGTATTGCTGCCATTATCAATTCGTTTTCTGTAGGCGACTGGCTGTTCAACAATCAACCCATTAGCGTAAGCAACAGCAATGTTACCGCCGATTTCAACGGTATCGTTTATGGTGATGCCAATGGCTCTTACATTCCAACGGCTAAGAAATCCATAATTCCCCAGGGCATCCTGAGCATGGAACCTGTTGCCGCAACCAGCGGACAACTTACCGTTCCGGTACACATTGCCGGCATCCCCGACCTTGGCGCTTTCCAGTTTACGCTCAGCTATGATGCAAAGAAGTTAACCTTTGTGGAAGCTAACAACTGGATGAACGGTATGGACGTAACCGTAGGTAATCCCGAACCAGGCAAAATTACTTTTGTTTGGGCTGCCGACGAAAGTGGTATCAATAGTACTAACGCTACGTTGTGCAATCTTGTTTTCAACTCCGTTTCCGGCGAAAAGTCAGATATTATCTGGAGCAACAATCCTACCGTTGCCGAATTCAGCAACTACGATGGCACGCTGTTCCAGCCGCAATTGGTTAACGGAACTGTCGGCGCTACCACCGGAATCAGCGAGTTGAATAACACTTCATGGTCGGTATATCCTAACCCGTTGACAAGTCAGACGAACATATCGTTTGTTCTGCCGGCTAACGGAAATGCCGATATCAGTATCTTTAACCAGAGCGGACAAAAAGTGAGCACGGTTTTCAATGGAAATCTTCAGGCCGGCAGCCATCAGTACGGATGGAATGCCATTAACGCCGACGGACATCTGTTGGTACCCGGTGTTTATTATTGCCGCTTAACGGCTAACGGACAAACCCTGGTGAAGAAAATAGTGCTTCTACCATAGTTTATTTTAAACAACACTGTCTCCGGACCCGGAAGGTATACCGAAGAACAATCATTCAAACCGTTCATAAGCATCCCACCAGGTCCGGAGTTTAGTTTTCAGGCGACATGAATATTATCATTTCCGGGGCATCGGGCTTTTTAGGACAACATCTTTCCAGAACTTTCCTTTAAACTGGTCTCGGCTCTTGCATTATGTTCTCTGCAATCCCGGCTTTTTATTTCGGTTTTGGCAAGCGGAAAATCCACAACTTTCCGGAATTTTTACTTTAACTTTCCCACACAGCATTTCGTTTGTATTATTGTATCTGCAGAGTTGCAGAGGCAGTATTCCGTTTGTATTATTGCATCTGCAATGTTGCAGAGGCAGCATTCCGTTTGTATTATCGTATCCGCAATGTTGCAGAGGCAGTATTCCGTTTGTATTATCGTATCTGCAATGTTGCAGAGGCAGCATTCCGTTTGTATTATCGTATCTGCAAAATTGCTATTGGCTATTAGCCATTAGCTAACGGCCAACAGCTAATGGCTAACAGCCAGACCTCATTCCTTCACCCATTTTCCGCTTTCTTTCACTTCTCCGTTCAGGGTAAAACGGTAAAAATACATCCCCGGAAGCAGCGCGGAGGTATTTACGGTAGTATTTACTTTATTAATGCTTCGTTTCATTACCTGTCTGCCGGTAATATCGTATAACTCAAATTTAGCATCTTTTAATGACGTTTGGATATACAATGTGTTGCTGCCTGGGTTGGGCGACAGTTTGATCAACGTTTCTTTTTCAGGATTTTCGATTCCTACCACATAATCGCAATAGGGTGCAAGTCCGGTTTCGTAATGCCCGATCACCGGGTCATCATAACAACGCAATCCCTGAATGAATGGACCATCATAAATCATCGTATCGCAATAGCTGAAATTATAAGTAAACAGGGATGACATTTCTCCAATGTAATGTACAAATTCCGTAGAACTTCCTGCAAGGGTATAGGTGGATAAACTAATTCCATTAATCGTTTGAGTGCCTGTGGCCGAAATTGTATTTTCGCTTTGGCAACCATTCCACGACGTTTGATAGGATTGTCCGGCAGCTAATGAAAAATCATACATCAGACAAAACTGGGAAGCGAAGGGATCCCAGATATATACCTTGCCATTTTCTTCGTAAGTATAAATACAATCAAGATTGCCCGGAAAAGATTCCCAAACAGACATATTGCCGGTAATAATGCTGCAATTCTTATCCTGAATAACCGTATCGCCGGTAACTTCATAACGGGCATAGGTAATTCCCGGTCCAAAAGGATCTACTACATTATAGTACCACACAGCTCCCATCGGAGCCCAGCTTTGTGATTGTACACCCATGGTGCACATCAAACCAAAACAAATTAAGAGTAAAAATTTTTTCATGATTGTTGATTTTTAAATGTTTTTATTGTTTGTTAATTATTTTGACCCTACCCATCCGGCATTCTCCTAATTTTCAGGATTACTGCGCCCTCCCCTCACGAGGGGAGGGCCAGGGTGGGGTCCTATTTTGTTACAATTAATTTCGTCTCCGCCACCTGTTTCTTATCCGCCACCAGCCGTACCATATATACCCCGGCGGGCAAAGAGGAGATGTTAAGCGTGAGTTGTTTTTCGTCTTTCTGCAACGTACGGCTAAGTTGCAACCTGCCGTTGAGGTCGTAAATTTCCAGTTCCGGTTTGTCGTTGTAGCGGTAGGTTGCCGTAACCACCGTAAAGCCTTCGGTTTGGGTTTTCTCTACCGTATATTGCGGCAGGGTGATGGTAACATTATCTGTTGCCGGATTAGGCGAAAGCAGAAATTGTTGGGCTTCCGTATTCTTTTCCGGCTCATCTATCCCAACGATGATGTCCCATTGGGGATCAATGACCGAGGAGGTAATGGGGTGACCACACAGGGAATCATAGGTAAATACTGCCGGGTTTAACGTATCGTATTCCAGATCGGAAGTGAGCTTATAAAGATACGGTATTATTGTACTATTTTCATAAAAGCTGCCAATTACCAGCAGTTTGTTATCGTATGTCGTGCATGATCCCCTAAGAGTGGATTGCGAACTTATCAAAAATTTCCTTTTAGAGACATTACCAAGAGTATCGGCTTTAACTACTTCAACAAAATTATCATTATTTGCATCAGCCCAACATATTCCTAACGCTAGTTCATTAGTATCCATAAAATTTATTGTTGTTGCAATTCCTATCCGAGCATTAGGAGCCAAATCGGCATATAATAATGGAACTCCGGCAGGCGATAGTTTTAGAAGAGACGGTGAATATGTATGGGGTGATTCGCTCTGGGTATGCCTTCCCACGGAATATACCATTCCTGAAGAACTCAATGTTGAAGCGGATGCTTCAGAATAATAATGATCCTGAGCTCCACAAACGGTTTCCCAGTTTCGGTTAAATAGTGAATCATAATTGATATAATATGACCTGGCCCAATAAAAAATTGAATCTTCAGGATTGGGATAATTACATTCACCTGTAAGGATGCGTGTATTATCGGGCATTTTTAAGATGGTGTACATATCTTCATTAATAATGTAAGGATTTTCCCTCTTAAATGTTTTAAGATATAGTACCTCACCCGAAGAATTCATGTGCGCCAAAGTAACTCGCTGGTTTTTGAATATATCACCGTAATAAGGCATTAATACTTCATAATCCCCATTATCAAGCTGAATAACGTCATTACAATAATTGGTACTATTCGGCAATGAGAAAATTTTTGCCCATTCTATTTCATAACAAGCATTCAATTTTATAACACATGGATCGCAGTTGGGATAAGGGTCTAAAAACGTGGATTGTCCAACTATGATTAATCCATTATCCGAAG
>Ga0183100_1000101_pt1 | contig 123059 bp, 115 predicted proteins | sample Biomet2_FD_127789 | JGI IMG/M metagenome (GOLD analysis project Ga0183100, IMG submission 127789) | Microbial communities from bioreactor (seeded with anoxic lake sediment) at LBNL, California, USA - Biofuel metagenome 2 | ecosystem: Engineered > Bioreactor > Anaerobic > Unclassified ... | reverse complement strand
AGGAGTTAGCATGGCTGAGAAGCATAGTAATGCAATCCATCGCATCCCTTCAAACCCGCCCCTCCACCAACAACAGCTGTTTTCGCTGATTTCCGTGTTGTGCCCCCCGCGTCAGACCCGTAGAGATTCTGATGTTTGCCGTTTGATTGTCGATAGCCGCCTGCAGTGGGCGGTCGAACCAATTGACGGTGAATCATCCTGGCTCTACCTGCCTGAAGCAGCCTACACACGGAAAATTGCCGGCTGCATGGTGCTGACCATCTACTAGGGCCCAACCGGAGACGAGGACCGCAAGGTCCTCGCGTCGGGGCTATTTGCACGGGTTAACCGGAACACCGACGACCGATCACTCGCGTGCGGAAGATAAACAATAAGTTGCAGACCCTTGCATGGCTTAAACCGGTCGATCTTTGGGCGCACCATTCACTAACTGCCATTGCCAACGCAGCCAATAGCCGCTGGCACGCCACAAGGCCGACAAGATTTTCCAGCCGAGAAAACTGCCCAAAGCGCCCAGCACCATTAACACCAGTCCCACCACTAAGACGCCGTGGTGTGACATGGTCTGCAGATTCTCCAGATGCACTCGGCCTTGCTCATCACGTGCTTCTAGTCGCGCCACTCGGCCATCCGAAGCCTTCTCCAGCAACAGCTGTCCATGTGCGTTGCTGGCCTCGACCCGCACCTGCCCACTTGAGGCATCGGTATTGATCAGCACGCGCTGGCCATCGTCAGTGCTAATACTGATATGCGCAGACTGACCGGGTTGCCCGCCAGACATCATCGGTCCAGCCATGGTTTGTTCCATCCTGGTGTAACTCAATGCCGGCCAGCCAAACAGGGCATTACTCGCCCAGCTTCCAGTCATCAGTACACCAGCCAGCAGCATCGTCAAAGCACCCAACCACAGGCTCGACAAAACCGTCAGCACCAGCAGACAGGGCAGCGCCAACAGCAGATTCACCACGCCCAGCCCAGCCAGAGCAACCAATACCTGGCTTAAGTTTCCTGGGGTTTTGTGGTTTTCCCACTGCTGAAACTTTCGCTCGGCAGTCAATTCACGCGCCAATCGCTCGGGGTCGCCCAAAGCGGCGGCCACCTCGGTTTCGCTGCGCCCATCGGAGAGCGCATCGTCAAAATAGGCACGGTAGTCGGCCAAAATCTCGTCGCGCTCAGCGTCGGGCAAGTGACGCAACCGAGCGGCCAGCTGGTGCAAAAATTGCTCCTTGCTCATTTCGGCTCTCCTGTTGAACTCAGGTCAGACAGCGGCCCAAGTACATGATTGATTTCACTGACAAAACTGATCCACTCCTGGCGCATGGTTGCCAGCATCTGGCGTCCAGACGGTGTCAAAGAGTAGTACTTGCGTGCGGGCCCAGTAGTTGATTCGGTCAGATAGGTCAGCACCCATTGATCCGCCTGCAAGCGCCGCATTAATGGATAAATCGTCCCTTCGCTGATCTGCATGCTTTCGGCCAGGCGGCTCACAATTTCATAGACATAGCTGTCTTGCCGTGCGAGCACTGCCAGCACACACATTTCCAAGGTTCCCTTGCGCAGCTGTGTCTTCATTGCACCTCCTGTAACGACCTTGTATGACAAGGAAAAGCATTTTTTGCAGTATAAGAGCAACTACCTTGTATTGCAAGATAGCTGTCTTAGCACAGTCAACTGCTGACGTTTATTTTGCACACACTCCGTCCAAGGCCTGCGGTTGCCGCACTAACGGATTACCAAAGCCTTGCAGGGCGGTGATGCGCGCATCGCGGCGGCGCTCCCAGTCGCTGACCGGCCAGGTTTTGGCCCAGGCGCACATCAGTTGTCGTTGTTGGCGGCTCAGATCCAATTGATAGCGCTGCGCCATATACAGAGTGATACGCGCAGCCGCACCCCGCACTTCCGGTCGTGGCTCGACGCGGCGCAACTTGAAATCAACCACGGTCTGACACTTGCCATAGATCGGCTCTGGCTCGCGGGCAAACGCCCCATACGGAAAATTACTACGGTCACCATTCACTTCTCCGACTGCCGGCACCAGATTATTCAGGTCGCCTTCAGCGTGCGCAAACACGCTATCGGTCGCGCTGCAGTTTTTGCGTCCCCCCTGTTGCCAGCACTGGCGCTGATGCCCAATCACCCAGGCGGGTACCACATGCTCCCACTCAATCCGGCTGGCACGCTTGGGATTGCGGCGCGGTACGTAGCCACAGCTATCCCAGTCCACCTGTTTGCCCCGGTAAGCACAACCACAATAAAAATCCTGCTCCATGCCGGCATACACCCGTGGCAATATTTTTTTGGCCTGCACAAAGGTGAAGCCGCTGACCGCTACAGGCTGAGCCGCCTGCGTGGTTTCTGCATGAGGCCGGTCACAGCCCACCAAGGCCAGGGTTAACAGTACTGAGCCGTAACAGGAAAGTTTTCGCATAGGGTTAAAGAAGCCGATTGAGTCAATAAGCGAGCATTCTGCCACTAGCCAAGGCAAAATAGCGTGTAGAACAGATCCTGCGATTGTTTCTGCGCGACAGGCAGCGGATAATCAGCCCCCCTACTGGAGACGCACGCAAATGAGCGAACAAGGTGTAAGACTGGCCAAACGCATGGTTGAACTGGGATTATGTTCGCGTCGCGAGGCCGATGAGTATATCGAACAGGGCGCAGTGCGTGTCGATGGCCAGGTCGTAAGCATTCTCGGTAGCCGCGTAGACCCACAACAAAAAATTGAACTCACCCGACCGGCGATACCATTGAGCGATGAGCGCGTCACCATGCTGCTCCATAAACCCGCCAATGAGACTACCCCACTGCAAAAGCTGATCCAACCAGACTCACGCTTTGCCGACGACTATTCTGGCACGGTATTTAGTCCGCGCCACTGTCGGCAACTCGCGTTATTTGGCACGCTGGAGCCCAGCATGAGCGGCATGGTGGTGCTGACTCAGGACGGACGTCTGGCCAATAAACTGGCCGAATGCGAAATGGAGTATCTGATTGCGGTTGAAGCTGCCCCGCCGGCAGATGCGTTGCAACATCGCAGCAAGAATATGACCCTGCATGGCCGTGCTCTGGCACCATTCAAAGTCAGCAGGCAGTCCGACCACCAATTACGCTTTGTCTTGCATGCCCCCCAACCTGAACAGATTCTGCAAATGTGCGTGCAGTTGGGCGTGAGCGCGTTAAGCGTGCGCTGTATCCGCATCGGCCGAATCGCGCTGGGCAAGTTGGCAGCGGGCCAATGGCGCTATTTGCTGCCCACCGAACGTTTCTAAGCTAAAAACTTAAGAAGATTTCTTGGACAACACCAGCGTCTTAGGACGTTGGCGTTGCATCATCAGGTACACCTGTTCCACCCGCTGGCGAGCCCAAGGGGTGCGCCGCAGAAATTTCAGACTTGAAGCGATTGAGGGCTCATGGGTAAAGCAGCGGATATCAATCATCTCGCCCATGGTTTCCCAGCCATAGTAATCCACCAATGCCTGCACAATGGCTTCTAGCGTCAACCCATGTAATGGATCTTTATTGGTCCCACCGGTCATGCTTATCCCTTTCGCCATGGCATTATCTGCGGATCCCCCCAGACAAGCGCCGCTGCGTAACGGTCTAAAAAACTAAGACCGGCATTTTAGCTCGAATTCAGCCATGACGGGCTATGATCCAAGGCCTATAAGCGCCGAAAAACAGATCCCCCGCACCGAACGCTCAAATCCGCCAGACTCACAGGTTATAATATCGTCATCTGAATCATCGCAAAGAGAACCTGTGCCAGATTCTTCTGCCCCCCTCGCCTCTCCACCGCTACCGCCTAAGGCCATTGCCTGGCTGGCACAACAGGGGATCGCCACAGCCGAGCAACTACGCGCATTCGGCGTGGTGCGCTGCTTTCTGCTGTTTAAGGCTGCCGGGATGCGTGTCACTACGCGGCTACTGTATGCGCTGGAAGCGGCGGCACGCAATCAGCACTGGAATGCCTTAAGCGAAGCCGACCGTCTGGCATTGCAGGCCGAATTAGCCATGCACCCACCGGTGCGTTTACCCCCAGCGGCAGAAGAAGCCGAACGGTTTATGCTTAGAGCACTAGAACTGGCTGATCTGGCGGCGCAGCAAGGAGAAGTTCCGGTTGGCGCGGTGGTGGTCAAACACGGCGAGGTGATTGGCGAGGGGTACAACCAGCCTCTCACCCAGTGTGACCCCAGCGCGCATGCAGAGATTGTGGCGTTACGCCAGGCGGCAGCAAAACTGGGCAATTACCGGCTCGCCGGTTGTGATTTGTACGTCACGCTCGAACCCTGCCCAATGTGTAGCGGTGCCATGCTGCACGCGCGGCTGGACCGGGTGATTTTTGGTGCACGGGAAACGAAAACTGGCGCGGCAGGTAGCGTGCTAGACTTGTTTGGCATCAGCCAGCTTAATCCACACACAGCGTGTTTCGGCGGCGTGCTGGCAGAACCGGCTGCTGCGCGCCTGGCGGATTTTTTTCGCCAACGTAGACAGAATTATGATGAATAAAATACTGGCCGCATTATTGTGCATCTACGCCCTGACGGCCAGGGCAGAAGCGCCATCTGAAGCCGCATTTATGCTACAGCAGCAAATCAATACCCCATTTGAAGTGCTTCACCCTAACCCACTTGAACATGCCATGCCCTGGATTCGAGTTGGGATTGCCAGCCAACGTCTTACCTTGTATGACGCTGACGGCCGTGAGCAGAAAAGCTATGTAATCTCTACCGCCAAGCTCGGCGCGGGGGAGCAGGTTAACAGTTATCAAACCCCACGCGGCTGGCACCGGATCTGCGAAAAAATTGGCGATGGTGCCGATGCCAACACCATTATCTATCGTCGCCAGGTGACCTCCTGGCACTACAGCCCAGAATTGCACGCCGCCTACCCAGATAAAGACTGGATTCTAGCCAGAGTGCTCTGGTTGTGTGGACTAGAACCCGGTAAAAACCAAGGCGAAGGGGTCGATAGCCATGACCGGGCGATTTACATCCATGGTTCAGGTGAGCATGTAACATTTGGCAGCCCCAGCTCACGTGGCTGCGTACGCATGCACACCAACGATGTGATTGATTTGTATCAGAAAGTTGCGTTGGGTACTGACGTACTGATTGATGAAGCGCGCTAAGCACATTACCTAATCAATCGTTACCAATTCAGGCGCTGGTATTCACCAGGCCACCGCTCATCGGCAGTGACGCACCGCCCAGGTTGGCCTGCATATTCTGCAAGAAGTTAACGACGTTCAATTGTGTACCGACTGCGGTTGGGCCATGCAGTGCAGAAACCATCTGGGTAAAATCCTGCTGCAGTTGCTTGAACGCTGGATGCGTCGATTGCCCACCAGCCTGACCGGCACTCATCGCACCAATCAGACCTTGCAACTCGCTGTCAAAGCCTGAACCTTGAGAATGTTTCTTGGTGGCTTGCACCACGCTATGCAGCATCTGATGCATTGCGTGTTGCCCAGTATTGTTGGAGCTGGCGCCACTGGCTGCGGCAGCGCCAACCACCATCGGACCCGATCCTTGGTGCCCTGCATGGCCCGGCAACCCAAGCCCCATCTGTAATAAAGCCAGACCCAGCACACACAGTAAGGCATCGTGTTGATGCTTGTGTTGGTGCTGATGCTGATAAGCACCAATCAGGATGGCGGCGCCGGCATGCTGAGGCGCATGGGCACCAGAAAGACCTGCCGGACCAAACGGCATCATTGGACCCGCCGGCATCGCGGCGCCCCCGGCGGGCATTGCGCCACCCATACTAGCGGACATAAAGTTCTCCCAATTGAAGGCGGCGTCCAAACAGGCAGACGCGGCCGAAGATGGTTACTGCGAATGGGAGAATTATTGCGGCGCTAGGGGATTGAAATCGTTAGGGTAATTCTGAAAAACCGGAGCATGTGCCGGTTTAACCGACAGAGATGGCGCCCACTTGAGAGCGCAAATCTCCACGGGCCACGGGGTTGGCAGATCAAGAGCAGGAAGAGCAAGAAAACCGCAGGAAGGTCGTTAGATCAGAGAAGCGAAGCGCGGGGGCAAGCCCCGCGCTGCAATGGCTGAGAATGTTACTTGAAACGCATGTGATTCAAGGTTTCATCTTTTAGCACAAAGTGGTGCCACAGAGCTGCCAGCGCATGCGCACCGACCAAGAAGTACACCGCATTACCCAGCAGTTCATGTACATCTTTGACCGTTGCACGTAACACTGGATCAGGGCCAACCAATTGCGGTAGCACCCAACCAAATAGGGCTACGCTGCGTCCGCCCATCTGCGAAAACGCCACACCGGTAATGGGCAATAGAAACATCACCAAATACAGCAAACCATGCAAGGCATGCGCCAGCTTCACCTGAATCGGAGAACCAATGGTTTGAGGCGCACCCAGGCCAACCCGCGCCCCGACCCGCACCAGAGCAAACAGCAAGACCAACAGGCCTGCGTCCACATGCCAGTTACGCAATAGGTTATGCCAAGGTGACGCCTTGGTGGTCCAGCCTCGCAACTCAATACAGGACAGCGCCACAACGAACAAGATAAACATCAACCAATGCAAAGTTACAGACAACGGATGGTAGGTACGACGAATCATCGGTACTCCTTATTAGAAACAACCAGCATGTCAGCCAAGCAGGTCAAGCCTCGACCACTGGAATTTTGCCAATGTGGGCGCGCCACTTAGCCGGGCCGGTGATATGCACTGACGAGCCGCTAGAATCCACCGCAACCGTCACCGGCATGTCTTTAACTTCAAACTCGTAGATGGCTTCCATGCCCAAGTCGCCAAATGCCAGCACGCGCGAGGCTTTGATCGCCTTAGACACCAGATAGGCTGCCCCACCCACCGCCATCAGATAGACCGCCTTATGGTCGCGAATTGCATCAATCGCCAACGGCCCACGTTCAGATTTGCCCACCATGCCCAACAGACCGGTTTGCTCCAGCATCTGCCGGGTAAACTTATCCATGCGCGTAGCCGTGGTTGGACCTGCCGGGCCGACGACTTCGTCACGCACCGGATCAACCGGGCCCACGTAATAGATAAAGCGGTTGGTAAAATCGACCGGTAATTTTTCGCCACGATTCAGCATGTCGATCATGCGCTTATGCGCCGCATCGCGTCCGGTCAGCAACTTACCGTTCAACAACAACACATCGCCCGGCTTCCAGGTTGCCACTTCTTCTGGGGTAATGGCATCTAGATTGACGCGACGACCCTTGGATGTGTCGTAGGTAATTTTAGGCCAGTCTTCCAGCGAAGGCGGTGTCAGCTTGGCCGGGCCCTGCCCATCCAGATGAAAATGTACATGGCGCGTGGCGGCACAGTTAGGAATCATGGCTACCGGTAACGAGGCCGCGTGGGTAGGATAATCAAGAATCTTGATATCCAGCACCGTGGTTAAACCACCCAGTCCCTGCGCGCCAATCCCCAGCGCGTTAACTTTTTCCATCAACTCCAGGCGCAATTCTTCAATCCGCGAGAGCGTTGCACCGCTGGCGGCTTTGTCGCGCAAGTCGGCAATATCCACCGGTGCCATCAGCGACTCTTTAGCCAATAACATGGCTTTTTCTGGCGTGCCACCAATCCCGATGCCCAAGATTCCTGGCGGACACCAGCCCGCGCCCATGGTTGGCACGGTTTTTAGAATCCAATCGACGATAGAGTCCGAAGGATTGAGCATCACGAGTTTAGATTTATTTTCCGAACCACCGCCCTTGGCGGCACAGATCACTTCAATCCCGTCACCGGCCACAATCTCCATGTGCACCACGGCAGGCGTATTGTCACGGGTATTCTTACGTGCCCCGGCGGGATCAGACAGCACCGATGCCCGCAGCTTATTATCAACATCGGTATAAGCGCGGCGCACCCCTTCATTGACCATCTCTTGCACACTCAAGCGGGCATCCCATTGCACCTGCATGCCCACCTTGAGAAACACCACGGCAATCCCCGTATCCTGACACAGAGGGCGGTGTCCCTCAGCGCACAGACGGCTGTTAATTAAAATCTGCGCCATCGCATCACGCGCAGCGGGGCTTTCTTCACGCTGATACGCCTGATCCATGGCTTTGATAAAGTCAACAGGATGGTAGTAGCTAATATATTGAAAAGCATCGGCGATGCTTTGAACAAAATCTTCCTGGCGGATAAGGGTCATATAAGGGCAGTCTCGCATTCAGATCATCAGGATCAGGTCAACACGGCACCAACGCCATGGACCCAGCACTGATGCCGATTGTAGCACCAGAAGGGCCGACAGGTTTTGCCATTGTCCTAAAACAATGGCGGAACATCACTGCCTTGACATCACTTGCCACGCTCGCCATTAGCCTACGCAGCCATGCCCAGACAGCGGACACGCTGAAAATGGTGCGACCGCACCGGCCGTGGGAACAAAAAGGCGCGACCCAGCTCAAACCCAGAAAACAGCGTTGGTACCTAGCGCGTTTGTTCTACCGCACGACCTCAAGTTGGCTAACTAATCTTTCCGCAACCTGTGATTGCACTCCAGAACAATCTTTCATTACGCGCAGCAATTATTACATCGGAACCAACATAGACATGGCAAAACGGAATACACGGGTTTGGATCGCCGTCGGCGTGGTAGTGCTGTGTGGCGCGAGTTACCTCGGGCTATACAGCAACCATTGGAATCCATTGCCTCCCCCTAAACCGAATAATTTCAGTGAACAGAAGAACAAACAGGACTCATCGTATCTCGCGTATCAAACAGTGGACGGGCTATCACTGATTGCAGGGGTGGAAAAACAAGGCGATAACGTGTATGTAGGTACTCCAGCCTGGCAAACCAGCCGAGACCTGCTGGGGTTCGATGCGCCGAGTATCAAAGGGCAGCTCCATCTCCTCGCCCTCAATCGGTTTGAAGGTGAACAGGATGGCACCTATGTCAAAGGCGCGGCGGTATTTCGTATCGACACCCAAGGTGATCACCCGGTACAAGCCTTGGGAGTACAGCCGTTGCGCTATGATGCCAAGAGCAAGCGCGTATTAGCTGAAGGCAAACCCCTGTTGGCGGTCGTATCACCAGCGGATGGCAAAATCGACTACGAATTCATGGCGCTTTCGGCAGATGGGGATCCCGCCATGCTACGCTTTGGCAAAACGGGCCGCACGCCACAAGGCTATCAACGCACCGATGCTGGCTTGATTGCCTTCACCATAGCCTCCAACCGGCTGCGGCTCACTCTGCACTATATCGCCAATCTGGCACCGCCGGATGGGCACTGCAGCGTAGGTCAAGCTACGCCTTGCCTTAAGATCGTCACTACATTTGCATCAGCCGAGTCTGACCGCGACTACGGCACCATTGGCTTTGACTCGGTTAAATTGGATAGCACGCGGATATCCGAGCAAGGCCAGCAAACCCATAGCTATAGGCTGAGATACGACCCCGCCCGCTTTGCTTTTCTGCGATTCACGGGTCAAGGCATCGATCAAATCGAATCACTGTCGCCTGCCAAGGCGGACGCGTTCCTCGCCAGCCTACCTCTAGCTTCCAAGGCGGGGCTGAAATAAGCAGGCACTCAGCATTACTGACCACTCTGGTGCCCCTGCTCTGCGAAGCGATCCATTACGCCAGCGTAATTGCCCCCTAGTGTCGATAGTACAAAATCAGACGGCGCCTGCGCTGAGTATTGCGCAGGCGCCGTTATCGGCTCACCCGGTCAAATATTAAAGCACGGGGTTAACCCTTTTTACCTTTACCCCAGCGACCAGGACTATTTCCTTGCGCTGCCTGTTGAGCCCCTGCTACACATCCCGGACTACCCGTAGCTAAGCTCATTGCTTTATTTTTTGCTTTATCTACAACATCCCCTTTGGTAGCACCACCAGAGATCTGCCGTAAATCATTTTCGGAAACAACCCGCATTTGACTGCATGTCACCTGTTTCATTTCATACTCCTTTTGAGTAATTAAACGTAGATGAAAACCACATCCAAAGCAGACACGCCCGAAATCTGTTGAGCGCTATAGATAGATAAAAATTAGATAACTTTGTTCAATAGAATTAATTAAATTTCTCTATTGCTCAAATCGATCAATGCAATTTTTTTATTTAATTGTAATGAAAACAAAATACGACAATACCATTTATAAATCAGTCCGCTAATGAGTGCCATGCGTATATTTTTCTTGTACGCTATTCATTATCACAGAATTAAATATCATTTATGATTGCCACACACAAAATTCTCATATTCTTCATAGATAAACAATCACTATTAAATAAACTTTCCATGAAATTATAAATATTAAAAGGAGTTAATTTTCAATGAGCCACTTATGCGACAATCAAAAAATTACTATTGCAAATTTTGCTAAGAAATTTGATAAATTAATTTCAACCGGAAAAGAGAACGAAATTGAAAACATTATTACCAAATACAATACTGCACATCATGTATCGCCACCTGGCAGTCATATATTAAGTGATTTCTTTTTTATATGGATAGGGTGCATAAAACCAGAAGCATTAGAATACATTGACGTATGGAAAGAAACAGTAGGAAAGGCTGGTAGCATAACAATATATTACGACAGTCAATTTATGCTATTTAATTTTTATACCGACAAATTCAAGTTACTATACACAGTAACCGATGAGACTCCAATTGAAAAAATCATTGAATTACAGGATCATTTCAAAAGTATAATTGATGATTATGTTGGCTATGGATGCTCATTCGACGAAGCGTTTATTTTAGCCACTAAAAAAATATCTCCATCTGAATCTTTAAATCTTGAGCGAGAGTTAACTCTGGCAAGAGAATATGTGTTCAGGCTAAGTATAAACTATAGCATGATTGATATACGTGATAATTTAGATGTGTTTTTTGATTGTTTTTTTTATGATATCTATTATCTAGAGCTCACTCTTAGAGCCAATGCCGCAGCTGCCGCAGATATACTTAGATTGTTGATATTGCACAAGCAAGGTGGGGTTTATATAGATGTTGATACTTTGCCGTCGTTAATATCTATTTATGGGCCATTGTCTAGTTTAGCAAATTACAACATTCAAAATATTGTGCGTTCAGAATACTTTATAAAGCGGAGACGAGAACTAAAAAACCTGGACATAGATAAAGATCTCAATATTTTAGAGTACGAACAATACCTTAATGCAATGCATGCTGAAATATTGCTACATATAAAAAATCGCTCATCTCAAATTAACAATACTTCTTTGCCTTTTCCGAAGATTATTGTACAAGAGAATTTAATTACCTTGGCGGCACTAGAAACGCAGTATGAATATAACAATAATATTTTGGCTGCAACTAAAAATTCAAAGCTAGTAATGATTATTTTACGTGAAATAAGGCGTCGCTATAAATATATCTTCAAGAATGGATTTGATGTCAAACCAGCAGGCGGTGCGCCAAAATATCATTATTTATATCGACTTTCAAATTACAGGTACGATGCAATGAATACCAAAGATAATGTCACATTGTTTTTGACAGGACCCATTCTTATTCTTGAGGTCATGTTAGGGGTCGCGTATGAGATTTTATCTTTGGACAAGTCCATTAGCTCGCTAGCACTATCGTACGCACTTCGTCTTAATTGTATTTCTGTTGCATGTGGTGAGCATACTTGTTATACGCCAGAACATATGAAGTCATCGTGGATGAAAGCTACGTTGGGGTAATGACATTATTTTTCCACGCTTGCCAGCGGTGCGCGCAGAAACGCCAAAACCGAATCTAACCAATCCCGTTCCTCACTCCAGTTGAATTCAGGCAGCCACTCCATTCCAACCATCACTAGCAGACCGGGTACCCACAGAAGCGCGATAGACAAGCAACAACCAACAAAGCAATAGCCCAGACTTGCCATAGGAACCACGGTGGAGATCGCCCGAGCGCTGACCATGACGCTATACAGATCCAAGGGAATCAACCACTCCCAGGGAACATCAAGGGATGACAGCCCATAATAGAGCAAATCCGCCACCAACCAGGAAGCCACCAGCAGGTTGAATAACGGCCCTTGCCCATCCCAACGCCCTCCACGGCGCAACCACCACTTGATAAAACACACCGGCACCCACAATGAGAACCAAGCTATCAGCATTGCAAAACCATACCACCCGAGCGAACGCCCCCATTCATCGAACGAGCCCCCGCCTAACAGGACAAACACACCTAAAGTCAGTAGGGATTGCCAACGTAGAAATTTGAATTCTAATAATTTTTTTTTATACAGAAAAAAAAGGCAAATCGCCGGTTTAACAATATTTTTTTTCGTACACAGCTGAATTGCATAGTATTTTAGTTGCAACATTATAAAACCCTTAAAACACCTGCGCTTTTTAATGATAACTTGAAGGAGATATCTGGCTGGAGTTATTCAAGCAGGTGAGATACTTTTCTAACCAATAATATTTCACAACCACCGGGTGACTGGTCTTCACGTGACAATGAGGTATCAGCCCTAATCATTTTATCTTCATCAACAACATCTACCAAATCACCTTCTAGGTAAATTAAGTCGTTTATCTTTACTTTTTGTGATATATAACTTTTTATTTCATTGTTAGCTGCAATTACATGAGTGTTGGCAACACTATGGTTAATTTTTTTCTCTAATGGATTACCATCTGAGACATAGTAATAAACAGCCCTTTTATTTTGATAAATATTTTCTATATTTTTTTTAACTAAATTTATATCTGAAAACATTCCCCAGCCAAGCAATAGATCCACGGAGGAAAAATTAGACATCCAATCAAAATAATATTGTTCAACTCCCAGCACTCTAGCCGCAATCTTGTAATGAGCTTTAATTGATAATTTATACTTCCCATGAACTATAGCGGATGGAGAGACAAGCGTTTGCTCTGGCCATCGCTGTAGTAGCTGCTGATACTGATCACCATGAACCACCACGGTATCCTGCCTACTGATTAGCACAATAAAGCAATAACAGAACAAAATTAGTATCCTAAACCATAGTGGTAAATATTTAGCCACGCATAACTCCAAATATTATAAATATTTTATATACATAAAAATCACACACTAGAAAAAAAGTAAACTATTCTGTTACCTTAATTCGACTAAATTAGTCGGATTTGCATTTTGCGAAATAGTTCACAAGATAAAATAAAAATTTTAAAATATTATATAAATATTATTAGTTAATATCACGTAAACATTTGGGAAAATACAACACGAAGCTCAGAATGCATTAGTCTTTAACTTTTTAAAACACTAATACAATATAATTGTTCATTTATTACAGTCACCAAAGTTAACCCTATCCATCTATATAAATGAACTTATTATTTAACATTTCGCATTAAAGGAGATTGCAATGAAAACACTAAGCAATGAAACATTAAGCATGATTAGTGGAGGGGCTAATTCTAATAATAGAATTAAGGCTAAAGTTGGAGAATTTATTGTTAATAAAGCTACAGCAGCTAATCAAGCTATTAAAAATTGGTTTAATAAAGGTCCAACCAAACAACAAGGCGGCCCAAAAACCAGTAGTGCCCCTTATAGCCAACAACCGGCCAGTGCCCCCGCCAGCCAGATCCCTTAACCGGTACTCAACCCTTTCCATCAGGAGACACATGGGACGCGGGTAGATCTACTCACAAAGGAAACACTGCAGTTGTATTTGAGTTGCTCTATCCATGCGATGAATAGCTTTAGCTTCAACCTAGCAGGGACGCACTCCGTCCCTGCTTTTATGTCCACTACACCGACACACTAGCCACTCTATGACCGATGAAAACTTATTCCGCGAAGAAGCGTTGCAAGCACAATCTGATTTACTGCTGGGTCGACCTTCGTGCGTATTACCGTTGCCAACCAGTTGGCTGGTTTATCTGTTATGTGCACTGACAGTGATGGCGGCCTGCTATGCCAGTTGGGGGCGGTACACCCGGCGCGTGACGGTTACCGGGGTGGTGCAACCGGCAGGGGATGTATTACGGCTTTACCCACCGCAAGCCAGTGTGGTCACCAAGCGCCACGCGGAAGAAGGCAGCCAGGTGCAGAAGGGTGCCGTGCTGTTTACCTTGAGTAGTGAACGGCATACGGCCTTGGGACCGACCCAGGGCAAGATTGCCGAATCGCTGGAATTGCGTCTGGCGTCGTACGCTCAGAGCCAACAGGAGCTAGAGCGGCTGACACGCTTGCAGGCGCTGGATTTAACCCATCGGTTAACCTTACTCAAAACCGAAATTGCGCAGGGGCGGCACGAAGCGTCACTGCTAGCGCGACGATTGTCGTTTGCGCGCACCACGCAACAACGCTATGCGTCCCTGGTCGCATCGGGCTTTGTGTCGTTGTTGCAATTTCAGCAGAAACAAGAAGAGAGCCTGGATGCCGAACGTGCGTTAACGGCGCAGTCGCGCGCACTGGATGCGCTAGAGCGCGACCGCACTGCCCTGGCCGCCGAATTAGCGATGCTGCCGCTACGGCAAAAAAATCAGCAGACTGAACTGCAACGCGCGGCACAAGCATTGCAGCAGGAGGTGGCGCACAACGAGGGGCTGCGTGAGGTGCAGCTGAAGGCACCGCAAGAGGGTGTGATTAGCGCAGTGCGGGCCGAAGTTGGGGCGCATGTCTCACCACAGCAGTCCCTGGCAATGCTGGTGCCACGCAACAGTCCAATGGAAGTGCATCTGTTCGCGCCGAGTAAGGCGATCGGGTTTATCCGCGCAGGCGCCATGGTCAAACTGCGCCTGGAAGCGTTTCCCTACCAGAAATTTGGTCATGTAGCTGGCACGGTCGTTTCGGTGGCGCGTACGGCCTTGCTGCCGCAAGAAATGGCTGAGATCAGCGAGGCGCCCCAGCCGATGTATCGCATTCGGGTGAAGCTGGCCAAGCCCACCATCCTGGCTTATGGGGTTGAAACCCCACTGCTCCCTTCTATGCGTCTGGAGGGGGACTTGATGTTGGAAACCCGACGGCTATACGAATGGGCGTTTGAGCCGCTATATAGCGTGAGTGGCAAATGGTAAGCGCGATGACGGCATTTCCCTTTAGCCAACAGCGCCGCTTACCGGTGATTCTGCAAGCCGAGGCGGCTGAGTGTGGCTTAGCATCTTTATGCATGGTGGCGGCTTACCATGGCTATGTCTCCGATCTATTGAGCTTGCGTCAACGGTTCAATACTTCGCTTAAAGGCATGACCTTGGCCGACATGGTGCGTTTTGCCGATGATCTTGGCCTGGCGTGCAGGGCTCTGCGGCTGGAGCTAACCGAAATGGCACAGTTGCAGACGCCCTGTATTCTGCACTGGAACTTGAACCATTTTGTGGTGTTGGCGCGGGTACACAAGTCGGGGATCGTGATTCACGATCCTGCCTGTGGCCGACGGGAGATTCCCTGGAAACAGGTCAGCAGCTGCTTTAGTGGAATTGCGCTAGAACTCTCCCCCACGGCGCAGTTTCAGGTGCAAGAGGTCAAGCAAAATATTCCCTGGCGCACACTGTTGTCTGGCTTCACTGGCTTGCGCCATGCCCTGTTACAAGTGTTTTTGCTGGCGTTGATTCTGGAGCTATTGGCGTTGTTGTCGCCCATGTTTACCCAATGGTTGATTGACGGGGTATTGCTTAGCGCCGATGTGGACATGCTCAAGGTGCTGGTGGTGGGGGCCTTGCTGCTGGCACTGGGGCAAGCGGCCGTATCGGCGCTGCGTTCCTGGTCGGTATTAACCATTAGCACCCGCGTGGGGGTTGAGTGGATGACTCAGGTGTTCAGCCATTTGATTCAGCTACCGATGGCTTTTTTTGAGAAACGCTTTATTGGTGACATTTCCTCACGCTTTGAGGGGGTTGAAACCATTCAGGAAACCCTGACCAGCCATTTTATCGAAGCCATTCTGGATGGCTTGCTGGCGGTGGGCACATTGAGTCTGATGTTGATCTATAGTCCGCGCCTGACCCTGATCGCCTTCAGTGGCTTGGCGCTGTATGGCCTGTTGCGGGCGCTTTGGTATCGCTATCTGCGTGAAATGACTGAAACCTGTTTGATCCTTGAGGCGCGTCAGAACAGCCACTTTCTCGAAACCTTGCGCGGAATTCAAGCCATCAAATTGTTTCAGCGCCATGCCGAGCGACGCTCGGCATGGCTCAACTTGCTGCTGGCGCAGACTGAAGCCAGCGTGCGCGCAGAAAAACTGGCAATTGTGTTTCGCTCACTACATCAATTGCTCGATGGGCTAGAGTTGGCAGCGGTGCTGTGGTTTGGCGCATCACTCGTGCTGGAGAATCAGTTTTCGGTCGGCATGTTGATGGCGTTTACCGCATATAGCAACCAGTTCACCCGCCGAATGGTCGGGCTTATCGACAAAGCCGTGGCGCTTAAAATGCTCAGACTACAAACCGAGCGACTGGCCGATATTGTATTAACCAGCGTCGAGCCACGCCCAGTCTATAGAGAGGCAGCACCACAGCAGGCGTCGATTCGCTTTAGCGATGTCTCTTTTCGCTTTGCTGAAACCGAGCCTTGGATCTGCCAACATCTTAATTTTAGTATTGAGGAAGGTGAATCGGTGGCCTTAATCGGCCCAAGCGGTTGCGGGAAAACGACGGTGTTAAAATTGCTACTGGGGATTTTTACACCATCAGGCGGAGACATTTTAATTGGTGGGATTTCTACCCGCCAGTTGGGGGTTCACGGGGTCCGCAACTTATGCGCCAGTGTGATGCAGGATGATCAATTGTTTGCCGGTTCAATGCTGGACAATATTACTTTTTTTGATCCCGCGCCTGACCAGATCCGTCTTAGGCAGTGTGCCAAATTAGCCGCGATTCATGAAACGATTAGCGCCATGCCTATGGGGTATCACACCTTGGTAGGTGACATGGGTACCACCTTGTCTGGAGGCCAACGCCAACGTCTATTGTTAGCGCGTGCATTGTATAAACAACCGCGTATTTTGTTACTGGACGAAGCCACTAGCAGCCTGGACTCCGAGCTTGAGCTACAAGTCAGCCAAGCGATTGTGACACTCAAGCTGACACGGCTAATCATTGCCCACCGGCCAGAAACCATAAGGTCGGCAGATCGGGTGATCAATCTCGCCGACTTTGGTCAGGCAGCTTGCAACTAGACGACCGGTCTAGTATATTACAAAGCATGACCAAACCATCACACTCTGGAGACACCCGCGAGCATCTCTTGGCCACTGGCGAAGAGATTATCCTTGGCAAAGGTTATGCAGCCGTGGGCCTAGCTGAAATTCTGACGCAAGCGGGCGTTCCCAAGGGGTCGTTCTACCACTATTTCCGCTCGAAAGAAGGTTTCGGGGTGGAGATGCTAGAGCGTTACTTTGCCGATTATGACCTGCACCTGTTAGCCATATTGCAACATGGTGAAGGTTCGGCTCGCACGCGTCTGCTGCGTTATTTCCAAACATGGCATCAGCGCTATGCCGAAGGCAACTGCCATCAGGGATGCCTGGCGGTTAAATTGTCTGGCGAGGTTTCTGACCTGTCCGAGCCCATGCGTGAGGCGCTGGCCTGCGGCATGGGTCGAATCATCACGCGTCTTGCTGATGCGATCCGCAATGCTCAGCAAGATGGATCACTGGCGACCAGCCTGGAGCCTGATCACTGTGCGCAAGCATTATATGCGTTATGGCTTGGTAGTTCTTTACTGACCAAGGTGCTGCATCAGCAGCACCCATTGGATGTCGCCTTGAGCCAGATTGAGGTGATGCTGCCAACGCAAAGCTGAGTCTTTAATTGTCACTTCGCATCTGTAGTCTGATGCGAAAGTTTGTCATCCATATAGACGACCAGTCTACTTAAAGTTACCACGGAGAGCCTGATGAATAGCGTTCTTGATTTGATGCAAACCCATCACAGTGTACGCAGTTATCTTGATCAGCCGATTCCGGCTGCAGTGCTGGATGAAGTACTGAATGCCGCCTGGAAAGGCCCGACATCCATGAATGGCCAGCAGGTTTCCTTAGTCGTAGTACAGGATGCCCAACGCCGCGCGCAAATTGCAAAGATTGCCGGGGGACAACCCTGGATTGCACAAGCGCCGGTATTTGTCGCCGTGGTGGTGGATTTTTACAAGACTGAGCTGGCAGCCAAGAAAACCGGCCTGAAACAGCTGATTCACACCAGCGTTGAAGGCTTTGCGATGGGGACACTAGACGCAGGCATTACGCTGGGCAATCTGATGACGGCCGCGCGCGGTGCTGGTCTTGGCATTGTGCCTATCGGCGGGATTCGCCGTAATCCGCAAGCCATGATCGATTTGCTGCAGTTACCTAAATTAACCTTTCCGATTGCGGGTGTAGCAATGGGATACATAGACCAAGACAGCAGCATCAAGCCGCGTTTGCCGCGTCAGAGTTTTGTGCATTGGGAACACTACGACGCCGCAGCATTGCCAGAGAGCATTGATGCCTATGATCAAACCTTGACCGAATACTGGCAACAAATAGCACGCACAGATGGTTTGCCCTGGTCGGAAAACACCGCACAAGCCTACCAGACTGTTTATTACCCTGATGTAGCCCCTAGCGCCCGCCAACAGGGCTTTGGCTTTGACTTGTAAATAAGGATTGCTCCCATGTCTTTTGACAAACTGTTTACCCCGCTTCAAGTAGGTGCCATCACGCTTAAGAACCGGGTCGTCATGGCCCCGTTGACCCGGTTGCGCAACACCGAGCCAGGCGACACACCGACTTCACTAGCGGTTGAGTATTATCGCCAACGCGCCAGTGCCGGTCTGCTGATTGCCGAAGGCACGCATATTTCACCTACTGCCAAGGGTTATGCTGGCGCACCAGGGATCTATAGCGAACAGCAGGTTGAGGCCTGGACACCGGTCACCCAGGCGGTACACGCCGAGGGGGGAAAGATTTCGTTACAACTGTGGCACACCGGTCGGATTTCGCATCGTGCGCTACAGCCAGGTAATCAGGCTCCGGTCGCTCCGTCGGCGATTCGCGCCGATTGCAACACCAATATTCGCAATAGAAACGGCGAACTGGTACGCGTCCCTTGTGATGAACCACGTAGCTTGGAGATTTCTGAAATAGCGGGCCTTCTGGAAGACTATCGCCATGCCACTGACAATGCGCGGCGCGCTGGATTTGATCTGGTAGAAATTCATGCGGCGCATGGCTATTTGCTGCAGCAGTTCTTGTCACCAGAAACCAACCAGCGTACCGATGCCTATGGTGGCAGTATCGAGAATCGCGCCCGTCTGGTACTGGAAGTGGTGGATGCAGTGGTTGCCGCCTGGAGTGCAGACCGAGTGGGTATCCGCATTTCACCACTGGGGATTTTTAATGGTCTATCCGATCTTGGCCAAGAACAGATGGCACACTATCTGGCAGTTGAACTAGCCAAACGTAAACTGGCTTATCTACACCTGTCTGAACCCGACTGGGCTGGTGGTCCGGCATTGACCGAGGGATTTCGCAAACAATTGCGTGCCGACTACCCTGGCGTGATCATTGGTGCGGGGGCCTATGATGGAGTCAAAGCGGAAACCCTGATCAGTCAAGGGCTGGTCGATGCGGCCGCTTTTGGCCGCAGCTATATAGCCAACCCAGATCTAGTTGAACGGCTAAAGAGCGGTGCCACACTGAACACACCTGATTCAGACACCTTTTATGGCGGCGACGCCCACGGTTATACCGACTATCCCACTCTGTAATACTGCGCCCCCTGCATTGCAGGGGGCGTTAGGTCTGACGCACACTCAGGCTAAATAATGACTCGCACACAATAAATGTTCTATTCTTAATCCTTTATTGCTTAATAAAAAGCTCATTGCATGGATTTGCGTGCCTGGATCGCTCGCCTGCATAAAATACTAACCACCGCTGGGTTGATTATCGCCAGCCTCTCTACCGGTATGCTCAGTGCAAAACCGACCATCAATCTGGTCAGCGATCCTTGGCCTCAGTATCTGGATGCCAACGGCGGATACTTTATTAATCTCAGCAAAAAAGTTTTTGAGCCTTACGGTTACTTCATCAGCTACGAAAATGTTCCATTTCCCCGTGCACTTCTGTTAGTCAAATCTGGCAATAACTATATTGCACCGGCACTGTATAACGACCCTCGCCCCGGAATTCTCTATGCAAAAAACTTCACCGCCGCGGATGTTGCAGCGGTGATTGTCAACACGTCTCGCATTCACTGGACCAATAAAATCTCGGGGCTGTCACATAAGAAAATTGCCTGGATCAGAGGGTTTAACTATGACCAGGTATTAAATAAATCAGGCCCAGCCATCGCTATCACACAATATGAGGTTAATAGCCGTGAAAGTGGCCTGGCCATGTTAAAACAAGGACGGATTGACGCCTATATGGACAATGGCGATGGCTTACAGGCCTATGCCCACGCACAGGGCCTGTTTGCGCCCTCATTTGAAATTCACGAAGTATTCAGAAAAGGTTTGTACTTTGGTTTTGCCAATACCCGTGAAGGCCGGAAACTCAAAACTATTTTTGATAACGAAATCGACAAGCTGATCGCTAATCACCATCTGGACAAGATTTATCGTGATGCAGTCAAAAATGGACCCGAGCTGACGCATTGACGTTGTGAGCGCTGGATAACCGACTTCTGAGGGTGATCATCGATACAGGCCAAGACAGTCTGCATTTTTGAGCCATAACTAAAGTATAGCGCCGCCCAGGGGCTCTCTATCGGTCTGCAGAATGGGCGGAAAACCGCAACTGGTTTTGCTCGAAGAAAACCGTTACACTGTCAGGTTGGCCCTTAGAATGGCTGTGCCGGGTGAGACCGATCCCGTGTATGGCTTGGCCCTCATTTTGAGAATCATCCTCGACTGTTTATCGATGGAATACAAACATGCATCCGAATACTGAAAAAGCCTTGGTCGTGCTGTCTGGCGGACAAGACTCTACTACCTGTCTTTACTGGGCGATACGCAAGTTTGGCAAAGACAACGTCACCGCAGTCACGTTTGACTACGGGCAGCGCCATCATATTGAACTAGCCTGTGCAGAAATCATTGCGGCCATGGCGGGCGTGCAGCAAACCGTGTTGCCGATTGATACCTTTGCGGCCATTGGCGGCAATGCACTCACCGACGCCAGCATAACGCCACAAACCGAGACCAGTGAGTCTGGTGCCGCCCTGCCCAACACATTTGTCCCAGGCCGCAATCTGATTTTTCTCACCTTTGCCGCAGCGCTGGCCTACACCAAGGGCATCCAGCATCTGGTGACCGGCGTGGCACAAACCGATTATTCCGGTTATCCCGACTGTCGTGAAAACACCCTGAAAGCGCTGGAACTAGCCCTGCGCCTGGGCATGGACGCGCCCATTTGTCTACATGCGCCACTGATGTATATGACTAAGGCCGAAACCGTGGTTCTGGCACAAGAAGTCGGGGCGATGGAAGCCCTGGCTTACAGTCACACCTGCTATAACGGCGAAGTACCACCCTGTGGTGTGTGTGATTCTTGTCGTTTGCGCGCGCGCGGCTTTGCCGAAGCCGGGGTCGCTGACCCGCTGGTCACGCGCACGGCACGGAGCTAGACCATGCACACCACTTTTTTGCTTGCCTCGACGGAGTTTAACGCCGCGCGCCGCATTCCCGGCGCCAGCGAACCCGGTCTAGCCCGAACCCACGGTCACAGTTTTCACGCCCTGGCCCGCGCCGATGTAACACATACCGACGCCACCACGCTTGAGACTGCTCTGGCAAATGCGGCAGCACCGTTGGATTATGCGCAGATCAACGATACCCTGGCAGATGCAGACGACTTGGGGATTGCGCGTTATCTGGCTGACAGCATCGCAAGCCCGGTATCCCTGTCGCTACAGAGTTCACGCTCGCGCGGGGCCTTAGTCGAAAACGGCCAGGCCTGGGTCTGCCTCACGACTGAGTTTGAAGCTGCACATCACCTGCCTCAGGTTCCAGCGGGGCACAAGTGCGGGCGTTTACATGGCCATTGTTTTGCATTGCGGCTGTTTGCCAATGCAGAGCAATGTGGGCATGCAGAGCTCGCGCGCGCGTGGCAGCCGTTGTTTCTCGAACTAAACCATCATTATCTGAACGCGATTGCCGGGTTGGAGAATCCAACCAGCGAAATGATTGCCAAGTGGTTATTTGAACGCATCAAACAAACGTTACCCGCGCTCAGTTGGGTTGAAGTGCGTGAAACGCATAGTGCAGGGAGCCAGTATGACGGTGAGCGTTTCCATATCTGGAAAGAGCAACGGTTTGAAAGCGCCCTGCCGTTTGGTACCGATGGCAGCTATAGCGGCCACAGCTATTTGATTCGCTTGATGCTCACCGGAACTCTGGACAAAACCATGGGCTGGATACTGGACTTTGGTGACGTCAAAGATCGCTTCAAACCGATTTATCGTCAGTTGGACCACAATCCGCTTGATCGCTTAGCGGGGATTCGCAATGGCAATAGCACCTCTGTCGCCGAGTGGGTACACGCCCACCTGTCACCACTGGTGCCGGAGCTATCCAGAATCGACCTGTGCGAGAGCCCAGAACGCGGGGTGTCCTTGGCATTTGATCACGACATGCGCTGGCCGCTACTCTGAGGGAAGCGGCTATGTATACCGTTAAAGAAATCTTTTACACCTTACAGGGTGAAGGCAGGCAGAGTGGCCGCGCGGCGGTATTCTGCCGTTTTTCTGGCTGTAATTTGTGGAGTGGTCAAGAGCGTCACCGTGCACAGGCCATCTGCCGCTTTTGCGACACCGAGTTTGTTGGTACCGGCCCCGATGGTGGCAAGTTTGCCGACAGCGACCAATTAGCGGATAGAATCGCCGCAACTTGGCCGCAGTCCACGGGTGGCATCCCGTATGTGGTCTGTACCGGGGGCGAGCCGTTACTGCAACTGGACAGCGCCTTGATCTCCGCGCTACACGCACGTGGGTTTGAAGTGGCGGTTGAAACCAATGGCACGCTGGCCGCCCCGGCGGGACTTGACTGGATCTGCGTCAGCCCAAAAGCGGGCGCACCGCTGGTTCAAACCTCGGGCCATGAGATCAAGTTGGTTTATCCACAAACGGGGTTCCCCCCCGAAAGCGTGGCGCATCTGGATTTTAGCTATTTCTATCTACAACCGATGGACAGCCCAGAGCGCGCGGCACACACCCAGGCAACGATCGACTATTGTCTGGCTCACCCGCGCTGGCAGCTATCACTACAAACCCACAAGATTGCCATGATCCGTTAGCACCAGTAGGGCTTTGGAGCGCAAATGCAAACGCGCATTCCAAAGACCTACAGGCACTTAGGTGCTTGTGCCATAATCGTGGGTTCTTGGTCGACTACTAACCCCCCTGAACAATCATGATGTCTGAAGCTTTCACTTTGGTGCTGCAAGCACTGGCACCACTGGATCCGGATCGCCTGGCCGAGATTGCAGCCAGAAGCCGAGCCAAACAAATTCGTTCCACCTGCAATACTGTGGCCTATCTGCAAGAAGCCGACGCGACTACCCTCCCGGCGATTCGCGCCCAGTGCGATACCTGGGGCTGGGATGCGGCGTTCATGCCTGCGACTCAGCGATTTTCCGACATTCGTCTGATCGTGTCCGACATGGACTCAACGCTGATTACCATCGAGTGCATTGACGAAATTGCCGATATGCTAGGAATCAAAGCTCAGGTTGCGGCAATTACCGAGCGTTCGATGCGCGGCGAGATCGACTTTAACGCATCGCTAACCGAACGGGTGCAGCTCCTCGCGGGGCTAGACGTTGGCGCGCTCGACACGGTTTACCGTGAACGTCTGCGCTTGACCAATGGAGCAGAGGCACTCGTAGCGGCCAGCCAGCAGCATGGGGTCAAATTTATGCTGGTTTCCGGTGGGTTTACTTACTTTACCGATCATCTCAAAACCCGCCTGGGCCTGGACTACACTTTCGCCAATCAATTAGAAGTCAAAAATGGCAAGCTTACCGGCGGTATCGTTGGCGCAATAGTCGATTCAGAAGCTAAACGCCAGCTATTGATTCAGACACGAAAGCAATTAGGGTTAGCGCCGCATCAGGTTCTGGCGGTCGGTGATGGCGCCAATGACTTGAAGATGCTGAAGGAAGCCGGCTTGGGTGTAGCCTTTCATGCCAAGCCGGTGGTACGCCAACAAGCGGATGTGTCAATCAACCACTGCGGACTAGACGCAATTGTGCATTTGTTCGCGTAAATTCGCCTGCATAATATGAAGTATGTGCTTGAATTGAACTGACAATACTGAGGAATAAAATGCCCCCGCTTCCTGCTCTAGAAACGGCAAGTTTTGACGCTCAACTGCCGTTTGCTGCGACCCCCTTGCAATCTGGTGCCTGCACACCACAACAGACGCTCGAAACCCGTTTAGCGCTCAGAGTTTTGGCCGCGCCAAACGATAGCACGGAAAGCACTGATCCTTTGCTATTGCGCTTGGAGGCCAAACTAGATCTGGCGTTGGAAGTCAGCTTGCTGTCACGCTGCCCACAACGACCACCACTCACGAGCTGTCGTTTGGGATTGGAAGCAGTAGGCTGGCATGCAGAACAGGCCTATACCCCAGGAACCGCACTGCTGTTGGAACTGTTTCCACAAACCGACTCGGCTTTGGTGCTGTACCTTGCCGCCCAAGTAAGTGAATGTGAATCGTCAGCCAAAGGGGGCTATCAGATCAAGGCAGAAATTAGCGCAGGGTTGTCAGAAGCCACCCAGCTGCTATGGGAAAAGTGGGTTTTCAGTCGTCATCGCCGCGCCATTCTAGACCGCTAGAGGTAAGGCCGCGACGGTTGCCTAGGTCAATACTAGAATTCGAACCATTCAATATCTTATAAAAATTGGCGAATTCAAAACCGAACAACGAGGTTCACCATGAATGCTCCAAGTCGTGTTGCCAAGTCGTCAGACCCCTGGGATGGTTTCCGAACAGGCAACTGGCAAACATCCATTGATGTACGGGATTTTATTCTCAACAATGTCACGCCCTATCTGGGGGACGCAAGCTTTCTTGAGGGCACAACAGAACGCACACGCGCAGTCTGGGGTGCGCTGACGCCGCTACTACAGGAAGAACGTAAAAAGGGCATATTGGATGTCAGCACCGACATCGGAGCCAGCATCACGGCCTATGGCCCAGGTTACATCCTGGAACAGCAAGAGCTGATTGTTGGTTTGCAGACCGATGCGCCACTCAAGCGCGCCATCATGCCGTTTTCTGGCATGCGCATGGTAGAAGCCGGTCTGAAGGCCTATGGCTACAAGCTAGATGACCATCTGAAAGAAGTCTTTACCCGTTATCGCAAAGACCACAATCAAGGCACCTTTGATTGCTATACCCCTGAAATTCGTGCAGCACGCAAGTCGGGGATTATTACCGGTCTGCCAGACGCCTACGGTCGCGGCCGGATTATTGGCGATTATCGTCGCGTGGCGCTGTATGGTATTGACCGGCTGATGTCCGACCGCCAGGCTCTATTTGCCGAACTGGATGGTGCCGACTTCACCGAAGATGTGATTCGGCTACGCGAAGAAATGTCCGAACAATTCCGTGCGCTGCAAGAACTCAAAACCATGGCCGCCAGCTATGGTTGTGATATCAGCCGTCCGGCACACACCGCGCAAGAAGCCGTGCAATGGGTGTATTTCGGCTATCTAGGCGCCATTAAAGAACAAAACGGCGCAGCCATGTCATTGGGACGGGTGTCGAGTTTCCTCGATATCTACATGGAACGTGATCTGGCAGCCGGACGCATTGACGAACAACGCGCCCAAGAATTAGTCGATGATCTAGTCATCAAACTGCGCATCGTGCGTTTCTTGCGGACCCCGGAATACAACGAACTATTCTCAGGTGACCCTACTTGGGTGACCGAAAGTCTGGGCGGCATGGCACTGGATGGACGCACGCTGGTGACCAAGAATAGCTTCCGTTTTCTGCATACCCTATACAACCTGGGGCCAGCACCAGAACCTAACCTGACCGTTCTATGGTCGGAGCAACTACCTCAAGGCTTTAAAGACTTCTGCGCCAAGGTATCCATCGATACCAGCGCGATTCAATATGAGAGCGACGACACCATGCGCCCGGATTGGGGCGACGACTATGGTATTGCTTGCTGCGTTTCGGCGATGCGCATTGGCAAGCAGATGCAGTTCTTCGGTGCACGCGTCAATCTGGCTAAAGGGCTGTTGTACGCGATTAATGGTGGGGTGGATGAAAAAAATGCCATGCTGGTGGCCCATGGTTTCGAGCCGATCAAAGCGGATGTGCTGGATTTTGATGATGTAATGTCACATTACCAGTGCATGCTGGAATGGCTGGCACATACTTATGTCAAGGCATTGAACTGCATTCACTATATGCACGACAAATATGCCTATGAACGGTTGGAAATGGCGCTGCATGATCGCGATATTCTGCGTACCATGGCCTGCGGCATTGCCGGATTGTCGGTGGCGGCCGACTCGCTGTCGGCGATCAAATTTGCCAAGGTTACGGTGATCCGCAATCAGGCTGGGCTGGCAGTCGATTTTAAAATTGACGGTGAGTTTCCAACCTTTGGTAATAACGATGACCGCGTCGACCAGATCGCAGTGGATTTGGTAAAATGTTTCATGGATAAGGTACGGGTACAAAAAACTTATCGCAATGCGCTGCCGACCCAATCGGTGCTCACCATTACCTCCAACGTGGTGTACGGCAAGAAGACCGGCAATACCCCTGACGGTCGCCGCGCCGGAGAGCCGTTTGCACCGGGGGCTAACCCAATGAATGGTCGCGACCATCTGGGTTTTGTCGCCGCAGGGGCCTCGGTAGCCAAACTACCCTATGACGATGCGCAAGACGGTATTAGCTGGACCGCCTCGGCAACGCCAGGAGCATTGGGACGCACACCAGAAGAACGCATAACCAATCTGGCTGCCTGCCTGGACGGTTACTGTGGTGCGGGGGGATTCCATGTCAACGTCAATGTGCTGGACCGCAGCATGCTAGAAGACGCCATGGAGCACCCTGAAAAATATCCACAACTGACTATCCGGGTTTCCGGCTACGCGGTGAACTTCATCAAGCTGTCACGTGAACAGCAACTGGATGTCATTCATCGGACCTTCCACGCTTCTATGTAATCCTGAACTATGGACGCAATGACTGAAGTAGACTCACAAACCGTTACGCTTGATGGCGTATCTGGCGCTACACAGGGATATGTGCACAGTATCGAAACCGGGGCTGCGGTTGACGGCCCTGGGGTGCGCTGCGCAGTATTTCTCTCGGGCTGCAACATGCACTGCCAGTATTGCCATAACCCCGATACCTGGAAGCTCAAAAACGGGACGCTCACGTCACTGACTGACTTGATGGCAAAAATCACGCCCTACATTGCATTTTTGCAGCGTGCCGGGGGGGTTACGATTTCTGGTGGCGAGCCCTTGATGCAAAAGGACTTTGTCGTGGCGATTGCAAAAGCCTGCAAAGCGCTCGGACTGCATACCGCGTTGGATACCCAGGGTTATTTTGGCGCACGCCTATCAGACGAAGATCTTGCGGCGGTTGATCTGGTGCTCTTGGATGTCAAATTATTTGATCCAGCAGGCTATCTGCGTCTGACCGGTGCAGAACTCACCCCAACGCTTGATTTCGCCGAACGGCTGGCTGAATTGCACAAACCGGTTTGGCTGCGCTACGTACTGGTTCCAGGCTATACTGACGCCGAACGAGATATCAGGCATCTGGCAGCCTGGGCATCCGCATTGGGAAATGTTGAACGCGTGGACATTTTGCCGTTTCATCAGATGGGGCAGCACAAGTGGGAAGAGCTAGGGAAACCTTATGCACTAGCCAATGTGACGCCGCCGTCCAATGCAGAAGTAGAGCAGGCACGAAAGATCTTTCTGGCGTATGGACTGACTGTAGTCTGATGGGCCTCTCTGCGTCGAGTCGTAAGGCGAAGGCCCACATAGAATCTTGATGCGCATCAACATGGTGCGGCATCCGGGTCGCCACAATTACACACTAATAATATGAATAAACGCACAGGCATGGGGGCAGGTACAACACTACACGACGTAGAATGGCTGCTAACTCTGTTTGGCACCGCCATTGGCGCCGGTATTCTGTTTCTGCCGATTCAGGCAGGGCTTGGTGGTATCTGGCCGCTGCTGATACTGAGCTGTGTCAGTTTTCCGTTTGTCTGGTTATCACACCGTACGATGACCCACCTGATCGTCACCCACCCTACGCCTTGTGAGCTGTCTCAAGTGATTGAAGATGATTTGGGTGCCACGGCGGGGCTGATGGTCAGCATCCTGACTTTGGTATTCTACCTTGGCCTGGTGGTGGCTTACGCTACGGGCATGATCAATATTGCTTCAACCTATATTGAGTACCAGCTTGGGCTAGAAGCCATTCCGCGCCCGGTATTGTCCTTATTGATTGCCCTAGGACTGACTGCGGTGATGCTGGCGGCAGGCGAAGACACGATCTTGCGCATTACTTCAGCGGTAGTGTATCCGCTGATTTCGGTGCTGCTATTTTTGTCGCTGTATATGATTCCGATGTGGCACAGCACCCTGTTTTTTGCGACCCCTAACGCGCACGACCTGCTTAAGAGCCTACTACTTGTATTGCCAGTATTGATTTTCAGCATGGACTTCTCGCCGATCTGCTCGTTACTGGCGATATCGTATCGCAATCATTATCCTGACGCCCGCGTGGCAATGCGGCGCAGCGATCGCACGGTGTACTGGAATAGTCTCTTGCTGCTGGTGTTTGTGATGTTCTTTGTGTTCTCTTGCATTCTAGCCACCCACCCGGAAGATTTGGCGTTTGCCCGTCAACACAATATCGACATCTTGACACTGATGTCGTTGCACATGAAATTGCCCATCCTGCGCTTTGCATTTCCAATGCTGGCGTTTGCCGCAATCTTGCACTCGTATTTTTCGGTATTTCTCGGTGCACGCAGCGGCCTGGTCAATATGTTGGGCCGCTTGCGACGACGAAACCAGGTTGCAGCCCCCACCGATACCCCGCATCCGATTGAATGGGTCACCACCTTACTGATTGCCCTCCCCCTCTGGTTACTCGCCATTGCCGACCCTTCTATCCTGGCCATCATCGGGATGCTGGCAGCCCCGATTATTGCGCTCGTCTGCTACGTGATGCCGGTATACCTATTTCATCGCATACCACAGCTGAGCGTCTATCGAGACCGCACCAGCGCACTGGTGCTAGTCTCGGGTTTATTGGTGATTACCAGCTATACCCTGGGTTATTACTTATAGATCGCTGACCACCGGAGAACCCAATCGGTTACGCTGGGCCGGTCTGACTGGTGGCATTTCTATTAATGCCTCCGCCACCACATGGTAAAACTCTTTTGCCAACCAGTCTTGGCCGTATGGGTTGTAACTAACCTTTGCCATTGCCTGGATCAGTGCCGCTTGATTGGCTTTATGCTTACCCCCTCTAGGCACTGGACGCAGCATACAAGTCCGTTTAACGCTATTAACCTGCAAGTAATCATCTAGCGGTGAGGCGGCGATGACCGCCTCGCACGCTGCCAAGTTCTGCTTAGGTTTTTGCAACCAGCGATTAATGATTGGGATCAGGCGCTGTTTAGCGACCGTCACATGGCTAGGGTCTTTGATTTCTGCGGAGAAGGCGCTGCTGTATTTCGACAATGACTCATCGCCTAATCTCTGTAGGCTCTCCCCGACATTGATCAGACCAAGGTCATAGTAGTGTTTGCAAAATTGATCCCAAAGCGCACCGAATTGTGCTTCAAACTGTGCGGACGTCACATCTAGCTGCTGCAACCCCGCAAGATATTGTTTACCCATCTCCATTTTGCGGCGATCACCATTTAGCGGAACCGTAACGCGATATTTCAGTTCGGCTAACCAACCATTGGTATTGGTTTTCTTTTGTTTATGCTCGATAAGCTCACTCAGGACCGCCAATACTTTTCGGCGTGCACCCGCGTTTAAAATCGGCTGAATTGGAATCTTTGGATAATCTCTCAATGCGCACAGCAGGTCATTGGCTTGCGCTTGCAGATCTTTTTTGTCTGGATCAGGATTGACCGCGGCACGCAATCCAGGGGCACATGTCTGCACCGCCTGGCCCAGCAGAGATGGATTCGAAGCGCTCTGCTCTAAGAGAAAACCCTCTACCTGCTGTTTAAATTTATCCAGTTCAAGCCTCTCGAATTGAATGATGGGCTTAATTTCGAGCAGGTATTTATCATAGAACTTCATTTCAATAAAATACCCTAAGAAACTATCTTTAATCTGCCCCGCCATCGCTTGCTGGTCGGCTGCTGATTTACCTTGTGCTATTTTATTAATCGCAGGTAATAGATGATCCATTAGTAGCGGTTTTATCATGGAATAGCGCTGTTTTGCCTGCTCAGTTATTTTTTGCGCTGCTAGCTGCTGATTCAATTGTCTCATGTTGTCTCGATAGTCCTGGATGACAACATCTAGCTCCGGTTCATTGCCAGCTTGATAGCCAGTAACCGCCAGGCTCTGGTCGAGTAAGGCTTGGGCGGCACAAAACCTCCGTTTAAATTGCTCAATAAAAAAATCTAGACACGTCAGGTTGTCAGCATGCAGGGTTTGGCGCGCCAAAATCAATTCCTGGCATACCTCCTGTAGAGCCTGATTCGCGCGCGCTAGCGCCACATCGTCGCGCACACCATCCATCGTTGTTGCTGGGAACAAACCGTTTGTTATCAAATTAATTCTGCGTTGATACGCTTGGTTTGACGCCGACAGCAATGCGCTTTTTTTACCATCAGGGTTAGCAAGCGTCTGCAAATTAGTTAGGACTTCAATTTCACACGCTAAGTTATTTATTTCCCTACGTTGTGCCAAGGAGGGAACCGGGGGACGGGTGCTATTGGCCTGACTTGCACTCGGTGATCCGCGCGCGCGCCGCCCGCCAGCAAACCAGCAGGAAAACACGCGACATAGCCGTCGCACCAGACCACAACTGCGCGGTTGAGCAGGCTCACCACTTGTGACGGTCGGTTGGGTGGTGGTTGCAGACACCTTGCATAAGCGACGGATCAATGCGCATGGTGTGCCAACCTCTACACGCTGCAAGATCGTTCGATAGAACGGGACCGACTGGCTAGCGTCACTAGCACAAATAGTCATATAGCATCCTTAGTTAACATTTTCCGTTGATAGGTCACCACTTCCAAACAGTTCAACTTGCTACGCTAAGTGTAAACTATTTAAATAGTTTGTTTAATATTAAAAGGTAACTTTTCAGAATCGTGCAATAGAAAAAGCCGGTAGACAGGCATCACTTGAGCCCAACGACAGGAGAAATAGACACAAAAAAACCGGCATCAGCCGGTTTCAGGGGAATAAGACGGGTAACTACACGGACAATCGCTGTAGCAGGATTTGGTGGATTCCATTGAACCCGCCGTTACTCATCACCAGTATATGGTCTCCAGGGCGGGCTTCGGCAACGATAGCGTTCACCAGAGCGTCAAACTGGTCGAAGGTGGCCGCGCGTGTGCCCAGTGGTGCCAAGGCTTCGGCGGGGTCCCAACCGAGATTAGCCGAGGAGCAGAACACCTTGTCGGCTAAAGCCAGCGATCCAGGCAAGGCCTGTTTCATGGTACCCAGCTTCATGGTGTTGGAGCGCGGTTCGAGCACCGCCAGAATGCGTGCTTTGCCCACTTTGTGACGCAGACCTTCGAGGGTGGTGGCGATTGCGGTGGGATGATGGGCAAAATCGTCATACACGGTAATGCCATTTGCAACCCCGCGCACTTCCATACGCCGTTTGACATTGCAAAAACGCCCCAACGCATCAATCGCTTGTGCCGGCGTAACACCGGCATGGCGCGCAGCCGCAATCGCAGCCAGGGCATTCAGGCGGTTATGTTCGCCCAATAAAGACCAACTGACCCGGCCTTGTACTTTGCCTTCGAACAGCACATCAAAGTGTTCTTGTTGATCGACCGGGCCAATCTGCCAAGCGCTATCTACGCCAAAGGCCTCAACCGGGGTCCAACAGCCACGCTCCAGTACCCGCTTAAGGCTGGCCTCGCGCCCATTGACCACAATCAGTCCCTGGCCAGGAATAGTACGCACCAGATGATGAAACTGGGTTTCAATCGCCGCCAGATCAGCAAAGATATCCGCGTGGTCAAATTCCAGATTATTCAGTACTGCCGTACGCGGATGGTAGTGGACAAATTTTGAGCGCTTATCAAAAAACGCGGTGTCGTACTCGTCAGCTTCAATCACAAAGAATGGACTTTGGCTGGCGGAGTCTTGCCTTGGCGCACCTGGCAGACGTGCGGAAACGCCAAAATTCTGCGGAATACCACCAATCAAAAAGCCCGGTGCCAATCCTGCATCTTCCAAAATCCAGGCCAGCATAGAACTGGTGGTGGTTTTACCGTGGGTACCGGCCACGGCCAGCACCCAGCGATCATGCAATACGTTCTTGGCCAGCCATTCTGGGCCAGAACAATAGGGTAAACCGCGATTAAGAATTTCTTCCATTAACGGCGTGCCACGCCGAATGACATTACCCACCACAAACACATCGGCGCCGATGTCGGCCTGCTCAGGGCCAAACCCCTGAATCAGTTCAATCCCAATCGATTCAAGCTGGGTGCTCATTGGTGGATAGACATTGGCATCACAGCCGGTCACGCGGTGGCCAGATTCGCGTGCCAGCGCTGCTATCCCGCCCATGAAGGTGCCGCAGATGCCAAGAATGTGGATATGCATAAGATAAAAATACGCAGAATGAACAAAGACGGTAGCTTACGCGGGATCGCTGCCCCCCTCAAGCCAAAGGCGTAGGGCACCATCGTCGATTGCGCCAACCCTCATAGAAACAGAAATGACTCCAGCACAAACAACGGCAGCAACACGGCACTGGACCACAGCATATAGCCAAAAAAACCGGGCATCTTGACGCGGTGATGGCTGGCTATATTTTTCACCATCAGATTGGGGGCATTACCGACATAGGTCATCGCCCCCATAAACACCGCCCCCATCGAAATGGCTTCCAGTGTGGTGCTCATCGCCCCCATCATGGTCTGCGCGTCACCCGATGCTAGATTAAAGAACACCAGATAGGTGGGGGCATTATCCAGCAAGCTGGACAAGATGCCGGTCATCCAGAAATACATGATGTTGGAAGGCGCACCGCTGGGCAATGCCACCAGTTGCACCACTGAGGCCAGCGCCCCATGGCTGCCAGCACGCAAAATCTCGATAACAGGCGCGATGGTGATAAAGATACCGGCAAACAATTTGGCAACTTCGGCCATCGGGTGCCAGTTAAATTCATTGGCGGCACGCAGCGCACGCGGCGTCAGCCACAACGACAAGCCAGTCAACAGCAGCAAAATCAGGTCACGCACCAGATTCTGCAATTCAACCCTGACACCCAGTAGATTGACGTTAACCCCCGGCTTCCACACGCCGGATAACAGCACTGCCCCCACGGCAAACAGCAGCAATAGAAAATTAATCAGCCCAGTCACCCGCAGTGGCTGTTCATTGGCTTGATGCAGTGATTTGGCTTCTTTACTGAAATAATGCCGATCCACAATAAAAAACAGACCCAGCAACAGCACCACGGCGGTGAGTACCGGTAACAGCATGTGGTGAAAAGTCCAGCCGAAAGTAACCCCCTGAAGAAACCCGAGAAATAATGGCGGGTCCCCCAGTGGCGTCAGCCCGCCACCGATATTGGCAACTAAAAAGATGAAAAACACCACCACATGCTGTTTGTAGCGGCGGCTCTTATTCGCGCGCAACAGCGGGCGAATCAAGAGCATGGCGGCCCCGGTGGTCCCCATCACCGGGGCGAGCAGTGCGCCTAACGCCAAGATCCCAGTATTCAGTTGCGCCGACGCATGCAGTCGGCCTGACAGCAAGATACCGCCAGACAGGGTATAGAGCGCCAGCAGTAAAATGACGAAGGGCAGGTATTCGCTCAACAGCGCATGCAGTACCAAGGCGCTGGCACCCAAGGGACCAAATTGGATAGCAAACGGCAACAGAAATGCGGCGGTTAGCAGGGCAATGATCTTACCGAAATGATGATGCCAAAAATCTTCGGCCAACATCGGGAACAAGGCAATCGACAGCAGAATACCGACAAAGGGCAAACACCAGCCAAGCGTCAGGCTAGCCCCATTGAGTTCTGACGCCTGGGCCGCTAGCGGCAGGCAAAGTAGCAATCCAAACAGCGTCTTATTCAAACTTTGTCCCCAATTTAACGGCACCCGGCTGCAACACTGAGCTTAGTGGGAGCCCTTCTGGATAAATTCAATTTTGTAACCATCGGGATCTTCAATAAACGCGATCACCGTGCTGCCATGCTTCATCGGGCCAGCCTCGCGCACGACCTTGCCACCAGAGGCGCGCGCTGCGTCACAAGCGGCGGCGGCATCCTCGACTTCAATTGCCACATGGCCATAGCCCTGACCCAGGTCGTAGTGCTGCGTGTCCCAATTGTGAGTCAGTTCGATCACGCTGGTTTCTGCCTCACTGCCATAACCGACAAAAGCCAGCGTAAAACGTCCTTCTGGAAAATCTTGGCGCCGCAGTAGTTGCATGCCCAAAACCTGTTGGTAGAATGCCAAAGAACGCTCAAGGTTCCCTACGCGCAACATGGTATGCAAAATTCGCATTTTTCGACTCCTTTGGATAATAGTCTGAGTTTAGCAAAATGGACGTTGAGAATGGCACAGGAAATTTTATCTGGGAGGCAAACAGCCGGTTTGCCCACTAGATGGCAGCTCAAACAATCGGCCAGCCACTAAGCATACACAAACAGCGCTTCACCATGTTGTTTCAGCCAGGCACGCGCAGCTTTCCAATCGGGGTACAAGCGCGCGGTTTCGTGCCAGAATGCCGCGCTATGGTTCATATGGCAGAGATGGGCCAACTCATGCGCAATCACATAATCCAGTACCGCTAGCGGGGCCTGCGCCAGGCGCCAGTTGAGTCGGATCACCCCTTGCTGGGTACAGCTGCCCCAACGGGTGCGCGCATTAGACAGCAGCATGCGCTCAGGGCGGCGACAAGCCTGTGCGGCCAACAGCTTAAACCGCTCTGGAAACCGTTGTTGCGCCTGCTGGTACAGAAACTGAGCCAACTGGGGTTTGATCGCGTCGTCACCGCCCCCAACCAGCACGCCTTCCGGGGTTAAAGTCACAGCGCTAGCGAGTTCGGGACGATGTAGCAGGGGCAAGGAGCTGCCGGCAAGCAATAAAGAGGTCGGCTTCGCCTGACGTGCGGCGATACCTTGAACTTGACGCTGTAAGTGCGCGGCAATCCAGTCGCGTTTCTGGTCTAGCAGCTGCTGCAACTGGGCCAGCGGTACCCGCGGATGCGCCGCTACTTCGACCCGCCCCTCTACGATGCGAATCCCGATGCTTTTACGCGTGCGGCGCAACAGCACCACGTCAAGCGAGACATCAGACAGTTTCAGTGTAAGCACGCGGTTTCCGTTGCGACTTGGCGGCACAGGGACCGACACCGCTGATCTCGTCTTGCCGTGCCTCAATCCAGGTTTCAGCCTGCTTGGTCAATTGGTCAGCGCTCAAGTCAGGTTCGGGCAGAATCGCCGGACCAATCACGACGGTAATCAGCCCGGGATATTTGAGAAACGAGTTGCGCGGCCAAAATTCACCGGCGTTGTGTGCCACCGGCACCAATGGCATGTTCAAGGTCTTAGCCATGCGCGCAGCACCTAGTTTGTACTTGCCACGCGTGCCCGGCTTCACCCGGGTGCCTTCTGGAAACACGGTAATCCAAAAACCATGCGATAGCCGCTCGCGCCCTTGCTGCAATAGCTGTTGATTAGAACGCATGCGGTTTGAACGGTCGATGGCAATCGGATTCATCAAACCCAGACCCCAGCCAAAAATCGGAATCCATAATAGTTCGCGCTTGGCGACATAGATCTGCGCCGGGAAAATGGCTTGCAGCGCCATAGTTTCCCAACCCGACTGATGCTTAGAGCAGATAATCGAGGGGGTGTCTGGAATGTGCTCGCGGCCGACAACGCGATACTTCAGACCAACGACGGTTTGCAACACCCAGATCAGAAAACGGGCCCAGCTTTGTCCAAACACGTGACGCCAGCGGCGTGGCAGCGGAGCGGACAACAACAGGCAAGTAAAAAACACCGTCGTTGAAACACATAAAATCACCCAGTAAACCAGGTTTCTCGTCCAGAGCAGAATGGGGTTGTATTTCATTGATATTCCGGGGACACAATCAAATGCGCACTGGCATCGTACAGGTTGTCGAATACGCGGGTTTTTTCTGGTAGGCCACCGCTTTCCAGGGTTTTCATCCCTTTGCCGGTGCGCACCAGAATCGGTAAACCACCGGCAGCATCAATCGATTGCAAGTCGCGCAGGCTATCGCCGATCATGGGCAAACCTTCAAGCTTGGCATTAAAACGCTCAGCAATTTCTAGCACCATACCCGGAGCCGGTTTGCGGCAATCACAGGCTTCATTTTTGGTATGCGGACAGAACACCACGGCATCAATCCGCCCCCCTGCCTGATTGACCAAACGATGCATTTTGTCGTGCATGGCATTCAGTGCCTGCATGTCGAAAATACCCCGGCCGATGCCAGACTGATTCGTGGCAACCACGACATGCCAGCCAGCCTGAGTCAGGTTAGCGATCGCCTCTAGGCTGTCGGGAATCGGCACCCACTCAGCGGGGGTTTTGACAAAATCGTCGCGGTCTTCATTGATGACGCCATCGCGATCAAGAATTACCAGTTTCATTCATCTCACCCTGTAGAATTGATGGCGAGGGAACCCCCGCTCCATTAAAAACCGGACCCGCATGACAGATGAAGGTCCGGTCTCAAAGCCCACGTCGTTATTCTGCCAACAGCGAAATATCCGCGACACGATTAAACAGACTCGACAGACGCGCAAGCAGGGCCAGTCGATTGGCTCGCACCGCCATGTCTTCATCCATCACCATCACACCATCGAAGAACGCATCTACCGGAGCTTTCAGGCTAGCCAGTTCGGCCAGCGCACTTGAAAAATCATGCGCATTGAACAAAGCATCCACTTGTGGCGCCAAAGTCTCCAGAGCCGCGAATAAGGCACGCTCGGCATCGTGCTGGAACAGCGCAGGATTCACCGCGCCGGTTTCCCCACTGGTTTTCTTCAACAGGTTTTTGACGCGCTTATTGGCCGCAGCCAGTGTTGACGCTTCCGGCAAGCGTTTAAATGCAGCAACTGCATCCAGTACCGCCGGAATTTCATGCACCGCAGAAGGCGCCAGCGCCAGAACCGAGTCGATTTCATCTGGTTGGTACTGCGACGCCAGATAATGTTTCAGACGTTCTTGGCAGAAGGTAAACACCTCTTCCACCACGTCCGGGGCCAATAAACCGGGCTCAAAGGACTCGGCACACACCTGCAATAACTGCTTCAGGTCCAGCGGCGTTTCCAGCAGCATGCGTAACACGCCCAACGCAGCACGGCGCAGAGCAAACGGATCTTTATCACCGGTGGGGATCAGGCCAATCCCCCAGATCCCAACCAGGGTTTCCAGTTTGTCGGCCAAGGCCACGGACAGGGCAATCGGACCTTCTGGCAAGCTGTCACCCGCGAAACGCGGATGGTAATGACCTTCAATCGCGGCCACCACTTGAGGGTCTTCACCATCCAGTTCGGCGTAATACATCCCCATGATGCCTTGCAACTCAGGGAACTCGCCCACCATGTCAGAAACCAGATCGGCCTTAGCCAATTGCGCAGCACGTTCGGCCAAGGCGGCATCGGCACCCAACTTGCCAGCAATCGCAGCCGCAATCACCTGCAGACGCTCAACACGCTGCCATTGGCTACCAATCTTGTTGTGGTAGACCACATCAGACAAGCGTGCGAGACGCGATTCCAGGCGAACTTTCTGATCTTGTTGGTAAAAGAATCTGGCGTCGGACAAGCGTGCGCGCAACACGCGCTCATTGCCTTGAATGATGGCACTCGGGTCACGGGCTTCGAGGTTGGACACCAGCAAGAAGCGGTTTTTCAGCTTGCCGGAGGCATCCAACAGCGGAAAGTATTTCTGGTTTTGCTGCATGGTCAGAATCAGGCACTCTTGCGGTACTTGCAAGAAGTCGGCATCAAACCCGGCCTCCAGCACCACAGGCCACTCAACCAGGCCAGCGACTTCGTCAAACAGCGCCGTATCAGCGGCAATCGTGGCGCCCTCTCTGGCCGCAGCCTCGGACAGACGCTGGCCAATCAGTTCGCGTCGGGCGGCAAAACTGGCAACCACGCGGCCACGCTCGAACATGATGCGCGCATAGCTATCGGCATCCACGATATGCACCGGGCCTTGGCATAGGAAACGATGGCCCTCGGTGGTGTTACCGCTGGACAACCCTAGGATCTCGCCAGCAATCACCTGGCTACCATGCAACATCACCAAACCATGCACCGGGCGGACAAACTGATGCTCAGAATCCCCCCAACGCATTAACTTAGGCGCGGGCAGTTTTTTCAAAGCACTGGCAACAATCGTCGACAACACCTCAGACAATGCCTGACCTGGCTTGTCGGTTTTCCAGGCATACACTTCTTGCTTGCCATCGTTGAGGGTGGTCAGTTCGGACACATCCACGCCACACGAACGAGCAAAACCAGCCAGAGCTGGAGTCGGCTGGCCGTTTTTCATGCCAGAAGTCAGTGCAGGACCTTTGCGTACCAGATGCTGTTCGGGCTGAACCGATTGCACCTGCGCCAGCGTCACGGCCAAACGTCGCGGACTGGCATAAACAGTAGGAATGATGTCCTCTGCAGCGAACTGCATCTTTTTCAGCTCGTCGCTAATGGTCTGCGCAAAGCTGGCGGCCAATTTCGGCAGCGCCTTAGGAGGCAGTTCCTCGGTCAATAGTTCAACTAACAGGGTAGCGTTCATGATTTTTCGGGTTTCTTGCGAGGAGCAGGGTTTGCGCAAACCAGGTTGATCATCGATGCGGCAACAGATTCTTCTACCACCGGCTGCCATTTCCAGGCATAGCGTGGTACCGGGTACATGGTTGACCAGACGTGCCGGTTAGTGTCGCTATAGAAATCAGAGCTGACCAGCACATATTGGTTACGCTTGCAATCAGCGTAACCGGTAACCCGACGGATAGAGAACCAAACCTGATAATGCTTATCAAACTGGCGCTTAGCAAAGCGCTCTTGATTAACGAAATGCACTAGTGCATCGGGCTCGGCCCAGATAGCGTTACGGTCCAGCGCTAACTCCAATGCAGCACCACGCTGATAGACCTGCCAATTGGCAGTCTCTGCGGCTACGGCGGGTAGCCCAGCGAACAGCGCGAGTAGAGCAAGGATGCGGCGTTTCATGCTTCAACCTTGACGCACATCGGAAAGCCGAGGGCTTCGCGCGAATCATAGTAGGCCTGTGCCACTTGGCGCGCTAAGGCGCGAATTCGGCCAATATAGGCAGCGCGCTCGGTGACAGAGATTGCGCCGCGCGCATCCAGCAGGTTAAACGTATGCGCCGCCTTGAGAATCATCTCATAACCAGGTAAGGCCAAACCGGCATCCAGCAAGCGTTTGGCTTCTGCTTCGAAATGGCCGAACTGTTCAAACAAGAAGCTAACGTTTGAGTATTCAAAGTTATAGCGCGACTGCTCAACTTCATTCTGGTGGAACACATCGCCATAGCTGACTTTCTGGCCATTGGGATAGACGGTCCAGGTCAGATCATAGACATTTTCTACGCCCTGCAGATACATCGCCAGGCGTTCAAGGCCATAGGTAATTTCACCCAGCACGGGGCGGCAATCCAGTCCACCGACCTGCTGAAAGTAGGTGAACTGAGAAACTTCCATCCCATTGAGCCAGATTTCCCAGCCCAGCCCCCAGGCGCCAAGCGTCGGGTTTTCCCAGTCATCCTCAACAAAGCGGATATCGTGCACGGTAGGATCGATACCCAGCTCTTTTAGCGAGCCCAGATAAAGCTCCTGAATATTGTCCGGTGACGGCTTGAGCACCACTTGAAACTGATAGTAGTGCTGCAAACGGTTTGGGTTCTCGCCATAACGGCCGTCCTTGGGACGACGTGAAGGTTGAACATACGCCGCATTCCACGGTTCCGGCCCAATAGAACGCAGGAACGTCGCCGTGTGCGAGGTGCCCGCGCCCATTTCCATATCGTAAGGCTGCAGCAATGCACACCCTTGGCGGTTCCAATAGTTCTGCAGCGTAAGGATGATTTCCTGGAATGTAAGCATAACGCCGTTCAACAAAGTGAAAATTTAAAGGTCGATTCTACCGTTTAGTGCCGGGGAGGGAAAGCTGGACGCGGTCGGTCCACTGACCCCACACCCGGCTTAAGCTCTGAGCAAGCTGAATGTTGATATAGTACATTAACCATCTATTAATTGTTAATGAAGTAATAATTACAAACAAATCTCCTAGCTATTTATGTGGTACTACGTCCGCAGAGCTTGAATCTCAACACCGTGGCGCTCACTGAGGCGCTGACAGATCAGGACCCCTTGGCGGTCACCCGCCGACGCCTCATAGAAATACTTTATTATTCTATTTATCAGGAATGCGGCACACTGTGGGCCGATCCGAGCCCGGCTCGCCATACGCTCTTATATGAGTGCTCTGCCCCTGTAGAACCATGCGCATCAACCCTATACCCTATCTACTGCCTGCACTCATGCTGTCGCCGGTTCTAGAGGCGCAAATCCTGCCGTCTCAAACGATGGACTCTCAGGACAAAACAAAAAGCACAACCCAGGACGCACACACCGAGGACCCCAGTACTCCCCTGCCATTTGGGGTCAGCCTTGGCAGCGTCCAGATTGATCAAGCACTCAGCATCGACTACCTGGGTATTGGCCACCAGGGCCAGAGCAAGCAGGCCATACCCTCCGATCTGTTGAAGATGCATGCGTCGAACACCGAGCAACATACAGAGACCACTCTTCTCAAGCTCGATTACTGGCTTAAGCCCTACCTCAATCTGTATGCACTGGCAGGACAGACGCAGGTCACATCCGTGGCCACGGTGTCAATTGACAGTGCCCCATCGGCCTATGCCGTAGGCTCTCCAAACTGGATCATTGCCCGCAACGTGCATGCGCAGTACACCAGCGGTCAGTTGCAAAACATCACGTTTACGCGCAACGGCAATGGCACGACCAAAGGGATTGGGTTCACCCTGTGTCAAGGCTTGGGGCAATGGTTTGCATTACTGGACACGCATTACACCCGTACTGACTTCGACGTGATGCAAGGCAGCATTTCAGTATGGAGTTTCTCGCCACGGATCGGGCATCGTTTTGTGCTGTCTGGCGAGAGGGAAGCCAATCGCCCCCCCTTCCGGTTAAATCTGTGGGTCGGGACCCGATACCAGGATCTACAGCAAAACTTTCAAGGCAGTTTGTCCAACGTGCGGATTCCGTCAAATCTGACCACGCTCGCCACACTGCTGGCTAAAACCAATGGACAGATCACGGTTAAACAACATCTAAAATCACCCTGGAATGCCCTCTTGGGAGGGCAATTAGAATTCGCCCGGCAATTTAATCTGAAGGCAGAAACCAGCCTCACTAACCAGAAGAGTGTTTCCTGCGCGGCCGAATATCGCTTCTGAATCTCTGCATAAAACAAAAAAGCGGCCCGTAGAGATGCGGGCCGCTCAGAAACATGATCGCTTAGGCCTGGCTAGAGCTAGCCCTGACTCCAGTCGAGGATGACCTTGCCAGACTGTCCAGACAACATGGCATCGAAGCCTTGCTGAAAATCATCAATCTTGTAGTGGTGCGTAATGATCGGGCTAATATTCAAGCCAGACTGCAGCAGGGCCACCATTTTGTACCAAGTTTCAAACATCTCTCGGCCATAGATACCCTTGATTTCCAGCCCTTTGAAGATCACCTGATTCCAGTCAATCGCGGTGTCAGCCGGCGGAATGCCCAACAGTGCCACCTTGCCGCCGTGATTCATGGTCTCTAGCATTTGACGGAAGGCTTGCGGATTGCCTGACATTTCCAAGCCGACATCAAAACCTTCGCTCATATTCAGTTCAGACATCACCTGACGCAGGTCTTGTTGCGCAACATTGACCGCACGGCTGGCGCCCATCTGGCGTGCCAGATCCAAACGGTATTCGTTGACATCGGTGATCACCACATGGCGTGCACCAACATGGCGCGCAATCGCGACCGCCATAATGCCAATCGGACCGGCACCGGTAATCAGTACATCTTCCCCCACGAGGTTAAATGACAGCGCGGTATGCACCGCATTACCAAAGGGGTCAAAGATGGAGGCTAAGTCATCAGAAATATCCGCAGGAATCTTGAAGGCGTTAAATGCCGGAATCACCAGGAATTCGGCAAAAGCCCCGGCGCGATTGACCCCGACACCCACGGTGTTGCGGCACAGATGGCGACGGCCAGCGCGGCAGTTACGACAATGGCCGCAAGTAATATGCCCTTCACCCGAAACCCGGTCACCGATTTCGAAGCCACTGACTTCGGAACCCTTGCCGACGACAATACCAACATATTCATGGCCGACATGCATCGGCACCGGGATGGTCTTCTGCGCCCAGTCGTCCCAGTTGTAAATATGAATATCCGTACCGCAAATTGCCGTTTTCTTAATCTGGATTAGCAGGTCGTTGTGCCCCACTTCCGGCTTGTCGACTTCGGTCATCCACAAACCACGCTCTGCCTTAAGTTTTGCCAACGCTTTCATTTTGTACGCCTCCGGCGAGACAGAGTCAGCCCCTAGGGCTGCTCTGTGGCTCTTTTGTTTTATTAGACTAACAGTTACGCAATCACGCCCAGCTCGCGGCCAACACGGATAAATGCCGCAACCGCATGTTCCACCTGCTCGACGGTGTGTCCAGCTGACATCTGGGTACGAATCCGCGCCCGGCCTTTCGGCACCACCGGGAAGGAGAAGCCGATCACGTACACCCCTTCGGCCAACAAGGCGGCTGCCATTTCACTCGCCAGGCGCGCATCCCCCAGCATCACCGGCACAATCGGGTGCTGCCCAGGGATCAGATTAAAACCGGCCGCACTCATTTTCTCGCGGAACAAAGCGGCATTACGCTTCAGATTTGCGCGCAGCGCAGCGCCATCTTGCTTGAGTATTTCAAATACTTTTAGGCTGGCAGCTGCAATCGCCGGAGCCAGACTATTGGAGAACAGATAGGGACGTGAGCGCTGACGCAGCAAATCAATAATCGCACGGCGACCAGAGACATAGCCCCCCGAAGCCCCACCCAGGGCCTTGCCCAGGGTTCCAGTATAGATATCCACACGATCAGCAACCCCACACAATTGGGGCGTACCCCCACCGTTTTCACCGGTAAAGCCGACGGCATGTGAATCGTCAACCATCACTAGCGCACCATAGCGCTCGGCAACGTCACACAGCGACTTCAGGTCGGCAATGATACCGTCCATGGAAAACACCCCATCGGTCACCACTAGCTTGAAACGCACACCGGCCGCATCTGCTGCCTTGAGCTGGGTTTCGAGATCGCCCATATCATTGTTTTTGTAGCGATAGCGCTGTGCTTTACACAAGCGCACGCCATCAATGATCGAGGCATGATTGAGTTCATCAGAAATCACCGCATCTTCTTCGCCCAACAAGGTCTCGAACACCCCACCGTTGGCATCGAAACAGCTGGAATACAGGATAGTGTCATCCGTTCCCAGGAAATGCGCGATCGCGGCTTCAAGGTCTTTATGTACTTGCTGAGTGCCGCAAATGAAACGCACTGAGGCGCAGCCATAGCCGTAGTGGTCCATGCCGTCTTTAGCCGCGCTGATCAGGCGCTCATCATCGGCCAAGCCCAGATAGTTGTTGGCGCAAAAATTCAGCACCTGGTGTCCATTGCCCAGCGTCACATCGGGACGCTGCGGACTATTGATCACGCGTTCAGGCTTTTCAAAGCCGTCGGCGCGAATTTGCGCCAGTGTGGCTTGCAGATGTGCAAGATAGGTATGGTTCATGGCAGGCCCCATTTTGACTGGAAATCGGCGCGACGCGACTTGCTCGTTCGCACCACTGGCGCGATTGTAGCCGACAACCGCTAGGCGAGCGAGCCACACGGCCCAGTTGGCGCCTTACCAACCATAAAAAATCCGGAGCGCGGCATCCCCCTCTTGCCAGGTTGCGTCTGTGGTGTTATTAAACAAAACGTTTAAACTAACATCACCATTTAAATCAAATCAATCCACATGACGAAACCCCCATACACATTATCGCTGGGCTTGGCTCTATCACTCAGCCTTCCCCAGGCACTGGATGCAGCATCGCTGCAAGCGCACCTCCACAAGCCACACACCGCACTCGCCAAGGCAAGGGTCAAACGTGGCCTCTATAACCCGCAGGCCACACGCTGGCCAGATAACATCGTGTATTACTCGCTGACCAATGCTAACCCGGAAACCCGCAGCGCATTTCTGAGCGCCGCACGCGCCATCTCCGACGCAAGCGCACTGCGTTTTATCGAAAGGACCACCGAAGCGCGTTACCTGCTAGTCGCCAATAGTATGTTATTTGACAGTTGTGGTTTTGCCGCTGGCGAAGCCAATGGTCCGCAGTTTTTGCTACTGAATCCAATGCACTGCTATGCCCCGGATGAAGCCGTCGGCACCCTGCTGCATGAGCTGATGCATGCGCTTGGCGCAGAGCACGAACACCAGCGCGATGACCGTATCGGGCAAGTCGTTGGTGGTAGTGAACAGGCAACCAGAATACAAGCACAGATGACCAAGCACGGCCCTTTTGATGCCGATTCGATCATGCTCTATCAGCCGGGGATTTTTAAATTACCAGATGATCACCCAGCCCGGCCCTGGCCACGCAATACGCTGTCCGCTGGCGATATCAAGATGCTGCAAACCCTCTATCCAGCCAGCAGCAACCAGCCAACGGCCCCCCGTCCCACCCTGACCAATCACGGCATTACCAACAAAATCAGCCGCCGCATTGCACCGGTGCGCGAAAACGAGACGAATTCAATCACCATCGTCTACCCTCCCGGCATTCGAATCGCGCGACCAACCATCCACCTGTATCAGGTAGATCCTGATCAAACACATTACACCAGCACCAACAAGAACCAGGCGCCGCTCAAACTGACGGGATTGCAGGTCACACCACGTGCGCAGGACAGTATAGTGAAAATCGACTACCAGGCCCTCCCCACTGATAGCAACCACAGCATCATGATGGTAATCGACACGCCGGGCACGGACGAACGCGGCCAGCCAACAACAGCCAGTAATTTGGTCCAGATCGACATCCTGGCCAACCAAACATGGCCCGATCTAAAAATGGGGGCACTACTTTCAGGTTATTCGATTGCCACAGGCGTAAAACAATGCCTCACCATGAGAGGGCGCGACGAAAACCAGCATTCATTCCTCAATCACCCGGAATTTCTCGGCCTGGGGCAAGACAATGCAGCACTGTTCAGTGCCATGTTTCTCCGCGCCGACCCCAGCCTGCCGGTCAGCCTGACCCCCTGCGACAGTGAAAAACTGGGCCAGCAATGGATTTACCATGCCAGCAGCGGACAGATCACCGACGCAAATCAGAACTACTATCTGGATCTGAGTACACCGATGACGCCATCCGCCGCAAGCAGATCAAGTTTCACGCTGCGCGCGCATCGCATCGCCAATGAGAAAATCACCAGCGCGCTGTGGCAAGCGCGTGGTCAGAGATTCATCTACCGTCCAGCACCAGGCCTGGCGTTATCCGAAATGGCGGGCAGCACGGTGGGGCTGGCACCGACTCCCAGAAGCCAGCAAGCTAAGTGGCAACAATGGATTTGGTACTGAGCACCGCCGACGCAGACGCAACAACGGCGAAGGGATAAACCTTCGCCGTTGTCAAAACACACCACCCGTGCAACATCAACCACAGATCAAGCGAAAAAATCCTTCAGCTTGTCCATGAATGACTTAGCGCGTGGATTATGCGTGGCAGAATCGGTCTGGCTGATTTCTTCAAACTCACGCAACAGTTCTTTCTGGCGCTCAGTCAGATGCACCGGAGTTTCCACCACCACATGGCACATCAAGTCGCCATAGGTACTACCGCGCACCGCCTTGATCCCCTTGCCGCGCAAGCGATACACCTTACCGCTTTGGGTTTCAGCCGAGATTTTCACTTTGGCCATGCCGTCCAAGGTAGGGATTTCGATCTCTCCCCCCACTGCGGCAGTGGTGAAGCTAATCGGCATTTCGCAATGCAGATCGACACCATCGCGCTGGAACACTGCGTGCGCCTTGATATGCGTGACCACATACAAGTCACCTGCAGGGCCGCCGTTTTCGCCCGGCTCACCTTCACCAGCAAGACGAATCCGATCGCCCTCATCCACCCCGGCAGGGATCTTGACGTTCAGCGTCTTGGTAGTCTTCACCTGACCGGCACCATGACACTTGTGGCAAGGATCTGAAATCTGTTTACCGGTACCATGACAAGTTGGACAGGTCTGCTGCACCGAGAAGAAACCCTGGCTCATCCGCACCTGACCATGCCCGCCGCAGGTGCTGCAGGTCTTGGGCTGGGTACCAGGCTTGGCGCCGCTACCGCTACATACATCGCAACGCTCGTGCGCCGGAATTCTGATTTGCCGCTCGCAACCGCGTGCGGCTTCTTCCAGGGTGATTTCCATGTTGTAGCGCAAGTCTGCACCACGGAAGACTTGGGCGCGTCCGGCACCACCACGGCCACCACCAAAAATATCGCCAAAGATATCGGAGAAGGCATCGGAGAAATCACCAAACCCGGCACCGCCAGGACCGCCTCGACCGGCAGCATTCTGATCCACCCCGGCATGACCGAACTGGTCATAAGCAGAACGCTTCTGACTATCCGACAAAATCTCGTAGGCTTCTTTGCCCTGCTTAAACTTTTCTTCCGCTTCTTTACTATCCGGATTGCGGTCCGGATGGTATTTCATTGCCAGTTTGCGATAGGCTTTTTTGATGTCCTCTTCAGAGGCATCGCGATTCACGCCTAACACTTCGTAGAAATCACGTTTCGTCGTCATGCTGTTTTACCATTGGAAAAGCACAGAGGCCGGGTTACGGCGCTCTGTGCCTCTATTGGAGCGGATTACTTTTTGTCTTTAACTTCTTCAAACTCAGCATCCACGACATTGCCATCATCAGGCTTGGCAGCTTCGGCATCGGCGGCGGGCTGATGTTCGCCTTCTGGTGCCTGCGCCGCGTACATTTGCTCAGCCAACTTGTGGGACACCTTCATCAGCGCTTCAACCTTGGCATCAATGGCGGCTTTATCGTCACCCTTGAGTTCGGCTTCAGTTTCAGCTATCGCAGCTTCAATGGTGGCCTTTTCTTCAGCAGACACCTTGTCGCCAAAATCGACCAGCGATTTTTTAACCGAATGCACGAGCGATTCGCCTTGATTCTTGGCGCTCACCAGTTCATGCAACTTACGGTCTTCTTCGGCGTTCACCTCAGCATCTTTCACCATGTTTTCGATTTCCTGCTCGGACAAGCCGCTGGAAGCCTGAATGGTGATATTAGCCTGCTTACCGGTCGCCTTATCCTTGGCACTCACATGCAAGATACCGTTGGCGTCGATATCGAAGGTCACTTCGATCTGCGGCAAACCGCGCGGTGCAGGCGGAATGTCGGACAGGTTGAATTGCCCCAGGCTCTTGTTAGCGGAGGCTTTTTCGCGTTCGCCTTGCAGTACATGAATCGTCACTGCGGTCTGGTTGTCATCAGCGGTCGAGAAAGTCTGCTGCGCCTTGGTCGGGATGGTGGTGTTTTTCTGGATCAGCTTAGTCATCACGCTGCCCATGGTTTCAATCCCCAGCGACAACGGTGTCACATCCAACAGCAACACGTCCTTGCGTTCCCCTGACAGTACCGAACCTTGAATTGCAGCGCCCATCGCCACCGCTTCATCAGGGTTAACGTCACGGCGCGGTTCTTTGCCAAAGAATTCTTTAACTTTATCCAGCACCTTCGGCATCCGGGTTTGACCACCCACCACGATCACATCGCTGATGTCAGCAATCGACAAATGGGCATCTTTCAGTGCAACACGGCAAGGTTCAATCGAGCGTTCGATCAGATCATCCACTAAGGATTCAAACTTGGAGCGGGTAATCTTCATCACCAGATGCTTCGGCCCGGTTGCATCCATGGTGATGTACGGCAGATTAACTTCGGTCTGTTGGCTCGACGAGAGTTCGATCTTGGCTTTTTCAGCGGCTTCTTTCAGACGTTGCAACGCCATTACGTCTTGCTTCAGATCCACGCCTTGTTCGCGCTTGAATTCGCTGATGATGTATTCACTCAGACGTTGGTCAAAGTCTTCACCACCCAAGAAGGTGTCGCCATTGGTCGACAGCACTTCAAACTGGTGTTCACCATCCACATCGGCGATTTCGATAATCGACACGTCAAAGGTACCGCCGCCCAGATCATAAATTGCAATCTTGCGGTCACCTTCTTGCTTGGCCAGGCCAAAAGCCAGCGCTGCAGCGGTCGGTTCATTGATGATGCGCTTAACTTCCAGACCGGCGATTCGGCCCGCGTCCTTGGTAGCCTGACGTTGACTATCGTTAAAGTAAGCCGGAACCGTAATCACCGCTTCCGTCACTTCTTCGCCCAGATAGTCTTCCGCAGCCTTTTTCATCTTGCGCAAGACTTCTGCCGAGATTTGCGGCGGTGCCAATTCTTCATCGCGCACCTTGACCCAGGCGTCGCCATTCTTGGCTTTCTTGATGTCAAACGGCATCAGGCTGATGTCTTTTTGTACTTCTTTATCATCGAAGCGGCGACCGATCAGGCGCTTGATGGCGAACAGGGTATTTTTCGGATTCGTCACAGCTTGGCGTTTAGCCGGCGCGCCAACCAGAATTTCACCATCTTCGATATAGGCGATGATCGACGGGGTCGTCCGTGCGCCTTCTGCATTTTCAATAACTTTCGCAGTGCCATTCTCAACCACTGCCACGCAGGAGTTGGTGGTGCCCAAGTCAATACCAATAATTTTGCCCATTTTAATTCCTTTGCTCTATTTGAAGCCGCGTATTGTCCGCTTGGCTTCAGGGGTCATGTTTGCATAGTCGTGGCGAAGTCCTGTTTTTCAAGAGGAAAACGACACCTAATAGATCAAAACCTGGTGGTTTAAGATGCCGCTTTGGCCACCACCACCATGGCGGGACGCAGCAGCCGGTCGGAGACCACATAGCCCTTCTGCATCACCCGTACCACCGTGTTCGGCTCAACGTCTTTAGCCTCTTCACTTTGGATAGCCTGGTGCTTGTGCGGGTCCAGCATTTCACCTAAGGGGTTAACTTCCTGGATCTGAGCCTTGTCAAAGGCGCTAACGAGTTGTTTCAACGTCAAGTCAACGCCGACCTTAAGCGTATCAAACTTCCCACTCTGGTCAGCCAGGGCCATTTCCAGGCTATCCTTTACACTCAACAGCTCAAGCGCAAACTTATTGATTGCATATTTCTGCGCATTAGCTAGATCTTCCAGATGGCGGCGACGGGTATTTTCCATCTCGGCCTTGGCGCGCAAGAACTGATCTTTAGCATCGGCCAGTTCTGCTTCTAAAAGCGTTACACGCTCTTCTGCTGTCGCCTCACTAATCACCTCGGTGCTAGTCGACGGTTCGGTTTCGCTGACCGCATCAGCGGCGGTGTTTTGTTGCTTTTCCTGCATGACGAGTCCTCGATTGGATCTGCGATGTTATTAAAGATGTCCTGATGCAAGGTAGGGACTTTTGCTACAAATTCAAGTGTTACTGTCGCACATACAACGGATATCAGTGGGCCCAAAAGGACTATTCACCGAATATGTCCGTTTTATGACTTTTGTGTTCGAAAATGCAAATCATTTAGCTAATATTAGTTTCGTTTTTAAACATTCTTGTTAGCATTTGAAAACTAAAGATTTTTTTCTGCTGCAACGCACACAAGTTGCATATTTTATGCTTAAATATGCAGACAACATGCACGTCTCATGACGTATCACAGCCTAAGCGGCGCCCATCCCGTGCCGTGGATGCCAAAGAGAAAGTTCGGACTATCCCGGCAGGGATTGACCAATAACCGTCACCTGCCGCCAGAGTCTACGAAGAGAGCCGGCCCATACCGGCTAGCAGAGAAACATATCTGATGAAGGGTAACATATGACTACTCGCGAACAACGCATCGCAGCAATTCAAAAAGACTGGGACGAAAATCCACGCTGGAAGGGCATTACCCGCGGCTATAGCGCCGCTGATGTTGAACGCCTGCGTGGTACCGTCCAAGTTGAACACACCCTGGCGCGCCGCGGCGCTGAAAAGCTGTGGAAACTGATTAATGAAGAAGACTTCATTAATGCTTTGGGCGCGCTCACCGGCAACCAAGCCATGCAACAGGTTAAGGCTGGCCTTAAGGCCATCTACCTGTCAGGCTGGCAAGTTGCCGCCGATGCCAACCTCGGCAGCGAAATGTACCCTGACCAATCATTGTATCCGGCCAACTCAGTGCCAGCAGTGGTTAAGCGCATCAACAACACCTTCCAACGCGCAGATCAGTTGCACCACGCAGAAGGTAACGATGACATCGACTTCTACGCGCCGATTGTTGCCGATGCCGAAGCCGGTTTTGGTGGCGTATTGAACGCGCACGAACTGATGAAGAGCATGATCGAAGCCGGTGCGGCTGGCGTGCACTTTGAAGACCAACTGGCCTCAGTTAAAAAGTGTGGTCACATGGGCGGCAAAGTGCTGGTGCCAAGCCGTGAAGCCGTTGAAAAGCTGATTGCCGCTCGTCTGGCCGCTGACCTGTATGGTGTTCCGACCGTACTGGTTGCGCGTACCGATGCCGAAGCAGCCGATCTCTTGACTTCAGATATTGATGACCGTGATCGTCCATTCTGCACTGGCGAACGGACCCCTGAAGGGTTCTACCGCACCAAGGCAGGTCTGGAACAAGCCATCTCGCGTGGTTTGGCCTATGCACCGTATGCTGACTTGATCTGGTGCGAAACCGGCAAGCCGGATCTGGAATATGCACGCAAGTTTGCCGAAGCGATTCATGCCAAGTTCCCAGGCAAGCTGTTGGCTTACAACTGCTCACCGTCGTTCAACTGGAAAAAGAATCTGGACGATGCCACCATCGCCCGCTTCCAAAAAGACCTCGGCGCCATGGGTTACAAGTTCCAGTTCATTACCCTGGCTGGTTTCCATAGCCTGAACTACTCGATGTTCAATCTGGCCCACGGCTACGCACGTCATCAAATGACTGCGTTTGTTGAATTGCAACAGAACGAGTTTGCTGCAGCTGAAAAGGGCTTTACCGCGGTTAAACACCAGCGCGAAGTCGGTACTGGTTACTTTGACGCAGTGGCCCAAGCGATTCAGGGTGGTCAATCGTCCACGACTGCGCTGACCGGCTCAACCGAAGAAGAACAGTTCCACTAAGTCCCATCCAACGCTGAAACAAAGCACCGCATCCCGAAAGGGGGGCGGTGCTTTTTTGTATCTTACCTTCCTAGATACAGCCTAATTCTGACAATTAAAACGCCCAAAAAGCAAAAAATGTAAGTTTTTTGAACCAAATTGAGGAAATATCAACACACACTAATCTAGAGAAGCTACAGATCATGAAGATAACAGACCCCTTCGCTTGCTTCAGCGGCAACCCCGACCAAGCGCAACCGCTACCAGTACGTTCATCTATGGGCCAGCAGATCACGACTGTTCGCAATACAAGACCTTGTAAGCATTTTTATCAGGGCGATTGGCAGATGCAATCTATAGCAGAGAAGTTTGGCCCAGCAGACCGCAGCAAAAGACTTAACGAGTATTACCAAGCGGCTCAGCGCGATCAAAGCAACGGACGCCTGCCGACTAGCAACGTGGGATACGCTGATACGAATAATCTGCACTATATTGTTGATGGACAAAACAGCCGCCATCCTGCCTTGAATTTATTGTTCGCAACTGGGCCGGAGGATTTCGTATGGCAGGTACAAAAACTTCAGCGCGGGGCTTACAAAGACCCGGTACGAGCCCGCTTTATTGTCAAAGCAACTCATAGAGAGCAGCACTGTGACACAATCGACGTAAAGATTGAGAATGGCAAAGTCTCCGCAATTGGCATCACTGCCGTCAGCTTAGACAAATATAACTCCGCTCTTGATATTGCAATAGCCTTCACGGAGCATTGCAAAGAAGCCATGCCTGAGTTGAAACTCATCTTCCTACAGAGCCAGGCACAAAAGAGTAATGTTGGTTGCAAAATATTTGCACAGACTAACGCCAAGGCCATGCTCACAGAACAGACTCACATGGATCAGCTACATCAAAAAAATCTGGCCGCGAATATTACTACAAACAAAGACCACTGCGTAAATCTACCGAATAGCCATCGCCTATTACCCGCAAGCTTTATGAAATATTCGCAGAGCAAGACCGTCGTCAATACTTACCTTAAATCTAATCCTGCGGCTAAGCAGTGGAAAGATCATCATGGGCGCAGCCTTTTGAATCGGATTGAGCAGTATCGGGTAACGCGAAAGAACTTTGAACCAGGTTCCCATGAAAAGCTCTTTGTAACATATAGCGATAAAATAGAGCATAAACGCCTTAAATTAATACAAAACACACTTCGCCAGTCAATATGAGGGCCTTTCCCTTGACTCACCGTCAGGCAGTGCAAGAACAATAATGCCACTCAGTCGGAGTCCAGGATGGCAAGGCCACAGCACCGCATCCTGCAAGGGGGGCGGTGCTTTTTTGTTCGGTCCCGCCCGGCGGGCGAAATACTTTCTTTTTTACCGAAATTAGAATCCGCTACGCGGATGATGGGGAATGAAGGACCGCTCAAGTTAGATTTTGTGGAGTGCCCCATACGGCGCAGTGAACGACTGCGTATATGGACTCCTCCCGGTTTGCAAGCATTTAACGTCTTTGACTGTAGGCTCGACTGCTCACGTATATCCGGCCTCTAAAGGTGGACGCAATTGTCCGGGCCATGATGGATTATTCGCGCGGCAGGTCCTGATCGCCCTAGCGTGCTCAAGGCACTTCGCAATCGCAAGGTTTTCCTACCGCCGGTTCGACCTGTTTGCCATCAACGTCTGATGCTTCGCAATCGTGGAGACTGTTGCTCTTTTCTATAAACCCGTCGGAGACGGGGCCAGCTTGTCTGGGCCTGGCTCAGGCGGGTTGGGTGTCCGGCTGACCGAATTCAGGCTGGTAATCCGCTCCGCTAGTCAGCAGCGCCCAGGCCATGCGCATGGTCTTGTTTGCGAGCGCTACGGCCGCGATGTTTTTGTTGCGTCGGTGGCACACACTTTGTACCCAGCAGCTTAAGCGGTCATCCTTGTCCTTCGCCGTTTTGAGTACCGACCTTGCTCCATGGATCAACAAGGTACGCAAATACGCATTTCCTCGTTTACTGATTCCCAGCAGATTATCTTTGCCACCACTGCTGTGTTGCCCAGGAACCAGCCCAACCCACGCTGCAGCATCGCGCCCTCTCTTGAACATTCGGCCATCTCCCAGCGCAGCGATCAGTGCCGTTGCGGTAATCGGCCCCACTCCGCGCAATGTCTGCAACCGCTTGGCATCGGCGTGTGCGCTGGCCAATCGCTGCATTGCGAGGTCTTGTGCCGCTACCCGAGCATCCAGATAGACCAAGTCCGCTCTCAATTCATTGAGAAGTGTTTTGAAGTCGCCCGTCAGGCCATTTTCAGCATCTTCCAGAATCTCTGGCAGGGCTTTGCGCAGCGATGTGACACGTTGGGCGACCACAATGCCGTATTCGCCAAGCAAGCCTCGAATCTGATTGACCTTGGCGGTTCGCTGATGCACGAGTTCAGTTCGAATCCGATGCAATGCCTGGATATCCTGCTGCGCCACCGTCTTGATGGCCACAAACCGCATGTTCGGTCGACCAAGTGCTTCGCAGATAGCGTCTGCATCGTTGGCGTCGTTCTTATTGCCTTTCACATAGGGCTTCACAAACTGGGGAGCGATCAATTTGACCGTGTGCCCCATGCCGATGAGTCGGCGTGCCCAATAATGCGAACTGGCACATGCCTCCATGCCAATGAGGCAAGGCGTGAGCTTGGAGAAGAATTTCACCATCTGATGGCGTGTTAACTGGCGGCGCAGGACAGGTTTCTCACTCGAGTCGACGCCGTGAATCTGAAAAACCTGCTTGGCCAAATCAATGCCGATACGCATAATTCGCATGGTGGACTCCTCTTTCTGTTGACTGGTGGTTGACGACTTCCAGTCTGGCACACTGATGCCGCTCAGGAGGGAGGAGTCCATCCCATTGTCCTACCCGCTGTTGCTGGCATAGCATGGTTGTATATCCCCATTGGGCCGCGCCGACCGAGGGAAGCTTGCCGAGGTTTTAAAGGGCCGTCTGTTTGAGCCACGCGACGCTAGCGCGTGGCGAGTTACGGCACTGCCTCGGCAAGCTTTTCTCGGTCGGATTCAAGCGGGGCTTCGGGGCCGTGTTTTCTTTGAGTTCTTTCTTTTTTCGGTAAAAAAGAAAGAACTTCGCCCGCCGGGCGAGACCGGCTCCAAATCATCATCCGCGTCAGCGGATTCAAAAGCCTTTACTCATCAGACCGTCAGAATAAACCACCAACACTTTCAGAATTTCCAACAACCACGCTCTATTGTCAGTCGTGAGCCTACTAGATAATCTGGGATCTGCGGCATCAAACCCGCAAACAGCGCGAGCCCAGGGTGGGGAAACACCCCAAGCTCGCTAACCTTACCAACTCACGTTAGGAGTTAGCATGGCTGAGAAGCATAGTAATGCAATCCATTGCATCCCTTCAAACCCGCCCCTCCACCAGCAAAAGCTGTTTTCGCTGATTTCCGTGTTGTGCCCCCCGCGTCAGACCCGTAGAGATTCTGATGTTTGCCAATTAATCGTCGATAGCCGCCTACACTGGGCAGTCGAACCGATTGATGGCGAATCATCATGGCTATACCTGCCTGAGGCCGCATACGCACGGAAAATTGCAGGCTGCATGGTGCTGACTATCGACTAGGGCCCAACCGGAGACTGGGGCCGCAAGGCCCCAGACCTGGCGCTATTCCCTGCGAGGCTAGGCACCCTGCAGATAAAAAAAAGCCGCAACATCGTCGCGGCTCAGCAAATATTTAAAAACCCGTTTCGGGAAAAATTACAGACCTTCGGTATAGGCCTGTTCGCCATAAAGACTGGCATCCAGACCGGTTGCCTGGGTGGCAGAATCGATCTTCACCGGGGTCACGCGATCAATCAACCACAGCATGCCGTAGGTAAATACAAAAGCCCAGATACCTGACACCACTGCAGCGACCACTTGTTTCCACAAAAAGTCAGGATTGCCCGCCAACAGACCATCAGCCCCGGCAGGATTCCACAACTTGTTGGCGAATACGCCCAACAGGATGGTGCCGAGCAGACCGCCGACACCATGCACCCCCCAGACGTCAAGCGCATCATCCCACCCCAGGTGATTTTTCATTTGCACCGCAAAGAAGCACACCACAGAGGAAATAATGCCGATCAGCGCAGCGGTGCTGAGCGATACATAACCAGCCGCCGGAGTGATCGTTGCCAGACCAGCCACTGCACCGGTCAACAGGCCAACAAACTTAGGTTGCTTGGTATGCGCCCATTCCAGGAAAAACCAGGCAGTCCCAGCAAATGAAGCGGCAATATCGGTATTCAAGAAGGCAGAAGCGGTGACGTCATCGACACGCAGTTCCGACCCAGCGTTAAAGCCATACCAGCCAAACCACAGCAAACCGGTGCCCAGTGCGATCAACGGCACGTTATGTGGCTTGTTCTCAACCAGAGAACGGCGCCCAACGTACAAAATCGACGCCAGCGCAGCAAAACCCGCAGTGTTATGCACCACGATACCGCCAGCAAAGTCCAGCACGCCCCATTGCGCCAGCAGGCCATTCGGACTCCAGACCATGTGGACAAACGGGAAGTAAACAAAGATCAGCCAGCCGGTCAAGAACAAGAAGTACGCCTTGACGGTCACGCGGTTGGCAAACGCACCGGTAATCAGCGCCGGGGTGATAATCGCGAACATCATCTGATAAGCCACATGCACAATCAACGGAATCCCGGCGTCGTTGCCGGTATACATTGAGTGCAAGGTGATGCCACGCATAAAGGCATAGTACGTGGGGTCACCGATAATGCCATGCCAGGTTGGGCCAAAGCACATGGAATAGCCAAAGGAAAACCAGAGTACAGTCGTCCAGCCCAGAGACATAAAGCTTTGCGCCATGATGGTCAGAACGTTTTTACGACCGACCAAACCACCATAGAAAAACGCCAGACCCGGTGTCATCAACATCACCAGACTGGCACAAAGCAACATAAATCCTGTGTTACCGACGTTAATCGGCATGATTGGGGTAGTCATATAACAGGTCCTATCTACTAGTTAGTTCATTTATTGTTGTGCATCGCATCGTGCCCTAAGCTGAGCATTGCACTTCTTGCATTAGATCAAGCGCCACGCATACGCGTGAATGAAAATCACATGCAGCCGCGCATAAAAATACAAAGATGACGCGAGAACGCAAAACGACTGAAAACCGTGTTGATCGCGCCACAGTTTTACTGGGCGCCGAGCCGTAGTGTTTGACTTTAGGGCATAAAAAAGACCACTCATCGGGAAACCTCTGAGCGGTCTGGTTGTTTACATCGGGTTAGCGTCCTGCGCGCGGAATTTGCTGGGTGATGCAATGAATATTGCCTCCACCCAATAACACTTCCCGCGCTGCTACGCCGACTACCTGATAGTCAGGGAAAATCGCCTGCAGCGTTTGCTGCGCTTGGCCGTCGGTTTTGGCGTCCAGCAACGGAAACACGATCTGCTGGTTAGTGATCAAAAAATTGACGTAAGATCCCGCCAGACGCCCTCCTGCCGGGCGCTCCACGCCACTGCCCTGTGCTACACCACGCGACTCTTCCTCGGTACAGAACAACGGTCCCGGGGCCATGATCTTGTGGATTTTCAGCTTACGTCCCTTGGCATCCACCGCTTGCGACAGCACCTTATAGGCGGCTTGTGAGCGTGGGTACTGCGGATCGTTGACGTCGTCGGTCCAATGCAGGATGACTTCACCTGGGCGCGCAAAGCAGCACATATTATCGATGTGGCCGTCGGTTTCATCCATGTAGACCCCTTCGGGCAACCAGATGAAATGGCTGACCCCCAGATAGTCGCGTAGCAAAGCTTCTATCTGTGCCTGGCTCAGATGCGGGTTACGGTTGGGGTTTAACAGGCATTCGGCTGAGGTCATCAGCGTGCCTTCGCCATCCACATGAATCGAACCCCCTTCGAGAACCAATGGTGCGGCATACCGTGCAAACTGGTGCTGTGCCAATACCTGTGCGGCCACCTGGTTGTCTTGGTCCCAAGGATGGTATAAACCGCCGTTGAACCCACCCCAGGCGTTGAAATGCCAGTCAATGCCACGGCACTCGCCCTGTGCATTAGTCACAATGGTGGGGCCGGTATCACGCATCCAGCAATCGTCGCTATTCATTGGGATCAGGGTCACCGATGAGGGCATGGTCGTGCGCGCGGCATCCATCTGCTCTGGCGGCACGCCCATGAACACCGGGGTCGCCTTGGCAATCGCACTAGCAATCGCGGCAAAGGTCTTCTGGGCAAATTTTCCGCTTTCCCGCCAGTTATCTGGCCGGTAAGGCCAAATCATCCATACCGCCTGCTGTGGAGCCCATTCAGCCGGCATGGCATAACCATCCCGCGCTGGCAAACTATTCAGTGTTTCACTTTGCATGATTTTTTCCCTTACACAGCCTGGTTAATGCCATCTGAAGTCTTGAGCACATCGTACATTTGCGGGCGTCGATCGCGGAACACACCCCAGCTCACGCGTCGCTTGGCCACGGCTTCCAAGTCAAAAGTATGCACCAGGACACATTCGCTGTGTTTGTCGGCCTGTGCCACCAGAGCACCGGTTTCATCGGCAATAAATGAAGAGCCGTAGAAGGTCATCTGATAGTCAGGATGCAGTGGAGCCGATTCGGTACCGATACGGTTGGAGGCAATCACTGGCGTCAAATTGGCGCCGGCATGGCCCTGCTGTACCCGGGTCCAGTGCGGCTGGCTGTCGATGTTCGGATAGTCCGGTTCTGTGCCAATCGCCGTCGGAAAGAAAATCAACTCTGCCCCCATCAGCGCCAGGGTGCGCGCGGTTTCTGGGAACCACTGATCCCAGCAGATCCCCACGCCAATTTTGGCATAACGCGTCTGCCAGACTTTGAACCCGGTGTCGCCTGGAGTGAAATACTGTTTTTCCTGATAGGCCGGACCATTCGGAATATGTGTCTTGCGGTACACATCCAATAGGCTGCCATCGGCATCCACCACCACCAGCGAATTGAAGAAGGCGTTATTGCCGCGCTCAAACCAACTAATCGGCAACACCACTTGCAATTCACGCGCTAGTGCCTGGAAGTGGGCAATCAGAGGGCTGTCTTCTAGGCTACTGGCCAGGGCAAAGTGTTCAGGGTTTTGTTCGATGCAGAAATACGGTGCCTCAAACAGCTCTTGAATCAAAATAATCTGTGCGCCCTTGGCGGCGGCTTCGCGCACCAGTTTTTCAGCACGAGCAATATTGCCCGGAATATCCCAACTGCAGGCCATCTGGGTAGCCGCGACGGTGACTTTAGCCATGATTTCCACTCCTAGAATGATTTCGATATGACTCAGTGTAGGTATGGGTTTATCATCCATCAAATGAATACTATTTATTAATACATAAATGGAATGAATACATGAAACTGCACCAACTCGATCTGAACCTGCTCTTGGCATTGGATGCGCTGATCAGCCTGAAAAGCGTGACACGCGCGGCAGAGAAGCTGTTTGTCAGCCAGCCAGCGATGAGCCATGCGCTGAATCGATTGCGTGACTTTTTTTCCGATCCATTATTAGTACGCACCCCACAGGGCATGCAACCAACCAGCCGTGCGCTGCAACTGCATCAGGGGGTGCATCAAGTACTGCGTTTGCTGGAAAATCATCTGAATCAGCCCGAGGAATTTGAACCACTCAGCTCGGAGCGGCATTTTACAATTTGCACCACCGACTATGTTGAGTGCGTGCTGATTCCCCCGCTGGTCAAGCTGCTGGAACAACAAGCCCCCAAGGTGCATATCGAAATTTTGATCTTGCGTGAACAGGTGCCAGAGGCTGAACTGGCCAGCGGGGAGATTGATCTGGTGTTGGGTTTTGACGAATACATGCATATTCCCAACTATCTGTGTCGAGAAACCTGGCTCACCGAACCCCAGGCGGGTCTGGTGAGCGATCAGCACCCATCGGTAGGCAATTCGTTGTCACTACAACAGATGATCGAAATGCCGCATGTGTTTCACTCGCCGCTGGGAAATACCGGCTCGCCACTAGACGACTACCTGGCCGAGCGCCATCTGAAACGAGAAATCTCGGTAAATAGCCAGAGCTATATGTCTGCCGCAGCGATTGTCAGCCATACCGATCATTTGTTTATCTTGCCGCAACGGGTCGCTTCAATGCTGGCAGGCTACTGGCCGCTCAAGCAAGTCAAATTACCTGAGGATTTACCGGACTATCATCTGAATTGTGTCTGGCATCCGGTGCAGGACAAACAAGCGGCACTTTGCTGGTTGCGTCAATTAATGCGCACCTTGATTCAACGCCCCACCAAGTCTGGATTTGGCGTAGAAAGCACTTGATGCAGAGGTGTCGATCACGCTGCCGTCTTATTTTTGCGTGGACGGCCGCCCCGCTTGCCGTTGGCTCTTGCTGCAGCCGCTTTGGCCTCACTGGTGGACCGGCCTCCCATCTGGGCAAATTCTTTGCGCATCCATTCTCTGGTACCAAATAGCCCGTCTAACAATCCGGGCACGTAGAGACTAACGTCCATGCGCGGAAAATAGACCGACAGTTCCGATGCCGTTATTTCGGTCTCGGCCAAGTCTTCTGCAGTGGCGTGCTGCAACACTTGCGCTAACTGGGGAGGAAACGACAACGCCAGTCCATTAGATAGATCAATCACCAGTCGATCTCTATCGGCGGAGTAGTGAACCGCAGCAATCGTGGAATATCTAACGCGCTGGTTTTCCATGCGCCTAGAAGCGGCTTCAAATTGTTCAGCGGTGACTTCCATGAATCTTCCTCCAACGCAGACATAGATGCGGTAAATGATCAACCAAACACCCGTACATCCGATTAACTTGAGTCAACGAAAACCCACAGACCTCTCGCAAGGCAGGTGGGCCCTCAGGGCAATTAAGTTCAAACACCGCAGTCCCACCCTTACCGTTGACATGCACATGGGCAGGGCGATGGTCATTGGTATAGATCTCAATCCGTAAACCATTTAGGCGCACTTCAGTAGGCATTATAATAAAACCTATCATCTTGGGTTTAAATTATTCTACCGGTGGAAATACACAGAACAACAGAGAGGGCGGTTCGATGAAACAGATACCGGGAGCACACGTGGCCCCCCGGTCAACATAGATACACAGATTTATTGCACTAGGCTCTTACGCATATACATGCCGTCTTGGGCCTGGGTATGACCATGCGTTAGCTCGGGGACAAACCCCCAACTGGCAAAAAATGGGATCGACTGTTGGCAGACAAACGCGCGCAACCCACGCACCCCCTGCTCGGCGGCTTGTTGGTGCACCTTGTGCATCAACAGCGTACCCACACCACGGTCATGCCAGCTTTGGCGCACAAAGAAGTGCCCAATCTCGCCGTCACTCTCCAGGCTCACATAACCAATCACTTGATTGTCGTACTCGACCACAAACGGCAGTTGGGCACGCAATTGCTTGATCCATTGATCATGATCGAGCTCGGTGGTACGGCTCTGGACCCGTAAACCAAGCCCCTGATACAGCTCCCACAGCGTAGATTCTTCACCGGGTTGATATGGACGTAGGCGCATGACGATTCCTTGCAAGTTCAAATTCATCTGATTGAATTCAGTCTAAATCCACGCTTGCTGCACAACAATCCACACACGCCAATTTGCCCAGAAAACACGCCTGTGTTTGACTTAATGCAAATTAAGCATTGGCCGATACGCAACAATAATAGTTATAGCAGCCGTCTGAACACCGTTTTCCATGCATTGATGGCTACTCAAGTGGCAGTTTATCAATCAGGATTCGTGCGCCCTGTTCAATGCCTAATGCCGGACGCTCTGCCGACGGCAGATCTTGTTGCGCCTGCCACACGGAGCCATCGGTTCGGGTAGCCGTCAGGTCCAGATAAGGAATGTTGATCACCTGAGCACTCGGTGCGTTCCAATACGCACCAGGATAGGGTCCATAGGGATAGGCCATCCCAGGCCCAGACTGGAGTTGCTGGCGATTAAGCAGGCGGAAACATAACCGGTAATCGGCGGGTTTGCCGCCCTCTTGCCAACCATGTAGCTCTAGACGCGCTTTAAGACGCTCGCCCAGGCTCATGTCACTACTCGGAGGGACACAGGTAAGGGTGTAGCTTGGCGGCGCAGCAACAACGCCGCTACAGAGCGCCAGGGTCAACCAGGCACTAGCGCGTAACCGTTGTATAGAGGTGTTTTTCATATGAACTTAGTCCCAGTAACCAGGCTGTGCATACACAGCCTTCAGATAGTCGATGAAATGACGCACGCGCAACGGTAAAAACTTACGCTGCGGCACCACGGCAAATACCGGGTAGTCAGGCGATGAAAACTGATCCAGTACGCTCACCAGCCGACCTTCTGACAGGTCATCCTTAACCTCCCAGAGCGAGCGCCAAGCCAAACCGTGCCCAGCCAGTGCCCAATCGTGCAACACCGCGCCATCATTGCATTCCAGTACGCCAGACACCCGCAGATTTACCGCCGCACCATCGACGACAAAGCTCCACCCTCGGCTTTGACTTTCGCCCAGGGTCAGGCAGGCATGTTCGCTGAGGTCATCCAGCGAGCGCGGAATACCACAGCGCGCCAAATAGGCGGGAGCCGCCACCACCACGCGACGATTCTGCGCCAGACGTAGCGCGACCAGGCTTGAGTCAGCTAAATCACTGATGCGAATCGCGCAATCGATGCGCTCACGCAACAGATCAACAATGCGGTCAGACAAGTCCAGGGTTAGCTTGATATCTGGGTTGGCTTGCTGAAAAGCGCAGGCATGCGGGGCCACATGGCGTCGGCCAAAGCCTGCAGGGGCGCTCACGCGCAAGTGCCCACGTGCGCGCGCACTACCAGAGGCCACTGCCGTCTCTGCTTCTGACAACTCGGCCAAAATACGCAGACAGTCTTCATAGAAAGCACTGCCTTCTTGAGTCAAGGTCAGGCTGCGGGTGGTGCGCACCAGCAATTTGACCCCTAGACGATTTTCCAGCGCATCTAGCCGACGCCCCATCACCGCCGGCACCACACTATCTTGACGGGCGGCGGCTGACAGACTGCCGAATTTCACGACGGCGACAAAACTTTCCATCTGCTTCAGGCTGTTCATTACACACCAAAAAGTAAAAGATGTTATGCCATAATAAGCCTTTTTCAACATAAATAAAGTCACTAGACTGGCTGTATTCCAGATTTATGCTCACACACACATCAGGAGAATCCAGCCATGTCACAACCATTGCCCCAAGGGGTTGCCATCAACGCGCCAATCAGCGCCGAGTTCGAAACGATTCTGACCACCGATGCCTTGGCGCTGGTCGCCAAACTACATCGCCAGTTTGAAAGCCGACGCCGCGCTTTAATGGCACAGCGCGCCACACGCCAAGCCGAACTCGATGCTGGGCACCTGCCTGATTTTCTGCCGGAAACCGCGGCAATTCGCTCCGCTGACTGGAAGATTGCACCGCTGCCAAAAGATCTATTGGATCGTCGCGCCGAAATTACCGGTCCGGTTGAACGCAAGATGATGATCAATGCACTCAATTCTGGCGCCAAGAGCTTCATGGCTGACTTTGAGGATTCGAACTGCCCAAGCTGGGAAAACCAGATCAGCGGCCAGATCAATGTACGCGACGCCTACCGCAAGACGATTAGTTTCAAGAGCCCGGAGGGCAAGGCCTACAAACTCAATGACACCATCGCCACGCTGATTCTGCGCCCACGCGGCTGGCATCTGATGGAAAAGCATGTGACGGTGGATGGAGCCCAGGTCAGCGGCGCCTTGTTTGACTTTGCCCTGTCGTTCTTCCACAACATCGCGTATCTGACGGCTAACGGCTCGGCAACCTATTACTACCTGCCTAAGCTTGAGAATCATCAGGAAGCACGGTTGTGGAACGAAGTGTTTGTTGCTGCGCAAGACGCCATGGGAATCGCACGCGGGACCATTAAAGCTACGGTACTGATCGAAACCATTTTGGCTGCGTTTGAGATGGATGAAATCCTCTATGAGCTGCGCGAACACAGTTCTGGCCTGAACGCCGGCCGTTGGGACTATATCTTTAGCTGCATCAAGAAATTTAAAAACAACCGCAACTTCTGCCTGGCCAACCGTGGTCTGATCAACATGACGGTGCCCTTCATGCGCGCCTACAGTCTGTTGCTACTGAAGACCTGCCATCATCGGCAAGCGCCAGCAATCGGCGGCATGGCCGCGCTGATTCCGATCAAGAATGATCCCGTCGCCAACGAAAAGGCGCTGGCTGGCGTGAAGGCAGACAAAGATCGCGACGCACAGGATGGCTATGACGGCGGCTGGATCGCCCACCCAGGCCTGGTTCCCATTGCACTGGAAGCCTTTAGCGCAGTACTGGGTGGTCGTCCAAACCAAATTGAGAAACAGCGTGACGACGTACAGGTCAGCGCGGCTGAGTTGATCACGTTCCAGCCGGAAACACCGATCACCGAGGCCGGCTTGCGCATGAATATCAATGTCGGCATCCAGTATCTTGGCTCGTGGATCTCGGGCAATGGCTGCGTACCGATTCATAACCTGATGGAAGATGCTGCCACCGCCGAAATTTCCCGCTCGCAGATCTGGCAATGGATTCGCTCTCCCAAAGGCGTGCTGGACGATGGCCGCAAAGTAACGGTGGAATTATTCCGTAAGCTGCAAGCGGAAGAAGTCGCTACCCTCAAGGCTGAATACGCTAGCCGCTGGACTCAACAATACGAGGATGCGGCAGGCATGTTCGATTTGCTGACCACCGCTGACAATTTTGTCGAATTTCTCACCCTACCGGGCTACGAATACTTGTCTTGATACCACGCAAGTAGTCTCAGCTAGGGCCTAAAGCAAGGGAACGGTGCATGATGCACCGTTCCCTTGCTTTGCATTTAAGCTATTAGTTAAAGTGTCGGACTGAAAACCACGCTAGCCTCACGTTTATCTTGAGCCTACAACCATGCGAGTGAGATGCCATGAACCTACACTGCAAAATCACAGCCTCTACCCTGTTGTTATGTGTTGCTATCCCATGCTTGGCGGCTACGGCCCCCACACAGGTCGAACTCTCAGCCACTGCACAGAGGGAGGTTGCTAACGACCAGCTTGATGCAACCCTGTACGTTGAAGAACATCAGACACAACCGTCTATCCTGGCGGATCACCTTAACCGCAAAAGTGCAGAAGCACTTGCAATCGCACGCGCCTACCCCCATGTTGAAGCACGTAGCGGTGCTTACTCCAGTTGGCCTGCTTACGGAAAAAATGGCCAGATTCTAGGGTGGCAAGGCCGTGTAGAGATTATGTTAAAAAGCACGGATTTTGTGCAAAGCGCCGAACTGGTAGCCCGGCTACAAAAATCCATGTTGTTGCAAGGACTGGAATTCAGTATTTCGGAGGTGCAGCGTAAGCGCATCGAACAGCAGATGTTGCCGGAAGCCATCAAGCAACTACAAGACACTGCACAGGTTGCGGCAACCGCCCTGGGGAAAAGTCATGTCACGGTGCGCGAGTTGAATATTGGCAACAATCGCAGCATGCAAAGACCAATGATGAGCCTGATGGCAAAACGAAACCAGGATAGTGCCACGGAAGTGGCCCTCCCAGACTGGCAGGCAGGTCGATCACAGTTGCAAATTCAGGTGAGCGGCAAGCTGGATCTCAATTAGTCATGTCCCCGGTTCGACGGGCCCCCGGTTCTCGCTTCAGGCAAGAATAGGGAGGCAAGCCAAGCCAGGGGAAAACCACACAGTCAGAACATCATGAAACTGATCGCGTCGTTGACCAGCCCTTATGCCCGCAAGGTGCGTATTGTACTGGCAGAAAAGAAAATAGATTGCCCGATTGAAATCGACATCCCTTGGGATGCGGGCACTAACGTACCCAACTACAATCCACTGGGCAAAGTACCGGTGCTGGAACTAGACGATGGCATGCCATTGTACGATTCGCGGGTGATTGTCGAATACCTGGATAATGTCTCGCCGGTCTCCAAGCTGCTGCCTGAGGCCAACCGTCAGTTGATTTTCACCAAGCGTTGGGAAGCGCTGGCAGATGGGATCATTGATGCAGCAGCCACCATTTTCCTTGAACACCGGCGCCCACCACAGCAGCAAAGCCCAGAATGGATCGCTCGCCAGCGCGACAAGATCGAACGTGGCCTGGCTACGCTATCGCAAGACCTGGGTGAGCGCGCCTGGTGCCACGGTGAATCTTACAGTCTGGCAGATATCGCGGTGGGCTGTTGTCTGGGTTATCTGGATTACCGGTTTTCACAGATAGAGTGGAAGCAGCGCTACCCTAACCTGCAAGCGTTACAACAAAAACTGGAAGCACGCCCGTCATTTGCCGATACCGTTCCCCCCGCTATCTGATGAGACGCGCCACGATCTAGATCTAGAGACTCCCCTCCCCTAGCTCCTTGTGACGGAGAGTAGAGACAAAAAAACCGGCATCGCGCTCAAGGCGCGATGCCGGTTTTTAGTCGCCAAGTTTAGGCTGACAATTCAAGCATCAGTCGATTAATCCGCTTTACAAATGTGGCAGGATCATCCAGTTTGCCACCTTCAGCCAGCAAGGCCTGATCGTACAATACATACGCCAGATCGGCTGCACGGCTTTCGTCCTGCTCTTCTGCCAGGCGCTTGAGTAGCACATGCTCTGGATTGATTTCCAAAATCGGTTTGATCTCGGGCACATCCTGGCCCGCAGATTTCAGCAGCCGTTCAAGATTGGCACTCATATCATGCTCACCGACCACCAGGCAGGCCGGGCTATCGGTCAGACGAGCAGTGGCGCGCACTTCCTTGACCTTGCCTGCCAGGGTGGCGCTAATGCGGCTAATCACCGGCTTAGCGGCTTCTTCGGCCTGCTGCTGTGCCTGTTTATCCGCTTCGTCTTCTAGTGCGCCCAAATCCAGTTCGCCCTTGGCCACCGATTGCAACGCCTTGCCTTCGAACTCAGTTAGGCTAGTGGTGACCCATTCGTCGACCCGATCGGTCAACAGCAGCACTTCAACGCCCTTTTTCTTGAACACTTCAAGGTGCGGGCTGTTACGTGCCGCAGCAGGCGTTTCAGCGGTAATGTAATAGATTTTATCCTGACCAGGTTTCATCCGTTCCAGGTAGGCCGCCAGCGACACATCAGCCTGTTCGCCTTCACTGGTGCTGGAGCTAAAGCGCAGCAATTTGGCGATGCGCTCTTTATTGGCAAAATCTTCGCCAACGCCTTCTTTCAGAACTTGACCAAATTCTTTCCAGAAGCTGGCATATTTATCCGAATCGTTCTGCGCCAGGTCTTCCAGCATCCCCAGCACTTTCTTGACACAACCGGCGCGAATCGCATCGATGTCTTTCGACTGCTGCAGAATTTCGCGCGATACATTCAGTGGCAAATCACTGGAGTCGATCACCCCACGCACAAAACGCAGGTAATGCGGCATCAGCTTTTCGGTATCTTCCATGATGAACACACGCCGCACGTACAGCTTTACACCCTGTTTTCGTTCGCGCTCATACAGGTCAAACGGAGCGCGCGAAGGGATGTACAACAGCTCGGTATACTCTTGGCTACCTTCAACCCGCGCATGGCTCCAGGCCAGCGGATCGGTATAGTCGTGTGCAACGTGCTTGTAGAATTCATGGTACTGCTCGTCAGTGATTTCGTTCTTGGGACGGGTCCACAAGGCGGAAGCCTGGTTGATGGCTTCATACTCATCACTGGGGATTTCTTTACCTTCGTCGTCGTTCTTAGGCAACGCCTTCATTTCGATCGGCAACGAGATATGGTCGGAGTAGGTACGGATGATCTGACGCAAGCGCCAGTCATTGAGAAACTCGTCTTCGCCCTCTTTCAGGTGCAGCACCACTTCTGTGCCACGTGGCGCTTTTTCCACGGTTTCAAGGGTGTAGTCGCCATGACCAAGCGATTCCCAACGTACGCCCTCACCGAGAGGAGCGCCTGCGCGGCGGGTGGTGAGGGTCACTTTGTCAGCCACAATAAAGGCTGAATAGAAGCCGACACCAAACTGACCAATCAGATTGGCGTCTTTTTGTGCGTCACCGGTCAGCGAGTCAAAAAAGCTGCGCGTGCCAGACCTGGCGATGGTACCAATATTTTCGATCACTTCGGCACGGGTCATGCCGATACCGTTGTCGCTAATGGTCAGGGTGCGTGCGGCGGAATCAAAACTGACGCGGATTTTAAGATCTGCATCCTCTTCCAGCAGGGCGGGTTCTGCCATCGACTCGAAACGCAGCTTATCGGCGGCGTCGGAGGCGTTGGAGATCAGTTCTCGCAAGAAAATTTCCTTGTTGGAGTACAAGGAATGGATCATCAGGTGCAGTAGCTGTTTGACTTCGGTCTGAAAGCCCAGGGTTTCTTTCTGTGCGCTCATAGATGCTCTAATGGTTAGTCAACGATAGAGCAAACATAAGGGCGCATGGGGCGATTTCAATAGCGCGTTGCTTGAATCAGGCAATGAATGCAACAACGCCCGGTGATTTGACCGGGCGTTATAGAGGAAAATACCACTCAGCGTAGTCCAGGCGGTAAAGCAAAGGTTGTATGTTCTTCCACCCCAGGCAGTTCGCTGATCGTAGAAGGGCCCAGTTCGCGAATCCGACTGATCACCGCCTGCACCAACACTTCAGGGGCGGAGGCTCCCGCAGTCACGCCGATGCGTTGTTTTTCGGCGAACCAAGCTGTCTGCAACTGAGCGGCATTGTCGACCATATAGGCCTCAACCCCTTTGTGCGCAGCCACTTCACGTAGCCGGTTGGAGTTGGAGCTATTGGGCGAGCCCACCACAATCACCACGTCACAGTCTTTGGCCAAAGTTTTGACGGCATCCTGGCGATTTTGTGTGGCGTAGCAGATGTCATCTTTTCTTGGGCTGGCAATCAAGGGGAAGCGTGCTTTGAGTGCGGCAATGATATCGCGCGTTTCATCGACTGACAGGGTCGTCTGCGACACATAGGCCAGCGCCTCTGGATGGCTGACCTCCAGCCGGGCGACATCCTCGACACACTCAACCAGATACATGTGATCGGTGACCTGCCCCATGGTGCCTTCAACTTCGGGGTGCCCCGCGTGGCCGATCATCACAATATCCATTTCAGCCTTGTGCATGCGCTTGACTTCAACATGCACCTTGGTCACCAAAGGACAGGTAGCGTCATACACGGTCAGCCCGCGCTCCAGCGCCTGTTGGCGCACCGACAATGGCACACCATGCGCCGAATAGACCAACGTTGCCCCTTCGGGCACATCGTGCAGGTCTTCAATAAACACCGCACCTTTGGCTGCCAATTGCTCAACGACAAAGCGGTTGTGCACCACTTCGTGCCGTACATAGATTGGCGCGCCATAGCGCTCTAGTGCGCGCTCGACGATGGCGATAGCCCGGTCAACACCCGCGCAGAACCCGCGTGGATTGGCCAGCATAATGGTTTTCGTCATCAAGCAGATCCTTAACAAACTCAATCAGGGGTAGCGCCCCCTCCGTCTCGCAACCGAGGGGAACTGAGATTAATGCGCAGGCTTTTTCAGACTATCAATGACCATCAATGCGGCGCCGACACAAATACATGAATCGGCAACATTGAACGCTGGGTAGTACCACTGACGGTAGTAAATCTGAATAAAATCGATCACATGACCGTACATCAGGCGATCAATGACATTCCCTAACGCCCCACCGATGATAAACGCAGCGGCCCAGCACATCAGTTGCGAGAACTTGCCTTTGAGGATATTCCACCCCAACCAACCAGAGATTAGCAAAGCCAGTACGGTAAAGACGTGCTTTTGCCAACCGCCGGCATTCGCCAAAAAGCTGAACGCCGCACCGGGGTTATACAACAGGGTGAAGTTAAACACCCCCGGAATCACCGCACGGGTCTCACCAAACTGGTAGTGGGTATTGAAATACCACTTACTGAGTTGATCAAACACCACGATCAATAGTGCCAGCACAAACCAAGGCCAGCGTGCCATGCTGCTCTCTTGCGCCTCAGGCATGGTGTCGCACCTCGCCACGACCTTCCAGGTTTTCTACGCAACGCGCGCATAAGCCAGGATGGTGCGCATGCGTGCCTACATCGGCGCGATAATGCCAGCAGCGTTCGCACTTGGCATGTTTCGCGACCCGCACCTGAATGTGCGTCGCATCACCCTGAACCAGACTCACCTGAGAAACAATCAAGACATACTTCAGATCATCCCCCAGGCTAAGCAATAACTTCATCAGCTTGGGCTCAGCTTCAATCGTCACCTCGGCCTGCAGCGATGAGCCCAGCAGGTCTTTGGCGCGCAACACTTCAATTTCTTTATTCACCTCAGCACGCAGGGCACGAATTGCGTCCCACTTGTCGGACAAAGTGGATTCTAGTTCGGCGTCTTGCACCGGAAACTCGTGCCAGGTATGGAACAGCGCAGATTCTTCTTCACTCTTGGCAAACACTTCCCAGGCTTCGTCTGCGGTAAAGCACAGAACAGGAGCCAGTTGCAGCAGCAGCGAGCGGGTAATGTGATACAGCGCAGTCTGTGCCGAGCGACGTGCCCGTGAGTCGGCCTGGGTGGTATACAGACGATCCTTCAGGATATCCAGGTAGAAGGCGCCCAGGTCTTCGGTGCAATACCCTACGATCTCTTGCATCGCCTGATGGAAGGCATAGCGCGCATAGCACTCGCCGGCGACTTTTTCTTGCAGGCGTTTGGCGCGCACAATCGCATAGCGATCGATTTCAAGCAAATCGTTGAACGGTACGGCATGCTCCAGCGGGTCATAATCCGACAAGTTAGCCAACAGGAACCGCAGCGTATTACGCAGGCGACGGTAGCTTTCGGTTACGCGCTTCAGGATTTCAGCCGAGATTGCCAGGTCGCCGGAGTAATCGGTGCTGGCAACCCACAGGCGCAGAATATCGGCACCCAGGGTGTCGTTGACCTTTTGCGGGGCCACCACATTGCCCTTGGACTTGGACATCTTGCGGCCTTCACCATCCACCACAAACCCATGGGTCAACAGCTGCTTGTACGGCGCGCGACCAATCGTGGCACAACCGGTGAGCAAGGACGACTGGAACCAGCCGCGGTGCTGATCGGAACCTTCCAGATACAGGTCAGCCGGCCATGCCAGTTCACGGCGCTGTTTCAGCACGGCAAAGTGGGTTGAGCCAGAGTCAAACCATACGTCCAGTGTATCGGTCAGTTTTTTATATTGATCGGCTTCTGCCCCGAGTAGCTCTTTAGTGTCCAGGCTAAACCAGGCTTCGATGCCCTGCTGCTCGATGCGCAAGGCCACTTCTTCCAAGAGCTGAGCAGAACGCGGATGCAACTCACCGGTTTCTTTATGCACAAAAAAGGTCATCGGCACGCCCCAGCTGCGCTGACGCGATACGCACCAGTCAGGGCGATTAGCCATCATCGACTCTAGGCGTGCACGCCCCCAGGAGGGGAAGAATTCTGTCGAATCCACCGCCTGACGCGCGCGGGTGCGCAGGGTGTCTCCCTGCTTACCTGCTTTATCCATGCCGATAAACCACTGAGCGGTCGCACGGAAAATAATAGGAGTCTTGTGACGCCAGCAATGCGGGTAACTATGATTCAAACGGGCCTGATGAATCAGGGCGCCACGTTCGGCCAAGACTTCAATCACCTTAGGATTGGCATCCCAGACGCTCAAACCTGCAAATAGCTCAGTATTAGCCTTGAAACGGCCATCATCCATCACCGGATTTTCGACCGGCAACTGGTAATGCAAGCCGGCGTTAAAGTCTTCCAGGCCGTGCGCTGGAGCGGTATGCACCAAGCCAGTCCCGGCATCCAGAGTGACGTGATCGCCCAAGATCACGGGGACCACCCGGTCATAGAACGGGTGTTGCAAACGCAGGCCTTCCAGTTTTGCGCCCACAGTCTCGGCCAACACACTGAACGTCTCTACTCCGTAACGCGCCAGGGTAGATTCAGCCAGTTCGCGCGCCAGAATCAACTTACCCAGAGGGGTATCCAGCAGTTGATAGCTCAGTTCGGCATTCACGGCCACCGCCTGGTTGGCGGGCAAGGTCCATGGCGTGGTCGTCCAGATCACCGCACGCACGTCCGTCACCGGCGTAGTCAAGCCAAAGGCCTGGGCCAGTCGATCTGCCTCAAGCACCTTAAAGGCCACGTCGATCGCCGGTGAGTTGCGGTCTTCATACTCGACTTCAGCTTCCGCCAGCGCCGAGCCGCACTCGATGCACCAATGCACCGGCTTTTCGCCTTTGAACAGAAAACCGTTTTCGTAAATTTTGCCCAGCGTACGCACGATGTCAGCTTCAGTTTTGAAGTCCATCGTCAGGTAGGGATTTTCCCAATCACCCAGCACGCCCAGACGGATAAAATCTTTTTTCTGGCGCGCAATCTGTTCTTTGGCATACTCACGGCACAATTCGCGGAACTTGGCCGGCGGGATGGATTTGCCATGGAGTTTTTCAACCATCAACTCGATCGGCAGACCGTGACAATCCCAACCGGGCACATAGGGAGCATCGAAACCGGACAAGGTCTTGGAACGCAGAATAATGTCCTTGAGAACCTTATTCATTGCGTGGCCAATATGAATATCACCGTTGGCGTAGGGGGGGCCGTCGTGCAGAATAAATTTCGGACGTCCCGCACATAGCGCGCGCAATTTCTCATAGCGTTTTTGTTCTTGCCAACGCTTGACCCACACCGGCTCGCGTCGGGCAAGGTCTCCGCGCATGGCAAACGGCGTATCCAGGAGGTTCACGGTCTTTCGGTAATCGGTGCTCATACCTGCTCTCGTTGCAAACTGGTCAAATAAGTCTTAGCACTCATGGCATCGAGTTCAATCTGGGCCACCAGTGCGGAAAGGTCATCATAGCGCGCTTCATCGCGCAGCTTTTTCAAAAATCGTACGATAATGCGACGACCATACAAATCGCCATTAAAATCGAACAAGTGAACTTCTAGTTTATAGTCTTGCGTTCGGCTAACGGTTGGATTTCGACCTAAACTAGCCACCCCGCCAAACCGCCCCATGGCTGAATCCACCTCGACGACGAACACCCCTTCCAGCGCAGGGCGGCGGTGGGGTAGATGCACGTTGGCGGTAGGAAACCCGATGGTGCGGCCCAACTTTTTCCCATGCGTCACACGCCCGGATACTTGATAGTCACGCCCCAACAGGGCATTCGCGGAGGCTAGATCGCCACTCGCCAGACGCTCACGTACCCGCGAGCTGGAGGCACGCTCCCCTTCGACCAGCACAGCGGGCATGGCCTCAACCACCAGGCTCTGACAAGAAGACAATAATTCAAAATTACCACAGCGGTCTGCACCAAACTGAAAATCATCGCCAATCAGTAAATAGCGGGTCTGAAGTTGCTTGAGTAACACTTGCTGTATAAAGGCGTCAGCGGGCATGCGTGAAAACCCGTGGTTGAACCGATAGACAAACACCATGTCTATCCAACCGGACTGACGCAAAAAGGCAATCTTGTCACGCAGCGTTGACAGGCGCGCGGTAGGCGTACCACGCGCAAAAAATTCTCGTGGATGCGGTTCAAAGGTCAGTAGCGCAGTAGGCAAGCCACGCGCGTCAGCTTCTCCACGCAAGCGTGCCAACATCTTTTGATGCCCGAGATGCACTCCATCGAAGTTTCCAATGGTCAGAGCACATGGCAATAATCCGAAACTCTCCGGATCTCCGAAAAATACCTGCATGTGCGGCTCGTGGACTCGTACGGAAAGGTTTCGATTGTAGCCGCCTGTAGTGCTCAGCGGCAAGCGGGTTCATTGGGAACCCTGGCACTCCAAATACAAAAAAGCCCTGCCAAGGCAGGGCTTTTTCGGTATCAAAAGACCAATTACTTGGTGTTCTTTTGTACGGCGTTGATCAGCAGTTCAACGCGACGATCTGGTTCGATACAATTCTTCAGAGCCGCACGTTGCGATTTCTTCTTGAATTGTGCCTTGCAATCAGCAGTCATCGTAGCACCTTCAGGACCATGACCAGCAGTCGTGATCTTTTCGGCAGAAATTCCGCCAGCAACGAAGTAGTCCTTAACCGCATCAGCACGCTTCTGCGACAGAACCAAGTTCAGTTTTTCCGGGCCCATGTAGTCGGTGTAGCCGTTAACTTCTACACTCTTCACGGAATCGTCCTTCAGGCGATCAACCAGCGGATCCAGAACAGCCTTGGCTTCCGGACGCAGAGTCGACTTGTCGAAGGCAAACAGAACCTTGGCTGACAGGGTTACCTTTTCATGGGTGATAACCGGAGCAACTTCAGCAGTTTGGGCCGGAGCTTTGTCTCCGCACTCAACCAGACCTTCAGTAGCCTTGTCAAAGTAGGTGGTCTTCCAGCATTCATTGTAGCTATTACGCGTTACAGCATCGGTAGATTGGTCTGCCACGTAGCCCGGCTTTGCGGCGAAGGCACTTGCGGAAACCAACAGAGCGGCTACCAGAGCACTCAGTTTCAGCTGTTTGGTCATGTTCTTCCCTCTTTCTTATCTTAATGACGGATCCATGCGACTGGCGCAAAAAACCATGAAATAAGCTTACCTGCAAACAACAGGATTCTTGCTCTAGCTGTGTTTATGCAGTTAATCGGCACTATAGGAATCAGGCAACCCCGTGTCAACAGCGCCACCGCAGCAAAAATCCCAAGCTGTCGCAGAAAAGCCCGGTTTTTCGTCTGTCCGTGACCGGATTGTAACAAATTTACAACATTCAAGCAGAAATGATACTTCTACGAAACAATGGCTCTGGCTGTCGATAATTGCTTTGATAGGCGTCAGAAAAGGCCTCCAGAGCGGCTGTACTGCCCTCTAGGAGCTTATCCTGCTTGATTTCAAAGCTGTCAAACCCCACCTGCCACAACGCTTGGAGTTGGTCTTGCCACACGTCGCCCAGCGCACGCAACTCTTGTGCAAAGCTGTATCGTTCGCGCAACAACCTGGCAATACTGTAACCACGTCCGTCAGTAAAATTAGGGAAATCCACCGCAATCAGGGTGAAGTTTCGCATAAATGGTACAAGATCGGCAGGATCGTCTTCTGGTGCCAACCACACCGCACAGCGACCAGAATGGGCCTGCCAGATTTGTGGATCGGTCTGCCAGTGCTGCCAAGGAATAATCACATCTGCATCCGCCGGGGTTTTGGCTAAGCTACCATCGTCTTCTGGGCGCAGTAGACACCAATCATCGCTGATCACTTGCCCATGCTTAATGATGTTTTGCATATACCTGCTCCTTGAATGGATCAAGTCCAATTCGCCTGACAGTCTGCACAAAGGGTTCTTCTTGATGCCGATGCGCCAGATAAACTTGCAAAATACGTTCGATCACTTCAGGCATCAATGCGCGGGCAAATGACGGTCCTATCACTTTGCCGATCGCCGCATCGCTCCCTTGGCTACCGCCAAGAGAAACCTGGTACCACTCTTCTCCGTTTTTATCGACGCCCAAGATGCCTATATGCCCGATATGGTGATGACCACAGGCATTCATGCAACCCGACATGTTCAACTGAATCGGTCCCAGGTCATGTAAATAATCGAGATCGTCAAAACGTCGCTGAATCGCCTCGGCCACAGGAATCGATTTGGCGTTGGCCAAGGAGCAGAAGTCGCCCCCCGGGCAGCAGATAATATCGGTCAACAAACCAATATTGGGTGTGGCAAATCCGGCTTTACGGGCCAACTGCCAAACCGCATACAAATCGCTTTCTTGAATGTCGGGCAAGATCAGATTCTGCTCGTGCGCCACCCGAACTTCGCCAAAGGCATAGCGATCCGCCCAATCGGCTACCGCGTCCATCTGGTCAGCGCTGATATCACCGGGTGGCACTCCGGTTTTTTTCAAGGACAACACCACAGAACGATAGCCTGTTTGACGTTGTGCGCGGGTATTGCGCTCCAGCCAGCGGGCAAACGCAGGTTCAGCACCTTGCTTGGCAATAAAGGCTTCGGTTTCAACTGCAGGGTGGGGCTGATCGACGAAAAACGAGGCATAGTGCGCGATATCTTGCGCGCGCAAGGTTGTCGGACCATTTTTTAGGTGTAGCCACTCGTCTTCGACCTTGGCGGCAAAACCGGCAGGGGTCATGGCTCTGACCAGAATCTTGATCCGCGCCTTGTATTTATTATCTCTGCGTCCAAAGCGGTTATAGACCCGCAATACCGCATCAAGATAGCTAAGCAGGTGCTCGGCGGGCAGAAACGGCTTGATCACATCGCCCAACATTGGGGTGCGCCCCAATCCGCCGCCGATTGAAACACGAAAGCCGATTGCGCCCTCTGGGCTCAGACAGGCATTTAAGCCCACGTCGTGCACCAGGGTTGCTGCACGATCTTCGTGGCTGCCGGACACGGCAATTTTGAACTTACGTGGCAGATAGGCAAACTCGGGATGCAGGGTACTCCACTGGCGAATAATCTCACACCAAGGGCGCGGATCCACCACTTCATCCGGTGCCAGCCCTGCGAAAGCATCGGTGGTGGTATTGCGCACACAGTTGCCTGAAGTTTGAATCGCATGCATCTCAACCGTAGCCAGCTCCGCCAGAATATCGGGCACCTCTGCGAGTTCGACCCAGTTAAACTGCATATTCTGTCGCGTAGTAAAATGCCCATAACCACGATCAAACCGCCGGGAAATCTGCGCCAGTTTGCGCAACTGCTGACTCGCCAGCACACCATAAGGAATCGCCACACGCAGCATCGGCGCATGCCGTTGAATATACAGGCCGTTCATCAAGCGTAATGGACGAAACTCTTCCTCGCTTAAGCTACCGGCTAGAAAGCGTGCGGTCTGATCGCGGAACTGTGCCACCCGCTCCAACACGATGCGACTATCAACTTCGTTATAGCGATACATCGCTTATCCCTTGGCTCGCGCGGACGTGCAGTCCACACTCTTTGTTTTCTGGATCTTCCCACCACCAGCGTCCAGCACGCAGATCTTCTCCCTGTGCAATGGCTCGGGTACAGGGTGCACACCCAATCGAGGGGTAATGCTGATCATGCAGAGCGTTATATGGCACGTTCTGATCTTTCAGATAATGCCACACATCTTGTTCGCTCCACTCAATCAGCGGATTGAATTTCATCAAGCCGTGATCTGCATCCCAAGCACTCTCACTCAAATTGGCGCGCGTCACAGATTGCTGGCGGCGCATGCCGGTAATCCAGGCTTTTTTCCCCTCCAGTGCACGCGCTAAAGGCTCGACCTTGCGTAATGCACAGCATTGTTTACGCAGATCGACCCCACGGTAAAACGCATTCACACCATTGTGCACAACCCAGTCTTGCAAGGCCTGTGGATCTGGATAGTAAACTTTCAACTCGAGCGTTGAATAATGCTGGTGCAAGATATCCAGCAGATCGTAGGTTTCGGCGGGTAATCTTCCGGTATCCAGACTAAAGACCCCGATCGGAAGAGCCAGCTTGGCAATCAAATCGGTCAACACCATATCCTCTGCCCCTAGGCTATTAGCCAATACGGCGGGCAGGTGTTCCGAACCGATCACTTTAAGCAAAACTTGCGTTCGGGCAAGTCGATCTTCAAAGCTCATGGGGCTTCCTGTAATTAATAGGCAATAGCTTTCATCCTACCCAAATGGGCTACAAACTTAAAAGAATATTGTGTTAGTATTTAATTACTTCTAGTTTTAACACGGGACGATTGCGCATGAAGCTTCAGCAGTTACGTTATCTGGTAGAAGTCGCCAAACAAGGCCTGAACGTATCCGAAGCCGCTGAGAAACTACATACTTCGCAGCCTGGCATCAGCAAACAGATTCGTTTGCTGGAAGATGAACTGGGGATTCAGGTGTTTATCCGCAATGGCAAGCGGGTAGTATCGGTGTCAGATCCAGGTAAAGAAGTCTTAAAAATTTCCGAGCGCATTCTGCGCGAAGCCCAAAACCTGAAGCGCGTCGGGGACGAGTTTTCGCGGGAGGCCGAAGGTTCGCTCACCATCGCGACCACGCATACCCAGGCACGTTATGCGCTGCCTGTGCCGATTACCGCCTTTATGCAGCGCTATCCATCGGTTCGCCTGTCAATCAAGCAAGGTAGCCCAACTCAGATTTGCGAAATGGTCATCAGCGGCGAAGCCGATCTGGCTATCGCCACGGAGGGGATTGCGCTCTACAAAGAGCTGACAATGCTGCCCTGCTACGAATGGAATCGCGGCGTTGTAGTACCCATTGGACATCCACTACTAGAACTGGATCATCCGATCACGCTTAACGAGATCGCGCGCTACCCAATTATCACCTATGATTTTGCCTTTACTGGGCGCTCAAAGATCAACAAGGCCTTTGCCAATCAGGGTCTGTCTCCAACCGTGGTGCTGACCGCCATTGATACAGATGTGATCAAAACCTATGTTGGGCTAGGTCTGGGAGTCGGCATCATTGCCAATATGGCATTCGAACCCGAGCGTGATGCAAATTTACGCATTATTGACGCCAGCCACCTATTCGAACCCTCTACCACCAAAATTGGCATCCGCAGAGACGCCTACCTACGCGGCTTCGCTTATACCTTTATTGAATTGTTTGCCCCGCACCTGCATCGCCGTGAAGTTGAAACCTCACTTTTGGCAAACAATCATGAAGAGGATCTGGACTAAAAAACGAATGGGCTTCACCTTGCATGGCGAAGCCCATCATGACCCTCAGAACCTGCTGTATGGCTACAAGGTCAACCCACCGGTCACTTCGATGGCAGCACCATTAATGTAGCTAGCCTCGTCCGAAGCCAGAAACGCATACACATTGGCAATTTCCTCCGGCTGCGCCAAACGCCGCATCGGCACCTGCTCTTCAAGCGCCTGTATCACTTTCTCTGGAATACTCTTTAGAATTGGGGTTGCGACAAATCCAGGGCATACCGCATTGGCACGAATCCCTTTTTTGCCCAGCTCTTTTGCCCAAGTCTTGACGAAACCAATTACCCCAAACTTGGTTGCGGCATAGTTGGTCTGACCAAAGTTACCATACAGCCCGACCACAGAAGAGGCATTCAATATCACCCCGCTGCCCTGCGCCACCATGGTGTCCACCACAGCGCGCGCGCAGTTATAGACCCCTTTCAGATTGATATCGATCACATCATCAAACTGCTCGTCAGTCATTTTGGTGAGTTGAGCATCCTTAACAATCCCCGCATTATTCACCAGAACATCAATGCGGCCAAAGCGGGCCTTGACGTCAGCGACCATGCTGGCGATCTGCGCTTTGTCCGTCACATTCACCAAGTAAGCTACGGCTTCACCACCAGCCGCTTTCAACTTAGCGACAGTCGCCTCAGCCGCCTCAAGATTGACATCACAGACCGCAACAATCGCGCCCTCCTTGACAAATTTTTCAGCAGTCGCCTTACCAATCCCGCTGGCTGCACCGGTAATAATCGAGACTTTCCCTTTTAATTTCATGGCTCATCCTTGATGGTGATGATTGTCAGCTGCGCTGCCCACTTAGGGGCAGTCGCCTCCCTGAGATGCATTATTATGTTATTAGTCAGTTAATTAACCTCTATTGTGCAATGCAATAGCTGCACTGCACAATAGAGTTACGCTGACTATAGCCCAGGCCATTCAAGTGGTAAAGTCTTAACCTTAAAGTGGTTTTGCGGATATTAAAGAAAGAATTGGCTTAGATAAAATATCCGACTGATAAAATTAAAAACGGCCGCTCAAGGCGACCGTCAAACCAACAATATCAGCTAGGACTTAATCAACAATACCACGACTAGACAGATAGTCTTCGTATTCGCCCTTGTAGTACTGGTAACCACCAAGGCCATCCAGCTCCAGGATCTGTGTCGCCAATGAGCCAACGAACTGACGGTCATGCGATACAAAAATCAAGGTCCCCTTGAACTGTTCCAGCGCCATGTTCAACGACTCAATCGACTCCATATCCATATGGTTGGTCGGTTCATCCATGAGCAGAACGTTCGGTTTGGTCAGAATCAGCTTGCCATAAAGCATGCGGCCTTTTTCACCGCCAGACAGCACTTTGACCGGTTTGCCCACGTCGTCCCCCGAAAACAGCAAGCGTCCCAAGGTGCCGCGGATAATCTGTTCATCGTCCCCGTCCTGACCCCAGTCGCGCATCCAATCGCTCAGCGTGCGTTCCGAATCAAAATCGTTTTCATGGTCTTGCGGGTAATAACCGATCTGGGCTTTTTCTGCCCACTTGATCGCGCCATGGTCGGTGACGACATCGCTTAGATGCTTGTCGTAGGCTGCAGCCAATAATTTGATCAGCGTGGATTTACCTGCACCGTTTGGTCCGATAATAGCCAAACGTTGCCCGGCTTCCAGAATCAGATTCAGGTCAGTAAACAACGGCTTGTCAAACGACTTGGACAACCCGGATATCTCCACCGCCTGGCGGTGCAGTTTCATTTTGTCATCGACTTCAAAACGAATGAACGGATTCTGACGGGATGATGGCTTGACCTCAACCATTTCCGATTTCAGTTTATCCACCTGCTTCAAACGCGAAGTGGCCTGTCGGGCCTTGGATTTATTGGCAGAGAAACGCGCCACGAATTCGTGCAGTTCTTGAATCCGTTCTTTGGCTTTTGCATTTGACGACAGTTGACGTTCACGCGCCTGGGTCGAGGCGATCATGTAGTCATCATAGTTACCCGGATAGATACGGATGGTGTTGTAGTCCACATCCGCCATATGGGTGCATACCGAATTCAAAAAATGTCGGTCATGCGAAATGATGATCATGGTCGAGTTGCGCTCATTGAGCACATGTTCGAGCCAGCGAATGGTATTGATATCCAGATTGTTGGTTGGTTCGTCCAGCAGCAGGATATCCGGATCAGCAAACAGCGCCTGAGCCAAAAGCACGCGCAACTTAAAACCGGGAGCCACTTCACTCATCGGACCGGCGTGCAATTCCAGCGGAATGCCGACCCCCATTAATAGCTCACCCGCGCGGGCTTCGGAGGTATATCCACCAAACTCGGCAAACTTGGCTTCAAGTTCAGCCGCATGCATATAATCTGCTTCTGTCGCTTCAAGATTGGCGTAAATCGCATCACGCTCCGACATGGCCGCCCACATTTCAGCATGCCCCATCAAAACCACATCAATCACGCGCTGATCTTCAAAGCCAAACTGATCTTGGCGCAGTTTGCCCAAGCGTAATCCTGATTCGATCGCAACTTCACCACTGGTCGGTTCGAGGTCACCGCCCAGGATTTTCATAAATGTCGATTTGCCGCTACCGTTTGCGCCAATCAGGCCATAACGGTTGCCTTCACCAAATTTGACCGAAACCTTGTCAAAAAGAGGTTTCGCGCCAAACTGCATGGTAATGTTCTGTGTGGTAATCACGCTGTGATCCTTAAGCTTGGTAGCCGTAAGTACCGGGAAAAACGTGGGATTCTAGCACACCGCCCCCCACTCCTAGCAAATAAACAATTCTGTTACAGACTTTTGCCGCCCAGAAGAATTCCGCTACAATCGGACACCAACTTTAGCGACCTCTATAGGCTGAATTATGCTCACCGGTAGTTTGGTAGCCCTGGTCACCCCCATGCGGGCGGATGGCCAGTTAGATATTGACGCACTCAACCGACTCATTGAGTTTCATATTTCCAACGGAACCGATGGCTTGGTGGTAGTAGGCACCACTGGGGAGTCTGCTACCTTGACAATGGATGAGCACATTGCGCTGGTCCAAGCCACAGTCAAACAGACGGCAAAGCGCGTGCCAGTCATCGCAGGGGCAGGTTCAAACAATACCGCACATGCAATCGGGCTGGCGCGTCAGATGCAAGCCCTCGGTGCGGACATGCTACTGTCAGTTGCTCCTTATTATAACAAGCCTAGCCAAGAAGGAATTTATCGCCACTTCAAGAGTCAAGCAGAAGCGGTCGATATCCCGGTGATTCTATATAATGTTCCTGGGCGTACTGTTGCAGACATCAGTAACGATACCGTGCTGAGATTGGCAGAAATCGATAACATCATCGGGTTGAAAGACGCCACGGCCAATATGGGACGTGCGTGCGACCTGTTTCGACGTGCCCCTGCTGATTTTGCGCTGTACTCAGGCGAAGACAGTACATCATTAGCCTTTATGCTGTGCGGCGGACATGGTGTAATCTCGGTAACCGCGAATGTGGCCCCCAAGATGATGAGCCTGATGTGTCAAGCCGCACTGAGTGGCAATGTCAAACAAGCGCGCGCGCTGAATGATAAGCTGCAGGGACTGCATCAACAGTTATTTATCGAGCCGAGCCCAGCCCCTAGCAAATGGGCGCTGGCACGACTTGGATTGATATCGGACGGCATTCGACTGCCGCTCGTAAGTTTGACCAACACCAGCAAGTCGCTGGTTGAGGCCGCAATGAACCAAGCTGAACTACTCTAAACCCCAAGATGGGAGCTCGCATGAAACGAAGCGCGCCTGCCGCGATTCTGCTGGCATCCGGCCTGATCGCCGGCTGCAGCACCAGTGAACCGCTCGATAAGAAAGCTGATTTTCAGTCCATGGTTCCAACCAAATCTGAAGCCGCATCGCTGGAAGTGCCGCCAGACTTGACCGCGCCACAGACTCAGAACAAATACACGATTCCGTCCGCAGGGACTGCATCAGCCAACCAAATAGCCAAAGACCAGAAAGCCAATCCAGTCGCCTTGGGCACCCTGCCCACCAATTCACCGGTGGTTGTCAGCGTGGACCAGGTCAAGATGGAACGTGCAGGTAGCCAGCGCTGGCTGGTGGTCAACAACAAATCACCCGCTGAACTGTGGCCGCTACTGAAGGCCTTTTGGCAAGACAGCGGTTTCACCATCAAGTCAGAAGAACCAGAAATCGGCGTGATGGAAACCGACTGGGCGGAAAACCGTGCCAAACTGCCGAATGATGGTATCCGTTCGCTGATTGAGTATGTTGGCCTGGGTAATGTCTACTCTACCTCTGAGCGCGACATGTTCCGCATCCGGCTTGAAAAGGGTGAAAACGGCGGCACTGAGGTCTACTTCTCTCAACGTGGGATGCAAGAAGTCTACGTCAACGAAGGAAAATCCGAGACTAAGTGGCAGCCACGTCCGGTAGACCCAGAGCTTGAAGCAGAAATGCTGGGGCGCTTCATGACGAGACTGGGGCTAAGCAATGCGCAAGCGCGTGCAGCGATCACTCAGACCGCAGCACCTAAGCAAGAGCAGGCTAACCCAATCACCAATGGCTCGCTCACTATCAATGACAACTTTGATCGTGCATGGCGTCGTGTAGGCCTGGCGCTTGACCGTGTTGGACTGGTGGTTGCCGACCGAGACCGCTCACAAGGCATCTACTTTGTGAAACCAGCACAAAACGACGTAGACAAGATGAACTCAGGCTCTAGTAGCAGCGGTGGGTTCTGGTCTAGCATGGCATTCTGGCGCAGCAGCGACAAATCAGTATCCGCACCAATAGATGACTCGCTACGCATCCATATTCAGGAAGTGGCACCAGGCAGCACTAGCATTAGCCTCACAGACAAACAGGGCAAGGTACTGACCGACAGCTTTGCCAAGAGTTCGCTGGGCAAACTGCAGCGCGAATTGCAATAATTATTGTTTGGTCTCTACTCACAAAAGCCCCACGGCAACTGCTGTGGGGCTTTTTGATTCTTGGCACGTCAAAACGTACTGATTAAATACACTGTAGCGTGGACGCAACAAAATACTGCGCGCAGGCCCAATACCCCGGTTAATCAATGACAGCACCAAAACCAAAAAGCCCACAAACGAGTTTGTGGGCTTTGATACGTACGAACATCAGCAGCCAATAAAAAACCGACCTAGGGCCGGTTTTTTATAACTGCTCAATAACCAGCTTAGTTTGCAGCAGAAGCGGCAGGAGCCGAAGCAGCAGGAGCCGAAGCAGCAGGAGCCGAAGCAACCGGAGCCGAAGCTTCAGGAGCAGAGGCAGCTACAGGAGCGGATGCATCAGCAGCAGGAGCTTCATCTTTCTTACCGCAAGCGGTCAGGGCTACAGCCAGCAGGGCAGCAACGAGGAGCGACTGTTTCATTTTTTCTTTACCTTTGGAGATAAGTTGAACAAGACGTCAGTTTAATCGCAGCCATCAACAATGATGGAAACGGCTGAAAATCCTTCAGTGCGCAAATTGTAGCACGAATAAAATGACTGCATAGAGTACAAAACGCCCAAAAATACAACGAATGCGACTTAAGCGTATTGCAAAGCAGCAATGGAGCCAAAACCACGGCTTAACAAGCCATGGTTACGTTTCCGAACCAACATTATGCGCAGTTTCGAACAGATTTTGTTGTTATTGTGCTACAAAACTATCGTGATGCCAAGACGAAATCAGACACAACTGGGGATTAATCCGGATTTGATTAGGAAAAACCAACCAACAAGAGAGGAATATAAGCACAAACGGCTTGTGGTTCTGGCGACACACCAGGCTTTAGTCCGTGAAATACCCCAAGCCCTATTGCGGCGAGAAATATCGCGCTGAATATAGAACCAGAGAATGGATGGCGCATTGCCATCGTTTGATTTAAATACATTGAAGCGTTTTATCCGGTTCAGACTAAACCGAATAATTCGCAGTGAGCACACAACCGCGCACTCTTGCCGCAGTGTGCGTTCTAATGGTTTACAATACGAACAAGCGCAGCGTTTTAATCGCTTGTGCCACTACTTGCAAACGGACATACCGTCCGCTACGACAAGCCTTTTTACCTTCCTGCACGGATCATATTCATGCAAATCGCAAAAAATACCGTCGTGACCCTCCATTATGAGATGTTCGACGCCGACAACACCCTGCTCGACAAGACCGAAGAGCCTATCACCTATCTGCACGGCGGCTATGACGGTATTTTCCCGCTGGTGGAAGAAGCGCTGCATGGCAAAAATGCTGGAGAGTCCATCGACGTGAAACTGGCGCCGGAAGATGCATTCGGTCAGCCAGAAGAAGAACTAGTCCGCGTTGAACCTTTGGACGTGTTCCCGGCTGACATTGAAGTCGGCATGATGTTTGAAGCGGATGATCCGGAAAGCGGCGAAGTTTTGTTGTTCCGCGTGACCGACATTGCCGACGGCAAAGCCGTAGTCGATGCTAACCACCCGCTAGCTGGCGCCAGCATTCGCTTTGCTGCCAAAGTGGTTGAAGTACGCGACGCCACTGAAGAAGAAATTACCCACGGCCACGCCCATGGCGAACACGGCCACGAGCACTAAGCTTTCGGCTAACACAAACGCCTAGGATCGCCCCCAGGGGTGGCCTAGGCGTTTTTTTGTCCCAACGTCACCCGATCATGCCCGGCAAGATCCATCAGGGTCTCAATAGAGGCCAAACCCTGCTGGGACAATAAATCTCTAACAGCCGCCCCCTGATCGTAGCCGTGCTCCAGCATTAACCATCCCTCTGGGAGCAAGCGTTCAGGCGCCCCTGCAACAATCTTGCGCAAGCAATCCAGGCCATCCCCCTCATCAGTCAGCGCCATGCGTGGTTCAAACCGTACATCGCCCTCAGTCAGGTGGTGGTCGCCCTGTGCAATATAGGGAGGATTAGAAACGATTAGATTAAAGCGCAGAGCGGCCGGTAATGGGTCAAACCATGACCCCTGATAGAAATGGACGTGGGCACCTAGCTGTTTTGCATTGTGTGTGGCCAATACCAAGGCTTCGGCAGAGAGATCCAGTGCAGACACACGCCACAGGGGGGCTTCCAGCGCCAGCGTGAGCGCAATGGCGCCGCTGCCACAGCCAAGGTCCAGCACGTCACATGCCATCGGCCCCTGACGCTCAAGCGCAGCTTCCACCAGATGTTCCGTTTCGGGCCGTGGAATCAGTACGCTTGGCCCAACGAGAAAAGGGCGGCCATAAAATTCGCGCTGCCCTAACAGATAAGCCAGCGGCTCTCCTGCCAGACGACGTTGAGCCAAGGCATTAAAGCGCGTCACCACCGAGGGATCCAATTCTCGTTCTGGATAGGCAACGATACGGGCATGTGTCAGATCGGGGACCAGAAACTGCAACAGGAGGCGAGATTCCAGGCGCGGCAAGGCAACGGCCGATAGGACTTCGGCAATGGTCGACATAGAATCAACTCCTCAATTTGGCAGATCGACGTAGGGCATGCGCCGTAAAATGATGCGGGTTTTACGTCCAAGGCCCGGAGCATTGCGGTGTACATCGTAATAGCGAGGATTAGGCACCATTGCCGCCAATTTGGCGGCTTGCGCCATACTCAGACGCGCGGCGCTCGTATGAAAATAATGGCGTGAAGCCGCTTCCGCGCCAAACACCCCATTGCCCCACTCAATCACATTCAGATAAATCTCGAAGATCCGCCGCTTATCCATCACCGCTTCCAACATCACGGTAATCAATGCTTCCTCCATCTTGCGCCATGGGGTGCGCTTATCCGAGAGAAACAGGTTTTTGGCCAATTGCTGACTAATGGTTGAACCACCGGCAACAATATGGCCTTTTTTCATGTTTTTCTCGAAAGCCGACTCGATACCATTCCAGTCAAACCCTTCGTGGTCGACAAACTTCGCATCTTCAGCCGCAATCAACCCGCGTTTCAGATTGGGAGAGATGCGGTCATAACTCACCCATTTCTGGCGCAATTCGGCATTGGGGTCATCTTGCTGCAACGTAGCCAGACGCTGAGTCATAAATGCACTAGCTTCTGGGTTCGCGCTGCGCCAATAAACGATATGGCCAAAAATCCATAGGTTATATAAGGCAAAGGCGGCCACCAGGACCGCCAATAATTTTGAAATCAAACGCATTCTTAAGCCAAAAGCTCGCGCAACATATTGGTAACTTTCCGGGTTTCTGGCTTAACGCCATGCCACAGATAAAAGGACTCAGCCGCTTGCTCAACCAACATACCAAGGCCATCGGCCAACATGCCTGCGTTTTCTGATTGGGCGCGTTGCAAGAACATCGTCAGACCACTGCAATACACCATATCGTAAGCCAGGGTACGCGCGGTAAACAATCCATGCGGAATCGGCGGCAGCTCATTGTGTAAGCTGGTTGAAGTCGCATTGATTACGATATCAAAGTGTTGTCCGGCAAGCGCTTCGTAGCTCACGGCTTTACACGCACCCATCGGGGCGAAGTGGTGCACCAGAGCCTCGGCCTTGATCAGGGTACGATTAGCGATGGTCATAGAAGCCGGGTGCTCTTCCAGCAAAGGACCGAGTACCCCACGCACGGCACCGCCCGCACCTAGAATCAATACATGCTTATCCTTGATAGAACAATCAAGGTTTCCAACAATATCGCGCACCAGGCCAACACCATCAGTATTGTCGCCCAGCACCTTGCCATCGCGAAACGTCAGGGTATTGACCGCTTCTGCGGCGCGTGCCCTTTCGCTCAGTTCTGTGGCATAGGCATACGCCTCGCCCTTAAACGGTAATGTGACATTCAGGCCACAACCACCGGTCTTAACAAAGGCATTTACCACGTCAACAAAGCGATCCGTGGCCGCATGCAACCGTTCATAACGAATCGACCGATTCTCAGCCCGAGCGAATTCGGTGTGGATAAAAGGAGACTGACTGTGTGCTACCGGATTACCGATAACAGCATAACGTTCGGACATGATTTACTTTCTAAAATCCGGGAGACGAGCCTGCCTGGCTCGCGGGTTCAGCACGACACTTTGCCGCGATCTGTCGCAAACATCAATACATCAGCCCTGTATCCAGGGCAAACCACGGGCTTTCCAACCATTGATTCGATTACGCTGACTTGCGCCATCGCGATCCCCCTCAAAGCCCTCTAACACGTTGTACACTGATGTATAGCCTGCCTGCAATGCTGTACGTGCTGCCTCGTCTGAACGTGCACCAGAACGACACATCAATAGCAAAGGTACATCAAGTGCTACCTTCTCACGCAATTGTTCCAGGAACGCCGGATTAGGCTGCATACCTGGGAAACTGCGCCATTCTACACACAAGGCATCGGGCACTACGCCGACAAACTGCCATTCTGCCTGACTGCGCACATCCACCAACACCGCCGCAGGCCAATGCTGCATCAAGAAATACGCTTCGGTTGGCAGCACTGCTCCACTATAGGGCAGAGACTTGGCCGTGGCCCGTTGGCGCGCCAACTGCAAGATCGCATCTACCTGTTCCATTTCGGATCCATTCATCATCGAGTCACCCAAGAATATGACAACAAGAATATAATGCCACAGCATTTCGTGCAAAATGACAAGCAAGATGAAATAGCACACTCATTGCATCATTTTGGTGCAAAACTGATTTTGCAGCACTAAAATGGTTCAGCGGCGACAGCATGCCAATCGATTTACCCTTTTACCACAATGACTTGGCGCATTCAAAGATGCTGGCACACTTCCTGCTACATAGTATGTACTAACACTTTTACGCATACCTTTGATGCACGTAGCCTTTTAGGAGATCATCATGGCGGTTGCAGATGTACTGAAACTGATTAAGGAAAACGACGTTAAGTTCGTTGACCTGCGCTTTACCGACACCAGAGGTAAAGAGCAACACGTTACCATCCCGGCTCACGTTGTTTCTGACGACGCAGACCAATGGTTCGAACAAGGGCACGCCTTTGACGGCTCATCGATCTCTGGCTGGAAGGGGATTCAAGCTTCAGACATGCTACTGATGGCCGACGCGGCAACTGCCAAAATCGACCCGTTCTTTGACGAAGCCACCGTGATCATGACCTGCGACGTAGTCGACCCAGCAGACGGCAAAGGCTATGACCGCTGTCCACGTTCGATCGCCAAGCGCGCAGAAGCTTACCTCAAGGCAACGGGAGTCGGTGACACGGCCTACTTTGGGCCAGAACCAGAATTTTTTATCTTTGACTCTGTTACCTGGGGCGCCGATATGTCCGGCTGCCATGTAAAAATTGAGTCCGAAGAAGGCGCATGGTCTTCCGCAAAAGAGTTTGAAGGCGGAAACACCGGTCACCGTCCAGGCATCAAGGGGGGTTACTTCCCGGTTCCTCCGGTTGACTCTTCGCAAGACATTCGTTCGGCCATGGTTCTACTACTGGAAGAAATGGGCGTACCGGTTGAAGTTCACCACCATGAAGTGGCGACCGGTGGCCAAAATGAGATTGGCACCCGCTTCTCCACCCTGACCCAGCGCGCTGACTGGACCCAGATCTTGAAGTATGTGGTGCATAACGTTGCGCATAGCTACGGCAAAACCGCCACCTTTATGCCCAAGCCAATCGTGGGTGACAATGGCTCAGGTATGCATGTGCACCAATCGATCTGGAAAGACGGCAAAAACATGTTTGCCGGTGACGGATATGCAGGCCTGTCGGATCTAGCACTCTACTACATTGGCGGCATCATCAAGCACGCCAAGGCGCTCAACGCGATTGCCAACCCAGGTACCAACTCATACCGTCGCCTGGTGCCGCACTTTGAAGCCCCGGTAAAACTGGCCTACTCCGCCAAGAACCGCTCGGCATCGATTCGTATTCCGCACGTAGCCAGCGCCAAGGGGCGTCGTATCGAAGCCCGTTTCCCGGATCCGCTAGCCAATCCGTACTTGCTGTTCTCGGCACTGTTGATGGCCGGTCTGGATGGGATCCAAAACAAGATCCATCCGGGAGATCCTGCTGACAAGAACCTGTACGACTTGCCACCAGAAGAAGACAAGCTGATTCCGACCGTATGTGCTTCGCTGGATGAAGCCTTAGATGCGCTCAATGCTGATCGCGAATTCCTGACACGTGGCGGTGTATTCAGTAATGAATGGATTGATGCCTACATCGAACTCAAGATGCAAGAAGTCAATCTGTCACGTATGACTACACACCCGGTTGAATTCTCGATGTATTACAGCCTGTAATACTGACAGCATCCAAAGATAGTCAGAAACCCGTAAGGCCATAAGGCCTTGCGGGTTTTTTCATGCCAAAATAGTTAGCTATGTTTCTAAGTTGAGCAAAAAATTGCCCTGCCTTTAAGATTTTCGAGGCCTTTAAATGGATTTTGCATGCGCACAGCCCGTCATATAATCACCGAGCACAGTTGGCGCACCCGGCTGTCGCTGTTGTCTGGATTACTACTGCTTTGCAGTATCGGCCTCTACTGGAAACACATTTCCATTGAATCTAGCGAACTTAAACAGCAAATAGCAGCGCTTGTACTACTGCTTGGATTATGGCTGGTATTGCACATTTGCCCCCGTTTTGGGCTATTTTCTAATCCAGAAGCTAACGCATTGGCCAACAGGGGCAGGAGGTTTTTGCTGATAAGTATCTATTTCCCGGTACTGAGTGCGGCCTTTTGCGTGCTCTCTTATCTGGCGATCAGTCTGCATTTTCCATGTATTGATCAAGAACTCGCCGCAGCAGATCGGCTAATCGGGTTTGACTGGAAAGCCTATTACGACTGGGTAACAAAAAATAATAACTTAGCACTCATAATGCTATTTGCTTACAAAAGCATCGCTTGGCAACAGTTTCCGGTGATTCTTGTCTCTGGTTTTTTCTCCCCAGTAGAGCGCTTGAACGAATTTATTGGATTGGTCATTGTTTCATCGCTGATTGTTATCGTCATGGTGTCACTATTCCCCGCACAAGGCGCTTTCTTTTATTACCATCAATCCAATGCATTAGGACGAATCTGGGTCTCCGATTTTCTCAGCATATGGAATGGCAGAATGCCTGTGATTGATCTATCTAGGCTGCAAGGATTGGTAACGATGCCTTCGTTCCATACTTGCATCGCTATATTTTATATTTATGCACTACGTGATCATCGCTGGCTGATGTGGCCTGCGTTGATACTCAATTGTTTAATGATTTTGGCGACCCCTGTGTATGGGGGACATTATCTACTCGATGTTCTGGCCGGATTACTGCTATCCATTGGCTTAATCGTCCTGTCGTCGCCAGCCAAAATTAGGTTCGGCACCGAGCAGGGGCGAATAAATTGCACCTGAATCAGACCAGAAAACCAAAACCATTCATTCCCCACACTTGTAGCGCGTCTTAAGTACAAAATCGGGCGGGTAAAAATCACGACGCACCAAAATAGTGCATACTGATCGCTTAGATGGCAATAAGCGGGCCTGCAGGGCAGGCCTGCTTATTGCTTTATCATTAAGCAAAACCACTGATTTGCGGACTTGCCATGACCACAGCTAGTTTTGCCGGACTTGACCTACTTGATACGCCCGTGTTGATCGTGCACGGCGATGGCAGCTTGGTGTTTGCCAACCCTGCCTGCGAGAGTCTGCTGGGACTGAGTCGACGTGAAATGCTGCGCCACAAATTACCAGAACTGTTTCACCCGGCAGAGGCACTGATGCAGGCGCTCACCACAGCGCTGGAGCACAACGCCAGTTATATCGAACACGACCTGGAACTCACTGCGCTGCAGTCTGGACTGGCTTTGCATCTGGCTTTGTCGGTCACACCGCTGGATATTGGCGCAACAGAAGCCTTAATTGAACTGCGCTCGCTGGATCAACAACTCAAAATCGTCAATGAAGAGCGTCGACTGCTGCAACATCAAGCCAATCGTGAGCTGATCCGCAACCTAGCGCATGAAATTAAAAATCCGCTGGGGGGCATCCGTGGCGCAGCGCAATTACTTGAGCACGAGTTGCAAGAGCGCCCTGACCTCAAGGAATACACCGAAGTTATTAAAGAAGAAGCCCTGCGCCTGCAGTCTTTGGTTGACCGCATGCTGGCCCCACACCGACGCCATGTCGTCAGCGAGGTAAATATTCATGAGGTTCTCGAACGGGTACGCAGTATTGCTCTCGCCGAATATCCCCAGGATTTGAGCATTGTGCGCGATTACGATGTCAGCTTGCCGATGCTGATTGCCGACAAAGAACAGCTGATCCAGGTGGTGCTCAACCTGGTTAAGAATGCGATTCAGGCCATGAAGGGCGAAGGCATCCTGCGCTTGCGCACGCGGGTTGCGCGGCAAACCACCCTGGCGCGCAAGCGGCATGCCCTGGCACTCAAGTTGCAAATCATCGATAACGGACCAGGGATTCCCGACGAGATTCGCGAACACCTGTTCTATCCATTGGTCACCGGACGTGCAGAAGGCACTGGGCTAGGGCTCACCCTGGCACAAGCGTTTGTACACCAGCACGGCGGTAGTATTGAGTTTGACTCACGACCTGGGCAAACCTGCTTTACCGTATTGTTGCCATTTACCCAAGAACATGGACACGCCACTGGCGTGCAAGGAGCGTAAGTTATGGCAGTCTGGATCATCGACGACGACAAAGCGATCCGCTGGGTGCTGGAAAAAGCCCTGACACGTAGTGGCATCGCCTACCAGAGTTTTTCTAGTGCAGACGATGCACTCAATGCACTGGATAAAGCTGCACCGCAAGTCATGATCTGCGATATCCGCATGCCAGGCACCGATGGGCTGAAATTTCTTTCGCGCGTCAAAATCAGCCATCCCCAGTTGCCAGTGATTATTATGACGGCGCATGCCGACCTGGACTCAGCCGTCTCGGCGTTTCAGGGAGGGGCGTTTGAATACCTGCCCAAGCCGTTTGATATTGACCAGGCGGTTGAGCTGATTGAACGCGCGCTGGCTGAAACCGGGCCAGCTACGCCCACAAGTATCGTGCCAGAAGCCCTGCCCGCCTTGCTGGGACAGGCGCCCGCGATGCAGGACGTGTTTCGCGCAATTGGCCGTTTATCGCAATCCACGGTCACCGTGCTGATTACCGGTGAATCCGGCACCGGTAAAGAACGGGTCGCAGAAGCCCTGCACCAGCACTCAACGCGCTCTACCCGTCCGTTTATTGCGCTCAACACTGCAGCGATTCCCAAAGATTTATTAGAAAGTGAACTGTTTGGCCACGAAAAAGGCGCCTTTACCGGTGCGCAGGCCATGCGGCGTGGACGCTTTGAAGAAGCCGAAGGGGGTACGCTGTTTCTTGATGAAATCGGAGATATGCCGACTGAGCTGCAAACCCGTTTATTACGCGTGTTATCAGACAGCCATTTTTATCGGGTGGGTGGCCACACACCGATCAAGGCAAATGTGCGCGTGATTGCCGCAACCCACCAGCATTTAGAAGATCACGTCAAACAAGGGCTGTTTCGTGAAGACCTGTATCACCGCCTGAATGTGATCCGCCTGCGCCTGCCGCCACTTAGAGAGCGTAGCGAGGATATTCCCTTGCTGGCACGCCATTTCTTGCAAAAAAGCGCGGCCAGTCTGGGGGTAGATGCCAAGCGCCTGAGCCCCGCGGCAATGAAATGTATTCGCGACTATCCGTTTCCTGGCAACGTCCGCCAGCTTGAAAACCTGTGCCAATGGATTACGGTGATGGCCCCCGGCCAGACGGTTGAAATCTCGGACCTGCCGCCGGAGATCAAAACGCCGCAGCTAGAAGACGAACCGTCTGCAGCCAGCCATATCGTCTCCCAGACGGTGCCCTTGGCTCCAACGCCGCCCCACTCTCCACGCACCAGTGACGATTGGGTGCAAGGACTGTACGACGAGATACAGCAGCGTCTGGAAGCCGGTGAAAGCGGGATTGCTGACGACCTGACACAACGCTTTGAAGCCTGCTGTATTCGCGCAAGCCTGGCCTACACGGCCGGGCGAAAAATGGAAGCGGCGCAGTTATTGGGATGGGGCCGCAATACGCTAACGCGCAAAATTCAAGAGCTGGGAATGGCCACCTTTAATGATGGCAATCTAAAGCACGGATAACCCAGGCAACGTCGCCCGGCTGGGTCACTCCCACTGGGCGCTGAGGTCAAGCACCCCATCTTGTGGCCTCATCGTGCAATTCATCACGATCCAGTTTCAGGCGCGGGTCACCATCAGCAGCAATCAACAGTTGCTCGATAAAAGCCCGGTTTTCCCTTGCCCAAGTGACATTCAGCCTGCTATTAAATATCGCCAGTGAGATCAAAGTCTTAATTTTTACTGGCCCCGCCCCGGTAAGGGCTTCTTTGCGGCCCAGACTGGCGTCTTTCTGAAAGTCCTCGTTGTACCAGGTTATAGGGGCGGAATAGATTGGATTGTTCTCACCTTCAAGATTCTTCAGATTTTGTAGCCACTCCAGGTCGGTCAACTCACAGTAATCCAAATTAAGCGTTTTTAGCTTAGTTAATGAACTGAGCTGCGATACAGTTTTAAGAGTGGGATTGAAATCCAATCTCAGATGTTGCAAATCGGTCAATAAGCTCAAAGGTGCGACCGATTGAATCGAATTCACCATCAGATCCAACTTGGTCAAGTTACGCAAAAAATCTAAACCACTTATCTCCAGAAGCCCGCAATAATTGAGGCTCAATTCCTCTAAGCCATCCAACCGGGAAACAAAGTGCCAAAGTTTGCCCGATTGAGCTCGATTATTTGATAGATCCAACTTGGTCAACTGGTTCAATTCGGTCCAATCCAGAAAAAGCTCAAGATTCGGAATATTACAGCGAGCGAGATTCAACTCCTTTAAACCAGTCAACTTGGCAAAAGAGAGCAAACGTCCATCCGATTGAATTCGATTATCATTCAGATTCAACTTGGTTAACTGGGTCAACTCAGTCAAATGCTGCAAACTACCACTATCAGTAATCGCGCAGAAAGAGAGATCCAACTCCTGTAATTCATGCAACTTGGAGAGAGGCAACAAGGAGTCAAGCGGCTTACTCTGAAACGACCGTGGATCATCGGTTGAAGAACAACCGGCTAAGATCAAAGTTTTAAGTTGGGTCAAACTAGCAATGCGCTCCAACGAGGAGAGGTGGTTATTGCGCAAATCAAGTTGCATAACCGAGTGCAGTGGTGATAAATCAGGCAGCGATCGTAAGCCCCTTCCGCTCAAATCGAGGGTAGAGGAGCCACTGCGGTAGGCTTGCTTGATCGCAGCCACGGCTTTCCAGCAATGATCGCCCGCCTTCCCCGACATCGCCCACGCATCTAGCTGGAGAAAATACTTGGTCTTGGCAAAGGAAGAAGCCACCGAATCGTAGACCTTACATAACAGGCTCTTGAACCGGCTGGCGCGCTGTCCATGGTCCAAAGGAGCGGTCAGCGACGGCTGAGGAGATTGGCTACAATTGTGCGCGGCCGCAAAATGTTGAGTCAGCGATGACGCGGTTTTCAGCTTGAGCGGGGCGCTTGCCTGCGACGAGACGGCTTGCTGGACAGCACGGGAGATGAATTGAATACGCATGTTGGCACGTCAAATAAGTAGGAAAGAATCACGAAAGAGTAGGTAAATTCGTACAGAATAACTTTCAGAATTCGCTCTTAGCGCCCAAGAAACTGCAGCCAGGATAGGCATAAACCGGCCTCTCAGTGAGACCACCGTACAAGAAAAAAGGACGTGCACTAAAAAGTGCACGCCCTTGCGTTGTAGCCGGTTCAGCTTGGCAAATTCAGCCAGATACCTGATCAATAATCACCTGTTTCACCGCTGCGACATCCACCGGCAGCAGGCGCACGCGCTGCGGTAAATCTTCGATCCCGTCAAAGCCTGCCGGCCGTGGTGGTTCTCGATGCAGGGCCTCGCGAATGGTTTCGGCAAACTTAGCGGGTAGAGCGGTTTCCAGACACACCAGATTCTCACCCGCAAGCCGTAACTGACGCGCAACCTTGATGCCATCGGCCGTATGGGTATCGACTACGCGTGCGTCTTCGCGGTCTACCTGGGCGATAGTAGCCAAGCGATCAGCATGGGTGCTACTCCCAGAAATAAACCCATAGCGTGCCGAGACTTCGGCAAAGGCTGGGTGCGCAGACAAGTCAAAGCCCACGCCGCGCTCAACGCCCGCCCACAGTTCGCGCAAGGCCTGGCTATCGCGCCCCAAAAGATCAAACACAAAGCGCTCAAAGTTGGAGGCTTTGGAGATATCCATTGATGGGCTTGAGGTCACCTGGGTCGCAGCGCTGGTGCGCGGTAGATAGCGACCGGTGCGGAAAAACTCATCCAGCACATCGTTTTCATTGGTAGCCACGATCAGGCGCGCGATCGGCAACCCCATCTGGCGTGCGATATGGCCGGCGCACACATTGCCAAAATTGCCCGAGGGTACGCAAAAGCTAACCGTCTCGCTATTGCTGGTCGTGGCATTGAAATAGCCTTTGAAGTAGTACACCACCTGGGCAACGATGCGCGCCCAATTGATTGAGTTGACCGCTCCAATTGAATAGTGGGCTTTGAATTCGGCATCCGATGACACCGCCTTGACGATATCCTGACAGTCGTCAAACATGCCTTCTATCGCAAGGTTGACGATATTCTCATCTTGGAGCGAGAACATCTGCGCGCGCTGAAACGCGCTCATCTTACCGTGCGGCGACAACATGAAGACGCGGATATTATGCCGACCGCGCATCGCATATTCGGCGGCACTACCGGTGTCCCCTGAGGTCGCGCCCAGAATGTTCAGTTCTTGACCACGCTGCAACAATACATACTCAAACAGATTGCCCAACAGTTGCATCGCCATGTCTTTAAACGCCAGCGTCGGACCATTCGACAGTTCGAGCAGCGCCAAGCCATCTGACAGGCGCGTGAGCGGGGTAATCTCGGGGCTGCCAAACACTTCAGCGCGATAGCTCGCATTCACGATGGCGCGCAGATCTGGCTCGGGAATATCGTCGGCAAACAGACGCAGAATCTCAAAGGCCAGCTCGGCATAACTTAAGCCGCGCAGCGCTTCCAACTGAGTGCGACTAATCTGTGGATAGCGCTCGGGCATCACCAAACCGCCGTCAGGCGCCAGCCCCATCAATAAAATGTCGCAAAATGGGCGCGGCTCCATACCGCCGCGCGTACTGATATAGTTCATAGCACCTCGCTCAGGCTTTCAGTTCTTCCATGCGCAAGCGCACCACCGGACCCGCCACACTATCGAGATCCTCGATACAGGCGATCGCATGATTGATGTGCTTCTCTTTAACGCGATGCGTCAGAATCACCACTTCGGCCGCGCCGTCATTGCTGGCGCCCTTCTGAATCAGTGCTTCGATTGAAATCGCATCTTCCGCAAGAATCCGGGTGATGTTGGCCAACACTCCAGCGCGATCAATTGCCTGAATCCGCAAGTAGTAAGAGCTCACCACTTCATCCATCGGCAAAATCGGCAGATCACTCAATTGGTCCGGTTGGAAAGCCTGGTGAGGAACCTGATGGCCGGGGTCGGCGGTCAATAGACGCGCCACCTCAACAATATCTGCCACCACCGCTGAAGCAGTCGGCAGCGCACCGGCTCCCGCGCCGTAATATAGCGAGGGGCCGAGGGCATCGGCATTGACCAGCACCGCGTTTTTTACCCCATTGACGTTGGCCAGCAAGCGGGTTGCCGGAATCAACGTCGGGTGTACCCGCAACTCGATCCCTTCTTCAGTACGGCGCGTCAGCCCAAGCAACTTGACGCGATAGCCCAGCTCTTCGGCAAAACCAATATCCTTGGCGGTTAAATGGCTGATGCCTTCAAGGTAGCATTTGCTAAACTGCATCGGAATGCCAAAGGCAATCGCCGCCATGATGGTCAGTTTGTGCCCAGAGTCGTGCCCTTCTACATCAAAGGTTGGGTCAGACTCGGCATACCCCAGACGTTGGGCATCGGCCAGCGCATCGGCAAAGCTGGTGCCCTTCTCGCGCATTTCAGTCAGGATATAATTAGCGGTGCCGTTGATAATGCCGGCAATCCATTCAATCCGGTTGGCAGCCAGGCTCTCGCGCAGCACCTTAATAATCGGCACACCACCGGCGACGGCGGCCTCAAAAGCCACCATCACGCCCTTTTCATGAGCGCGAGCAAAAATTTCGTTACCGTGTTCGGCCAATAATTTTTTGTTGGCCGTCACCACGTGCTTACCATTCTCAATCGCCTTCAGCACCAAGTCGCGCGCAATCGTGGTCCCACCAATCAACTCGACCACGATATCCACATCGGGGTGATTTACAATCTGAAACGCATCGTCGACCACCACCACTTCCGCGCCGCACTTTTCGCGCGCGCGTGCAGTATCACGATTGGCCGCCATAAATAAACGAATCTTGCGTCCAGCACGGCGGCTGATTTCTTCCGCGTTACGTTTAAGTACCGTGGCAGTACCGGCGCCCACCGTGCCCACACCCATCAGGCCGATATTGATTGGTTGCATAAAAACTCCGTAGTAGATCTTGTCCTTGGTCCGAAAAACCCGGAGCACTCATAGGATTGAATGCCGCCGATGTTCTCTTCGGTACCTCTTATTGTGATACGAGGGAGCATCTAGGCTCCCTCGTCGTCTTGCCTACCAGATTCAGGTTCCGTGTCGCTGGCGATACTGCAACAAAAAGCGCGCTAGTCGACCGATAGCTTCAGTTAAGTCATCGGTATTAGGTAGGAATACCACGCGGAAGTGATCAGGCGCAATCCAGTTAAAGCCGGTGCCCTGTACCAGCAACACTTTTTCTTGGATCAACAGTTCCAGAATAAACTGCTGATCATCAGTAATCGGATAGATCTCCTGGTCCAGGCGTGGGAATAGATACAGCCCGCCACTTGGCTTGACACAGCTGACACCAGGAATCGCCGTCAATAGGCTCCAAGCCAAATCACGCTGACGCCCCAGGCGGCCGGTGGGCAAGACCAGATCATTGATACTCTGATAGCCGCCCAGCGCGGTCTGAATCGCATGTTGTCCCTGCACATTGGCGCACAAGCGCATCGAGGCCAGCATATTCAGCCCCTCTATATAGTCCTGCGCATGTTTTTTCTCGCCAGAAACAATCAACCACCCCACGCGAAAGCCGGCTGCGCGGTAATTCTTGGACAGGCCGTTCATGGTGATGCACAGCACGTCTGGCGCCAGTGACGCAATCGAGGTATGCGTCACTTTGTCATACAACACTTTGTCGTAGATTTCGTCCGCGTAAATGATCAGTTGGTGCTGACGCGCCACCTCAACGATTTGCGCCAGCACTTCTGGCGGATAGACCGCACCCGTTGGGTTGTTCGGGTTGATAATTACAATTGCCCGCGTGTGCGCGGTAATCTTGCTGCGGATGTCTTCAATATCAGGAAACCAGCCCGCACTCTCGTCACAGATATAGTGCACAGCGGTGCCGCCGGCCAGACTGACGGCGGCGGTCCATAGTGGATAGTCCGGCGCTGGCACCAAGACCTCGTCGCCAACGTCCAACAAGGCCTGCATCGCCATCACAATCAATTCGGAAACGCCGTTACCAATATAAATGCCTTCCATTGATACATTGGGCAGTTTCTTTTCCTGCGCGTAATGCATGATGGCCTTGCGCGCGGCAAACAGGCCCTTGGAATCTGAATAGCCGGAAGCCTCCGGCAGGTTGGCGATCACATCTTCGATAATTTCGTCCGGCGCAAAAAAACCAAATGGCGCAGGATTACCAATATTCAGTTTAATAATTCGGTGGCCATCGTCTTCCATCTGTTTGGCGTGTTCTAGCACCGGACCACGGATGTCATAACAGACGTTGGCAAGTTTTTGCGATTTGTAGACTGGCTGCATGTCGGTTTTGCTTACTTTTTTGGCCCGGGCGCGGCGGCGGGGGCTGGCTTTTTTCATCGGATTCTCCTCCCGACAGCGAAGCGCGCCGCGTGCCGGGTCAGGCTATAATCCTATCCTAAACGCGCACCAGCGCGCATCTTTTTTGGGAGATTTCCGCCAACATGAAACTACATCAGACCGTCGGGCAGGGGCAAAATCTGATCACTGCTTATGACGCCGACCAGATTCAAATCAATCAAAATGCGTTCACTGGCAACTTGATTATTACCCCGAGTTCGGTTTCAGAATGGCAGGTGGCAAACTTCGAGGCACTCAAGCCAGAACACTTCTCTGCCCTATTAGCACTGAATCCGGAAGTAGTGCTACTAGGCACTGGAGGCAGCCTGCGTTTTCCCCATCCGCGACTGACGGCAGAACTGATCAATGCGCATATTGGCGTCGAGGTGATGGACACCCCGGCGGCTTGCCGTTGCTATAATATTTTAATGGCAGAGGATCGCCGGGTAGTGGCGGTGGTATTAAACAGTTAAGGTCGACAAAAGCCAAGAGCCTTAATGCCACAGGCTCTTGAGCAACAAGGCCGCGAGGATTAGGGCAATCACAGCGAGCCAACCATTTTGGCGCTTCTGCTCACGCATCAGCTGAATATAGCTGCTCACCAGCATCTCTTGGGTACGGCCACCGAGGGCTTCGTTTAACTTGCGCGGCAGGGTTGGCAATGTAGTCGCCCATTGCGGCGCTTCTTGCTTGAGCGCGCGCAGTAAGCCACGCCAGCCGATCTGCTCATTCATCCATTTGGTCAAAAACGGCTTGGCGGTATCCCACAAATCCAGATCCGGATCCAACTGCCGCCCCAGACCTTCAATATTCAGTAAGGTTTTTTGCAGTAACACCAGCTGTGGCTGAATTTCGACATTAAAGCGCCGACTGGTTTCAAACAGCCGCAACAGCACCATGCCAAATGAGATTTGCGATAGGGGTTTTTCGAAGAAGGGTTCGCACACGGTACGCACGGCGGCTTCAAGCTCTTCGGCACGGGTGTCCGGTGGAACCCAACCAGATTCGATATGTGCAGTCGCCACCCGATGATAATCGCGATTAAAAAACGCTAGAAAGTTGACCGCCAGATAGTGTTTATCGATATCGGTCAAACTGCCTACGATACCAAAATCCAGCGCAATATAGCGTCCATCGGCGGCAACAAAAATATTGCCCGGGTGCATGTCAGCATGAAAGAAACCATGACGGAACACCTGGGTAAAAAAGATTTCTACACCAAAACGCGACAGCTTCTTCATATCCATGCCATCGGCACGCAAGCGTTCTATCTGAGCAATCGGCGTGCCATTCATCCACTCCAGTGTCAGCACTTCGCGCGAGGTATAGTCGTAGAACACTTCGGGCACCAGCAACTGGTTTGAGCCCAAAAAATTGCGCCGCAACTGCGATGCGTTGCCCGCCTCGTGCATCATGTCCAATTCATCATGCAGATACTTGTCAAACTCCGCCACCACCTCAATCGGCTTGAGGCGCTTGCCATCGGCCAGTCCCACTTCAACCAGCCGCGCCAGAGTGCGCAATAAAGACAAATCTTGCTCGATCACTGACAGAATGCCAGGACGCAGCACTTTGACCGCCACTTCGCGGCCACGGCTCCCATCGGCCTGGCGCAACCAAGCCTTATGGACTTGCGCGACCGATGCACTGGCTACCGGCACATCGTCAAAGTCCAGATAGAGTGCATCGACCTTACGGCCAAAACTCTGTTCAATCGCTTGGCGTGCCAGCTGGCCATCAAATGGCGGGACATTGTCTTGCAGTTCTGCCAGCTCATCGGCAAAGTCGCTCGGCAGTAAATCACGCCGCGTCGACAATACCTGACCAAACTTGACGAAGATCGGCCCCAGACTTTCTAGTGCCTGCCGCAGACGCACCGGCAAAGGCGCCGAGACATCGCGCGGCAAGGGACACAGGCACGACAGCGCGTGCACCCATTTCAGACGCGAGTGCCCGCGAAAAAAATCATCCAATCCGTAACGGTAAAATGTTGAAGCAATCTTGTAGGCGCGCGCAATCCGCATCATTGTCCACCGGCCTCGGTCCGGCTACCCTGGTTCAACGGTGAAGATGACTGGCTTTCTAAACGGCTGAGACGCTTGTCTAAACGCTCGCAATCATCGCGCAGCTTATCTACCGCCTGAATATACTGTTCAACATCCAATTTTCTGGGCAGTATTGGCGATTCTTCGCGCCAATACTCTAGCCAGCGATCAATCACTCGCCAAGCAATCTGGCCTTTCAGCCCCACCAGGGCGCGCGCACCACGGTCGATGCGATCGGCCAGTACATCGCCAAACACCCGGGATAGATCTTCCTCTGGAACCCAGCGCAACCCCGACAGTAGCTGTCCGACTGACTCGGCCAAAGCCATGTCACCCTCAAAGGTTAAATCAGAAAACGCGGGGATTCGCTTGGACCATTGCGCAGAAACCGCCGCCAGGGGACGGATGCCAATGGTCGCTTCTGGCGCGCCATTGCATTGCGCCAACCACCCTTCAGGTGTAATCACGCCAGCGATGGTCAGCGGCGCCACTTGCAGCGCTATGCGACGCCCGGAAAAGCCAGCCAGTTTGGCACGCACCGTTGGGTGTTGATGCAGTAGATGGTTAAACAGTGCAATCAGGGCTTGCATGGTTTCTCTTGATTAGCCGGCCGATTTGACCGCAAAGCTCAGCATCACCACACCGATACCGACAAATAAAATGCCGCAGAGCTTCAGCATCGACAGGCTCTCACCATAGAGTAATATGCCCACCAAAGCCACGATGGCCATACCAACACCACACCAAACGGCATATACCAAACCCAACTCCATGCGCTGCATCACGCGCGCCAAGAGCCAGAATGAAATGGCATAGCCGACTACGACGACCACGGAAGGGACGACACGGGTAAATCCATCGGCCAGTTTCAGCGAGCTGGTTGCAGTCACTTCAGCAGCAATCGCCCCGGCTAGCATGAGCCAGCTTGTCAGTGTTGAATGCATCTAGCCCCCCATTGTTAAACTGATTAAAACTTGTAGCCCTTGTGCAGCGCCACCACACCACCGGTCAGATTGTGGTAATCCACCTTGCCAAAGCCCACGTCAACCATCATCTTTTTCAGCGTCTCTTGATCTGGATGCATGCGGATCGATTCGGCCAAATAGCGATAGCTTTCTGCGTCGTTCGCCACCAAACGCCCCATCAGAGGCAGGGCCTTAAACGAGTACAGGTCATAGAATGGGGTCAGCGGTTTCCAAATCTTAGAAAACTCCAGCACCAATAGCTTGCCACCAGGCTTAAGCACGCGACACATTTCCGCCAACGCCAACTCTTTGTGTGTCATATTGCGCAAACCAAACGCTACCGAGACACAATCGAAGTAATTTGATGGAAACGGCAGTTTTTCGGCATCAGCCAGCGATACCGGCAATACCAGGCCTTCATCCAGCAAGCGGTCGCGCCCCACGGTCAGCATTGAACTATTGATATCGGTCAGCCAGACTTCTCCACTCGGCCCTACGCGCTTGGCCCACCCGCGCGCCAGGTCTCCGGTACCGCCAGCAATATCCAGCACCCGGTCCCCGGTTTTAACGCCAGAAGTCGACAGGGTAAAGCGTTTCCATAGCCGATGCATGCCGCCTGACATCAGGTCGTTCATCACATCGTATTTTTGCGCTACCGAATGAAAAACTTCAGCGACTTTCTGTGCTTTTTCGCTTTCAGCAACATCTTTAAAACCGAAGTGCGTGGTTTTTTCCATTTGCTTGCGTCCTTATCTTTCCGACAGGCACCTAGGCATCTCGACTCGCGCCGGCTTCTTGCAGGCGGTCTAAATACGCCTGCCAGTTTTCCTGTTGCATGCGCCCCAGTTCATATAAATAGTTCCAGTCATACAAGCCGGTATTATGTCCATCATCAAATACCAACTTTACTGCATACAGACCAACGGGCTCGATCGCGCTAATGTTGACCATCCGTTTGCCCTGTTGCAGCACTTCTCTCCCAACCCCATGCCCTCGAACGTCGGCAGAAGGTGAAAACACCCGCAGATACTCACAGGGCAATTCAAAATGTGCACCATCCTCAAAATGGATTTCGAGTACCCGGGTTTCGCTGTGCAGGCAAATTTCCCGAGGCATGGCACTCTTGGTGGTTAATCCAGCCATCAATGACTCCTGTGTCCGCACCCGCGGTCGGGATTATGCCGCTGGAGTTTCATCCAGCGACTGTTTTTCTAGCAGCATGGCATCGCCATAACTGAAAAAGCGGTATTGCTGTTCCACTGCATAAGCATAAGCACTACGAATTGTGTCATACCCGGCAAAAGCCGACACCAACATCAACAGGGTCGATTTGGGTAGATGGAAGTTAGTCAACAAGCGATCCACCACGCGAAAACGGTACCCTGGGGTGATAAATATGTCAGTCTCCCCGCGTCCAGCCTTGAGTTCACCTTGTTGCGACGCAGCTTCCAGCGCACGCAAACTGGTGGTTCCCACCGCCAGTACTTGGCGACCCTCGGCACGCGCAACCGCTATCGCCGCACGCGTGGTTTCGGGAATCTGGTAAATCTCACTATGCATCTTGTGTTCTGAAATCTGTTCAACCCGTACCGGCTGAAAGGTTCCGGCACCGACATGCAGCGTTACCCGACACAATTTGACGCCCTTGTTCTCCAAGCGCTGCAGCATCTCTTTGGTAAAATGCAAACCAGCGGTCGGGGCAGCAACCGCGCCACGCTCGCGCGCATAAACGGTCTGATAACGTTCATCGTCCTCATCGCCTGCCGAGCGGTCGATATATGGTGGCAAAGGCAATTTGCCAGAGGCCTCCAAAATATCAAACAGATCAACCTCGGCAAGAAAGCGTAACTTAAACAACTCCCCGACCCGCTCTAGCATCTCGGCCTGCCACTGTCCGGCGAATAACAGCTTAGTACCGGGTTTGGGTGACTTAGAGGCGCGCACATGCGCCAGAGCGGTATGCGGATCAAGCACACGCTCGATCAAGGCCTCAATCTGCCCGCCACTGGCCTTTTCTCCAAACAGTCGCGCCTTTATCACCCGGGTGTCATTAAACACCATTACATCACCCGCGCGCATCTGCTGTAAAAAATCATCGAACATCAGGTCAGTTTTGTGTGTGCCCTCGACATGCAGCAAACGACTCGCACCGCGCACGGTGGGAGGGTGCTGGGCAATCAGGGATTCAGGCAGGTAATAATCGAATTCCGAAAGAAGCATGGCAATCTAAATGCGTAAAACATCTGATTATACCTGCGCTTGATCTAGCGGGCACGGCTTTAAGCAAGGACCACGATTTGCATCAGATCAAGTCAGTCAGATACCAGTCAGCGCACAATGTACACAGTAGGTACTGGCTAGTGTATTCGCTCCATTAAATGGCACCCAGCCCCCCCATGACATCAGCAACCGATCAGAGGAATTGCAGCAAAAGCTGGACATTTTGCAGCTATTTGCGGCAAACTTGCGGCCACTACTCGACTGAAGGACCTGAAGCCTTGACCCGTAAAATCCTTGTGTTGCACGGCCCAAACCTTAATTTACTGGGCAAAAGAGAGCCGCAGCACTACGGACGGGACACGCTCCTTGCCATCGATCAACGCCTGACAAAACTGGCCGCGGGTGCAGGTTTTGAACTTGAAGCCCTGCAAAGTAATGCGGAACATGTACTGATTGACCGCATCCATGCCTGCCTAAATGATAATACGCAGTTTATTGTTATTAATCCGGCTGCTTTTACCCATACCAGCATTGCCTTGCGTGACGCCTTGGCTGGCGTAAAGATTCCTTTTGTTGAAATACATCTTTCCAACATCCACGCCCGTGAACCGTTTCGCCAACATTCGTATTTTTCAGATTTGGCGGTCGGAGTCATCAGTGGTCTGGGTGCTCACGGTTATGAACTTGCCGTTTTGCACGCAATTGAGTGCTTGAACGCGCAAGTCTGATTCCATCAAGAATATCCATCCGAAGGACAGTCAATGGACCTGCGAAAACTTAAAAAGCTCATCGATCTCGTCGAAGAATCTGGCATTGCCGAACTCGAAGTGACTGAAGGCGAAGAAAAAGTCCGCATTACCCGCGTTACCGCCAATGCGCAGTTCGCCTATGCTCAACCGATGAATACTGTTCAGTTGCCGATGGGTCAGCCAGTCGCTGCTCAGCCCGTGCAAAGCGATGCGCCAGCACAAGCGGCCGCTGCAGCACAGGCGCAACTTGACGAGCAAAACACCGTGAAGTCGCCGATGGTTGGCACCTTCTACCGCTCGCCAAGTCCGGGCGCTAAAAAATACGTTGAAATCGGCAGCCAGATCAGTGTCGGCGATACGCTGTGCATTATTGAAGCCATGAAGCTGATGAACGAAATTGAAGCCGACCGCTCCGGCGTGGTTAAGGCTATTCTGGTTGAAGAAGGTCAGCCGGTTGAATACGGCGAGCCGCTGTTCGTCATCGAGTAAGACTCACTGACTGACTTAAGTGACGACAGGGCACGGGCACACGACTGTGCCCTTCTCATTTTGATGCGACACCCTACGGATACCCCAAATCATGTTTGAAAAGATTCTGATCGCCAACCGCGGAGAAATCGCACTGCGAATCCAGCGGGCTTGCCGAGAAATGGGCATCAAGACAGTGGTCGTGCACTCCGAGGCCGACCGCGATGCCAAGTATGTAAAACTAGCGGACGAGTCCGTCTGCATTGGACCTGCACCGTCTAGCAAAAGCTACCTGAATATTCCGGCGATTATTGCCGCAGCCGAAGTCACGGATGCGCAAGCGATCCACCCCGGCTACGGTTTTTTATCTGAGAATGCTGACTTCGCTGAGCGGGTCGAGCAATCAGGTTTTGTATTTATCGGCCCTCGCCCTGATACCATCCGCCTGATGGGCGACAAGGTTTCAGCCAAGCGCGCCATGCTGGAAGCTAAAGTACCTTGCGTTCCAGGCTCTGAAGGTGCATTGCCCGACGACGATAACGAAGAAATTGTGCGTATGGCACGCAAAATTGGCTTCCCGGTGATTATCAAGGCAGCCGGCGGCGGCGGCGGGCGCGGCATGCGCGTGGTACACAGTGAAGCGGCGTTGATTACGGCCGTGGGTATGACGCGCGCAGAGGCCGATGCGGCCTTCGGCAACCCGGTTGTCTATATGGAAAAGTTCCTGCAGGAACCGCGCCATATCGAAATCCAAGTGCTGGCAGATGAGTACGGCAACGCGATCTATCTTGGAGAACGTGACTGCTCTATGCAGCGCCGTCACCAAAAGATTATTGAAGAAGCCCCGGCTCCTGGCATTACGGACAAGCAACGCCAGCAAATTGGTGAAGTCTGCGCCGAAGCGTGCCGGCGGATTGGTTATCGCGGTGCAGGCACGTTTGAATTCTTGTATGAAAATGACGGCTTCTACTTCATCGAAATGAATACCCGCGTGCAGGTAGAACACCCCGTTACCGAGATGGTGACTGGCATCGATATTCTGCAAGAACAAATTAGGATCGCAGCAGGTGAAAAGCTGCGCTACAAACAAAAAGACATTGTAATTCGTGGCCATGCCATGGAGTGCCGAATCAATGCGGAAGACCCCTTCACCTTCATCCCGTCTCCAGGCAAGATCGAAGGTTACCATCCAGCCGGTGGTCCAGGGATCCGCATCGACTCACACATTTATCAGGGCTACACCGTGCCCTCGTATTATGATTCGATGATCGGCAAGCTGATTGCCTATGGCGACACCCGCGACCAGGCGATGGCGCGCATGCGGGTTGCACTATCGGAAATGGCGATTTCTGGCATCAAGACTAATATTCCGCTGCATCAAGAATTATTTATGGATGCAGCTTTTATTCGCGGCGGCACTTGCATCCACTATTTGGAAGAGCGCTTAGCCAACAGAAAGAAAGGTAGCGATTAATGGCGTGGATCCAGGCCACAATCGACGCAGACTCAAAGATCGCTGAAAAGCTGGCTGATGCTCTGATGGAAAACGGGGCCTTGTCCGCCGCCATTGAAGACGCATTCGCCGGCACGGCGCAGGAAGAGCCAATTTTTGGAGAACCGGGTGAACCCGTTGACCGGCTTTGGCCACAAAGCCGGATTATCACCTTGTTTGAACAAGACGCCGATGTGCCGCTCTTGATTGCGAGCGCCGCTACGCAATGCCAACTATCGGTGCCGGTCTTTAGCACTGAACAGATTCAAGAGCAGGACTGGGTTCGCTTAACGCAATCACAGTTTGAGCCGATCCGCATTTCGGACCATCTGTGGATTACTCCCACCTGGCACGAAGCACCGGCCCCGAATGCGATTAACCTGCAACTTGATCCAGGTTTGGCTTTTGGTACCGGCAGCCATCCGACTACCCGGTTATGTCTGCAATGGCTTGATTCCAACCTGACACCAGGACAAACCGTTCTGGACTACGGTTGTGGCTCGGGCATCTTAGCGATTGCTGCGCTTAAACTAGGGGCGGGAACGACGGTCGGGGTCGACATTGACACCCAGGCAGTACGTTCTAGCCGCGATAATGCTGCACAAAATGGCGTTTCTGCGCTATTTTGCTTGCCAGACGATACCCCTCTAGTCGAAGTCGACGTATTATTAGCAAATATTTTAGCCAATCCACTACGCATGCTGGGCGGGATGTTAGCCACCCATGTTAAAACCGGTGGTAAAATTGTGCTGTCCGGCATATTGGCTGAACAAGCAGAAGAGCTTTCTACGATTTACGCGAGCTGGTTCGATATGGATCCGCCGGTATTCGACGAAGGCTGGACCCGACTTACTGGAACCCGACGCTAAACGGTATGACCAATACAACACAGTGCCCCGCTTGCCAGACTCGTTTTAAGGTTAGTGCCGCTCAACTTTCTGCAGCCGATGGCTTGGTCCGCTGCGGGCGCTGTGCTCATGTATTTAATGCCAATGATCACTTCGTGAGCCGTGCCGAGCCGCCCGTAGTGACCACTCCGGCAGCACCCCCCGCTCCCCCTGTGCCGCCAGCAAGCCAGTTGGTCGAGGATATTGACGATTTTGAGCTGGAAGTTCCAGATTTCGACCCGTTAACCGCCTCTTTGCCCGAGGCACCACTGCAAGACTACCAAGCGGAAATTGGGACCATTGAAGAGGCTGATGGTCCTTCGGCTGCAGATGTGGAGGCCTTTCAGCAGGCACTCAACCAGGCACTGCAAGGCGGAGCCAGCACACCGGTTGGTAATCCATTTAAAGAGTCCCATCCGCTAGAACCCACTCCTGCTCCAGGCAACGCACTGGAAGATGCACTAGAAGATGATGTGGTTCCGGCTATTTTCGATACCCGCCGTGCCGCACCCCAGCACGAACCCGAGCCTGAAACCGAACCCAAAGCAGAAATTGCAACTGCACTAACCAGCGAAGAACCCATCGAACCGCCTTACGATCCGGCAATCGGCAATGAGCCTGACACTGGACGCCGTCGTCCATGGGTGACCGCTCTACTGCTCATGTTTGCGCTAATTGGTCTGCTACTACTGGCCGGTCAGCTGGTCTATATCAATCGCACCCTGATCGCCGCGCAAGTTCCGGAAATGCGCCCGAATCTTGAGAAAATCTGCAAGCGCCTCGGTTGCACGGTACCGCTCTCAACCGATCAAGAATATATTCGAACCGAATGGTCTGAACTCTCATTCGTTCCAGAACACACCAATCTGGTTCAGCTATCTGCAACGCTAAAAAACCACGCTCCCTATCCACAAGCCTATCCGGTACTTGAGGTCACACTTAAGGACGCAGACAATCAGGTATTGATTCGCAAGGTCTTTACTCCTCGTGAATACCTCAAGCCTGAGAATAAACCGGCGACCAGCTTTGCCAGCAATAGTGAATTAAAAATCACCATGCGGTTTGATGTCGGCAAGGTTCACGCTCAGGGCTATAGTCTTTATTGGTTCTACCCTTAAGGTTTGACGCAACAGTTTTCCTTGTTTTTTGGCCGCACTGAGCCACCATGATATAAACAGGGAAAGGAATGCGTAATGATTCAATTCAAGTTGCTCTATGGCGAAGAGATCCTACCCATCATGGGAGATTTCCCAGCTCCAGGCTCTCACCTACCTAGCTTTATGCTGGTGGATGATCACTTTAATGATGTTGCGCTTGCCCAGTTTACCGGCCACCCCAAAGTCATCATCACCCTATTGTCTCTGGACGAAGATCTGCATGGCGGCGCTCGTCTGCTGCGCGACACCGTGCGCCAGCTTGAGCGTTGGCCGCAATTACAGATTATCGTGATTTCAGTGGACTCCCCATCCACTCTGCGACGGGTTCACAAAGAGCGCGGCCTGCCAAAAGTCACACTGTTGTCCACCTTGCGCGGTCGTGATTTTCACAAGCATTTTGGCGTATTGATCACCGAATATCCGCTCGCTGGCTACACTGCACCGGCTTTGATCTTGGCTGATGCCAATAATAATGTGCTGCATTCAGAGCGTTTGCGCGATACGCTGGATGACTTTGATCTGGAGCCGGTGACCCGCATGATGACCGCGATGGTAGCCGCTGAAGCCGAGCGGCTACAGAAGGCGGCGGAGCAAGCGGCGAAAGAACAGCAAGAAGCCGAAGATATTGAACGCGGGGAGCAGGCGGCGGCGGATGCGAGTCGGCACGGTCAGAGGCACTAACAAGTAGCCCCTGTATTGATTATCGGCGGGAACGCGGGGTTCCCGGTTTGGCGTGCAGTTTAGGTTGGGCAGCGGGCGCTACAGCAACTGCATGCTCGACTCGGATTTTGGTGCGCGGCTCAGCAACTCTTCTACCACCTGGCCAGGCTCTGCGCCATAGTAGAGCAGGCCACACACGGCGGCTGTAATCGGCATGTCGACTTCAAGACGTTCGGCCATGGTCAGCACCTCGCGTGCCGTGGTCACGCCCTCGGCAACATGACCCAGTTCAGCCAGAATCTGATCCAGTGCCAGACCTTCCGCCAGCTTCAAACCCACTTGGCGATTACGCGACAACGCACCGGTGCAGGTCAAAATCAAATCTCCCATACCAGCCAGACCCATCATGGTCTGCTGACTGGCACCCAGTGCCATGGCCAGACGGGTGATCTCGGCCAAGCCGCGGGTAATCAATGCCGCGCGGGCATTCATGCCAAACCCCAGGCCATCGGCCACCCCGGTGGCAATCGCCATCACATTTTTGACCGCCCCCCCTACTTCCACCCCGACCAGATCATCGTTGGCATACAGACGCAGTAACGGGCTATGCCATTCTTTGGCAATGCGTTGCGCAAAGGTCGCATCATCCGCCGCAACCGTGATGGCAGTCGGCAGCCCAGAGGCGACTTCTCGTGCAAAACTTGGCCCCGATAGCACGCCACATGGCACGCGGGCGGGCAATTCTTCGGCCACCACTTGGTGAGGCAGTAGGCTGGAGCCCGCTTCAAAGCCCTTGCACGCCCACAAAACCGGGGCCAGGTCAGCGGATGAGGCAACCAAGGCGCGCAATGTCGGACGCAATCCGGCAATTGGCGTGGTAATCAGAATGAGATCAACATCAGAGATCGCACGCACCAGATCTGCGCACATTTTAAGATTGTCGGGGAATGGCGCATCGGGCAAATAACGCTGATTGACACGATCTGCAGCCAGTTCGGCAACCAGCGCCCCATTGCGCGCCCACAAGGTAACCTGGTGGTGACGCGCAAAAGCGATGGCCAACGCGCTCCCCCATGCTCCGGCCCCCAATACAGCAAGCTTCATGTGCTCTCCCCGCCTACAGTCCCCACAGATCGGTCATGCTTACATAGCCACTACTGCCATCAAGATGTCGGACATGTGCCCAACCATTTTTTGGCGACGACAGCAACTGTAAAACACCGTTTCTGGGGACAGAAAATACCACCTCCGCGCTACGACTGGCTGATGAACGAACCTCAGCGAGTTCGCTCACCACCAGCACCATGTGCTGTGATGACAAGGCGGCAGCGGGAATCCATGCAATCAAGCCGGTTGCATCGCGCACCCGAGCCCATTTTTCTTTGGTGGACAACACTTCGACTGGATAGTAACGACTAAGCACGTACAACTTCTTCGCTGACAGCACCGGGGATTCGTAAAGCACCGCCCCACTTGCGTTGACCGAGCGAAACTCAAGCGCACAGGCTAGCGGCGCGCTTGCCATGGCCAGAGCGGCCAACATCCACGCAAGGCGCCGCGGGCTCATCAGGCGTTCCCGGCTTCGGCCTGTGCGGCGCGTTGCTGTGCATAGAGCGCCTCGAAGTTGATCGGCGCCAACAGCACGGGCGGGAAGCCAGCTCGATTCACCATATTCGACACGGTTTCGCGCGCATAGGGGAACAGAATATTCGGACAAGCCACACCAATGATCGGGTCCAGGTCTTCGGCGGGAATATTTTGAATCTGGAAAATCCCGGCTTGCGCCACTTCAACCAGAAACAATACCTTATCTTCAACCTTGGCCGTCACGGTTACTGTCAGGCAGCAATCAAAATAACCATCGCCAACTTGCTTAGCTTCTGACGCCAACTGCATGTCAATTTCAGGCTGGGATTGTTCCAAGAACACGTCCGGCGCACCTGGCACTTCAAGGGACATGTCTTTCACATAGATCTTATCGATAGAAAAGACGGGTTGCTGCTCTTGCTGTTCGCTCATTGTGAGTCTCGTTACAGGTTATGACTTAAAGAAGGCAGTCCACTTGGCTCCATGACCGCCGTGAAGTCGGAATCATCGCATGAAACTTCGACCAGAGCCAATCCCACTGAGAGAAGCAGCCTTGGCTCACCTCTCTAGCGGCAATTATAAGGCTTTTATGGCTCGAAGACTGAAATTCAGCCTTTGAGCAGTGCATCAAGCTTACCGGCACTATTCAAAGCGGCCAGATCATCAAACCCACCAACATGGGTGGTACCAATAAAGATTTGCGGCACCGTGCGCCGTCCAGTCTCTGCCATCATTTTTTCGCGCGCTGCCGCATCAAGATCCACGCGAATTTCATTAATCTGGCTAACCCCCTTGTTCGCCAGCAACATCTTGGCTCGCTGGCAATACGGGCATGCGCCGGTGGTATACATCACGACTTCAGACATTTTTTTCCTTTGGCCATTGCGCTAACTTAGATAAATCATTATATCGTGCCCTGGCCCAACTGCAGTACAACATCGCGCACGACTGCGTCCAGGGAGGGTTTAAGGCGTGCAGCGCGCGCGCTATGCACCAGCGCCACAATCACCCAGCGTTGGCCATTGGCCGCCTGCCAGTAACCCGCCAGCGCGGTCACATCGGCCAGGGTTCCGGTTTTTAATCGCAAACCCGGCCCCAGATCGGTAAAACGTTTCTTCAAAGTGCCACTTTCACCGGCAACCGGCAGGCTGGCGGCAAACTCTGCGGCGTAGGGTCCACGTGCGGCTTCTCGCAACACTTGCCCCAATAACTGTGCGCTCAGTCGCTCACGGCGCGACAGTCCAGAACCATTTTCCAACACCAAGCCCGTATCCGAAACCTGATGTCGAGCCAGGGTTTGCCGCACCGCCAGCCCTGCATCCTGCACAGTATTGCCAGTTTCCGGCGTTAAGCGTCCCATGGTGAGAAAAACCGAGCGCACCATCGGGTTACTGCTGTGTTTATTGATATCGGGAAGAATGCGCGCCAGCGGATCAGACTCCACTTCGGCCAGTACCCGAGCGCCAACGGGGGCGCGACCTTGTCCAAGACCGAGAGGACCGGTTCCTCCCTGCGCCTGCCATACACCGGTAAAAGCGGCATGGGCAAACTGATACGCGGGCAGCGGTTGCAAATAACTTGAGCGACCGTCACAAGCCAAGGGCAAGCGGCCGCGCACTACAATCAGATCTTCTTGGGTGGTGACCGTAACATGCTGACGCACGTCGGCACAAAGCCCGTTGCCAGCCTGAGTGAGGTGCGACTCCAGGCGCATCCCAGCCAGAGGAGGATCCAGCACCACGCGCGCTCCGGCTGCATCATTGAAAAAACGCAACCAGACCACGTTCAAATTGGTTAAATATGGCTCTGGGGGCGCCATAAAACTAGCCCCTTCATCGGCATCAAAACCGTCTGCGCTAGAAATCTGGCTATTGGCCGAATTGTCCAGCATTAGCCGTCCGGCAATGCTTAGAATGCCACGCTGGCGCAACCCATTAAGCAGTTCAGTCAGCTTGCTACTAAAAAAATGGGGGTCACCCTGCCCCACCCAATACAGATCTCCTTGCAACACGCCATTCACCACCGGGGCATCAGAGACTAAGGTGGTTTTCCAGCTAAAATCGGGGCCCAGACGTTCAAGCGCAGCCCAACTGGTTAACACCTTCATGGTGGAAGCTGGGGGTACGGCAACTTGCTCACGGTAGGCCAAGGCCACCGTATTTCCTTCGACCGGGGCCACCCATAAAGCCAGAGAATCAGCAGGCAAGCCATGCAAGTTGAGCGCTTGTGCCGGAACCGCACAGAAGGTGCTAAGCATCAGCACGAAAAATAATTTAGCCATTGATTCTCTCAACAATCGGAAAAATAGACCTTCCAGGGTTACATTTCTTGCGGATCAACATCCAGCGACCAGCGTACTGCACGGTTGTGCCCAGGCCCCTGCAAAGAGCGCGCAATCGTATCGAGCAAGGCATGCAAGCTGGCGCGTCGAGGACTCTCCAGAACCAGTTGTGCCCGCTCGCGATTCGCCAGCTTAACCATCAATGCCGGCGCCGGTCCACACAGCAGAACCTCGCCAGCCACCGGTTCTATTTCTTGGCGTACGGCCTGTAAAAAAGCCACAGCCAGGTCCAGACTTTTTGCATCTGCGCGCAGCACAGCCTGGAAACAGGCCGGCGGGAAACCCGCCTGGCGTCGCTCGTTTAGCAGACTAAACGCATAGTGGTCATAATCGTGCGCCACCAGAGCCTGATACAGCGGATGCTCGGGCCACTGGGTCTGCAATAGCACCTCGCCTGGCGTATCGGCGCGCCCTGCGCGTCCTGCCACCTGCATCAGTTGTGCGAATAAGCGCTCGGACGCACGGTAATCAGCGGCATACAGGGCCGCATCTGCATTGAGAATCACCACTAGACTCAGTTCGCCAAAGTCGTGGCCCTTGGCCAACATCTGTGTCCCCACCAAAATATCCACTTCGTGGGCTTGTACCTTGCGATAAATTTCGTTCCAGGCATCCCGGTGTTGGGTGGTATCCCGGTCGATACGCAGAATATTGGCCTCGGGCAACAGGCGCTCCAGCGCAGCCTCCAGCCGTTGCGTACCCTCACCCAAGGGCTTGATATCTTGATTGCCACAATCAGGACAAACATGTGGTACCCGCTCTTCCCAACCACAATGATGGCAGCGCAATTTACGCTCTAGCAGGTGCACCACCAATTTTGCGCTACAGCGTGGACACCCAGAGGTCCAGCCACAATCGGGGCAGGCCACCACCGGAGCAAAACCGCGCCGATTAATATACACCAGGCTGATCTCACGGTTTTTCACCCGCTGGCGCAGAGCACTGATCACGCCATCGGTCATGCCCTCGGTGCGCTTTTGCCGCCGCACATCCAGCAAATGCACCGTCGGCAGACTGGCACTGGCATGTGCCCGCTGCAACAACTGTAACCGGCGATACCGTCCCGACTCCACATTCGCCATAGTTTCCAGGCATGGCGTGGCGCTACCGAGAACAATTGGCACCTTTGCGGTGCTTGCGCGCCAGACCGCCAGATCGCGCGCGTGATAGCGCAAACCATCTTGTTGCTTGAATGAAGCATCGTGTTCTTCATCCACCACAATCAAACCCAGGCGTGGCATCGGGGTAAACACCGACAGTCGAGTTCCAATGACAATGCCGGCGCGTCCCTGCCAGGCATCAATCCATGCGTTCAACCGCTCTCCATCCGCTAAATTACTATGCAACAGAGCCATTGGCGTCTGCGGGAACCGCTGGGTAAAGCGTGCGATCAATTGTGGCGTCAGGTTGATTTCAGGCACCAGCACCAAGACTTGCCGACCCGCGGTCAATTGCTGTGCAATCAATTGCAAATAAACTTCCGTCTTACCGCTGCCGGTTACGCCATGCAGCACCCACGGCTGAGCGGGCGTTCTCTCTTGTGCCATCTCGCGCAGCACATTCTGCTGTTCAAGATTCAAAACCGGCCCTGGCGCCACCACCAAGGGGGCACCATCCTCTTCTACACGTTCAACCCAACCTCGGGTCAACCAGTCATCCAGCACCTTGCGAGACTGGCTGCTGATGGCGCTGAGCGCACTACTGGACAGCGCGGTTTCTTGTAATAGCGCTTGATGTAATGCATGGCGCACCTTGTGATGCACCGGCACCACCGCTTCCTTGCCGAGTACCGTGAGGCGCCAGTTGCGTCGATCAAGCAAACGCACCGCCTTAGGTTCACGCAAGGAAGTGGGTAACGCGGTAAACAGTGTTTGCCCATAAGGGTAGTGATAGTAGGTAGAGGCAAAGCGCACTAGCAGAAGAAAGTCTTCGGGCAAAGGAGGGAGTTCGTCGAACACGCGCTCAATCGGTTTTAATCGTTCGGCATATTCAACCGCACCAGCAGGCGCCGGAGTGACAAAACCACAGACAATCCGCGAGCCAAAAGAAACCTGCACACGACAGCCACTTTGCAGTGGCTGATCAGATAGGTAACTGAATGACTCCCATAGGGGCACATCGACAGCAACCTGTACTATGCTCGGTTCGGACACACCCCCTCCAATCTGGCTAAAGTCCAGCACTGACAAGCCTTTGCGCAAGCTGTACACAATTACTGTGGATAACTTTGTGCATAACCCTCGCCACCCATAAGAAAATCCCGTACTTCTGGCTAGTGCTTTAGTTTGCACAAAAATTAAGCAAAAATTAAGTTGCTTAATAATCAATAACTTACAATATTCGTTTTTTGCGCGGCTAACTCACTTGACAAGCATTGCGCAAACGTTTAGCGAGTGTGCATAACTTGCAGTTTGGTACCTGCCTAGAATGTCAATACCAATGCAAGAAACACCTGCCAACCGCTCGCCCCTCATAACAAGCTGGCCATTGGAAATCCAATGGCCAGCTTGGAAATACAGGGAATAAGCGCAATATCAGTTAGCCGACAATCGATGCACCGCATCCACAAAAACCCCGGCATGATCGGGATCGACAAACTGCGAAATCCCGTGTCCAAGATTGAACACATGTCCACTACCCTTACCATATGACGTAAGAATACGTGCGACTTCATGTTCAATCGCATTAGGGCTGGCGAATAATACGGAAGGGTCAAGATTACCCTGCAAAGCAACGTGAGCCCCCACACGGCTACGTGCATCCCCAATATCGGTACTCCAATCGAGACCCAATGCATCGGCCCCGCTTTCTGCCATTAATTCCAGCCACTGCCCGCCGCCCTTGGTAAACAAGATACAGGGAATACGGCGTCCATCTCGCTCACGAATCAAACCTGAGATGATCCGCTGCATATAGGGCAATGAAAATTCAAGGTAGGCAGCTTTGCTTAATACCCCACCCCAGGTATCAAATATTTGCACCGCCTGCACCCCAGCCTCGATCTGTGCATTCAAGTAATGGGTCACGGCCTCAGCATTCACTGCCAAAATACGATGCAACAGCTCAGGTCGGGAATAGAGCATGGCCTTGGTATGACGAAAATCATCGCTCCCCCCGCCTTCAATCATGTAGCAAGCCAGAGTAAACGGACTGCCGGAAAAACCGATCAAAGGCACCGAGCCATCCAGCGCGCGACGAATCGCTCTAACCGCATCCAACACATAGCGCAGACGATCTTCAGGGTCAGGTGCAGAGAGCTTATGAATTTCACGCTCGTCACGCAGCGGACGCTCAAACTTGGGGCCTTCGCCTTCGGCAAAATACAGTCCCAATCCCATTGCATCCGGCACCGTCAAGATATCGGAGAATAGGATAGCCGCGTCCAGAGGAAACCGTGCCAACGGCTGCAATGTCACTTCGCAGGCCAGCTCAGGGGTCTTGCACAGATCTAAAAAGCTGCCTGCGCGTGCGCGGGTTGCGCGATATTCTGGTAGATAACGGCCAGCCTGGCGCATCATCCATACCGGAGTATGTTCCACGGGCTGTTTCAATAGAGCCCGCAAAAATAAATCATTCTTAAGTTCAGTCATGGCGCGCCCGTCATAAAATCCAGAAGGCATTATATCGTGCTGTAACGTCAGTGGATCAGATATCCGCTTCGACCTCGTTACCGCGTTCTTCCATCCAGCTGCGACGGCTGGCCGCCTCCCCCTTGCCCATCAACATGGTAAACATGAGCCGGGTTTCTTCGCTGGAATCTGGGCGCATTTTAACGCAGACCAATCGGCGGGTATCTGGATGCATGGTGGTATCTTTTAATTGCTCAGGGTTCATTTCACCCAACCCTTTGAACCGACTGATTCCCCAGTTGTTTTCACGCACGCCCTCACTGGTCAGACGTTCAAGAATGGCATCCAATTCATCCTGATCCAACGCATAAAGTTTCTTCGGTGGACGATGTTTACCCTGGCCGGTCACATCAACCCGAAACAATGGCGGCTGAGCAATAAAAATATGGCCATCATCCACTAAGCGGGAAAAATGGCGATAGAACAAGGTCAGCAACAACACTTGGATATGCGAACCATCCACGTCGGCGTCTGACAAAATGGCAATCTTGCCATAACGCAGACTCGATAAATCAGCGGCCTCACCAGGCTGATGTGGGTCAACACCAATCGCCACGGCAATATTGTGAATTTCAGCATTAGAGAACAGTTGGTCCTTATCGGTTTCCCAACTATTGAGCACTTTTCCGCGCAACGGCAAAATAGCCTGAAACTCTTTATCGCGCGCCAACTTGGCTGATCCACCAGCAGAATCACCTTCCACCAAGAATAATTCATTGCGCGTAATATCCTCGCTTTCGCAATCAGTCAGCTTGCCTGGCAGCACGGCCACACCCGAGCCTTTTTTCTTTTCAACTTTCTTGACTGACTTCAACCGACTCTGCGCCTGGCGAATCGCCAATTCAGCAATTTTTTTACCCGCATCGGCATTCTGACTCAGCCACAACTCGGTCGGATCGCGCGTCACGCTAGAAACCAATTTCAACGCATCCCGGCTAGTCAGTTTTTCTTTGGTCTGCCCCTGAAACTGAGGATCCAGCACCCGAGCCGACAACACAAAGCGCACCCGGCTCCAGACGTCTTCCGACATCAACTTGACGCCGCGTGGCAATAGATTGTGGTGGTCAATAAAGCTCTTGACCGCATCAAAGACGCCTGCGCGCAAGCCAGCTTCGTGGGTTCCCCCAGCAGGGGTTGGAATCAGGTTAACGTAGCTTTCGCCACCAGAGCCTTCCTCAAACCATGCCATCGCCCATTGCACCCCTTCACCCACCGCAAACTGTTCGTGCTCATGGCCGATAAAAGACTCGCCAGCAAACATGGGGGCCACCGGCTCATCCCCATTACACATTTCAGTCAGATAGCCGATCAGGCCATCAGGATAGTGCCAGGACTTAACCTCATTGCCAGCAGGGCGCTCAATGGTCAGGCTCACCGACACCCCAGGCAGCAAGACCGCCTTCGCACGCAAACCACGTTCCAGCTCGGCAATCGAATAACGCGGGCTTTCAAAGTACTTACTGTCAGGCCAAACCCGCACCAGGGTACCGGTGGTGCGGGCGCCACAATCACCAATCCGCTTGAGTGGCTCAATCACGTCACCACCAGCAAACACAATGCGATGAATCCCGCCGTCACGCTTAACCTCAACCTCAAGGCGTGTGGACAGCGCATTGGTCACCGATACACCAACGCCGTGCAAGCCGCCGGAGAACGCATAGGCGCCGCCATCTTTCTTATTGAACTTACCGCCTGCATGCAAGCGGGTGTAAACCAATTCGACCACCGGCAACTTTTCGGTTGGGTGCTGCCCCACCGGGATGCCGCGCCCATCATCTTCTACCGACAAGGAACCATCCTGATGCACGGTCACCGCGATCTTGTGGGCATATCCGCCCAATGCCTCATCTGCGGAATTGTCGATCACCTCCTGGCAAATATGGGTGGGATCAACGGTGAGGGTATACATCCCCGGTCGTTCTTTTACCGGCTCAAGTCCTTTGAGCACGCGTACAGAAGATTCGTCGTAAAGTTGGGTCATATCACACGTAACGGGTCATATTCATGAAAACACAAAAGCCTGGCGTCCACGTCGAACCGTGGCTAGCCAAGTAGAGTACTGATTCTAAAGACGTTTGTCAGCAGCAGATGACTGGGGCTGCCGACTAAGATAGTCCTCGCGTGATTCAACGCCCTTAGCGAAACGCAATAGCTCACGTAACGCACGTTCATAGACGTCGCGCTTGAAATCAATCACGGCATCAACCGGTGCCCAATAAGTGTTCCAGCGCCATCCGTCAAACTCAGGGTGATTAGTCGCACGCAAGCAAACGTCACAGTCACGCCCGACCAGCTTGAGCAGAAACCAAATCTGCTTCTGGCCTTTGTAACTGCCTCGCCATTCGCGACGTACCCAGTTAGGGGGCACATCGTAACGTAACCAATCTCGAGTTCGTCCAAGAATCTTCACGTGTTGCGGCAAAAGCCCGACTTCTTCAAGCAGTTCGCGATACATTGCGGCTTCTGGGCTCTCGCCAGGTTTAATCCCCCCCTGTGGAAACTGCCACGAATGCTCATGCACACGCTTGCCCCAGAACAATTCGTTACGGGCATTCATAATGACAATTCCGACATTGGGGCGGTATCCGTCCCGGTCCAGCATGAAAAAAACCTACAATTCGTCTAGTTAGTCGAATTTTTGCACATTTCGACCGACCATGCCATGAGTGATTCTGTGATACCCGTTCTAAATCAGATACCCCCCTCAGGTTTTCAGAACCAATGCCAACCCGCTATCAAATTGACATATACATAAAACATGCAGAAGATAAGCAGATTCTGAGTCATACCGCATGCTCACCGAGTAAGAGGCCCGACCGTGATCAGCCCACACCTTAGCCAATTCAATGGCCGACATATTGACTCATGGTACGCAGCCAGTTGCACCCACGACATCACATTCACACCGCTCGGGCCGGAAGCCGCAAACGCTGACGTATGTATCATTGGCGCAGGCTTTACCGGACTGTCTTGTGCCCTTGCCTTGGCAGAACAAGGGGTGCAGGTCACGGTGCTAGAAGGGGGATTGGTTGGCTTCGGCGCCTCAGGTCGCAATGGAGGTCAAGTGCTCCATGGGTTTGCCTGCCCAACTGATCTGATCAAGCGCCAACTAGGAGATACGGCGGCCCGGCTCTGCTGGGAAATGTCACAGCATGCCGTTGGTCAGTTAGCTCAGCGCGTTGAGCGCCACAACATTGATTGTAGTTTGACCTGGGGCTATCTGACTGCCGCCTCAACGGCCAAACAACTCAAGCATTTACAACAAATAGAGCAACAGCTGCATGACTACAACTATCACCAAACCCGTCTGCTGTCCCAAACCGAGCTAGCCCAGCAGATCAATAGCCAAGCCTACGTTGGTGGGCTGTTTGACGCGGGTTGCGGCCATTTGCACCCACTTTGTTATGCGCAGGGCTTAGCACAAGCCGCAGCAGAAGCTGGGGTGACCATCTATGAACAAACGCGCGCAATAAAAATCGACACGCGCACCGACTCGGTCCAGATCAGCTGCGGCGATGGTGGCCAGATCACGGCCAAGCATCTGGTGCTGGCATGCAATGTTGATATAGGGGGGCTAGATGCGGATCTGGGGCGACGCTTTCTGCCGGTCATCTCCCATATCATTGCAACACAGCCACTATCGATTGAGCACTGCAAGCGCCTACTGCCCAACAACGCAGCCGTCTGCGACAGTAATCATGTACTTAATTATTACCGCTTATCTAACGACCAGCGCATGTTATTCGGTGGCAGACTAAAATCCCCAAGCGCGGATCCGATTAGCATCACCCAACAACGAAGAGCCGAATTAGCCCAGATCTTTCCATCGCTAGCGAACACCCGTATCGACTATAGCTGGGGAGGGTATATCGATATCGGTCTCAACAAAGCACCACAATTTGGCCGCAAAAACCAACTGATTTATTACGCACAAGGTTTTGCTGGGCATGGAGTGGCGCTCACCGGGCTGGCCGGACAACTGATTGCAGACGCAATACTGCAAGAATCTGCTGGCTTTGATCTGTTTGCACAAATCAAGTCGCCACCGATTCCCTTACACAAATTGACTGCATCCGCCCTGATACGCTGTGGTGTCGCCTTTTACCGCCTGAGAGATCGATTGGGCTATTAGGCCCCTCTCTGCAAGTAGTGATAAGATGACCGGCTCAGCCTGTATGGAACACAATCAATACATCAGCCATGGCGCCTTTATTTTCTCGCCCATCCTTGGAACAACTGCCGTGCTTTCCTCTGGCAAGCAGCTCTGTCAATACCTTGTTCAGCGCAGCTGAATTTCGCGAACGCCTGCTCAGCGAAATCGCTGGTGCGCGCCACCGTATCTATTTGACCACGCTCTACTTGCAAGACGATGAGGCGGGGCATGAGATACTCGACGCGCTGGAAAGCGCAAAAGCAGCCCAACCTGAATTAGATATCCGAGTCTTGGTCGACTGGCACCGCGCTCAACGTGGGCTGATTGGCGCAGGAAAGCAAGCAGGTAATGCCGCATGGTACCGAGAGCAAAGCCAAGCATCGGCCAACCCCATTGCAGTCTATGGTGTGCCAGTCCAGACGCGCGAACTGTTTGGTGTGCTGCACTTAAAGGGCTTCGTGATTGATGACAAAGTCATTTACAGTGGCGCCAGCCTGAATAATGTTTACCTGCACAAGCTAGACAAATATCGTCATGATCGCTATCACATATTGCAATGCCAAGCACTCGCTGATTGCTTGGTCAAGTATACTCAGCAACTGATCTTAACCTCACCGGCAGTACATCGGCTGGATCTACCAGACGTACCAGCGACCCGTACCTTACGCAAAGAGATTCGAGAATTTCGCAAGCTGCTGACGCTAAGCAGCTATGACCTGTCGCAGGCCATAAAGCCCAGCACTAAGCAGTTGGCGGTCACGCCGATTCTTGGCATTGGGCGCAATAACCCGTTGAACCGGACCATTCTGGAGTTGCTATCCAGTGCACAGAAAAAAGTGATTATCTGTACACCCTACTTCAACTTTCCCAAACCGGTGACCCGCGAAATCAATCGTTTGATCCATCGCGGCGTGGCGGTTGAAATTATCGTCGGCGACAAAACTGCCAACGATTTTTTTATTCCGCCTAACGAGTCTTTCAAGGCGATTGGCGCGCTGCCTTACCTGTATGAAGTCAATCTGCGTCGTTTTGCCAAAAGGCATAAACAAGCATTACAGCGCCAGCAATTAAAGTTACACCTATGGAAAGAGGGCGATAACAGCTTCCACCTCAAAGGCATCTGGGTAGATGAATGCTATCACTTGATTACCGGCAACAATCTAAATCCAAGAGCGTTTAGCCTGGACTTGGAAAATGCATTGCTCATTCACGACCCCAATGCAGAGTTGGCCGAGCAAAAGCAGCACGAACTGCAAAACATACTCGTCAACACCTATGCTATTCAGCTGCACAGCCAGCTTGAAGGTGTGCGCCAATACCCGGATAGTGTACGCAAACTGCTAACGCGTCTTAGCCGGGTGCGGATTGACCGTTTGCTCTACCGTATTCTCTAAAATTCTCCCAAGTAGGCTAGAACGCAAGGCGTGAGGCGCAGTAAAACACTGCGCCATTCTACTGTTCTGCACTCTGCAGACGCACAGCAAAAAGCCCTGACTTCAAAGAAGTCAGGGCTTTTCACTATTGGGAGTCTGGCAGTGTCCTACTTTCACACGGCGAATGCCGCACTATCATCGGCGCTAAGGCGTTTCACGGTCCTGTTCGGGATGGGAAGGCGTGGGACCACCTCGCTATGGCCGCCAGACATAAACT
>Ga0183100_1000100_pt1 | contig 124461 bp, 109 predicted proteins | sample Biomet2_FD_127789 | JGI IMG/M metagenome (GOLD analysis project Ga0183100, IMG submission 127789) | Microbial communities from bioreactor (seeded with anoxic lake sediment) at LBNL, California, USA - Biofuel metagenome 2 | ecosystem: Engineered > Bioreactor > Anaerobic > Unclassified ... | reverse complement strand
TTTCGCGCTCGAGCGGTCGTCTGGTGCCTTGGCGATCCTGCGGAATCTATTCGAAAGGGTTTATTTTTTCTTTAAGGCGGATGAAGGGGCTGAGATCGGTTCTGGATTGGGTTTTCGGTCTTCATCCGCAAGGTATATTATAATTTGCCCTTTCTCACTCGAGCAGTCCTCGGATCGCTTTGCGATCCTGCGGAATCTATTCGAAAGGGTTTATTTTTTCTTTATGGCGGATGAAGGGGTTGAGATCGGTTCTGGATTGGATTTTCGGTCTTCATCCGCAAGGAATATTATAATTTGCTTTTTCTGGCCTTTTAGGCAGACTCTGCTATAATAATTTTCAGAAATGAGCCTTGTATAGACAGGTGATAAATGTTTCGTGCTGCGCGGAAGCAAACTGGAGGATCAAATGAATGATGTGCTGATGATTGGTATTGCCGGAGGAACGGGCAGTGGAAAGACTACGATTACGAATGAACTGGTCGGCCGTTTCAAAGATCATGTAAGTGTCGTATATCATGACAATTACTATAAGGCGCATCCGGAACTGACCTATGAGGAGCGAAGCAAACTGAATTATGATGCCCCGGAGGCTTTTGACACGGACCTTATGATTGAACAGCTCAAGGAATTGAGCGAAGGGCGGTCCGTGGAGTCACCGCTTTACGACTATACCGTTCATAACCGCTCCAGCAAGACGACGCATGTCGAGCCGAATCCGGTTATTATCGTCGAGGGCATCCTTATTTTCTGTGATCCCCGGCTCTGCGATTTGTTTGATATTAAGATTTTTGTCGATACGGATGCGGATGTGAGAATCTTGAGAAGGATAAAAAGGGATGTTCTTGAGCGCGGCAGGACGATTGAATCGGTTGAAGCACAGTATCTGAATACCGTTAAGCCTATGCATGAACTGTATGTTGAACCGAGCAAGAGAAAGGCCGACATTATCGTTCCGGAGGGCGGGAAGAATCTTGTGGCCCTTGAAATGATTGTGAACCGGATTGCGTCACATATTCGATGAAAGTCTGTGAATGAATTATGAAGCAATCGTTTCGCGGAATATGAGATGGAGGAGCAATCAAAATGGATTTGCTGACACTTTTTCAGGACAGATTTTCGAACCGCACTTTTTCTGGCCGGCCGGTGGAGCCGGAAGTGAGGGCTGAATTACTCGAAGCTGCCCGGATTGCGCCTACTGCACATAATTATCAGCCTTTTCATATTTATGTCCTGCATGGCGATGCTGCTGCAGAGACAATGAGCCGCCTGACGCGGTGCAATTACCATGCGCCGCTGAACCTGATTCTGACGGTTAAGCGGGGAGAGTCCTGGAAGCGCGCCGACGGTTATGATGCGGGAGATATTGATATCGGGATTGTCGGGACACATATTATGCTGGCGGCGGAGGAACTTGGCCTTGGCTGCTGCTGGATCGGCGTTATTCAGGCAGCTGCGGCTAAAGAAGTTCTTGGTCTCGGGGACGGGGAAGAAGTCGTGACGATGCTTGAGATCGGATATAAGGCTGAAGGCGCCGTACCGGGTCCCATGCATACGGAAAGGAAGTCTTTGGAACAGCTTGTTTCTGAATTTCCGTGTACCGGGATCTGAGAATTTCCGGTGTCTTTCCTGCGTCCGTAACGGGTTGCGGTTTTTTTCGGATGATTGTGATTATGATGCCAAATACGATTTGACGATGGAACTGTCGATCACGAAGACCTGCTGTCCTGCGGCATAGCAAGCGATTTCATATGGCGGGAAGGTGACGGTAAGACCATTCTCACCCAGCGATACGCAGTATTCGTTCCAGGCCCGGGTGGTGGTTTCATAATCCGGATTGTATCCTTCCGCAAGGCCTTTCTCATTGATTTGCCTGAGAATTTCTTCGGCTACGGCAGTTTTGAAGCCTTCCTGGTCATTTGCCAGATCCAGGATGTTTACGAACTGTGATTTCCCCATATCGAAAATGTAGGAATAATAGTAATAACTTCCGTGAACGCCGCCAAGGTCTGCGTTCATTAAAATTGTTATGCTGACATAATTTCCGCAGTATTCCAGCGTATAGGAGGTGTCCTCGAAACAGTAAGGCATTTCCTGGCCTGTGCCGGAGATCTCGTTCCTTGAGGCTGTGAATTCCGTGTATTTTTCTTCTGAAAATGCGGACATCCGGGCGTTGAAGGCCGCCGCACCTGCGGCGTATGTTTCATCGTCTGCCGTCATGAGGGGGAGGATATATTTGATGTAACCCTGGTCCTGACCGTTTTCTCCGAGCTTCTCATCCCTTACCGTGTTTTCTGTTATTGTGAATTTGTTCTGCAGGTTTTTGGTCTCCGCTGTGGTTTCTGCGGCTGCAGCTGTTTTTTGCGCGGTCGTTTCCGCGTACGTTTCCGCAGCAGTTGTTTGTGCAGCTGTGACCTCTTTTTCACTCGCTGTATTCTCCGTTGTTTTTTACGGCTGTGATTTTTGCGCAGCCTGTGAGTGTTACGGCTGCAAACAGAAGACATGCCGCTAATTTTACTGCTTTTGTATTCATGTGTTTTGCTCCTCGTCTTCTTTTTGCAGGCGCCCGCTTCCGGATGTTTTTCCGGGATACGGCCGGATTTCGCGGAAAGTTGCAGCTTGCCGCACCTTCCTTATGTCTGCGCGTATTTGCTGTTATTATGCTATTGCAGCAACATTAAGCATTATACATTAATCTGTGCAAATAGATACCCTGTCTGCTGCTGCAGTATTATGTCTGCCATTTGGCCGGCCCGGGTATGCCTGTACGTACCGGCAGGTTCGTATTATATATGCAAAGGCGTTTTCCCTGATATACTTACATTGACAGTGTTTTTGCTTCGGCAGGCGTGCAGGATAGGATGGAACAGTCAGTTTGCAGGAATGCGGGGGGCGTCCGGATGGATACGAATGAGAGCATGGACAAGACCAGGCGGGGATTTGAGACCAGTTTTTCCGAGACGAAATATTATGATGTGCAGACATACGACGACGAACATCTGCAGCGGATTATCTCTTTTCTTGATATTGAAGAGGGATTCAGCGTGCTTGACCTTGGGACAGGAAGCGGTTTCCTTGCGTTTCCGCTGGCGGACAGGTTCCCGGAGAGCCGAATAACGGGACTTGATATTGTTCCTAAGACGCTTGCGAGAAATATGGACAGGGTCCGGGAGCGGAATGTCAGGAATCTTGATTTTGTCTGTTATGACGGTATACAGCTTCCTTTCGAAGACGATACATTTGATGTTATTGTTTCGCGCTACTGCCTGCATCATTTCCCGAATATTGAGAAATCGTTTGCGGAGATTGCGCGGGTCCTGAAGCCGTTCGGGCAGCTTCTGATTTCTGACCCTACACCGAATGACGATGACGATGTGCGTTTTGTGGATACCTATATGAAGATGAAGGATGACGGACATATTCAATTCTATACGAAAGCAGAATTTACCGGGCTTGCGGAACAGGCAGGCCTCACATATGAAAAAAGTTTTGATTCCTGTATCCGTTTTCCGAGGAAGTGCTGCGACGAGTATAAAAGAATTTCCGAGGGTGTTGATGAAAATATAATCCGGGGGTATGACATCCGGATCCACGGAGAAGAAGTTTTCATATCGGTAAGAGTTTTGAATTTGTCTTTCCGGAAAAAATAGAAGGATGATGCGGCATGCCGCACCTATAAAAAAGCTGCTGCAGTGCGGGTTCCCGGCTGCAGCAGCTTTTCGTGCATGCGGTTTTCTGCGCGGTGTATTATTCCGGTTTGTATTTTTTCTCTAGCCAGCCCATGAAAAGTCCGAGAGAGAGGCCGGCAAGGAACACAAGGATGCTTACAAGAATTACGCCGGATGTGACTCCGGAATAGTCCGGAATGAAGGCGATGATTGCGGTTGAGGCCACAACGACTCCGAACACAAAGTGGAAAACGCTGGCATATGCCTTTTTCAAAATGATGCTCATGAGCTTGGACAGACTCAGTACACAGACTACAGCTCCGATGGCAACCGGAATGAGGATACCGAAGTCCAGACTTTTGATGCCCTCTGTCATGGGCTCGTACATATTAAAGTACATCAGGAAGTTGGAGGGGCTTAACCCGGGAACTACGGCACCGAGTGCAAAGATGGCCCCTGCCATGATCCATGTCCCGAAATTCTGGGGAACCGCGATGTTCAGGTACTCGCGCGCGGCCCAGAGTCCGATAAAGGCTAATACTGCGGTAATGACTGCTATGATAAGGTGCTTTGTTTTACGGCCTTCTTTGCCCGCTTCTTTATAGAGCGAGGGCATTGTTCCGAGTATACAGCCGATAAAACACCAAAAGACCTGGACCTGCGCCGTTTTGAGGAAAAAATCAAGGGGATATGCCAGGACGAATACGCCGAACAGTCCTCCGATTCCAACCGGAATGAAATAGATCATGTTCTTAACGAAATCCTTCCTCAGGTCGGCAAGAAAGTCAATCATCCTTTCGTAAATACCGAATACGGCAGCCAGTGCACCGCCGCTTACGCCCGGAAGGATCGCACCCGAGCCTATGAACATTCCTTTTACAAACCGAAACAGCCAGTCAACGATTTTATTTTCTTTTTTCTCAATATTACCTGTCATATATTTACCTGCATTTCTCAAAATTTTTCAGGAATACAGAAAGGATTATACAGGTATTTGTATATTATGGAAAGGCAAAACTGCGGCATATGCCGGATGACGCGGCTTTCCCGGATGAAGCACTGCCTGTATCCGGCCGCATACGTGTTAAAATGAAAATATTATCCGCTTTTTCGGAGGGATTCTATGGAAAGCTTATGCGTGAACGAAAAAGATTTTGAAATTGTGAGACTTCTTGGCAGAGGCAAGGGCGGATATTCTTACCTGGTTACTGATGGAAGCATGCAGTATGTTCTCAAGCAGATCCACCATGAACCATGCGCGTATTACCGGTTCGGGAACAAAATGGAAGCAGAGATGAATGACTATGACAGGCTGCAGAAAATCGGGATCCGCATTCCTTTGCTGCTCGATACCGATATACGGCAGGAACGCATACTGAAGGAGTTCATTGACGGGGATACCATATATGATCTTGTCGAAAATGACCGGATGCGGCCGGAGTACCTGGACCAGGTGCTGGAGATGTGCGGCCTGCTTTACCCGGCCGACACGAATATTGATTATTTCCCGACGAATTTTGTCGTCCGGGACGGACTGATTTTCTATATCGACTATGAATGCAATCATTATATGGCGGAATGGAACTTTGAGAACTGGGGCATGAAATACTGGTCCAAAACGGAAGAATTTCTTGCATATGCCCGGGAACACAGGGCGCAGTAAGACCGGGGCGGATCGATAAGTCCGGGACGGGTTCATAAATCCGGGCCGTGTTTGTACGGGCATGAACGCCGCCTGCCGCTGCGGCACAGCGGCCGCTACCGCTTTTTCTTCCGGAGGCGTCGGTATGCGTTCGGCGTCATATGGAATTTTTTCAGGAACATGCGGTTGAAATAAGATATGTTGCGGAAGCCGTTTTCAAGGGCAATATTCATGATTGTACTGTCCGCATTTTCGAGGCTTGCCGCGGCCATGGCGAGACGGTAGCTGTTGACGTATTCCATAGACGTGCAGCCGATGGATTTCCGGAAGAGATTCATAAAATGCACCTCGCTGAAGTTGCTGATTTCCGCCAGCCGGCTGACCGTGATCTGCTCCGTGTAATTGTGCTGGATATAGGAAAGAACCTGCTTGATTTTGAACTCGTATTGAGGGACGCCGGTATCGGGCGATATCCAGGTGCAGCTGCCATATTTGAAGATGAGTGACAGGAGATGGAATAGTTTTTCTTTCAGCTCGATCTCAAAGCCCGGCAGTCGGCTTTCGCTGCATTCCCAAAGATCGTTGAAACTGTGCAGCAGTTCCGCATACCCTTCGTCCGCAGGATGATAAAGGACTTTGAACCTGACGGTATTTTTCATGAGCGGTTCTACATATTTCATCGTGCAGGCGTCCCGGTCCTGGTATCCGAGCAGGTTGGGATGAAATACCAGACTGTCCGTGAGGGCTGAATAATCCGGGATCTCGTGGGCAGAATGCAGCGTGTTGGGGGAGATGATCAGTAAATCCCCGGATCTGACCTGCAGCGGAACCATATCAACATAGTATGCCATCCGGCCTTCCCTGACGAGTGTGAATTCCAGCTCTTCGTGCCAGTGTGCGGGAAGATCCCGGTAACTTTCCGGGATAAACATGTGATAGCGCATATAAGGAAGCAGGAGCGTCCCGTGCGCAACGTTTTCTTTCAGCGACGAAAAAGTTCTGGGATCCATATATACACCTCTGATCATAGTATTGTGTTAGTTTTGGATACAAAACTGTTAGATATCAGGCTGATTTCACAGTAGTATATCATATGTAAGCTATATTTGAATAAACGGTTACCCAGGAGGATTTCTTATGATTCGAAAATATCAATTCGGCAGGCCAATCAGGACGGATGCAGCCGCAGCAGATCTGCCGGCAGAAAAAGGGACGCTGCCATACCTGCAGTATATGGACGGAAAACAGTTTGCCTATGGCATGGGTGATAAGGATATCGTATACGGTCTCGGCGAAAATGTCAGGGGGATCAATAAGAGAGGCTGGATTTACGAAAGCAACTGCACCGACGGCCCGAGTCATACGGAGGACCGGAGGTCGCTTTATGCGGCGCATAATTTTCTTCTGGTGCATGGGGAGGCGACATTCGGAATCTTTTTCGATTATCCCGGTATGCTGACTTTTGATATCGGATATACAAACCTGAATGAGATGGTGATTACTCCCGCGGATATGAATATGGATATTTATGTTGTTGAAGGGCCGGATATGCCGTCGATCATTAAAGAATTCCGTTCACTGATCGGGAGAAGTTATATCCCGCCGAAGTGGGCGTTCGGATACGGACAGTCGCGCTGGAGCTATATGGATGAGGACGAAGTCAGGGAGGTTGTGAGGAATTACCGTGAAAGCGGCATTCCTCTCGACAGCATTTACCTTGATATCGACTACATGGACCGCTATAAGGATTTTACGGTGAATGAGGATGCTTTCCCTGATTTACCGGCATTTGTAACAGAGTTAAAGGCCCAGGGCGTGCGCCTTGTCCCTATTATCGATGCAGGCGTAAAGATTGAAAAAGGATATGACGTCTATGAGGAGGGGGTCAGGAATGGTTACTTCTGCAAAGAGGAGGACGGGACGGATTTTGTCGCTGCCGTCTGGCCGGGGAAGGTTCACTTCCCGGATGTGCTGAATGCCGACGCCAGAAAATGGTTCGGACATCTGTACAAATACATGCTGGATCAGGGTATAGAAGGTTTCTGGAATGACATGAACGAACCGGCGATTTTTTATTCCGAGAAACATCTGAAGGAAGTATTTGAACAGATTGACGGATTTAAGGGGCGCAACCTCGACCTCAACGAATTCTGGCAGTTCAAGGGACTTGTTGAAAATATCTCCAACAATGAAGGCGACTACAGAAGTTTCTATCATAATGTTGATGGCGAGTTGATCCGTCATGACAAAGTGCATAACCTGTTCGGATATAATATGACGCGCGCGGCCGGCGAAGCGTTTGAAGAGCTTGAACCGGATAAGCGCATTCTGATGTTCTCCCGGTCATCTTATATCGGAATGCACCGGTACGGCGGTATCTGGATGGGCGACAATATTTCCTGGTGGTCCCATCTGCTGCTGAATCTGAAAATGCTGCCGTCGCTTAATATGTGCGGAATTCTCTATACGGGCGCCGACATCTGCGGATTCGGCGGAGATACCACGGAGGACCTGGCGCTCCGCTGGATTGCCCTCGGCATCTTTACTCCCCTGATGCGCAACCACTCCGCATTGGGGACGAGAAGGCAGGAGGCATACAGGTTTGAACATACCGATGCGTTCCGTAACCTTATCGGCATACGTTACGGACTGATGCCGTACCTGTACAGTGAGTATATGAAAGCGGCGCTGCGCAATGAAATGCTCTTCAAGCCGCTGTCGTTCGACTATCCGGACGATTCCTTTGCGCTGCAGGTGGAAGACCAGCTGATGCTTGGCGGCAGCATCATGATCGCCCCTGTATACCAGCAGAATGCGGAAGGCCGCTATGTGTACCTGCCGGAGACAATGAAGATGGTAAAAATCAGAAGCATGGATGACATGTCTTTCGAAATTATGGAAAAGGGACATCACTATATTCCCGTTGCTTTGCATGAAGTCATATTTTTCATCAGACCCGGAAAAATCGTACCCTTTACAGAGCCCGCAAAATGTATCAGCGACCTCGATGACCGGAATCTCCGGTACATGCATTTTTTGAAAGGGGAGGGAAGCTATGAACTGTACCGTGACGATGGTTTCAGCAGGGATTATGACAATCCGTCGAATTATACAGTCATTACATTAGAAGCAGAGTAAGCTGTTTTCTGTTATCATAATGGCATAAGACTTTCTTTCGGCTGTATGTATTTGCTGTTTCCGAATAGAGGTGAACCGTCATGTCAGTACAGCTTATATTAATCCGGCACGGAATTGCCGAAGACAGGGCTCCGGGCGCGGATGATTCAAAACGGCGCCTGACCGGCAAAGGCAGACAGAAGCTTTACGAGACGCTGCCGGGTCTTCGCCCGCTTATTTCAGGCGGCGGAAAGCCGGTGATCTGGTCAAGCACACTGCTGCGGGCGCAGGAGACGGCGGAGATTGCCGCCGATATTTTCCGCGCGGGAAAAGCGGCATCCCGTGACTTCATCACGGACGGTTATTTCAACGGGCTGTGCAGCAGCATTGAGGAACTCGATGACGGAGATAACCGCACGATCATTGTTGTCGGACATGAACCGGACATGAGCATCTGGTCGCAGGCTTTAAGCGGGTCCCCGCTTCCTTTCAAAAAGGGCGCGGCAGCGGCCTTTACCTATCACACCGGCAGCCCGGATACTTCCGAACTGGAATGGTTTTTTCAGCCGGAGGGCATGGAAAAAATAAACGCGGAAAATGAATCGTTCGATATACTTGCCGGCTTCCGGAAGGAACTTGCCGGTCATATGGAACAGCTTCTCCTTGCACGCGACCGGTTCCTTTCGGATCCGGATGACCCGGAGACGGCACACCAGCTCCGGGTGTCCATACGAAAGCTTCGTTCACTGCTGTCATTTCTCAGGCCGTATCAGAAAAACAGAATAAACGGTGCCGTACAGGCATCTCTGAAGAAGTATATTACGGAATTCTCATATCTGCGGGAACTTGATGTCCTGCGGGAGTCCTGTGATGCATTCTCAAGGGAGCACCCGGATGTTCTTGCTGCGGGTTCCGATATCTTTTCAAGGATGAAAAAGGAACGCGCAAAGGAAGCCAAACGGGCTGTTTCCGCCGCCTTGTCAGAAGAATATACAGTTTCTCTTGATGAAGCCGATAAGGCACTTCAGGGCTCGCCGTGGAAGAAATACATAGATGAGGATAAATCTATTGAAGCTTCGATAACCGACCGGTTTCTGGATATGTTCCATGTGTTCGAACAGGCTGCTGCCGATGCCGATTATTCGGATGCCGCAGCGACGCACACCCTGCGGATTGAGGCGAAAAAGCTCCGCTATATCCTCGACAGCCTTGCGTCCCTGACAGGAAATAAATACGGGATTATCGGCGCCGAACTGAGAGAAGCACATACGGGTCTCGGAGAAATCTGCGATGCGCGAAGAAATGCAGAGATACTCGGGAATTTCGACAGCCGTAGACTGCCCGCAAAAACCCGTCGTGAATTCCAGGCGGTGATTGCGTACCAGAAAGAGTTCCTGCAGGAAAGACTGAATTCCCGGAAGATCCTGAATCCCCGCAAAGGCTGATTCCCCGGAAAGACCTGAAGGCCGGATTCGGCCGGGCCGGTACACAGCCTGCATATAAAGCACGACGATATTTCAGGATCAGCTGAAATGAAAATCCATATGCGGAAACTTGCAGATAATATGTGAAATTTCTTTGAACATGGAAATATTATGCAGGAAGCATAGAACATAAATGCAAACATTTACTTGCGCTGGACTTGATGCTCTGTTACAATTAAATCCCGTAATTGGTGCTTGAAGCATCTGACGGGAGGCTATCTATTATGTCTATGAAATACATTTTTGTAACGGGCGGTGTTGTTTCCGGTTTGGGAAAAGGTATCACGGCCGCCTCACTTGGCCGCCTCCTCAAAAGCAGGGGAATACGGGTCACAATGCAGAAATTCGATCCGTATCTTAATATTGATCCCGGTACAATGAATCCCTACCAGCACGGCGAAGTCTTTGTGACGGATGACGGCGCTGAGACGGATCTTGACCTCGGACACTATGAACGGTTTATTGACGAAAATCTCACACAAAATTCCAATGTTACTTCCGGCCGCATTTATGATTCTGTTCTCCGCAAAGAGAGAAACGGCGAGTACCACGGCGGCACGGTTCAGGTCATTCCGCATGTAACAAATGAAATCAAAGAGCGCATGAAAGAAGGCAAGAGTGCCTATGATGTTGCTCTGATTGAGATCGGCGGAACGGTAGGCGATATTGAATCCCTTCCGTTTATTGAGGCTGCGCGTCAGTTTGCCATTGACGAGGGCCGTGAAAACTGCCTGTTCATACATGTAACACTGTTACCGTACCTGTCAGCTTCGGATGAACAGAAGACAAAGCCGACGCAGCATTCCGTCAAGGAACTGCTTTCATACGGCATCCAGCCCGACATTCTTGTCTGCAGGACGGAGATCGGGCTGACAGATGACCTGAAGAGTAAAATATCGCTGTTCTGCAACGTTCCGAAGGCATGCGTATTCGAGAACATGACACTTAAGAGTCTCTATGACGTGCCGCTTGCACTTGAGAAGCAGGGGCTTGCCGACATTGTCTGCGAGAGGTTCGGTTTTGGCAAAATCAAGCCTGACCTTGACGGGTGGAAAGAACTTTCCCATAATCTGTCCTGCCCTGCAGGTACGACAACAATAGCCCTCGTTGGAAAATATGTCGGTCTTCATGATGCATACCTGTCGGTTGTTGAATCCCTGACGCATGCAGGCGCGGCGAACCATACGAAAATCAGTATCAGATGGATTGAAGCAGATGACGTGACGGCAGAAAACGCCGGGGTTATTTTCTGCGGTGTTGACGGGATCCTGGTACCGGGCGGCTTCGGCACACGCGGCACGGAAGGTAAGATTCAGGCGGCAAGATTTGCCCGCGAAAATAAAATCCCGTTTTTTGGTATTTGCCTTGGCATGCAGATTGCCGTGATTGAATTTGCGCGCAATGTTTTAGGCCTTACCGGTGCTAACAGCAAGGAACTTGATCCGGAAACGCCGTATCCGGTTGTTGACCTGATGGCGGAACAGGAGAATGTTACGGTCCTTGGCGGAACGATGCGCCTCGGGCAGTATCCCTGCGAACTTGATGAGCAGTCCAAATCCTTCGGGGTATACGGCCAGAAGCTCATCAGCGAGCGCCATCGCCACAGATATGAAATCAACAACCAGTACCGTGAACTTTTTCAGGCGAACGGCGTTATTCTGGCCGGCCTTTCGCCGGACAAACGTATTGTCGAGATGGTTGAGATTATTGATCACCCGTGGTTCGTGGCATGCCAGTTCCATCCTGAGTTTAAGTCACGCCCCAACCGTCCCCATCCGCTGTTCTTTGGCTTTATACGGGCCGCCGCAGCCGGTAAAAAAGAGAAGTAACACAGCCGCGGAAACCATGCGGTTTTTCTTGAACAGGAACAGTATGGAATGCTATACTTAACAGGGCCTCAACAGGCAAAAAGAGCGTCTCCGATTCACAAGAGACGCTTTTTTATTTTAGAAGGATATGAGGTAGGAGAATGAGAGCAGCAGGGTTTGACAACGAAAAGTATTTAACGATGCAGTCACAGAATATACGCAGCAGGATTGCGGAATTCGGAGGCAAATTGTATCTCGAATTCGGGGGCAAACTTTTCGACGATTATCATGCTTCGCGTGTCCTTCCCGGCTTTGAACCGGACAGCAAGGTCAAAATGCTTCTCGAACTGAAGGATGATGCGGAAATTGTCATCGTTATCAGTGCGGATGCAATTGAAAAGAACAAGAGAAGAGGGGACCTGAACATTACGTATGACCAGGATGTCCTTCGACTCACGGATGCGTTTACGGAAATCGGACTGTTTGTAGGAAGCGTCGTTATTACGCAGTATGGCGGGCAGCCGTCTGCCGAGCAATTCGAAAAAAAGCTGAAGAGACTGGGAATTAAAGTATACCGTCACTATCCGATTGCCGGTTACCCGTCGAATATTGCTCATATTGTAAGCGAAGACGGATATGGCAGGAACGAATACATCGAGACATCCCGGTCGCTTGTCGTTGTTACGGCTCCGGGCCCGGGATCCGGCAAAATGGCTACGTGCCTTTCCCAGCTCTACCATGAACACAAGCGCGGCATCCGTGCCGGTTATGCCAAGTTCGAGACGTTCCCCATCTGGAACCTGCCCCTCCGGCACCCGGTCAATATTGCTTACGAAGCGGCCACCGCTGACCTGAATGATATTAATATGATAGATCCGTTCCATCTTGAGGCCTACGGCCAAACGACGGTCAATTATAACCGCGATGTCGAGATTTTTCCTGTTGTAAAGGCAATGTTCGAACGGATTTCGGGGGAATCCCCCTATAAGAGCCCGACGGATATGGGAGTCAACATGGCCGGTTTCTGCATCACGGACGATGATGTCTGCCGTGATGCCGGCAAGCGGGAAATTATCCGCAGATTTTTCGAGACAAGCTGTGCCGTTAAACAAGGACTCGGAGAGCAATCGGAAATTGCGAAAATCGAACTTCTTATGAATACTCTCGGGATTTCCGTCAATGACAGGCCCGTTGTCACGGCCGCACTGAAGAGGGCGGAAGAGACGGACGGTCCGGCGGTTGCCCTGGAGCTTTCCGACGGACGCATTGTCACCGGCAAGACAACTCCTTTGCTCGGTGCTTCTGCGGCGCTTCTTCTTAACGCACTGAAAGTCCTTGCCGGAATTAATCATGAGATCCCGCTGATTTCGCCGATCATTATCGAACCGATTCAGGAACTCAAGACAAAGCATATGCACAACCGCAATCCGCGTCTTCACACGGATGAAATCCTGATTGCGCTGTCGATCTGCGCCGCCACCAATCCGATGGCCGCTCTCGCCATGGAGCAGCTGGCAAAGCTGCGCTGCTGCGATGCGCATGCGACAACAATCCTGTCGCGTGTTGATGAAAATGTCTTTATGAAGCTTGGCGTTAATATCACGTCTGAGCCTGTGTATCAGACGAATAGACTCTATCATTCCTGACCGGAGCCGGTAATAAAAGGTATATAAAAAGGCTGCGGAGAGGTATCGGCGAACCCCTTCCGCAGCCTTTTTTGCTGTTATCTTTCTGCCCTGCACGGGGCATGTCAATATCCGCCGGAATCAGCCCGGCAGTGTAAAGAATTCATCGGGATCTTTTTTCAGCCAGGTACAGATCAGGAGAACGGCCCACACCGTCTCGACCGGGAAGTCGTATGCGGGAGTAATGCCTGCTTCAAGAAGCTCGCATGTGGTGGAATAGGGCGTGCGCTCCGATTCGATCGGTGCAATAAACAGGCGCTTCGAATTTTCCCTGCATACATCCTGCAGGTAAAGCAGGGAGAACGGGGAGTCATGCGGCACTGTACAGGCTGTTCCGGAATGGTACAGCCGCTGGATGATGAATGTGAATTCAGGACGTGAGAGATCCAGCAGCTGATATTGCATACCGACAGCCGCATCAAGCAGGAGAACCGTACGGCCCGCGGCTTCGGAGCGTACTGCGGCGGCGCCTGTAAGAAGTTCGCGTGAGTTAAAGGCCGGAAGGCGCTGCGAAAAGCCGGGATTTTCAATCAGCTTCCCTGCCTCCATCGTGCCGAAAATATTATCCTTATAACTATGGAAATCATCTGTCTGTGAATCCGCCTGCATACACATTCCGGCGGAATGCACATAGTCCGTGCCGCTGCAGGAGCGGCTTACAACGTAGACGCCGGATTTTACCTGAGAAATTAATTCCAGAGCATGCAGAAAATTGGCCTGACCGTCATTCATCGGGTCGTCAAGGGGCTTTTTGCTGCCGAGGATGACGACGGGAAATCCAAGCCCGGACAGAAGGAGATTGGCAAGCTGGGCCGTATAGGCCAGTGTATCCGTGCCGTGAGCGATAATCATGCCGTCAAAAATCTTGTGTTCGATAAAGTCCGAAATCGATCCGAACAGCTGAAGAAGCATATCGGGGGTCATGTTTTCACTGAGGGTCTGCAGAGGTTCGACGGCAGTAAAGCTGAATCTGCCTTCCGGGACATTCTCCATAAGACGGAAAGGAGCATCGCTTAACGCAAAAGATCCGCCTGACAATCTGCTTGAAATGGTGCCTCCGGTATAAACAACCAAAATGCGGAGCGGCTGCTGCGTAATCAAACCGTGCCCGCCTTTCCTGCTTTGCCGGAAACTGTTTCCTGCGCCGAAAGGTAAGCGTCTGCGGACAGGGCCGCGACCTGGCCCTCTCCCATTGCCTTTGCGACCTGGAGCGGTTTGCCGGTGCAGTCCCCCGCGGCAAAGACGCCGGGTATATTCGTCGCCTGGTTCCTGTCGGCCTGGATATAGTTGTTCGCAACGGCAAGTCCTGACAGCAGCGATTCGGGCGCTATGGAGGACCGGAGAATGAAGACGCAGGCAGCCGGGTATTCCTGTCCGCCTGCCGAGAGGCCGGTAACGGTGTCTTCCCCTTCAATTACCAGATTGGACAGGCCGTGTACCCCGGTGAATGTATTTTCCGGAAGTGTGATTCCCCAGCGCTTCAGATCGGATGGATTCACGAAGAGATTAACCCGGCAGCCGATTTTAACGAGGTGAAGAGCTTCTTCAACGGCATCCCCGGCCTTGGCTATAACGGCAACATCGCGGCCGCGGTAAAGCATTCCGTCACATGTAGCGCAGTAGCTGACACCGCGTCCGAGAAATTTATCCTCTCCCGGATACGGTGCTGCGACGGATGAACCGGTCGCCAGAATAACCGTTCTGGCCATGAGGATTTCGCTTCCGTAGGCGATCTGAAAACCCGGTATCGGACCGGTCTCCGATGTGCCGAAATCAAAGGGCATTACAACAAGAGCGCGCCCTGTTATCGTAACCGATCCCATTCCCGCGGCATGGGCGGACAGCTTGTCCAAAATCTCCGCGCCGCTTTCCCCGGGGAAACCGGGGACGTTAATCAGTTCAGAAGCTTTATACAGATAACTGTCCTGATATTTTCCGGAAAGAATGACGACGCTCCTGCCGCGGGTCAGTCCGTTTATGGCGGCAGAGAATGCGGCGGGGCCTCCTCCGATTATGGCAATATCCACTGGTTCTGTTTCATAGAAGGCCGCCGCTTCTTCAGGGGACATAGCCGGTGCGGCAGATTTTCCGTTTAAAAGATGCATACTGTCACCTCACATACCACAGATTCTATTCTTTGTTATAATGAAAACAAAAAAACGGGCATTTGTCGATGCGTTTGAGGTAAATATGAAACTAATCAGCTGGAATGTCAACGGGATCCGTGCCGCTGCAAAAAAGGGTTTTCAGGAGAGCCTTATTTCTTTTGATGCCGATGTTATCTGTCTGCAGGAAACTAAAATTCAGCCGGACCAGCTTACTTTTGATCTTACGGAAGTCGGGGGGTACCGGAGTATTTTCCACAGCGCCGAAAGGAAGGGGTATTCCGGAACTGCGGTCTATACGCGGGTGGAACCGCTTGGCGTATCCTACGGAATCGGGGAAGACCGGTTCGACCGCGAAGGCAGGACCATTGAGCTGGATTTTGGAGATTTCATCCTGTATAACATTTATTTTCCCAATGGCGGACAGGGACCGGAGCGGCTGCGGTTCAAACTGGATTTTTACGACTGCTTCCTTGATAAGGTATCCCGGCAGATGGCGGACGGGAGGAACATTATTGTGTGCGGGGACGTCAATACGGCCCACAGGGACATTGACCTTGCCAATCCTGCCGCAAATGCGAACATTTCCGGATTTCTGCCGGAGGAACGGGAATACATGGACACGTTTGCCCGGAAAGGTCTGATCGATTCTTACCGGATGCTGTACCCGGACAAAGAGAAAATGTATACCTGGTGGTCATACAAGACATATGCCAGGGACAGGAATGCCGGCTGGCGGATTGATTACTTTTTTGTAAGCGAAACGATGCGGGACCGGATCCGGGACAGCGGAATGCTCAGCGATATTCTGGGATCCGATCACTGCCCGGTCTACCTGGAATTGGCATAAATATCCGAAAAAAAAGCCCCGATTGCCTTTACTTTGCCGTATTTATTGACGTCTGCCCGACAGAGGCTGTGATATAATGCCATTCGTAACAAGAATATGCAGGGCTTTTTCCGACACAGAAAGGGAATCAGCGGCTGTATTCGATTTCTATTAAAGGAGAATTAAATGAATACGATCTTCAAAAAAACGATTGCTTCCGTTATCACGGCCGCAATGCTGATTTCCGGTACCACATTACTTACTGCCTGTAATTCCAAAGACTCTGCGGCCGATGCCACGGACGCTACCGTTAATTTGACGGAAGAGACAGCCGCAGCAACAACAACGGCGGCAACTACCACCCCCGTTGAGCTTCCGAGCGTAGCTTCCGAAACGTACACAATCAACGGAGAAACCATTAATCCTGTGGAATATGATTTTTATTACTACTCCATGTATATGACGCTGTCCCAGTATGCGGCTTACGGCATGGTACCGACATCCGCTGCTGACGGAACATTTGATACTACGGCTATCTGCGGTGAATCCGGATATGAGGACGCCACATGGGGCGACTATATTAAGGATTCTGCCAAGAAGCAGTGCCAGGACACATATGTGCTTGCTTATAATGCCGGACAGCAGGGCCTGACCCTGACTGACGAAAACCAGACGTCAATTGACGATTTCTTCACAAGCGTCCAGTCCTATGCTGATACTTACGGTCTGACCATTGATCAGGCCCTTGCAACAAAATACGGCGCACTGGCTACAAAGGACAGCCTGACCTCTGTTCTTCAGCGCTACCTGCTTGCCGATCAGTTTGTTACACAGCTTGAAGCTTCCTTCACGTTTGCTGATGCAGACCTTCAGCAATACTATACGGACAATGCTGATTCCTACACCAATACGGACCTCCCGATCGTAAGGCATATCCTCTTTATGGCACCTGTAGGCGTTGAGGGAACAACGGACGCAACGGATGAAGAGCTTGCAAATGCCAAGGCACTTGCGGATGCTGCACTGGCAAAGGTTACTGACTATGACACGATGGTTTCTGTCGGTGACGCTGCCCTTGCAGACGGTACGGCTTCAGAATCCGCCGAATACACGGTTACGGAAGGCGAGATGGTAACGGAATTTAACGACTGGTGCTATGATGCAGCACGCCAGGTCGGCGACAAGGCTGTTATCCAGACAGAATACGGCTATCATGTCATGTATTATGTCGGTTCTGAAAAGGATTGGATGAAAGATGCCATTTCCAGCCTCACAACGGACAAATACAATGCCTACATCGATGAACAGGAAGCACTTCCGATTTTTGCAATGACAGTTTCCTGACTGTTCCCATATTTATCGTGCGTAAATTTATACCGCGGCTGAAGGGTGTCCCGCCCCGATGCCGCGGTATTTTTTGCGCGGCAGGCAATTTCCGGCGGACCGAAATCGTTGCTGCATGCATAATATTTGCGTAAAGATACGACAAAAAAAGTATTTCCCCGTATAATAGGAAATATCGATAGGGGGGAACGGCTTTGTTTCTGGTATTTATTTTTTTCTGGACCATAGCAATCTTTCTCTGGATTGGCGAAGACCGCAGCAGGACGACGTTCTGGTGTGGCTGCGCATTATTTTTTTTCGGCTTCGGCGGTCTTGCCGCGTTCATCTCCGATGCAGCCGGGCAATACGAATGGAGCAGGCTTCCGGTGGCTGTCTGTTCGTCAATTATGTACTTCTGGGGCCCGTTTGCCCTGCTTATGTATGCGATGTGCTATTCGGGGAAAATGCCCCGGAAGACATCTTCCCAGCTGATGCTGACCCAGCTGTTTATGCTGCCCGCGGAAGCAGCCTATCTTGTATTCCCTGCACTGACGATGTTTTCCCGGAGCGTCGGGGACCTGCGGGTTCCGTATACACGGATTATGACTGCCCTGATGACGCCGTATTTTATCATGTCCTGTGTCCTTCTGCTGACAAGCTGGTATTGGGAGAAGGATAGTGCTGTCCGGGAGGAAAAAGCCGTCAATTCCCTTCTGGCGGTTCCGTCAGCCCTCGGTTTGTTCTGCACCAGCTATATCATTCCTTCCCTCGGCATTTTGAATGCATGGAGGCTGAATGCAGTCATTATTATTTTGGTTTCGGGCATGTTCCTTCTTTTTGTCATCAAAAAAGGCGCACTCGGGCTTCATATCCATAAGGAAAACCTGACGCGTGCGCAGACAAGACAGGCTGTTATCCAGAGTACGGGGGTTCTTCATCATGCGGTCAAAAACAATCTCCTTACCACGCGTCTTGCCCTTCAGAACGCGCAGTTTCATGCGGAAATGCCCGAAGGCGGGGAAGAGCTCCTGACAAAAGATATTGCACTTGCCATGGATGCATGCGAACATACCCTGGCGATCCTCGACCGGATTCGCCTTCAGTTCCAGCCGATTCAGATTACTCCCGAAATGTGCTCGGTTCTCCGGATCCTGGAACAGACGGCGGATCAGAGCATCATGACATATTCCAACAAAAAGATTACGATCGAAAAGCACTGGGAATATAAGCCAATGCTTTTATGCGACCCCGTACACATGCACGAAGCGCTCCTGAACCTGGTGAACAATGCGGCTGAAGCCGTCAGCGAAGACGGCAGCGGACGGATATTGATCCGCACCTCTTCACACCAGGGTAAGCTGATTATCCAGATCGCGGATAATGGCTGCGGCATTACGAAAAAGCAGTGGGGATTTATCGGCACACCGCTTTTTACGACAAAAACAGGGAAGAACCACTTTGGCCTTGGCTTATATTATGTGCAGAAAGTTGCCGAGCTCCATGGAGCCCGCTTCGACCTGCGGTCCGCTGCAACTGCGGGAACCATTGCAGAACTTGTTTTTCCGGCTTACAGGACAGGGGGGGAAGATTCTTTTGGAGAAAAAATATAGAGTTGCTATCCTTGATGACGAGACGGTTTGGATTGAGGCGATCACATCTCTTTTGCTCCGTGCTCCGGAAATTGAGATTGTCGGGACGGCTGTCTCACAGAAGGAAGCAGTTGAAATTGCAAAGGACAAGGTACCGAATCTTTTTCTTGTAGACGTTAATCTCGGACATTCCTGGCAGACCGGTATTTCAGCGACAATCGCAATCCTCGACGCCTCCCCTGTGACGGATGTTATTGTACTTACAGCCACGGAATCGGATCAGCATGTCGTGGATGCTATTTCTGCCGGTGCCATCGATTATATGCAGAAGAGCAACTGTGAGCTTTTACTGCCTGCCATACTGCGGCATATGCGCGGAGAGTTTTCCCCCGGGACGGTACTCGCCAAGTCATATGCTTCTCTCCGCCGCGAGAACATTGCAAAATCCCTTACGGAGCAGGAATATCAGGTGCTTGACCAGCTGTCGCATAATGTAAGCCGGTCACAGATCCCGGAGACGCTCAACAAATCGGAAAACACGGTCAAATCCCAGATCCGCAGCATTCTTCACAAACTTGATGTTTCAAGGACGGCTGAAGCGGTAAGCAAACTGAAGCACGGCGGCGTGCATTTTCCGGAAGAGACCATGGAAACGGAAAATGACCGCAGGAATGATAAATCGAAGAAATGACGGCCTTCCGGTCGGACGCCGGGATCCGGCAGCTTTCGCACGGCCCGCTTCCCTTGCACTCGGTGGGCGCCCGTGATAGAATTTTTAGATAAATTTCGAACGATTTCCCGCGCCTTCCCTCCGGGGATCCCCCGATCCGTATTTCCGGAAGAAAACCGAAACATACCGGGTGCGGAGTCTGATACATGCCTAAAGCCCTGACAGGAGGAAACATAATGGAAATAACGATGGATCTGATTGCTTATCTTGAGAAGCTCGGACGTATTTGTCTGACGGATGAAGAGAAGGAAAAGGCCAGGATCGACCTGGGTTCCATTCTGGGATATATTGACAAGCTCAATGAGCTTGATACGCAATCCGTGGAGCCCCTTTCCCACGCATCTGGGATTACAAATGTTTTCCGCGAAGACGCCGTCACGAATTCCGATCAACGCGATGTAATCCTTGCGAATGCACCGGAGGTCAGGGACGGCTGCTTCCAGGTACCCAAGACGGTCGAATAATCTTCCGCCTCCGCCGATACCCGGCCGTTTCAGTAAAAACAGAAAGGTCACAAGTTATGGATAAGGAACAGATATTAGCTATGTCCGCCCTCGAACTCGGGCAGGCAATCCGTGATAAGAAAACAACGAGCGTCGAAGCCACGGCTGCAATGCTCGCTTCGATTTCCGAAAAGGATCCGAAATATAACTGCTACATCACCGTTTTTGAAGAGGCCGCCATGGCCGAAGCGCGGGCTGTGCAGGATAAAATTGACGCAGGCGAACTGACATCGCCCCTTGCAGGCGTCCCGGTTGCTATTAAGGATAACATGTGCACAAAGGACCGCCCGACAACCTGCGGATCCAAAATACTGAGTAATTTTATCCCTCCCTATTCCGCTACGATGGTGCATAAGCTTGAGGAAGCCGGCGCGGTTATCGTTGGCAAACTCAATATGGATGAATTTGCGATGGGGTCCACAACGGAGACATCGTATTACGGCGTTACCAAAAACCCGTGGGACGTTACCCGTGTTCCGGGCGGGTCGTCCGGCGGTGCTGCGGCTGCCGTTGCTGCCGGCGAGGCTTTTTATACGTTCGGATCGGATACAGGCGGATCCATCCGCCAGCCCTGCTCCTTCTGCGGGGTAAGCGGCATTAAGCCGACATACGGGACCGTTTCCCGTTATGGCCTTGTGGCTTACGCTTCCTCTCTTGACCAGATCGGTCCGATGGGCCGTGATATCCTGGACTGTGCTGCTGCGCTGAACATCGTCATGGGCAAGGATCCAAAGGACCAGACAACGACGGATTCCGTTCCGATAGACCTCGAAGAGGCACGTACATTCGACGTGAAAGGCCTTCGAATCGGCATACCGCGGGATTATTTCGGCGAAGGCATTGATCCGGATGTGAAAGCCCGGGTCCTTGCGGCTTCTGCCGCACTCGCCTCGATGGGCGCATCCGTGGAAGAGTTCCGTATGCCGATTGTCGAGTATGCCGTCCCGACATATTACATAATTGCATGCGCCGAGGCATGCTCTAACCTTTCCCGCTATGACGGCATCAAATATGGGTTCCGTGCGGAAAACACGGAAGACCTTATGGATGTTTATTTCAAGAGCAGAAGCGAAGGCTTCGGCCTCGAGGTCAAGCGCCGTATCATGCTCGGCAACTTCGTGCTTTCCTCGGGCTATTATGATGCCTACTACAAGAAGGCCCTGCAGGCAAAAGCACTCATAAAGAAGTCTTTTGACGAGGCATTTGAAAAATATGACCTGATCCTCGGGCCGGCCGCTCCGACTACGGCACTTCGGATCGGCGAGAGCCTTTCCGATCCCCTTAAGATGTATCTCGGTGATATCTATACGGTTCTTGTGAATATTGTCGGCCTCCCGGCTGCTACAATCCCCTGCGGACAGGACAGCATGGGGATGCCCGTCGGCCTCCAGCTGATCGGTGCACACAATGCGGAACAGACCATTATTAATACCGCTGCCGCGTACCAGCGCGCAACGGACTTTCACAGGCAAAAACCGAAAAATGAGGTGTGACGGATGAACACATTTGAGATTGTCATGGGCCTTGAGGTCCATGTGGAACTGGCAACAAAATCCAAAATCTTCTGCGGGTGCTCCACGGAATTCGGCGGTGCGCCGAACACACACGTATGTGAAGTGTGCTCGGGCATGCCGGGAACTCTTCCGACCCTGAACAGACAGGTCGTGGAGTTTGCACTGCGCGCAGGAATCGCCACAAACTGCGAAATTACACGCTACAGCAAATTTGACCGGAAGAACTATTTCTATCCGGACCTCCCGAAAGCATATCAGGTCTCACAGCTCTATCTGCCGATCTGCAGGAACGGCCGCGTGGAGATTTCCGCTGACGGCGCAAAAAAGAATATCGGCATCCATGAGATCCATATGGAGGAAGATGCCGGAAAACTCGTACACGATCCGTGGGAAGACTGCACGCTTGTTGATTACAACCGCTGCGGCGTACCGCTTATTGAGATCGTATCCGAACCGGATTTCCGGTCGGCGGCTGAAGTTGTCGCATACCTTGAAAAATTAAAGGCAACGCTCCAGTACCTTGGTGTTTCCGACTGCAAAATGGAGGAGGGATCCATGCGGGCCGATATTAACCTCTCCGTCCGTCCTGTCGGGCAGGCTGCATTCGGGACACGTACCGAGATGAAAAATATGGCGTCCATTAAAGCCATTGCACGTGCAATCGAAGGAGAATCCAGACGCCAGATCGAGCTTATCGAAGACGGCGGGAAGGTCTCGCAGGAGACGCGCCGCTGGGATGACGTCAAAGGATATTCCTATGCCATGCGTTCTAAGGAGGATGCGCAGGATTACAAATATTTTCCCGAGCCGGACCTGCTGCCGATCCAAATCAGCCAGGAGCATATCGATGAAATAAAAGCCTCCCTGCCTGAGCTTCCGGAAGCCAAAAAGGCACGCTATATGGAACAATTCGGACTGCCTGAGTACGACGCCGGCATCCTGACCGGTTCCAGATACCTGGTGGCCTATTTTGAGCGGGCCGCCGAGATCTGCGGAAATCCAAAGGATGCCTCCAACTGGATCATGACGGATCTCCTAAAAATGCTGAATGATACGCAGACGCTGCCGGAGGACATGCATTTTTCAAAGGAATCCCTCGGCGTCATCCTTAAAATGGTCGCGGACGGAGAAATTAACCGCAGCACGGGCCGGAAGGTTTTTGCCGAGGTTTTTGCAAATGATGTGAATCCTGCGGCTTATGTAAAGGCGCAGGGTCTCGGCCAGGTTTCGGACAGCGGTACCATTGAACCCGTAATTGCAGATGTCCTGGCGAATAACGAAAAGGCGGTCGCCGAGTACCTCGCGGGAAACGAAAAGAACTTCCAATTTCTGGTGGGTCAGTCCATGAAAGCTCTGCGCGGCAAGGCGGATCCCCAGGTTGTCCGTGACGTTTTGACGGCTCTTTTACAGAAACTATCCGGTAAGTCTTGAGATAAGCTGTAAAATCTGCTATATTTTTTTCCATGGGTACCTATAGAAAATGTACGGAAGTGCGTTTGTCGGAGGTATGTACGGGCAGTAGCACCCGTGAACGGAAGGAAAGGAATAATAGTTGGACGACGTAGGCCAAATAGTCATCGATCTTCTTATCGTATTGGTATTTATTCTGATAAATGGTTTTTTCTCTGCCACGGAGATGGCAGTTATCACCGTAAATGATAATAAAATCAGGTTAATGGCGGAGGAAGGCAATAAAGCTGCCAAAAAAATTCTGCGCTTCATTGACAATCCCGGCCGCTTTTTTGCCGTTATCCAGGTCGGCGTTACCTTTGCGGGTTTTTTATCTTCTGCATTTGCATCCGACAAATTCTCAGCGAGACTTGCAGCTGTCTTCGATCCGCAGGGCCGTCTGCCCTTTCTGCAGACGGTGAGCATGTTCGCCGTCACGCTGATCCTGTCTTATTTTTCGCTTGTTCTCGGGGAGCTTGTTCCCAAGCGGCTTGCCCAGAAATATCCGGAACGGATTGCTTTTGCCTCGGTTAAGGCCGTGCGGGGATTCGGCATTATCATGGCGCCTTTTGTAAGGCTCCTAACTTTCTCCACGAACGGAATGCTCCGGATTATGGGTATTGACCCGAATGCCAATGAAAAAAACGTCACGGAAGAAGAGATCCGGATGATGGTTGATGTCGGCAGTGAATCAGGCAGCATTGAAGACAATGAAAAGGAAATGATCGAGAATATTTTCGAGTTCAACGACAAGGAAGTATCGGAAATCATGACGCACCGTACAAAAATCGTGTCGCTTCCGATCGAGGCCTCCTATGCTGAGGTTGTTGACATTGCTACCAATGAGAAGTACACCCGCATACCCGTTTACCGGGATACAATTGATGATATTGTCGGAATCCTGCATATCAAGGACCTGCTCGGATACTCGCTGTACCCGCATAACGAAGCGGAATTCTCTCTTCAGAAACTGCTTCGTCCGCCGCTTGTCGTGCCCGAGACCAAAAATCTTTCTTCGCTTTTCCGCGAAATGCAGAAGGGCCGCATGCAGCTGGCTGTTGTTGTGGATGAGTACGGCGGTACATCGGGCATTGTTTCCATCGAAGACATGCTTGAGGAGATCGTCGGCAATATCACGGATGAATTTGACGAAGAGGAACAGCAGATTGTCCGCCTAGAAGACGGTGACCTGCGTGTTTCCGGCGATACGCCCCTGAACGAACTTGAGGACGTGCTTGAACTTGACCTTCCTGATGAAGATTACGATACAATCGCAGGTTTTGTTATCCACCTGCTGGACCGGATTCCCGATGAGAACGAGACGCCTGAGGTTACCTATGCAAATCTGGTAATCAAGGTTGAAGCTGTTGAGGAGAACTGGATTTCCAAAATACATATCCATGTCCTTCCGCAGATGGAGGAGCAGCCTGAAGAAAATACCGAAGCGCAGGACTGACGGAAAGATCCTTTTATGACAGAACAGATGGGAGAACAAATTTGAGATACGACGCAGTATTATATGATTTTGACGGGACACTGGCAGACACGGTCCCTGTAATTATGGACAGTTTTCAATATGCATTCATCAAGGTTACCGGGCAGCCGGAGAAGAATGAAGCTTATCTGCTCTCCACAATCGGACTCCCGCTTACGGAAGCGTTTGCTCCGTATGACATTTCAATCCGCCAGGCACTTTATGATGCCTTTCTGGAGGAAAACAACCGGCTTCTTTTCAGTTCTGTCCAGGTATTTGACAGCGTAGCGGAGGGCCTCGCTGCACTCCGGTCGCTCGGCGTGCGCCAGGGTGTGGTTACGTCCAAGCGCAGGGATGCCGCCGTTATGAGCATAACCCGGCTTGGTCTTGCGCCATTTTTTGAAACAATCATTACACGCGAGGATACCGACGTCCACAAGCCTTCCCCCGAGCCGATTTTAACAGCCATGAGAAAAATGGGACTCAAGGATTTTTCGCGCGTTCTTTATGTCGGAGACAGCATCCATGATCTGCGCTGCGCGGCAAATGCAGGGGTTGACAGCGCGGCTGTTAACTGGACCTATATGCCGAGGGAAGAACTTGCCGCAGAAAAACCTAAATATTGGCTGAACAGGCTGACAGACCTTCCTTGCATTCTTGACAAGGCAGAATTATAATAGGCGTGCTGTGTCACAATAATAAGTAATATCAGAAGGATGGATTCTAAAATGAATAGCACAAAGAAGACCGTTCCAACAAAAGTTAAGACAACTAAAAAACATATTAAGGACACGACGAAGCATAAGATCATCGTCGGCTCCATCATAGTCTTCCTTGTGCTCGTCGTAGGGGCATACATCGTCTATAATACAGGGCTCCCGGCACAGGTGCTCAGCGGTGCTTCGGTTGCCGGCGAGAACGTCTCTGTCTGTGAAGTAAATTATCAGTTCAACAAGCTGTATTCCATGTATTACCAATATGGTCTGATTTCTTCCAAGGATGACCTTCAGAAAGTATATGACACAACAACCGGCCAGACCTATGGGGAATATCTTTACGATGCTGCTGCCAGGAGACTGCAGAGCATTTATCTCGTGAACCAGGAAGCTGCAGCTGCAGGATACAAGGCGAAATCCGTAGACACAACAATTGACGCCTACATCAAATCCATCCGCGAGTATGCCGATACGAACAACACAACGGCGGATAACGTGCTGCGCAGTCAGTACGGCCGCGGTACAACCGTCCGGTCCGTAGAAGCAGCGATGAGGCATGAGCTGACCGCACAGGAGTATACGGAGTACCTGAAGCAGACAGAATATGCACTTACAACCGATGAGATGCAGGCTATGTATGACGCCGCCCCTCAGGATTATGATAATGTTACGTTCAATGTCTATTACTTTGCATCAGCGGCCGACTCAACAGCAACAGCTGACGAGCAGAAGACAGCTCTTGCAGATGCCACGGCTCTTGCACAGGGTGTTGTTGATGCTTCCACGGATCCCGCATCTTTCCGCACAGCCTGCCTTGCTGCCGTCAGCACAGCGGAAGCCGATTCTTTTGCAGATGACGCGGATCCGACACTGAAGGAGAAGTCCACCAAAGCAACGGTAACGAGCAGCCAGAGCGAGGAAGTGGCGGCTTATCTTTTCGAAGACGGACGCACTGCGGGCGATAAGACTGTTATAACAACCGATGCGGGAGCTTATGCCGTATATTTCCAGAGCCGCCAGGCCGACGAAACACCGAACGCCTCTTACCGTATTCTGACACTCAATGCGACTAACCTTGAAGCTGCAAAAACCAAGCTTGAAGGCTACAAGGCACAGGTTACGGATGAAGCATCCTTCAGTGCTCTTGCCAGGACATATTCCGATAATACGGATTCAAACTATAAAGGCGGACTTGTATCCGAAGTAACAGAGGAGAGCCTGACTTCCTCCACATCTTCCGACGAGAACACAGCTCTTAAGGCATGGCTGTTCTCCGGTGACCGCAAGGCCGGCGATATGGTCATTATCGAGGGAACTGACTCCGTCAGCCTGTATTACTATCAGACAACCGTCTTCGCATGGCAGGCCGGGCTGCAGGCGAGCAACGCTACTTCCGAATACAACACATGGTATACGGCTCTTGCCGCCGAAGACGGAAACGGATATTCGCTGAATCAGGGCAACATTGATTTTGCAACTTATTAAAGATTTTTACATTGACACTTGACGAAAGTAATGCTATCATCTTATAACGCGTCATAAGGTGGAGGCCTGTCGCCTGTTGCCTTTTGACCGCTGCAGGACCGTAAATTTACCGGTTCCGCAATGCAGAGGAAAGCGTGCCGGATTTTTCCGGCATGATAGCCAGGCTTCGGCCAGAACATTCGTGAGGTGATGTGTAATGGTGCGTCCCGTCAAACTGGGAAGAGCAGAGAGAATGTCCTATTCTCGTATCGATGAAGTCATAGAAATGCCGGATTTGATAGAGATCCAGAAGAATTCATACAAATGGTTTCTAGATGAGGGACTGATGGAGGTGCTCAGAGAAGTGTCTCCAATCACAGATTACACCGGAGACATAGAACTTTCTTTCATAGAAAAAGAATTTGACATTGAAAAACCGCAGAATTCCATTGAGGAATGCAAAGAGAAGGATTGTAACTTCGCCGCGCCCCTCAAGGTGACTGTCCGCCTGAACAACAAGCGTGATAATGTTATTAAGGACCAGTCCGTTTTTATCGGTGATTTTCCGATTATGACGGAGAACGGTACCTTTATTATTAACGGTGCCGAGCGTGTTATAATCAGCCAGCTGGTTCGTTCCCCCGGCGCTTATTTTTCCGTATCAAAGGACAAATCAGACAACCCGCTTTTTGCAACCCAGGTTATTCCGAACCGCGGTGCATGGCTTGAGTATGAGACAGATTCCAACGGCGTTATTTACGTTCGTGTTGACCGTGCAAGAAAATTCCCTCTTACCGTGTTCCTGCGTTCCCTTGGATTTGGAACCGATGAAGAGCTTCGAAATACGTTTGGTGATGAGCGCTGCCTCAATGAGACAATCAAAAAGGATCCGTCACATTCCCGTGAAGAGGGCCTTTCCGAATTGTATCATAAGCTGCGTCCGGGTGAGCCGGCTTCCGTTGAGGGCGCCGAGACTCTTCTGAACAGCATGTTCTTTGATCCGAAACGTTATGATCTGGCCCGCGTAGGTATTTACAAGCTGAACAAGAAGCTTTCGCTTGCAAACCGCCTCAAGGGACATAAGACCGTCGAGAATGTTGTTACCGAAGACGGTGAGCTGATTGTTCCCGCCGATACGATCCTTACGGAACAGTTGGCAGACGCCATTGCTGCGTCCGGCATTAACGAAGTTCTTATTTATCCTATCATCACGATCGGCGATACCGTCAAAATATCCGATAAGGCTCTCAAGGTTATCGGCAATGCCCGCGTTGACGCTGATGCATACATCCGCGCCAGCTTCTCTGCTGAAGAGCTGGAAGGCTTTGACATCCGCAATACACCGGTTAATGAGAAAGTCCGCTCGGGCGTGCTGCGTTCCATTATTGCAAACGTACGCGTTGCCGAACAGACAAATTATACGAAAGCGCTTTCCGAAGCACTCGCTGCAAAGGTGTATGAACTCATGCCCAAGCATCTTACCGTAGAGGATATTATCTCTACAGTGAGCTACCTTATCGGACTCGAATACGGCGTCGGACACGTAGACGACATCGATCACCTCGGCAACCGCCGCATCCGTTCTGTCGGTGAACTCCTGCAGAATCAGATCCGCATCGGTTTTTCCCGCATGGAGAGAAACATCCGTGAGCGCATGGGCGCTGTGCCTGACATTTCAACGGTCACACCCCTGCAGCTTGTAAATACCCGTCCTGTCAGTGCGGCTGTAAAGGAATTTTTCGGTTCTTCCCAGCTGTCCCAGTTCATGGACCAGCCGAATCCCCTTGCCGAACTTACGCACAAGAGAAGACTTTCTGCTCTTGGGCCGGGCGGTCTTTCCAGAGAGAGAGCCAACTTTGAAGTCCGCGATGTTCACTCTTCCCATTATGGAAGAATGTGCCCGATTGAGACACCTGAAGGACCGAACATCGGTCTTATCAACTCACTCGCAACATATGCGCGCGTCAATTCCTACGGATTTGTGGAGACGCCTTATCGTGTCTATGATAAGAAGAAGGGTGTTGTTACCCGTGATGTCAGGTATATGACAGCTGACGAAGAGGATTACTACAACATCGCGCAGGCCAACGAGCCGATCGATGAGAACGGTAAGTTCCTTGATAAGAAGGTCGTATGCCGTTACCTCGATAAATTTATCGAAGTTGACCCCGAATATGTCGACCTGATGGACGTTTCACCCAAGCAGCTCGTTTCCGTTGCTACGGCCCTGATTCCTTTCCTCGGCAACGATGATGCAAACCGTGCCCTCATGGGTTCGAACATGCAGCGTCAGGCAGTTCCGCTTATTAAGCCGGAAGCTCCGATTATCGGAACCGGAATGGAATACCGTGCCGCCAAGGACTCCGGAGTCTGCAAGGTTGCAAAGCACGACGGGGTTGTCACGTTTGTTGCCGCCGACCGGATTGAAGTTACGGCAGCCAATGGTCAGAAGGATATTTTCCACCTGACGAAGTACCAGCGTTCCAACCAGAGCACATGCATCAACCAGCGTCCCCTTGTCCATATGAATGACACCGTCCAGGCGGATGAAATCATTGCAGACGGTCCTTCAACGGAGAACGGCGAACTGGCCCTCGGCAAGAATGTCCTGATCGGCTTTATGACCTGGGAAGGTTACAACTACGAGGATGCTGTCCTTATCAACGAGAGACTGGTCCGCGATGATGTGTATACTTCAATCCATATTGAAGAGTATGAGTGCGAAGCCCGTGATACCAAGCTCGGCGCGGAGGAAATCACGCGTGAAATCCCGAACGTCAGCGATGATGCGCTGAAGGACCTCGACGAATACGGTGTTATCCGTGTCGGAGCGGAAGTCAGGGCAGGGGATATCCTCGTAGGAAAGGTTACACCCAAGGGTGAGACCGAGCTTACTGCAGAGGAGCGTCTGTATCGCGCTATCTTCGGTGAGAAGATCCGTGAAGTCCGTGATACGTCTGTCCGTGTTCCGCATGGAGAGTCCGGTATTATTGTTGATGTCAAGACTTTCACTAAGGAGAACGACGATGTCCTTAAGGGAAGCGTTAACAAACTTGTCCGCGTATATATTGCGCAGAAGAGGAAGCTGTCCGTCGGAGATAAGATGGCCGGACGCCACGGTAATAAGGGTGTTGTTTCACGTATTCTCCCTGAAGAGGATATGCCTTTCCTTCCGGACGGCACACCGCTTGATATCGTATTGAATCCTCTCGGCGTTCCTTCCCGTATGAATATCGGTCAGCTGCTCGAGGTTCACCTTGGACGCGCTGCCCGTGACCTGCACTGGAAGATTGCCACTCCCGTTTTTGACGGTGCAAACGAAGCGGATATTACTGATGCTTTCCGTCTCGCCGGCATTGATGAAGATGGTAAGACGGTACTTTACGACGGACGTACAGGACAGCCTTTTGAAAATCGTATCACCGTAGGTGTCATGTACTACCTTAAACTCCACCATCTGGTTGACGATAAGATTCATGCCCGTTCAATCGGACCGTACTCTCTTGTTACACAGCAGCCATTGGGCGGTAAAGCCCAGTTCGGCGGCCAGCGTTTCGGAGAGATGGAAGTTTGGGCGCTCGAGGCCTATGGCGCGGCGCACACACTGCAGGAAATCCTTACCGTCAAGTCTGACGATATTTCCGGCCGTACAAAGACGTATGAGTCGATCGTCAAGGGACAGAGCGTACCTGAGTCCGGTATTCCGGAGTCATTTAAGGTTCTTGTCAGAGAACTCCAGTCGCTTGCACTTGACGTTCATATTTATGCGAACGAGAATGAAGAGCTTAAGCTCAAGGACGCCGCCGAAGAAGAAACAGATCTTCCTTTGCCGGATCCGGAGCTGATTTCCAGATATGCGTCCCAGCCTGCAGAAGGAGAGTTCTCCGAAGCCGGTTTTGCCGAGGGCGAACTGACGGAGGACGGAGACATCATTTCCGATGACGTATTCCTTTCCCCTGATCTGGATGACTTGGAATTCCCGGCTGCTCAGGTTGAAGCAGATGCAGAGGACGAACAATTTTGATATTGGGTCGGACTGATCCATACGCGCCGTATTGGAAGGAGACTTCAGAAATATGTTTGAAATGAATAATTTCGAATCCATTGGCATTAGACTGGCCTCGCCGGAGATCATCAAAGGATGGTCCCACGGTGAGGTTAAGAAACCCGAAACGATCAACTATCGTACTCTGAAACCAGAGCGCGACGGTCTCTTCTGCGAACGAATTTTTGGGCCGCAGAAAGACTGGGAGTGTCATTGCGGTAAGTATAAGAAGATTCGCTACAAGGGAATTATCTGCGATCGCTGCGGTGTTGAAGTAACCCGCTCCAAGGTCCGCCGTGAGCGTCTTGGACATATCGAGCTCGCTGCCCCCGTATCGCATATCTGGTATTTCCGCGGCATCCCGAGCCGCATGGGCCTGATTCTCGATATCACACCGAGAAATCTTGAAAGAGTGCTGTATTTCGGTGCATATATCGTTCTGGATCCGGGTACGACCAACCTTGTTAAGAATGCAATCATTGAAGAGAAGGAATACCGCGACACGATCGAGCAGTACGGCAAGAGCGCTTTTGTTGCCCGCATGGGTGCGGAAGCCATTAAGGTCCTTCTCCAGGAGATTGACATTGACGAGCTCGCCGCCAACCTGCATGAGGATTTCCGTTCTGCAGCCGGTCAGAAGAGAGCCCGTATCATCAAGCGTCTGGAAGTTGTTGAAGCTTTCAAAAAGTCCGGCAACAAGCCTGAGTGGATGATTCTTGACGTACTTCCTGTCCTTCCCCCCGAGCTTCGCCCGATGGTTCAGCTCGACGGCGGCCGTTTTGCAACGTCTGACCTGAATGACCTGTACCGCCGCGTAATTAATCGTAATAACCGCCTGAGCAAGCTTCTTCAGCTGGGCGCTCCGGAAATCATTGTCCGCAACGAGAAGCGTATGCTTCAGGAAGCGGTTGACGCACTGATCGACAACGGCAGAAGAGGCCGTCCTGTTACGGGTGCTTCGAGCCGTGCCCTCAAATCCCTTTCTGATATGCTCAAAGGTAAACAGGGCCGTTTCCGTCAGAACCTTCTCGGTAAGCGTGTTGACTATTCCGGCCGTTCCGTTATTGTTGTCGGACCTGAGCTCAAGATGCACCAGTGCGGCCTTCCCAAGGAAATGGCACTCGAGCTGTTTAAGCCCTTTGTCATGAAACGTCTTGTAAGTGACGGACATGCGCAGCACATCAAGACGGCAAAACGCCTTGTTGAGCGTGCCAACGATGTTGTATGGGATATCCTTGAAGATGTTATTAAGGACCACCCGGTTATGCTTAACCGTGCTCCTACGCTTCACCGTCTTGGTATCCAGGCTTTTGAACCGGTTCTCGTGGAGGGCCGCGCCATCAAGCTTCATCCTCTCGTATGTACGGCTTTTAACGCTGACTTCGACGGTGATCAGATGGCCGTCCATGTGCCGCTTTCAGCAGAGGCACAGGCAGAAGCACGTTTCCTTATGCTTTCCGCCAACAACCTCCTGAAGCCTCAGGACGGAAAACCGGTTACGGTTCCTACACAGGATATGATCCTCGGCTGCTACTACCTGACAATTGACAAGGCAGGCGAGAGAGGCGAGAACATGGTTTTCTCATCCCTTGATGAGGCAATCATGGCGTATGACGAACATGAACTTGAGCTGCACGCCCCGATCCGTATCCGCACAACCCGTGAAGTGAACGGTGCCATGAAGACAGGACTTGTCGAGTCTACCCTCGGCCGCTTCATTTTCAACGAGATTATCCCGCAGGATCTTGGATATGTGGACCGCAGTGTTCCCGAGAATGAACTGAAACTTGAGTGCGACTTCCTTGTAGGCAAGAAGCAGCTCGAAGCCATTATCAGCCGTTCGATCCGTGTTCACGGAATCGGACCGACATCGCTGCTTCTCGATAACGTGAAGGCACTTGGTTACAAGTACTCAACCCGCAGCGGCATTTCCATCGGCATCGAGGACATGATTGTTCCTGAAGTCAAGGAGCGCATGATCCATGAAGCGGAAGACAAGGTTGAACATATCAACCTCATGTACCGCCGCGGTATGTTGAATGAAGACGGCCGTTACAAGGGCGTCATCGGAATCTGGAACGAAACGACGGATGCCATTACCGAAGAACTGAAGAAGAACCTCGGCAAGTACAACCCAATCAAGATGATGTCCGATTCCGGAGCTCGAGGACAGATCAACCAGATCAAGCAGCTTGCCGGTATGCGCGGAAACATGGCGGATACTTCCGGTAAGACAATTGAAATCCCGATCAAGTCCAACCTTCGTGAAGGCATGAACGTACTCGAATTCTTCATCTCTTCGCACGGCGCCAGAAAGGCCCTTTCCGATACCGCCCTTAAGACGGCTGACTCCGGTTACCTGACCCGCCGTCTTGTCGATGTTGCGCAGGATGTTATTGTTACGGAAGAGGACTGCGGCACGGATGATTTTACCTATGTCACGGAACTGGCCGTTATTGCCAACGATAAGAAGGATGTTATCAAGCCTCTTAACGAGCGTCTTGCCGGCCGTTATTCGGCTTTCGAGATTGTCGATCCGAAGACAGGCGAAGTCCTGATCGGAAAGAACACGCTGATCTCGCAGGATATTGCGAACCGCATCGAGGATTCCGGTCTTAAGAAGGTCGCTATCCGCTCAGTCTTTGACTGCAGGTCGCACCGCGGCGTATGCGCGCACTGCTACGGCGTCAACCTTGCAACAGGCGAGCCGACAATCGGAGGAGAGGCTGTGGGTATCATGGCTGCTCAGTCCATCGGTGAACCCGGCACACAGCTTACGATGCGTACATTCCATACCGGCGGTATTGCTTCCGGAGAGGATATTACACAGGGTCTTCCCCGTGTCGAGGAACTTTTCGAAGCCAGAAAGCCTAAGGGCCAGGCTGTTATTTCCGAGATTGACGGCGTAATCCGCATCGAGGAAGGCGCTAAGCGTAAGCGTGAGATCGTCGTAACTGCAGCACAGGCAGCCGACGGCAGTCTTGAAGAGAAGAGATATCCGATCCTCTACTCCGCTACGGCGAAGGTTAAGGACGGCGATTCTGTCGAGGCAGGAGACCTTCTGACCGACGGTACTGTCAGCCCGCAGGAGATTATGAAGATCAAGGGTGTCCGCGGCGTTCAGAAGTACATTATCAGCGAAGTAATCAAGGTGTATAAGAGCGGTGGTGTTACCATCAACGACAAGCACATTGAAGTTATTACCCGTCAGATGATGCGCAAGATCCGTATTGACGATCCGGGTGACACCGATCTCATGACGGGCAGCCTCGTAGACATTTTTGATTATGAAGATGCGAACGTGAAGGCCGAAGCGGCGGGATTAATTGCTGCCAAGGGCAAGCGTACGCTCCTCGGAATTACGAAGGCTTCTCTTGCAACGGACTCGTTCCTTTCTGCAGCATCTTTCCAGGAAACAACGCGTGTTTTGACAGATGCGGCTGTAAAGGGTAAGATAGATCCGTTACACGGTCTCAAGGAGAACGTTATTATTGGTAAGTTAATTCCGGCAGGAACCGGTATGCCGCGCTACCGCAACATTACTGCAGTTCCTGCTATCCCTGAAAACAACGCTTTGTTAGGGGTGGGATTGTCCTCTTCTACAGACGACGAAGGTGCGCTGCAAGAGGACTCGGCGGAGTAATCCGCTGCTGTCGGAGGCATAATGCAAATTCATTTTTCATGGAAAAACAAAAAACTTATGGCAGTGTTGACCGTTACAGTCAGTGTAATGGTCACACTGCCTGTTCTTTTCGTACCTGTTGGTCTTCGATCGGGTGCACCGGCATATATTCTTGTTGACCGGGCTTATGCAGCCGCTTATCCGGTTGACCCGAATAAAGAGACGGTTCTTGTGGAACAGTGGGCATTAACGGGAGCTGCCATAAACGGACTCGAAGACAATACGGCTGATACAACGGATGCATCTGCTGCGGCAACTCCGGCAGACGGAGCCACGGCAACCCCTGCGGAAACAGCAGCAGCGACGCCTGCTGACACACCGGCTGCGGACAGCAGCGGAAGAATCGTTATCGGCGCCGGACAGACGGTAGCCGCTACCTATATTGAAGGTGCCGTGCCGGCTGATTCTGCAGCGGACCAGTATGCAGACATCTTAACGGCAACGATTGTACAGCATGATGATACTGACGGCAGTCCGGTCGAAATATTGGATCCGTCTACGTTCCTTTCGGATGACTCAACTTTCTATGTCCAGTATACGGATACGATTATCAAGGAATTACCCGAAATGGACTCGGTTACGGTTGCAACGATCAATAAGGGCAAAGCTGTAACGCGCATCGGCATTGGCGATACTTGGGCCAAAATCAGGACGGAAGACGGTACGGAGGGATATGTCCCCCAGAACAACCTGTCTGAAAATATGATTTTTATTGCGATTGACCGTACGGTTTGGGTGGATACGGACGGCCTGTCACTTCGTGCATCACCTTCGACTGCAGGCGATATTATCGAGATTCTTCCTCAGGATACCGCATTGCAGTGCACGGCGATTTCCGACAAATGGTATCAGGTGAGGACGTCCGACGGCAAGGAAGGATACGTCTATGTATCCTATACGACGCAGGATCCGCCTCCGACCCCGACTCCGACCCCTACTCCGGTAAAGAAGAGGACTACTTCATCGACTTCAACCAAGACGGGAAATACGGCAAGCCTTCCGACAATCACAGGTGTGAACGGTGCGAGTATTGTAAGCATCTGCGAATCCATGCTGGGCGTTCCGTATGTATGGGCAGGTGAATCCCGTGACGGAGTTGACTGCTCCGGACTTGTGGTATATGCGTACCGCCAGATCGGCATTGAGCTGCCGCATCAGACAAATTCTCTGCGGTCCTGCGGTGTGAGCGTCAGCCGGGCTGATATTCAGCCGGGCGACATTGTCCTCTATAATTCCTATGGATCGGAAGACAACATAGAGCATACTGCCATTTATGTCGGAGGAGGACAGGTCATACATGCCCCGCAGACGGGAGACGTTGTAAAATACGGCAGTCTGGATATGCACGCCATCGTCACTATCCGCAGGATTATCCAGTAGTTTGCCGTTTCTGCCTGAAATACAGGGCGCCGCCTTCGATGAGAAGCGGCGCCCTTTTTGTCTTTTCTCAGGAAATCTATTGACACAAAATCACAGACGAATATAATGAAGATAAGTCAAAGAAAGTCAAAGTCAAGAAATGCGCAGTATGATGTTTGCATTTTTCGTACAGAGAAAGACAACCGCTTTGGCGAAAGGGGAGGACACAATGGCCAGATTGAGTGACATTATTGAAATATTGATCAAGCAGATGCTCGAGGACAACAATGGTTCTGCGGTAATCAGCAGAAGTGAGCTGGCCGAGCAGGTTAACTGCGTACCTTCCCAGATCACATATGTACTGTCCACGCGTTTTACGAACGGACAGGGATATCTGGTTGAAAGCAGAAGGGGAGGCGGAGGGCAGATACGTATAGCACGCGTCAAACGCGTGTCTTCAACGGATTACCTGATGCATACGATCAATTCATTGGGGGAAGATTTATCGCAGCAGCAGGCAGAGGTATATCTGCAGAATTTCCTCGATTATCAGATCATCCATATTAAGCAGGCACAGCTGATGAAAGCGGCGCTTTCCGAAAAGTCCCTGACAAATGTTGAACCGGACAAGAAGGCAATCGTACGCATGGACATTTTTCAAAACATGCTGATAAGCCTGATTGCACCGGAAAATTTTCGAAATAGTAATTACGGAGGGCTGACCGAATGAAATGTCAGAGATGTAAAGAACGTGAAGCCAGTGTCCAGATCGTACAGCAGATTTCCGGCAAGAAGCCGCAGACGTTCATGCTTTGCGATGTGTGTGCGAGGGAGCTTGGCATATCCATCCCTACCTTTCCCATGACGGGATCCTTTTCTTCAAACCCCTTTGCAATCATGGGGAATGTTTTCCAGTCCAACTTCGGGCTTGGTGCCGACGACATGTCCGTGAAGCCTGCTGACCGATGCAGCCAATGCAAGATGACTTTTGAAGAGTTCAAAAAGACGGGATTCCTTGGATGCCCGCACTGTTATGAGACATTTTCCGCGCAGATGGATCCGGTTTTTGTACGGACACAGATGGGCAGCAAGCATGTCGGGCGAAAACTGGGACATAAATCAGGAAAGAACGGAGGGAACGAAGCCTCCCCTGACAAGAATCATCCTGCCGCCGAAACGGCGCCGGATGCCTCATCCCGCAGCGGGACCGGTGCCGGAAGCGGCAAGGGAACGGAAGGCAGCGGAGCTGCGAAGCCCGGAAGGAAGAAAAAGGCCGCGGCACGCGATCCCGCTGCCGATTCCGCCGGCAATGGATCAGAGGAGCTTATTGCCCTGGAGAGACAGCACCTGGAGCGGCTCATCGAAGAGAAGAAAGCAGCGATGGCAAAAGCCGTCACAGCAGAGGATTATCTTCTGGCCGCAAAACTCAGGGATGAAATTACGGAATTAACCGGAAAGAGAGGTGAGGACAAAGAATGAGCTGGTATTTATCAAAAGGCCCCGACTGGGATGTCGTTCTGTCCAGCAGAGTACGCCTTGCCCGTGACCTTGAAGGATATTCTTTTCCCCACCGCATGGGTGATGATGACAAAAAGGCGGCATGTGACCGCATTGTCGAGGCGATAGGTGCGATTAACAGTAAGACAGAGGATAAATTTGTAACGCTGAGCATGGACCTCCTTCCCGAAGCAGACCGTCAGGCGCTTGTTGAAAAGCACCTGATCAGTGACGACCTTGCCAAGGGCGGACCGGGCAAAAGCGTCTGTATCTCAAAGGATGAGTCTGTCAGTATTCTGGTCAACGAGGAAGACCATATCAGAATCCAGGTTATGGAAGCCGGTTTTTCCCTGAAGAACGCATACAGACGGGCGGAAGCCATTGCGGTGTCCCTTGAAAAATCCCTGCCTGTTGCCTATTCCGAAAAATACGGATTTCTGACAGCCTGCCCGACAAATACAGGAACGGGAATGCGTGCATCGGTGATGGTTCATCTCCCTGCACTCACAAATTCAGGACGTATGAAGTCCCTGATCGACGGACTGACACAAGCCGGGTTTGCCGTCCGCGGATACCTTGGCGAACACAGCCAGGCAGACGGAAATATCTACCAGCTGTCGAATCAGATTACGCTGGGCATATCGGAGGCGGATATTCTGCTTGGCTTTGAGAGAATGGTGCAGGAGGTCCTTGAACTTGAGCGGAAGCTTCGCAGGGAAATATACGACGGCAATCCCATGAAAGTAAAGGACAGGGTCTACCGCTCATACGGCGAACTTCTGTATGCCAGACTGATGACCGATGTGGAAGCCATGAAGAGGATCAGTGACCTGCGGCTGGGGATTGCACTGGGTATTTTCCCGGAACAGGACGAAGAGGACATGGCAATGATTTCCGCAGCAATCGGACCGGCAAGCGTCCAGAAAGAAAGCGGGGAAATGCTTTCTCCGCGACAGCAGGAAATGAACCGCGCGGAGAAGATCCGCAGCATTTTATTAAAAGATAAAGAGAATGATGAAAAAACTTCACGGAATAAATCGTAAGATATTCCGTATCCTTATACGAAATTGAAATTACCGGAAGAGATCGACGCTCTTCATCCGATACAGATTATTGGTCGGAGAACAGGAGGAAATTGTGAACATATCAGAAAGAGCAATCAAAACATTATACCGTGCATATCTGTGCTCGTCGGCTTTCGGCCTTGATTACATCGGCACGGAAGAAATCCTTTTTGCGCTCCTTGAAGGAGACGGCCCTGCCAGCAGGGTACTGCGCGATTACGGGCTTGAAAAAGACGACGTCCTGCGTGAAATCGCAAAAATTGCCGGACACCAGCCGGCTGAATTTACGGAAGCCCCGATGAATCCGAACGAACTGTTCTCGATGTGCACCAACCGGACAAAGCGGATTATTTACCTCGCGGAATTCCTGGCCAAGCGTGTACATCAGAACATTATTGAACCGGAGCACATCCTTATGGCCATCATGCGCGACGGACAGTGCACAGGATACAGAATTATCGCCTCACTGGGCATTTCCGGAGCCGAAATCGTCAAGTCTCTTCTCAATCAGACGGAGAATCCCGAAAACGTATCAGATGAAGAGATGAGTATGAATGGGGACGAGGCATTTGAAGGCGAAGAGGAAGGGGAGGAACAGGCTCCTTCGGAGGAAGACCGTATGCAGAAGCATACAGGCGGCAAAGGAAAAACGTCCGCACTTGATAAATACTCACGCGACCTGACAGAGATGGCCAGACAGGGCAAATTCGACCCGATCATCGGCAGGGAGCCGGAAATCAGCAGGGTCATGCAGATCCTGGCGCGGCGCACCAAAAATAATCCGGTTCTGATCGGTGAGCCGGGCGTCGGTAAAACAGCCATCGCCGAGGGTCTTGCACAGAAAATTATTTCTGAAGATGTGCCGGATATCCTCCGCGGAAAGCGTCTGGTTTCTCTGGATATCGGCGGCATGATCGCCGGGTCCAAATACCGCGGCGAATTTGAAGAGCGCCTCAAAAAAGCACTCGAGGAAGCCCGTACTTCGGGCAATGTTATTTTGTTCATTGACGAGCTGCACACCGTGATCGGTGCCGGCAACGCGGAGGGCGCGATGGATGCCGCCAATATCCTTAAGCCGCTTATGTCCAAGGGTGAGCTGCAGATTATCGGTGCAACAACAATTGATGAATACAGAAAACGCATAGAAAAGGATGCTGCTTTTGCACGGCGCTTCCAGCAGGTTATGGTGAATGAACCGAGCACCTCCGATGCAGTCCTGATTCTCAAGGGTATCCGTGAAAAATATGAACAGCATCACCATATCAGAATCCCTGACGAGGCCATTGATGCAGCTGTTATTCTGTCGAGCCGCTATATAACCGACCGTTTCCTGCCGGACAAGGCAATTGATCTGATTGACGAGGCTGCGTCACGCGCCCGCATCAGAAAAACCGAGGAGCCGGCCGACCATAAGAAAATCGGCGAACGTATCCACGAAATTGTCCGCCTCAAGACGGAAGCTGTCGATAAGCAGGATTTCGAAACGGCGCAGAAGCTCAGGGACGAGGAGCTTGAGCTTGAAAAACAACTCGGCGAACTCCGTGAGCAGCTTGAAAAGCAGAAGCAGGATGCCCCGCAGTCTCTTACACAGAATGACATAGCCGATATTGTTGCCAGCTGGACCGGCATTCCTGTTGCAAAAATTAACGAAAGCGATGCCGAGAGGCTCAAATCCCTCGAGGATGAACTGAAAAAACGTGTCATCGGACAGGATGAAGCCGTAACCGCCGTAGCCAAGGCAATACGCAGAAGCCGCCTCGGACTCAAGGATCCGAAACGTCCGTCGGGATCCTTCATTTTCCTCGGCACTACCGGTGTAGGTAAAACCGAACTGGCGCGCGCCCTTGCCGAAGTCATGTTCGGCAACGAAAATGCTCTGGTACGGGTTGACATGTCTGAGTACATGGAGAAACACGATGTATCCAAACTTATTGGCTCCCCTCCGGGATATGTCGGTTACGAAGAAGGCGGACAGCTCACGGAAAAGGTGAGAAGGCGCCCTTATTCCGTCGTCCTTTTTGATGAAATCGAGAAGGCGCACCCGGAAATTTTCAACGCGATGCTCCAGATTCTTGATGACGGACGCCTCACGGACGGACAGGGAAGAACAGTTGATTTCAGGAATACGATCATTATCATGACATCCAACATCGGAGCACGCCTGCTGACATCGGAGGCCGGAAGAAGAATCGGGTTTGCTCTGCCGAAAACCTGTGTGGATGAGAAGACGGGCAAGAACTTCGTCACGATTGACGAGGCATCCGATGAACATCTCTACGGAGGAAAGACCTACAGCGAAGCAAAGACGGTTGTCATTGAAGAACTGAGGAAGGCATTCAATCCTGAGTTCATCAACCGTGTGGATGAGATTATCTTCTTCAGGATGCTCAACAGGAAATCAATTCTCCGGATTGTTGACCTTCTGACGGCCTCGCTGAGCAAGCGCATTTCCGATCTTGGCATCGGCCTTGAGCTTACGGATGCGGCCAAGGATCTGCTTTCACAAAAAGGTTATGATCCGCAGTACGGTGCAAGGCCCCTTAAGAGGACGATTCAGTCTCTCGTTGAGGACAAATTCTCCGAAGCTCTCCTGGATCGGGTTGTAGCAGCAGGCGACATTGCCTTGATTGATGTTCTGGACGGCGAGATTATCATCTCGAGGAAAGGTTCCTGCACGAAAGAAGATCCGGCAAAGAGTAATGTCGCCGCCGGGACAGCGATTCCGGCCGCTGCTGCATCTCCCGAAGCCCCGGCGGTCTCTTTAGCTGCAGCCCCGGCAGAAATTCCGGCCCCGGAAGCTGATGCTAAAAAAGATACAAAAAATGACCATGGACCGGATACAAAACCGGGCAGGAAAGGCAGCGGATCCTCCAAGTCCTGAGATGACGGAATGAGGAACGGAAAACAGGGCTTGCGTTCTCCCGAATAAACAGACACAAATAAAGAAGCAGCCGGACAATTTGTTCTGCACCCCAAATATTGAACTTATCGTCCAACGTTTGGGGTGCACTTCAAATTTGATGTCCGGCTGCTTTTTCATGAAATCCAGGGGAATCGGCGGGAATCTGCCGTCAAAGAAGAATAAGCACTTTTGCTGACAGATAAATGAGAATCCTGATGAGGATATAGCTGAAGATGTACACGAATATCAGGAAGAAAAAAACAATGTCTTCCGAAAGGCCGAGCGAATTGCGGAAAGACAGGAGATGCGTGATGCCCATCAGGAGAAAGCTGATAAGCACAAGGGAAATCGAGCCTCTGCTGCCCATGAAGAGGGTAACCAGCAGAAAGACTTCGATGACAAAAAGATAGACAAGCGAAATGGATACTAGATCCATTACCTTTCGGAATGTCGGCCTCCGGTTGCTGAAGCGCGATGCAATATAAAAGGATAAACAGAATGACATGATAAACAGGAAAGCGAGTACGGAAAGGATTGCGGCAGCACCAACATGGTTTCTGAAGACATATGTGCTCGCGCTTCCGAAAAGCAGTCCGATAATGCTGTCCATAAAAGGTGCGCCGGTAAGGCTCATCATAAGGCCCAAATTGCCTGCCAGCAGGGATACGACCAATATGGTCACAAAAGTCAGCGGCCTTTTGACGCGCATGGATTCCTGGTTTATCTTGGTTGCCGGCTTTGTGAAATATTGGACATTACTCTTGAATCCTGCAATGAAAGTCGGAAACAGCGTCCGGAGCTGGTCTTTCAAAGTCCGGACGCGAGAGAAACGCCGGTTCCGGAAATTGCCGGCTTTTCCGAAAAAATTCTCCGCAGCCCGGTTGTTCTTTCCGTTCCGGAATTCCTGTGCATGGTGCGGCTGTGATGATGTATATGTTTTAGTCCCGGCTGTTTCAGCATATGCTGTCTGTCCGGAATACGCTGCGCTTTGACAGCCGGCCTGGTTTTCAGAACCTGCGGAACCGTATGTGCTGCCGGCTGCAGGTTCTATGCAGTGGCATCTCTCCCCGGGGGATAGTTCCCTTCCGCAATAGAAACAATACTTGGCCATTCTGCCATGTCCTCCGTATAGATAGATGCGCGCGAAATTTCAATGTACTTTCGTGCCAAACCCTACTACCTCCTGTATAATACAAAACAGATGTTATCAATTTGTGTCTGAAAAAGAGGGGAGTCCATAGCTTTTTCGGAGAGAAAATATTTTTCATCCAAAGGGAGTTTCATATGCTGAATAAAAAACCGCTGCGTATAGGCAGAACACCCAACACCTTTGTCTACAACATCATTGCACTCGGACTTGTACTTCCGTTCGCACGCGCTTATTTCGGAATCCATGTAAAAAGAGACAGGAATGTCTGCAAAATGAAAGGTCCGCTCGTGTGCGTGGGCAATCATCCTTCTTACCTGGACCCTTTTGTCATGGCCGCGGCCATTTACGGCCGCAAAATGAATATCGTTGCAGGGGCTTACCTGTTCCGCGACAGGTTTATCGGCCCGCTTTTTGCTTCAGGCGGATCCATCCCCAAGGTGCAGTTCCGTTCGGACGCACGTGCTGTCAAGGCTATGCTCAACGTCCTGAAGAACGGCGGAACACTCGGGATTTTTCCGGAGGGGACGCGATTTGTCGACGGCACCAATATTTCCTTTGACGACGGGCTGGCCCGCATGATCAAGAAGACGAACAGCGGCGTGGCTTTTCTGGAATCGCACGGCGCCTATATGACATGGCCGAGGTGGAGCACGAATTCATTCCGCCGCGGACGTATCGAGGGGGGCATCAAAAAGGCTTATTCCGTCGAGGAAGTACAGGCGATGAGCGTCGAGGAGCTGCAGGCGGTTATGCTCGAGAATCTGACATATAACGAATACGACTGGCTGCGCGGACATCCCCGCAGATTCCGCAGCAAGGCCATTGCGGCCGGTGCGGAAAATATCGCCTATGTCTGCCCGCGGTGTGAATCGGAAAACAAGATGGTTTCCGAAAAGGATATCCTGCGCTGTACGGTCTGCGGGAACAGGGCGCGTATGGACGAAAGCGGATTTTTTCATCCGGCCGGCGAAGACGACAAGGTATTTGAAGACCTGCATCTCTGGACAAAATGGGAGCGTGAGCGTCTGATGGCCCGCGTACAGGAACCGGATTTTACATTTGAAGAATCCTGCAGGCTTCTGGTACCATGGGGAGAATTCGAGTACCGCGAAGTAGGCCACGGTGTCGTCCGGATTGAAAACGGACAGGTCGTATACAAGGGAACCGAATGTGCGGTCGAAAACGGGATTACCTACAGTAAAAAAGAACTGAAATCAGCCAAGCGCAGAAAAACGAGCGCGGAAGCCCTGAAAGTGATTGATACGGCGCCCGCTGTTACAAAGACATTCCTGATTTCTCACATCCGCGGGCTCAGCGCCGATTACGGCAAACGGTTTGAACTTACGGAAAAGGGCGGTCAGATCAACCGCTTTATCCTGAAAAACGGACAGCGGATATTTGAACTCCAGGTGATTATCCAGTGTCTTCAGGAACTGGATGAAGGGAAATCATAATGCCGGGATATGCCGAAACGATCCTTGCAGTATACCTTACCGCCGCAAATCTCACGGGTTTTATTCTGATGGGGACGGATAAAAGGCGGGCGGAGATGCACCGCTGGCGCATCCCGGAAAAAGTATTGTTTCTTACCGCCGCCGCAGGCGGAAGCATCGGGGCAATGCTTGGCATGAAGGTATTCCGGCACAAGACGAAACATCTTGCTTTTGTGCTGGGGATGCCGCTGATCTTTGCCGTCCAGGCGGCCATGGCCGCCTGGCTCATATTCAGCCTGCAGAACCCGGCGCATCCTTGAATTGCGGCGGGAAATGCAGTACCGTTATAGTTGCCCGGATGACCGGCGTGCATATCGTGCACATAGGAGGTAGATTTATGAATTCACATGCATCAGATGTTCTGGTCGGGCTGCTCTACGGAGTTGCCGGATTCGTCATTGCAGTCATATTATTTATTGCTTTTCTTGTATGGGCGGCCCTGTTTATCATACAGGCTGTCGGCATGTACCGGATTGCGCAGAGAAAAGGCATCACGCATGCCTGGCTTGCCTGGATTCCGGGCGCACGGAAGTACCTGTATGCGGAAATTATCGGAACAGACCTGAAAGTCGGCCAGACAACGATTCCTCAGTTTCCGTGGATCTATATAGCGGTTACCTTTGGTTCCTTTCTCATTTCCGCACCGCTGAATGCAATCCCGGTTGTCGGAACACTTTTGAGCATGCTTTTGGGTCTTGCCCTATTCGCAGTCGAAATTTACCTGATGTACCGGTTCTTCAAACTTTTTGAAGGCGAAAACACTGTTGTTTTTACGGTAATCTGCGCAATCCTGGGCTTTGTCTTCCCGTTTCTCGTCCTGTACCTGCGCAACAAGCCGTTTGCCGCCGGGGAAATACCTGCGGCATAAGGTTTTTACCTGCTCCCGGATCGTGAAACTGGCCTCTGAAATGCATGTCGCTTCTTTATTTAAAAGCGAGTAAAATGTATCTGTATCCACTGTTTCATGCAATAAGGGAGGTATCTACATGACTAAGATTATTATGGGAATCAAGCTTGATCACAGACTCGACTCCGCAAAAGCTTTGCAGGATATCCTGACCCGCCACGGCTGCATTATCAACACACGCCTGGGCTTTCACGAAGCATCAGAGACCTCGTGCAGCGAACAGGGCTATATTATTCTGGAATTGATCGGGAACGCCGAAGAAGAGAGCAAAATCATGAAGCAGGAGATTGAGGCTCTCGGCGAAAATACCGTTAAGACGATGGAATTGTGATCTGATTATTCGCCGGACCTTTAACCCATGCTTTTGTCCGCCTCCGCAAGATCAGATTTGCGGAGGGGATTTTTCTGCGCGCCGGTTCTTTTCGAGGACTGCAAGCATCGCATTATAGGTGCGGTTCTTCAGGTCCTCGATTTTGTATGCTCCGGATAAAGACGGGTCAGCGTACACGGCCGGAAGAATAACGGCCGTGAAGATCGGCTTCTTGCGGAAAATGCGGCGGAGTCCGGTGCAGGGCCTCTGGACAAGCGTTACGGGTATGACAGGTACGCCTGCGTCTGCAGCCATATGGAATGCACCTTTTTTGAAGGGCCGGAGTATGTCTGCATATTTCCACAGAGATGCCTCGGGATAAAAATGAACTTTTTTCCCCTTCTTCAGCTGCTCTACCGTCAGTTTGAAAAAATCGCCCATGAGATGCGTTCCGGCGGGAATCGGTACGACCCCGACCCATTTTGTGAGCCAGCGGACGACAGGAAGCCGGAAATTGCCCTCTATGCTTGTAAAGGTGATCTTGTTCGGAATCAGGCTGACGGCGATAAAAGCGCCGTCAATGTTATGGACATGGTTGCTCACAGTGATGGCTCCGCCTTGGATACCGGACAGGTTTTCACGGCCTTCCGCGCGAAGCCCGAAGCCGATGCAGGTAACGGCGGCAGCCAGCGTGACTGTCCAGAAATAGCACCAGGAATACCAGCAGCGGAAAAAGAGGTTTTTCTTCTTATAGGGATTTGTGACGTCAATGCTTGACGGCATGATGGCCCAGTTCCTTTTGAAAATTTCCCGGCTTGTATCGGCGTACAGAGCCCTGTCGTCTTCGATGACGCGGGCATACAGCTTCTCGAGCTTTGCGGCAGCTGCAGCGGGATTGTCGAATTCGCTGTTTTCGATCAGATGAAGCTTCTGGTCAAAGGCATACCTCGGCAGGGCATCATAGACAGCGCGTGAATGACACAGGGTGTTTTTGAATTTGAAGTAAAAGACCGACTGCAGGTGGCGGCAGACGGCCGGGGCAAGGTGAGGGAACAGCCCGAACCCGGCCAGTTTTACAAAGTCATATCCGTCCATGGCAAAGGATGCGGCAGCCGGAAGCTCCATGCGCCTTGCGATGGCTTCCGCCCTTTTCTCCAGAGCAAAGGGCAGCATGAGATGGACGATGTCGGCGCCGTCAAATGCTTTGCGCAGTACCTCTTCGTCCGGCCTGGCATATGTGATGCCCTGCAGACGGCCCATGAAAGTAAAATAGGGAATCCATCTTTTCCTGACGCCGTAAGCAGCATCATTTCCCCCGCAGGCAACGACACGTACCTCGTGTCCTGCGGCTGTGAGGACCCTCCGGATGTTCTGTGCAGCAATGGCAGCGGCACTTTTCGACTGTTCAAATGTATCGATTACAATCACTATGACCATATGGTGTCTTGTGAACCTTTCCCCTGCAGACTGCAGTAAATCCGAATCATATTTTCACATATAAACACTATTATATTACCTGAGGTTCGCCCTGTCATTTCAAAACAAAAAAGAAAGGTCAGTACAGATGGCTGTCTTTCCCTGCCGGATACGCATTTTCAGGTGAATTACTGCAGGGTTATCGGGTTGTTCATTGAAATTCCGTTGAAACGATACGACTTTCTCGGTATAATAAAACCGCTTGATTTTGCGTCTCGCATAAATTGGCATTTCTGCCTGTCATCCTATGCCCGGTAAGGGCGATAAAATACAAGGAGTGTGAATAACATGGCAATGGTTCCTAAGAAAAATGTTGAAGATCTGAAAGTCTCCGGTAAAAGAGTAATCGTGCGAGTGGATTTTAATGTTCCGCTTGACAAGAAAACAGGAGCAATCACAGACGACAAGCGTATCAAAGGCGCACTTCCCACAATATCTTATCTCGTGAAGAATAACGCAAAGGTAATTCTGGTTTCCCACCTTGGCCGCCCGAAGAACGGACCGGAAGCCGCATTCTCCATGAAGCCGGCTGCAGACCGTCTCGCAGAACTTCTCGGACAGCCTGTTGTACTCGCAGCCGACGTTATCGGCGAAGATGCAAAGGCAAAGGCCGCTGCCCTTAAGGACGGCGAAGTCCTGATGCTTGAGAATGTCCGCTTCCATAAGGAAGAGACAAAGAATGACCCTGCTTTTGCAGCAGACCTTGCTTCCATGGCAGATCTGTATGTGAATGATGCTTTCGGCACAGCCCACCGCGCACATGCTTCTACGGCCGGCCTTGCCAATTTCCTTCCCTCCGCTTCCGGCTACCTGATCCAGAAGGAACTCGATGTTATGGGCAAGGCTCTTACAGAGCCGGCACGTCCGTTTGTTGCCATCCTCGGCGGTGCCAAGGTTTCCGACAAGATCGGCGTTATTGAGAATCTGATCGAGAAGGCTGACGCCATCATCATCGGCGGCGGCATGGCCTATACTTTCTTTGCGGCACAGGGCAACCCGATCGGAACATCCCTTTGCGAATCCGACAAATTTGACCTCGCCAGGGATCTTATCGCAAAGGCTGCGGCTAAGGGCGTTAAGCTCCTTCTGCCTGTTGACAACGTCGTAGCTGATACATTCGCTGCCGATGCCAACGCAAAGACCGTTGACTCTGACAAGATGCCTGACGGATGGATGGGCCTTGATATCGGACCGAAGACTATTGCACTTTTCTCCGAGACAATTGCCACAGCGAAGACGGTTGTATGGAACGGCCCTATGGGCGTATTTGAGTTTGACAAGTTTGCGGAAGGGACCCGTGCTATTGCTAAGGCAGTTGCAGATTCCGATGCAGTTTCGATCATAGGCGGCGGAGATTCCGCTGCTGCTGTCGAGAAGCTCGGCTATGCCGACCAGGTTACCCATATCTCCACCGGCGGCGGCGCTTCCCTCGAATTCCTTGAGGGCAAGGTTCTTCCCGGAATTGACTGTCTTCAGGACAAGGTTCCCTGCCGTACATTTGCAGCAGGCAACTGGAAGATGAACTGCGGCACACCGGATGAGGCGGCAAAGCTGATCAATGCACTTAAGCCCCTTGTTAAGGATGCCACATCCAGGATCGCTTTAGGCGTTCCTTTCCTGGCTGTCCCGGCTGCCCTTGAAGCAACGGCTTATACCAACATCAAGATTGCAGCACAGAACTGCCACTTCAACGACAAGGGTGCCTATACGGGAGAGATTTCCCCCGTATGGCTTGCAAAGCTTGGCGTAACCTATGTAATTCTCGGACACTCCGAGCGCCGCGAGTATTTTGCAGAGACAGACGAAACCGTCAATAAGAAGGTCCATGCTGCACTCAAGTGGGGCCTCAAGCCGATTATCTGCTGCGGCGAATCCCTCGCACAGCGTGAGTCCGGTGTTACCTTCGACTGGATCAAAGGCCAGATCGTCGGCGCTTTCAAGGATGTCCCCGCAGAGAAGCTCTGCCAGATCACAATCGCTTATGAGCCGATCTGGGCCATCGGAACCGGCAAGGTTGCATCGGATGAGCAGGCAGAAGAAGTCTGCGCATTCATCCGCAGCGTGATTGCCGGTCTCTACACGGCTGAAGATGCGGCATCCATGACAATCCAGTACGGCGGATCCGTCAGTGCTTCCTCCGCGGCAGGACTGTTCGGACAGGCCAACATCAACGGCGGACTTGTCGGCGGCGCTTCCCTGAAGGCTCCTGACTTTGCTGCAATCTGCAACGCCTGATCATCAGGCAGAACGGCCGCGGTGCTTTGACAGCCCCGCCGGCTTATGACAAATCGTAAACAGGGTCGGCGCTTTGAAGGGAATTGTGGGGGAAAGCCTTACGCTTCCGTTTTGAAAGCGCCGATTCGTTTTTGCATTGAAAGGGGATAAAGACATGCAGGGTTTCTGGGATGTTATCAATATTATCGGCTGGCCGCTGGCTATTGCGGCGATGATTTTTTCGCTTGCGGCAAGCGCCTGGACCAAATCTACTTTTCATAAATACAGCAAAGTCCGCTCAGGCAGCAATATGACCGGGCGGGAAGCAGCCGAGAGGATTCTGCAGTCAAACCAGCTCTCCGGCAAATTTGGTTACGGCTACTCGATTTCTGTTGAACGGGTATCCGGCAGCCTTACCGACAGCTATTCCCCGAGGGAAAAAGTGCTGCGGCTGTCCGAGGGTGTTTATGACAGTCCTTCGGTTGCTGCAATCGGCGTTGCGGCACATGAATGCGGCCATGCAATCCAGGATGCCAACGGGTTTATCCCGAATAAAATCCGCGGCTTCCTTGTGCCGGCTGCGAACATCGGGTCCCGGTTCGGGCCTTGGATCGCGATTATCGGCGTATTGATCACGAACCGTATGAGGTACTCGAGTATCGGTACGATTCTTATGGATATCGGTATTTTCCTTTTCTTCTTTGCCGTTCTTTTCTATCTGGTGACGCTTCCTGTAGAGATCGATGCAAGCAGGCGCGCCCTGAAGATCCTCCGTGAGGATAATATCCTTGTCGGAAGTGAACTTGAAGGCGCCAGGAAAGTCCTGACAGCCGCCGCGATGACGTATGTTGCTGCAACAGCTGCTGCTGTTATCACCCTTCTGCGGCTGCTCGGCATGAAGAACAGGCGCTGACGGATTCCATATCGGGACAGAAGAGAATATACAAGCAAAAGGGAGGCTGGAAGGCCTCTTTTTTGCGTCAGCCCCCCAATAGTCCGTGCAGTTTCTTTTGGTATTCGCAGCCGTTTCCGGTCTACCGCAGGGAGGTGCTTCCGCGTATAAAGGGATTCTGAAATATTTCTCGAAAACATATTGACAGCTGTAACGGAAGCCGATATAGTATTTATATCGGTAGACGATATAACGGACGCCGACATAAAAGGACAGGAGGAACGAATATGCCAGAGAGTTCAGAACGCGGCAGTTTAACCGAGGCCGTATATTATATCCTGCTTTCCCTGTATCAGCCCATGCATGGATACGGAATTATGCAGACCGTCGGGGAATGGAGCAGAGGGCGCGTGATCCTCGGGGCGGGAACACTTTACGGGGCACTGAACACGCTGCTCGAAAAGAAGTGGATTCAGACAGTCTCTGCCGCCGGTGACAGCCGCAAGAAAGAATACGTGATCACGGAACTCGGCCGGCAGCAGATCGAAGACGAGCTGCTGCGGTTAGAGGAAAGACTCGCCAACGGCAGGCGGGTTACCGGGGGGGAAGCAAGATGAAGAAGATCATTCACAAAGCATTCTGGAATTATGAAAAGGAAGAGCAGTGGCTTAACGGGCTTGCGGTCAGAGGACTTGCCCTGACAGATTACTCATGGATGCGTTATGTATTTGAAGAGACGGAGCCCGGCAAATATATATACCAGGTTGAATTGCTTGAGAAATCCCCCCAAAATCCGGAAAGTGAATTGTACCTGCGGTTTCTGGAAGATGCCGGGGTGGAAGTTGTTGCTTCGTACATGAAGTGGGTTTATCTGCGGAAAGAAGCAGCCGACGGTCCTTTTGCGGTCTATTCGGACAACGATTCAAAGATCCGGTATCTTAAGCGAGTCAGATGCTTCTGGACAGGATTGCTGGTACTTGAATTCACAGCCGGACTGCTTAACCTGGGAATTTGCTTTTTTGATCTTATCAATGCCGAGATGCAGGCGCTGCATTATTTCCCTTGGATAAATTTTATCGGCGGCGCAATTTGCACCGGGATCGGAATCGTGTTCTTCTTTACGTTATTCCTGCCGGTGCATCTTCAGATCAGAAAAATCATGAAAGATAAGACTCTGCACGAATAAAAGCAAATCGAAAGGAGCTTCTTCATGGATACGGATGTCCGTAAAAGAACTTTGAAACCCTATCACGGGATTATCCTGTTTGCACTTGTTATTGTCTTTGAGCTGTTCGGTGCAGCGCCGATCCAGGCGCGCCTCGGAATGGCCGGAGTTGCTGTAACCGAGTTCATAATTCTGGCGATGGCAGTCATTCCGGCACTTCTTCTGAAGGTCAGCCTGAAAGAGATGTTCCCTGTTAAAAAGCCTCAGATGCGGCAGGTCTTCGGTGTCCTTCTCCTGTGGTTCGGTACGTTTCTGACGGGAATACTTGCCACGCTGGTTATCGGTTTCTTCTTCCCTGCGGGATTGGCACAGCTCGGCACCGATATGGGCGAAATCTTCAGAAGTGTCCCTATTTGGGCGGCCTATCTTATTGCCGCCGTTATGCCGGCAGTCTGTGAGGAGTCACTTCACAGAGGATTTATTCTGACATCGATGAGGCCGATCCGGAAAGACTGGATTATCGTAGTTGTCATGGGCATAATCTTCGGCATCTTCCACCTGGATCCGTACCGCTTTGCGGCAACAGCCATACTCGGAATGGGAATCACGTATGTCATGCTGAAGACACAGAACTTTCTGATGCCGGCGCTCTTTCATCTGGTAAACAACTCGCTGTCCATCATTGTCAGCTTCGCTTCAGCGAGTACTTCCGGCGCCGCACAGCAGGCCGATACTGCCGCGGTCCTGTCTTCGGGCATGAGTCTCGGCGTCTATCTGATAATCGGATCCGTCATTCCGTTCCTGCTCCTTGGAGGCGCATTACTTCTGCGCGGCAAAACGGACGTCCGGCCCGCTGAAAAAAGAAAGAAATCCACGCTGAAGGCCCTTATTGTATCCGCTGTTCTTTTCGTCGTAATGATTATTGCGGGATCAGGTGTGATTGCTGTCAGTGTGCTTTCCAATCCGGTTCTCAACCATACCGAAACCATACGCATCAATGAAAATACGCAGCCTGTTGTACTGCCGTTTGAAGTAACGGTTCCCCGGACATATCTGCTGACATATGATCTGAGCACGGAAAGAGGCCTGATAGAGATGACAGTCAAGGACGCGTCCGGCAAAGAAACAGACAGTTTCTCGGCAGCGCAGATTTATGGTTCGGAACCGGTCGAACTTGAGACAGGAAGCTACACTGTCACTTTCACGTTTATACAGACAGATATTGAATCATACTATAAAGAACACAATATCAAATATAGTCAAAAAGACCTTGCGGAGCTGAATGCCGGAGGCGATTTGACGGAATACAAGACCGCAGATATTACGATTTCAATCAAATAGCTATCCGGTTTACCTTCGGCACCTACCGTATATCCATACTGGCGAGACCATAAATTATCCTTTCCCTGCAAAAAAAGGCACCCGCATAGATGATTGAAAAATCACTTTGCAGGTGCCTCTTTTAAAAGGAGAATCGGGATGAAAAAATTTATCTTCAGATCTTTTTTACAAGACCTGTAAGAACTTTGCCGGGTCCCAGTTCAATGAATTCGTCGTATCCGTCCGTACGCATACGGCGGATTTCGTCGGTAAAACGAACCGGGGAGATCATGTGGGTCTCGAGATAGGACGGGATATCGGTGCCGGCGGCAATAGGCGCGGCTGATGCGTTGGAATATATGGGTGCGGCCGGCTGGGAAAACCGGATTCCGCCCGCATAATCCCTAAGGGCTGCGGCAGCTTCCGCCATGAGGGGCGTATGGAAAGCTCCGTTGACGGCAAGCCTTAAGACACGGCGGGCGCCAAGTGCCTGGAGCTCGGCAGCGGCTTTTTCGGCAGCGGCTTCGATTCCGGCGATGACGACCTGGCCGGGGCAGTTGTAATTAACCGGGTATACATCGGCAATCCGGGACGTGCATTCTTCCACCTGCACATCTGTGAGGCCAAGGACTGCGTACATGGCACCCGGGTTCTTTTCCGAGGCTGCCTGCATGAGGCGGGCGCGTTCGTTTACAAGGGCCAGAAGATCCGGATAATCAATCATTCCGGCTGCAAAGAGCGCCGTATACTCCCCGAGGGAGAAGCCTGCGAGGGCGGGATGCTGTCCTTCAGAGGCGGCTTCATCGCGTTCTTTTTCCAGACATGCTATACTATGTACAACGACGGCAAGCTGACAGTAACGTGTCTGCGTTAATTCCGTTTCCGTAAGTTTTGTGAGATCTATCCCGGAGATGTCCATGGCCTGACGGTACAGCCGTTCGGCTGCCGGATATGCGCCTGTTATTTCGGCGGACATCTGTATGGTCTGGGCGCCCTGCCCGGGGAAAATGTAAGCCTTCATTTTTTGTTTCCTCCAAATAGTTGACTCGTTGCCAAACATGGTAGTACAATGCAGATAACCTTTGACTATCAAAATAATTGATTTTCAAACGAAATGCAAGAGAAAACGGCTATTTGCCATATAAACTTCTCTCTGGAGGGAAAAATTGTGAGTCAATCCTATAAAATTCTCGGCACCGGTTCCTATCTTCCGGATTTGGAAGTCGAGAATGCGCGGTTTTCCGAAATCGTAGAGACCAATGATGAATGGATATCTTCCCGTACCGGTATTAAAAGCCGGCACCTGAGCGCCGGTGAAGCCACCTGGGAAATGGGTGTCAAAGCGGCCAGGCGTGCCATGGATATGTCAGGACTGTCCCCGGAAGCACTGGATCTTATTATTGTATCCACGGTTACACCGGATTACAGCTCGCCGAATATGGCGTGCATTATTCAGGCGGAGCTGGACGCTGTTCATGCATTCTGTTTTGATGTCAATGCGGCATGCACCGGCTTCATCCAGTCATTTGATATTGCAATGCGCTACATGTCATCATCGGATGTGAAGAATGTACTGATCGTATCGACAGAAAGCCTGTCAAAACTGACGGATTACAGCGACCGCCGCACATGCGTCCTTTTCGGGGACGGGGCCGGAGCCGTAGTGCTGTCAAGCGTTGTACCCGCTACGGGAGAACCTGCGGACAGGAATATTTACGAATGCTTCATCGGAGCGGACGGAAAGTCCGGACATGTAATTGTCGGTGAAGCTTATGCGCCGGCGCGTCATCCTTTTATCCCTGCGGATGCACCGGAAAGCAAGCCGCGTTATGAACATACGACAGGGCGCTTCCTGGAAATGCAGGGCCAGGAGGTCTACCGCTTTGCAACGACAATGATGCCGTTTGCCATAGAAAAGGTTCTGGAACGGTCCGGGGTCAGCAAAGATGAAGTTGATTATGTCGTACCGCACCAGGCCAACGACAGAATTCTGCAGTCCGCAGCCAGACGGCTTGGCATGCCGAGTGAAAAAATGATCTCTCGGCTTTCCGACCTTGGAAACACATCTTCGGCGTCTATTCCGATCTGCCTTGACAGGGAAGTGCGCGAAGGCCGCATTCAGAGGGGACAGAAGCTTGTACTTACCGGTTTTGGCGGCGGCCTTACTTACGGCGCGCTGATATGTCAGTTTTAATCTCAGGAGGATTAGGGAAATGAAAACAAGAATTACAGATCTTTTAGGCACAAAATATCCGATTATCCAGGGCGGCATGGCATGGGTTGCCGATGCATACCTTGCAGCAGCCGTCTCAAACGGCGGCGGCCTCGGCCTGATCGGATCCGGATCCATGAACGGCGAGCTCCTCACAAAAGAGATCCGGCTTGCGAAGACGCTTACGGACAAACCGTTCGGCGTCAACATCATGCTGATGAACCCCTATGCACCCGAACTTGCTCAGGTTGTCATCGATGAGAAAGTTGCGGTTGTCACGACGGGTGCCGGCTCTCCGGGAAAATTCGTCGAGGCCTGGAAGGCCGCAGGGATTAAAGTCATCCCGGTTGTGGCATCGACAGGTCTTGCCCGCCGTATGGAGAGCCTCGGCGTCGATGCTGTCGTGGCTGAGGGCTGCGAATCCGGCGGACACATCGGGGAGCTTACCACGATGGCACTGATACCGCAGGTTGTTGACAGCGTCAGCATTCCGGTAATTGCTGCGGGAGGTATCGCAGACGGCCGCGGAATTGCTGCTGTCAGCATGCTCGGAGCAAGCGGCGTGCAGGTCGGGACACGTTTCCTGACAGCCACCGAGTGCACGGTTCATCAGAATTATAAGGACCTTGTCATAAAGAGCCGCGACATTGATTCGCGTGTTACGGGTAGATCCGGCGGACATCCCGTACGCTGCATTAAGAACCCGATGGCCATGGAGCTCCTCGAGCTTGAAAAGAAAGGCGCTACCTTTGAAGAGATGGAGTCGATTTCGATCGGTTCCCTCCGTAAGGCCGTTAAGGACGGAAACCTGAAAGAAGGAACTTTTATGGCGGGACAGATTGCAGGCATGATCGACAAAATTCAGCCCGCAAAAGAAATCATCGAAGAAATGTTTGCCGAATATGAGGAGATCCTCAAAAAAGGAGGCTCCATATGATGAGCGGAAATACGTCAGCCCCGGCTGCCGTTGTTACCGGCGCATCGCGCGGAATCGGCGCGGCGATTGCCGAGAAGCTTGCCGGGCAGGGTTATGACCTGGTTATCGTGTACAGGGCGGGAAAAGATGCGGCGGAAGCCGTAAAGGCCCGCTGCGAGGAAATCCGTCCGGGTATCCGTGTCGTTCCGGTTGCCGCCGATGTGTCGACGGAAGCGGGATGCCAGAGCATCTTTGATGCGGCAAAAGAGAATTTCGGCCGCGTCGACGTACTTGTCAACAATGCCGGTCAGACAAAGGACGGACTTGCAATGCGCATGAGCCTCGAACAGTTTTCCGGTGTAATGGACACCAACCTGACATCGGCTTTCCTGCTTTCCAAGCTGTGTCTTGCGCTGATGAGCCGCCAGAGAAAAGGAAGAATCATTAACATGTCTTCCGTGGCGGGCATTTACGGAAATGCGGGTCAGGCGAATTATTCGGCTTCGAAGGCCGGACTCATCGGACTGACCAAAAGCCTTGCAAAGGAAATGGGCAGCCGCAATATTACAGTCAACGCTGTCGCACCGGGATTTATCGATACCGATATGACGGCATCCCTTTCAGACGATCTGAAAAAAGCTGCCATGGGCAGGATCCCGCTCGGAAGACTCGGGTCTCCTTCAGACGTGGCTTCCGTTGTAGCTTTTCTGGCCTCCGATGATGCTTCGTATGTGACCGGTCAGGTCATTGAGGTGTCCGGCGGACTGGTATTATAAGAAATATTTCGACATGCCCGGGCAGGGATATCTAGGAGGATGCATATGATTCATCAAATTGGAAACAGCCAGAAATATACCGATGAGCAGGGCCGCCCGCGTGTTGTGATTACCGGAACGGGCGTTATTTCTCCGGTAGGAAAAGACACGAAAACATTTTGGAATGCCCTGACGGAAGGCCGCCACGGGATTGCCCCGCTTACCATTGAAAATGCCTCTGCTTACAAGGTGAAACTTGCGGCCGAAGTGAAAAACTTTGAGCCGATGGACTACATGGACCGGAAGGAAGCGCGCCGCATGGACCGCTACTGCCAGTTCGCCGTTGCTGCGGCCAAAGAGGCTGTGGAATCTTCGGGAATCCGGTTTGACGGCATGGATCCCTTTGACACGGGCGTCATTATCGGCTCCGGCGTCGGAGGGCTCGGCACCATGCATACCCAGCATGAGGAACTTCTCCTCAAGGGCGGACCCGACCGGGTATCACCTCTTTTCATACCGATGATGATCAGCAATATGGCTGCCGGCAGGGTGTCCATGATCTATGGACTGAAAGGCGCCAACTACTGCGTCACGACAGCATGCGCATCCGGCTCCCATGCAATCGGAGAAGCATTCCGTCTGATCAGGCACGGATATCTGAAGGCGGCGGTCGCCGGAGGTGCGGAAGCACCGATTACGCCGATTGCCCTCGGCGGATTTGCCAATATGAAGGCTCTGAACCTGACCGACGATCCGGACCGCGCATCCATCCCGTTTGATTTGAACCGCGGCGGATTTGTCATTGCCGAGGGTGCGGGAATTGTGATCCTCGAGACGATGGAGGATGCCGTCAGCCGCGGAGCCAATATCCTTGCAGAGGTTGCAGGATACGGGGCTACGGCGGATGCATACCATATTACGAGCCCGGATCCGGAAGGACTCGGCGCGGCACAGGCCATGCGCCTTGCCATGAAGGAAGCAGGCGTCACGCCCGAAGAAGTCTCCTATGTCAATGCACACGGAACCGGAACGGGACTGAACGACAAATATGAGACGATAGCCATCAAGTCGGCACTTGGGGACAGCGCATATAAGACCCCCGTCAGTTCGACAAAGTCCGTAACCGGGCACCTGCTCGGGGCTGCGGGAGGCGTCGAAGCGATTGCCTGCTCACTTGCCCTGAGGGACGGTCTGATACCGCCGACAATTGGTCTTACCGACCCGGATCCCGAATGTGACCTTGACTATACGCCGGGCAAAGCCAGGAAAGCCGACCTGAAGGTAGCCGTTTCGAATTCCCTTGGCTTCGGCGGACAGAATGCATCGCTTCTTTTCAGAAAAGTGGAGGAATAATCTATGTCACCGGAAAATAAAGATATTGAAGCCCGGGAGATCCCGCAGGAATCCCATCTTGCCGATACCGGCCTTAGCTTTTCCCAGATAAAGGAACTCATGACGCATATGAAAAAAGAAGGCGTCACCAGCTTCCAGTTTGGCGAAGGCAGAACGAGCCTTTCGATCGCCCGTGAAAAAGAAGTTGTATATTTCCAGTCCGGCACGGATACGGCAGGCGCCGGTCCGGCAGCAGGATACCGCGATATGGCGCAGAACCCTTCCCCCGCAGAACAGGAGGAGGAAGAGCCGTCCAAGGGGTTCATTGTTACATCCCCTGTTGTCGGTGTTTTCTATGATTCGCCTGCGCCGGAAGAACCGCCGTATGTCACCCTTGGCTCCTATGTCAAAAAGGGCGATGTGCTCTGCATTATTGAAGCAATGAAGCTTATGAACGAAGTAACCAGCCCGGTTTCCGGAAGAATCAGGGAAATCCTGGTCCAGAAAGCCAGCCGTGTCGAATACGGACACAAACTGTACGTGATTGACCCGAGCCAGACGGAGGAAGAAACAAATGAGTGAAAAACCATTGATGGACCAGGAAGCAATTAAAGCGATCATCCCGCACAGGGATCCGTTTATCTTAGTTGACGAAGTTCTTGAAATGACGGAGGACTCCATTGTCGCACAGAAAAAAGTCCGCGGTGACGAGTACTTTTTTGCCGGGCATTTCCCGGGCATGCCGGTTATGCCGGGTGTGCTCCTTGTGGAATCCATGGCGCAGGCCGGCGCGATCGTCGCGCTTTCGAAGCCCGAGAACAAAGGGAAAATTGCCCTCTTTGCCGGAATCGACAAAGCCCGCTTTAAGAAGAGCGTATACCCGGGCGATACAATCCGCCTTGAGGTTAAAATGACAAAACAGCGCGGACCGATCGGTTTTGGAGAGGGAAAAGTCTTCGTTGACGGCAAACTTTGCGTAAGCGCCGGGATCATGTTTGCCATAGGCGCAGAAAATCCCGCAGCAAAGACCGAAGCTTGACACGAAAGCTTAAGGAGTCGAATATGTTTCGTAAAATTTTGATTGCCAACCGCGGTGAAATTGCAGTGACGGTTATCCGGGCCTGCCGTGAAATGGGTATCCGGACGGTTGCGGTATGCTCCGAAGTCGATAAGACAGCGCTGCATGCACAGCTTGCCGACGAGTGCGTCTGCATCGGACCCGATGCGTCAAAGGACAGTTACCTGAATATGCAGGCGATTCTATCCGCGTGCCTGACGACGGGGGCGGAGGCCATCCACCCCGGATTCGGATTTCTTTCGGAGAATCCGGTATTTGCCCGTCTCTGTGAAAAATGCCAGATTAAGTTTATCGGTCCGTCTGCCCTGATCATGGAGCAGATGGGCAATAAGGCCAATGCCAGACGAGCGGCGTCCCAGGCCGGAATCCCGGTTATTCCCGGATCGGCCGGTATCCTTGCCGATCTTGCCGAAGCCAAAAAGGAAGCCGCCAAAATCGGCTATCCCGTGCTGGTTAAAGCCTCCGCGGGCGGCGGCGGGCGCGGCATGCGCGTTGCCAACACCGAAGAGGAACTGCCGGGTGCCTACCAGGTGGCAAAAGCAGAAGCAAAGGCCTGTTTCGGAAATGATGAAGTATACATGGAGAAACTCGTACTGCAGCCCCGGCATATCGAAATCCAGCTTCTGTGCGACGAGTACGGTCATGTTGTCCACTTAGGCGACCGTGACTGCTCGATCCAGAGAAGAAACCAGAAGATCATTGAAGAGGCTTCCTCCCCGTTTATGACGGAGGAACTCCGCATGCGGATGGGCGAAGCCGCCGTATGCCTTGCAAGAAAAATCGGATATACGGGTGTCGGAACGATCGAATTCCTGGTGGACGCGGACCGCCATTTCTATTTTATGGAAATGAACACGCGTATTCAGGTCGAGCACCCGATCAGCGAGGCAATCACGCAGGTCAACCTTGTGCAGGAACAGATCCGCGTCGCAGCGGGCGAACTGCTCCGCTACTCGCAGCGCGATATTATCTTCCACGGGCACGCGATTGAATGCCGCATCAACGCGGAGGATCCGGAGCACGATTTCCGGCCCTGCCCGGGTACGATCGAAAAACTGCTTGTCCCCGGCGGACAGGGTGTCCGGATCGACAGCGCCATTTACCAGGGATATACGATTCCGCCGGATTACGACTCTCTTCTGGCTAAAGTCATTGTCTGGGCGCCGACACGCGACGAGGCAATTATCCGCATGCGCAGGGCGCTCATGGAATTCCTGATCATCGGAGTCAAAACCAATATAGATTTCCACCTGTCGATTCTGCGCGAACCTGATTTCATCCGCGGAAACTATGACAATACTTATCTGACCCGGAAAAAAGAGGAGCTTCTTCCCGCACATACGGCATAAGACCCTGTGTATATCCGGTTATTGCCCGCGGCTATTCATAAGCCCGGCATCCCAAAGGAGTGTCTTTTATGGACGACGATACTTTTAAACAAATGAGGGCCCGTCTCGAAGCGGACAAGAAATACCATGAAAAACAGGAAGATTATGAGAAATCAAGCGTCGCGGGTGAAGTAGGACAGGTCGGCATGAAGGACCGCTTCAGCTATCTGATGCCGATCCCGGACGACCTGTGGATTCGCTGCCCGGCCTGCCAGGGCATCATGCTGCGCGAGGATTTTGAAAAGAATCACAGCGTGTGTCTGCACTGCGGACACTGCTTCCGGGTAAACGCAAGGGAGCGCATAACGATGACGGCCGATGAGGGCTCTTTTACGGAGTCCTGGGTTAAGCTGTTCGGAAAAGACCCGATCTCCTTTCCCCGCTACGATCACCGTCTCAGCAAGCTCCAGGAAAAGACAGGCATGACGGAGGCCGTCATTGTCGGGCGGGCTTCCATCGGGGGATTCCCGTGCATGATCGGAGCGATGGACTCGAATTTCCTTATGGGATCGATGGGTTCTGCTGTCGGAGAGAAAATCACGCGCCTTTTTGAAGAGGCGACAGTCGAGAAGCTTCCTGTCGTGCTTTTTTCGGCATCCGGCGGCGCCCGTATGCAGGAGGGCATTGTGTCCCTGATGCAGATGGCAAAAACCTCGGCGGCCGTTGAACGGCACCACAGTGCGGGGCTCCTCTATATTTCCGTCATGACCGACCCCACGACGGGCGGCGTTACGGCGAGCTTTGCCTCGCTTGGTGACATCATCCTGACCGAGCCCGGAACCCTGATCGGATTTGCAGGGCGGCGCGTAATCGAGGGCACAATTGCCCAGGCCCTGCCGGAGGATTTCCAGCGGGCTGAATTTATCCTGAAGCACGGTTTCATGGATATGATTGTACCGAGAAATGAAATGAGACAGAACATAGCGGAACTTCTTTCCCTGCATGCAGGGAAGAATCCGACGCACAGGAAAACAGCCGCGGGAAAACAGGCGGCCGTGAAGAAAAAGGCAGCCGTGAAGCTGCCCCCTCTTCCGGAACACCGCAGTACGGGTTCCGAGTGCCTTTCTCTGATCAGGAACCGCGAGCGGCCCACGCTGATGGACTACCTGCCGATGATTTTTACGGATCTCCATGAAATGCACGGGGACCGGACGTTCGGTGACGATCCGGCTATGTATACCGGAATCGGCCGACTGAACGGCAGGCCGGTCACAATTATCGGGCACAGAAAAGGCAGGGATCTCCTTGAAAACCAGGCCTGCAACTTCGGCATGCCGCATCCGGAAGGCTACCGGAAAGCACTCCGTGCCATGAAGCAGGCAGAGAAATTCGGCCGTCCGGTCATTACGTTTGTCGACACACCCGGCGCATACTGCGGGGTGGCGGCGGAAGAGCGCGGCCAGGGCGAGGCAATCGCGAGGAACCTCCTGGAGATGATGCCCCTTGAAGTGCCTGTAATCAGCGTAGTCATCGGCGAAGGCGGAAGCGGCGGCGCTCTGGGCATTGCCGTCTGCGATGAGCTGGCCATGACTTCAAATGCAATTTACTCGGTTATTTCGCCGAGGGGCTTTGCGTCACTCCTGTGGAAAGACCCGACCCGCGAAAACGAAGCGGCGGACACGGCGCGCATCACGGCGTATGACCTGAAGGAAATGAAAATCTGTGACGTCATACTCGCGGAGCCGGAGGGCGGGTCGCATACGGATCCGGAGAAAATGGCGCAGACGCTTTCCGTCTATCTGACAGACGCGGCGGACCGTATCAGCAGGGCTTTTGACGAGGATAAGGCAGCAGCCATGGACGCGCGCTACATGCGATTCAGGCAGATTGGCGATTGCAGCTAAATGGATATATGATAGGATAAGACGAAGGATTTCTTCAATAGAAAGCTTTTTTAGGAGGATTTCATGCTCAGGCACCTTCGTCCCTATCTTCGCCCCTATAGGAAGCAGTTTGTTATCGGGCCGTTATTCAAATTTATTGAAGCAATACTGGAGCTGACGCTCCCTGTCATGATGGCTAATATTATCGATATCGGAATTAAAAACCATGACAGTGCCTATATATTTCACACCGGACTTCGCATGCTTGCGACAATTTCCATAGGACTCATAAGTGCGCTTATCTGCCAGTATTGTGCTTCCGTAGCCTCCCAGGGCTTTGGAACACGGGTCAGAAGCGCACTTTTTTCACATGTGAACCGCCTTTCCCTTGCCCAGCTTGACAAACTCGGAACCGATACGCTGACGACAAGGGTGACAAACGATGTCAATCAGCTGCAGACCGCCGTCTCGATGGTGATCCGGCTGATTTTCCGTGCGCCCTTCGTCAGCATCGGGTGCGTGATCGCGGCGATGCTCATAGACCTGCCGCTGTCGGCGGTCATCTGGATCGGTGTCGTATCTTTTGCGGCTGTGCTCGCATCCATCATGCTCGCGGCTTTCCCTCTTTATACCCAGGTGCAGAAACGCCTTGATGATGTCGGCGGCGTCGTGCGGGAGAACTTCTCGGGCGTCCGTGTAATCCGTGCCTTTGCCAGAAGCAGCGTCGAAAAAAATCGTTTCGGGAAGGTTGTCGACAGACATTCGGAGAGCGTCATCCGTGTGTCGCGTATAGCTTCCCTGATGAATCCCCTTACCGCGCTGATCATGAACCTTGTGATCTGCGCCATCCTGTGGTTCGGCGCGGGCCGCGTCGATGCCGGCAGTATGACAACCGGCAAGGTTATTGCTTTTATCAATTATATTGCCCAGATTCTGACGGCCCTGATTGCCGTCGCGAACCTTGTTGTCATTTTTACGAAGGCATCTGCCTCCCTGAACCGTGTGAATGAAGTCTTTGATGAGACGCCCTCTGTTCAGGCTGAAGGAGAGGGCACGCAGGCGCCTTCTGGCAGGAAGACCGCCGCGGAAGGATTTGCGGCAGGAATCACGGGTGTTCCCGCGGCAGGAGCGGCGGAAGAAGTCTCTCCGCTTCCGCCCCGCGGTGTCCCGGCGATTTCTTTTTCAAATGTATCTTTTTCCTATGTGGATAATCCGGAAAATGACACGGAAAAAAACGCCCTTTCCGGCGTCAGCTTTTCTGTGCCGCAGGGAAGCGTACTCGGTGTGATCGGCGGCACCGGTTCGGGAAAATCAACCGTTCTTTCGCTGACTGCGCGTTTCTACGATCCCAATGAAGGAAATATCTGCTTTTTCGGAAGGGACATCCGGGGAATGTCCCCGGATGAACTGCGCCAAAAGCTGGGCTGCGTCTTCCAGGAGCCCCGCCTTTTTTCGGGCACGGTGGCGGAGAACCTGCGCTGGGGGAACCCGGACGCGGCGGATTCCCTGCTCAAATCGGCCTGCAGGCATGCCCAGGCCGAAGAATTTATTGAGGCAATGCCGGATAAATATGACACGATGATTGAACGTGACGGCAAAAACCTTTCCGGAGGTCAGAAGCAGCGGCTCTCGATTGCAAGAGCTCTCGTCCGGCAGCCGCCTGTCCTTCTGCTTGACGATGCGTCGTCGGCACTTGATTTTGCCACGGAGGCCAAACTGCGCCGCGCGCTCGCGGAACTGCAGCATGACAACGGCATGACGGTCATCATGGTCTCGCAGCGGGTGGCGTCCATCCGGGGTGCGGAGCAGATACTTGTCCTTGACGACGGCCGGATGATGGGTCTCGGGACACATGAAGAACTAATAAAATCCTGCGGGGCATACCGTTCGATTGCCCTTTCGCAGATGTCGGAAGAGGAGGTGAAGTAATATGCCGCAGGCTTCCTCTCTTCTTCCCGGAGTGAATAATTTTGTTCCCGATGCCAAAAAGCTTGGCCTTACTCCGGTCAAACCTTCCCTGAAAAATTTCCGACGTATCCTCGGTTATGCGGGCCGCCAGAAAAAAACAATCGCCTTCGTCATTGCTTTTGCTGCAGTGAGCTGTTCGCTTGATATCATCGCGCCCTACTTTATGGGACGTGCCATCGATTTTATGACGGGTAAGGGACAGGTGAATTTTGCGGCCATCCTGCATATTGTCATCATGCTCCTGAGCTTCTATCTGAGCAGCTCGCTGTTTTCCTGGCTGATGAATTATTTTTCCAATATCGTTGCCGCAAAGACGGCGGCCCAGCTCAGGAAAGACGGATTTGACCGGGTATCGAGGCTGCCGCTCTCCTTTTTTGACCGTACGTCCCACGGTGATGTTTTGTCCCGGTTTGTCAACGATGTAGATGCCATTTCCGATGGACTCCTGCAGGGAATGGTGCAGCTTTTTTCCGGCACGGTGACGATTATCGGTACGTTTGCCTTTATGCTCGTGATAAGCTGGCGCATGACGCTCATCGTATTTCCGTCAGCCGTGATTACATTTTTTCTGGCATCGGCGATTGTCAGGAGGACCTCGACGCATTTCCGTAAGCAGCAGGCCTATGTGGGGGAGCTGAACGGCGTCGTCGAGGAAATTTTTTCCGGGCAGCGCGAGGTCAAGGCTTTCGGGTATCAGGATGAAGCGCAGAAAAAGTTCGACGCGATCAACAGCAGACTCAACAAAGTCGGGCAGAAAGCGCAGTTCTCCTCCTCGCTGCCGAACCCGACGACGCGTTTCCTCAATTATGTGGCATATATCCTGATCGGCGTATTCGGCTGGCTTGCGGGAGGGCTTTCGATCGGGCAGATTTCGAGCTTTATTACATACTGGAACTCGTTTTCGAGGCCCCTCAATGACCTGACAAATATTACGTCGCAGATTATGGCGGCTTTTGCCTCGGCGCAGCGCGTATTTGAGATTATCGATATGCCGGAGGAAAATCCGGATCCCGAGGACGCGGAGGTGCTTGATCCGCAGAAGGTCAGGGGAGAAGTCGAATTTTCGCATGTCTATTTTTCATACCGTCCGCATCACCCGCTCATACAGGACTTTTCGGTCAAGGTCAGGCCCGGACAGAGGATTGCCATTGTCGGGCCGACGGGCGCCGGCAAGACGACGGTCATCAACCTCCTGATGCGTTTTTATGAACCGCAGGAAGGATTGATCCGTATCGACGGCGTCGACACACGGCACATAACAAGGAAGAGCCTCAGGCGGTCATTCGGGATGGTGCTGCAGGATACATGGCTTTTTGCCGGGACGATCCGCGAAAATCTTACTTATGGCCGGCCGTCGGCATCGATGGAGGAAGTTATTTCGGCCGCGAAGGCCGTGCATGCGCATGGATTTATCAAAAGGCTTCCGAACGGCTATGACACGGTTATTTCCGGGGAGGGCGGAAGCCTTTCCCAGGGGCAGAAACAGCTACTTACCATTGCCCGCGCACTGATTGCGGATCCGCGGATGCTTATCCTCGATGAAGCAACCAGTTCGGTCGATACGGTAACGGAACTCCGCATCCAGGAAGCATTTGCCCTTCTCATGAAAGACAGGACAAGCTTTGTTATTGCCCACCGCCTCTCAACGATCAGGGAATCCGATCTGATTCTTGTCATGAAGGGCGGACAGATCATAGAGCAGGGCACACACGACTCGCTTCTTGCCGCCAAGGGGTTCTACTTCAGGCTGTATAACAGCCAGTTTGCAAAGAAAGGGTGAAGTGAACAGATAATTGAAGAGGAGAACATTTCATAAATTGTGGCGGAAATTTGTGAAATACGACGGAGTATTTGCCTGATTGTGTTGACATATTTGTCTAAACAAACGAATATGTAGAGGGCAGTTTAATCTTTGCTTCAATAAATGTCACAAATTATATGATGCAAAGATATACGGTTTGAACAGAATGCTTGCAGGGAAAGGAATCAAAGCGAATGAACATGTGGAATATTCTCAATATTGAGAAGACAAAAGACCGTAATGCAATTAAGAACGCATTTACCAAAAAACGGAGCGTTGTTTCTCCCGAAGAAACGAAGATGCTGTCATCCGCCTATGAATTTGCATTAAGATTTGCCAATATCAAAGATACAGATGACTCATATAAGGAGGAAATGCTTCTGGAACTGGCATTTAGCCGCAATTGGAAGCTGGATGCCTTGCAGCCGGAATCCGAAAGGCCGACTTTTCATACCATAACAAGAACGCCGCTCCTGGATGACTATATAAATCAGATGCAGAAAGTCTATGATAATTTTTTTACACGCAAAGAAATTATGAACTGGAAGCCCCTGATTCAGCAAAACAATCTCTGGAGTACATACAAGCGGGATCTTGAACCGCTGATACAGGAATTCCTTATTAAAAACAGGGATCTCCCGTCGGAAGTCTGGGCACTTTTTGACACGGAATACAACTGGAGCATGAGGGCGGATGAGTTCTATGCAAAATATCCGGAATTCGCCATATGCCTGCTCATCGAGACATGCCGGCGCTGGAAGCTCGACTATTCGTTTATCCACAGGGATTCTGTTTTCGATTACGACAATTATGTGAAGTACAGAAGGCTTACCAGGGAAGCGGCTCTTGAGAACGACAGGGATAATGTCAGGAAGTATTTTGACCAGGCAATTGATCTGTATACTACGGATGCCGTCCTGTATGAAATCACGGCTGATTTCTATGCCAGCCAGGAAGCCAGGCACAAATACGGCGAATTCGGACCGGAGTACCTGCATGCCCTGAACAGGCTTCTCAAGCTGCATTACAATGACAGCAAGTACATCCGCCTGCGTGCCGAGTACTACAAGAGCTGCGAATATCTTGAAGAGGCAAGGAATGATTATGAACTTGCCATGAAGCTGAACCCGGAAGATCTGAAGATCCCGTATGATATTGCAGAGAGCTACAATGTGCAGAATAACTCGGGCAAAGCCAAGTCGTTCTATAAGTATATAAAGAAGAGTTATCAGCATACGCAGGCCGCACTTGAGAAGCAATTGTCGGATGCGGACGACCGTGAACGTATTTCGGCAATAATCGACTCAAATGACAGGATCATGGCGGAGGTTTTTGACCTTCTGAAATAACAGGGCGTCTGCAGGTTCCGCGGAAAAATCGGTAATGAATAGGAAGGGGTGCACTTCACTGATGTACCCCTTCCTTTTTTCGGCTCGCTGCAGTCTCACAAGTATATGCGGTTTATTGCAATTTTTTACATTCATTTTGATGTTGCCCCGGTCTTATACTGATAAGTGAGACAGTGCCGGTATGGTTTCCGGCCGCGCAGCAAACAGGAAAGGAACACATATCATGAGAATTATCAGGGCAAAAGACTATGCGGATATGAGCCGCAAGGCAGCAAATATTATTTCCGCGCAGGTTATCCTCTTTCCGAAAAGCGTGCTTGGGCTCGCGACGGGGTCCACACCGGTCGGCGTATACCGCGTTTTGACAGACTGGTATGAAAAAGGCGATATAGATTTTTCGAAGGTCCGTACTGTGAACCTCGATGAGTACTGCGGAATTTCGCCGGACCATGAGCAGAGCTACCGGTACTTCATGAATCAGAATTTTTTCAATCATGTGAATATTGATAAGGCGAATACATACGTCCCGGACGGACTTGCCGCAGATTATGAGCAGGAATGCATCCGTTATGAGAATCTCATCACCGGGCTCGGCGGGACCGACCTCCAGCTTCTTGGACTCGGGCATGACGGGCATATCGGGTTCAACGAACCGGGCAAGTCCTTTATTCCTTTAACGCATAAAGCCGTCCTTAGCCGGAGGACGATCGAAGCTAACGCGAGGTTTTTTGGTGACGCCTCCAAGGTTCCGCAGTATGCTGTTACAATGGGAATCAGGACGATTATGAAAGCCCCGAGGATTGTCATGGTCGTCAGCGGCGAAGACAAAGCCGGGATTCTCTGGCAGACCGTTAACGGACCGATTACCCCGGATGTTCCGGCTTCCGTGATCCAGCTGCACACCGATGCGGTTGTCGTTGCGGACGAGGCGGCCCTGAAGCTGTTTCCTTCTGCAGACTGAAGGAAGGCAGGCGGCATGCCGGTGAAGGAACTGTCTGCGTCTTTGCAGCTGCGGACTGCAGGAGGAACAGGAAATGCTGATTAAGAACGGAAATGTCCTTACGGATGCATGGAAATTTGAACGCAGGGACCTGCGGATTGCATGCGGCATTATTTCGGATATCGCTCCGGCCGGCACGCTTTCCGTGAAAGACGGCCCGGAGCCGGAGGATGTATATGATGCGGAGGGACTGTATGTCCTGCCGGGACTTGTGGACATGCATATTCATGCCTGCGCGGGATATGATTTCTGCGATGCGGACGAAAAATCGATCCGCGGGATGGCAGAGTTTCTTCTGCAGAAAGGCGTGACATCTTTTTTGCCGGCATCGATGGCTTATGATGAGGAACGCCTCGGAAATATTTTCGGGACGGCCCGCAGGCTGATCGAGTCGGGAATCCGGGACGGTGCGCAGATCCGCGGCATACATATGGAGGGACCCTTTTTTTCAAAAGCAAAAAAGGGCGCACAGTCTGAAAAATATATCATAGATCCGGATATCGGCTTCTTTGACCGGCTCAATGCCGTATCGGGAGGCAATATCCGTATTGTGGACATAGCACCGGAACTGCCCGGCGCCATGGCGTTTATCCGGCATGCATCCCGGACCGCAACGGTTTCGATTGCGCATACCGCGGCGGATTATGATACGGCAATGGAAGCGTTCGAAAACGGTGCACACCACGTCACACACCTGTTTAATGCGATGCCGCCTTTTTTGCACAGGAGCCCGGGCCCGGTCGGTGCCGCATGCGATGCCGGGGCGGAGGTCGAACTCATCAGCGACGGTTTTCATCTGCATCCTTCTGTTGTCCGCTCTGCCTTCAGATGGTTCGGAGACGGGAAAGTCATCCTGGTCAGCGATGCAATGATGGCCTGCGGACTTCCCGACGGGATGTATTCATTAGGCGGACAGGATGTCGCCGTCGCAGGCGGAAAGGCAGTCCTCATGGACGGGACGCTGGCCGGTTCGGCCGCGGATCTGTTTACCTGCATGCGGAGGGCCGTGGATTTCGGCATCCCGCTTGAGAGTGCAGCGAGAGCTGCTTCCTACAATCCGGCCAGGAGCGTCGGAATAGACGATGTGGTGGGGAGTATTACAAAAGGAAAGAGAGCCGACTTTATTTTTCTTGACAGGAACCATCTTAAGCTGGTGCAGGTCATCCTTGGCGGCAGACGAATCAGGCAGCATTCCGCTTTCGGCGGCTGAACCGGCGTCTTTTTTCCGGGGACCGGACGGTATTCACGAAAGCTCACAAGTATATCCGATTTATGGCAACTTCCTACTATTTTTCACCGGGCGGTGCGGACCTATAATGATTCCAGAATCATTTTTCGGGAGGCGCTGAGATGAAATACGGTTATTTTGACGATGAGAACAGGGAGTATGTTATTGACAGGGTAAATACTCCCGACCCCTGGACCAACTATATCGGCACGGGCGATATGTGTGCGGTATTGAGTCAGACAGGGGCGGGCTATTCCTTCTTTAAATCCCCGCAGTATCACCGCATCACGCGGTTCCGTCCGAATGCGCCCATTGACTGTCCCGGCCATTACGTATATCTTCGCGATGACGATACAGGGGAATATTGGAGCATTTCCTGGCAGCCGGTCGGGAAAGACCTTGAAAAAGCGAAATATGTGTGCCGGCACGGACTCTCTTATACGAAATTCAGCTGTGACTATCAGGACATATCTGCTTCACAGCTTGTTTTTATCCCTCTGGATGAGGCCGTCGAACTCTGGGATGTTGCCTTGAAAAACAACTCCGCGCGGCCCCGCCGCCTGAGCGTGTATTCATACCTTGAATTCTCTTTCCACCATATTGACATGGACAACCAGAATTTTCAGATGAGCCTTTACGCATCCGGTTCAAGCTTCCGGAACGGCACGATCGAATACGACCTTTACTACGAAGAAGATGGGTATCAGTGGTTCACCGCGAGTTTTGAACCGGACGGATTTGACTGCCTGCGCGATGCTTTTCTGGGGAACTACCGCGACGAGAGGAACCCGGCTGTACTCGAGAGCGGCACATGTTCGGGAAGCTCCGGAAAGACCGGCAGCCACTGCGCCGTGCTCCAAAAGAAACTGACGCTCCGGCCGGGGCAGGACGCGCGGCTTGTTTTTATGCTTGGCGAAGGAAGGGGCGCGGATGTCGCTCCTTTCCGGGCAAAATATTCGGATTTTGCGAATGTTGACGCCGCATTTGCCGGACTCGCGGCATTCTGGGACAGAAAACTTGGCAAACTGCAGGTCAATACGCCGAATCCGGGGATGAATTCTTTTCTGAATATCTGGAACCTGTACCAGTCTGAAGTGAATATCATGTTCTCCCGTTTTGCCTCTTTTATTGAAGTCGGCGGCAGAACCGGCCTCGGTTACCGCGATACTGCGCAGGATGCGATGGCTATCCCGCATTCCAACCCGCAGAAATGCAGGCAGAGAATTGTGGAACTTTTACGCGGACTTACGCGGGCAGGGTATGGGCTGCATCTTTTCCAGCCGGAATGGTTTGACCCGGACCTTCCGGAGAAGCCCAAAACGTACAAATCGCCCACGGTTATTCCGGTGCCGAACCGAGAAGACATTGTGCACGGCATGAAAGATGCATGCTCGGACGATGCCCTCTGGCTGGTTGCCTCTATCAGTGAATACGTAAAGGAGACGGGCGAATTCTCCTTCCTTGATGAGCAGGTTACATATGCCGACGGCGGCGCGGGAAGCGTCTATGAGCACATGATGCGGATTCTGGATTTTTCGGACCGCGAGGTGGGGGCTTCGGGAATCTGCAAAGGACTCCGGGCTGACTGGAACGACTGTCTGAATATCGGCGGCGGCGAGAGCGCAATGGTCTCATTCCTGCACTATTGGGCAATCAATCATTTCCTTGATCTGGCCCGTTTTACAGGCAAAAAAGAAGATACGCAAAAATACGAAGCCATGGCCGAAAAGGTCAGGACAGCCTGCAATGCCATCCTTTGGGACGGCAGCTGGTATATCCGCGGAATCACGGCCGGCGGCAGGAAGATCGGCACGCAGAACGACAGGGAAGGCAAAGTCCATATGGAATCGAATACATGGGCTGTCTTCTCCGGGGCGGCTGACCGTGAACACGGGACAGCCGCCATGAATTCTGTGAATGATTATCTTTATACACCGTACGGACTGATGCTGAACGCCCCTTCCTATACGGAAATTGACGATGAGATCGGTTTTGTGACGAGGGTCTACCCCGGCGTCAAAGAGAACGGCGCGATTTTCAGCCACCCGAATCCCTGGGCCTGGTGTGCGGAAGCAAAACTCGGGCGCGGAGACAGAGCGATGAAGTTCTATAATGCGCTTCTTCCGTATAACCAGAATGACAGCATCGAGGTCCGCAGGGCGGAACCGTATTCTTACTGTCAGTTTGTCATGGGCAGGGATCACGAGCAGTTTGGCCGCGCCCGGCATCCGTTCATGACAGGCACAGGCGGATGGGCTTATTTTGCAGCGACGAGGTACCTTCTCGGCATCCGCCCGGATTTTGACCGGCTGATTATCGATCCCTGCATCCCGAAAGACTGGAAGTCGTTTGATGCCGTGCGCGTCTGGCGCGGGGCTGTATACCGGATCCATGCCGCAAATCCGCACGGCGTATGCAAAGGCGTCAGAAAAATAATTCTGGACGGCCGTGAAACAGAAGGCGGCATACCGGTCCAGGTACCGGGATCGGAACATGAAATATACGTTGAGCTGGGCTGAATAACAAATAACGGTTCTTATGCCGGGTATTTTCCTGCGCATGGAAAAGAGGGAAGTGCAATATGATTAAATTTGGAACAGGCGGATGGCGTGCAATTATCGGAGATGAATTCACCAAGGCAAACGTGCAGCTCCTTACCGCGGCCATTGCGAGGAAACTGAAGGATGACGGCCACGGGGCTAAAGGCTTCGTGATCGGTTATGACAGGCGTTTCCTTTCCGAAGAGGCCGCCAAATGGGCATCCGAGGTTATGGCGGGCGAAGGCGTGCTGTGCCGCCTGATTAACAGGGAATCCCCGACGCCCCTCATTATGTTTACCGTAAAATATTACAACCTTCCCTACGGGATGGCGGTTACGGCAAGCCATAACCCGGCCGTATACAACGGCATCAAAGTGTTTATGGCAGGCGGGCGTGACGCCGACGAGACACTGACAGGCGAACTCGAGGAATATATTGCCAAAACCGAGCCGTCCACGATCCGGCCGGTGCCTTTTGAAGACGGAGTGAAGAGCGGCATCATCGAGATCATCGACCCGATGAACCAGTACATCGACAGCATCATCCGCTCCATCAATATGGATGCGATCCGGAGCCGCAGCCTGAAAGTTGTCCTCGACCCGATGTACGGCGTCAGTAAGACGGCATTGCAGACGATCCTGCTTACAGCCCGCTGCGAAGTTGATGTGATTCACGAGAAAAGGGATACGCTCTTCGGGGGACGGCTGCCCGCACCGAACTGCAGGACGCTGGCCGGACTCATTAACTTTATGGAGGAAAACCACTGCGATATCGGCATTGCAACGGACGGAGACGCTGACCGTCTCGGCGTCATTGATGACAAAGCTGAATTTGTGCACCCCAATAAGATCCTGGTACTTCTTTATTATTACCTGATGAAGTTCAAGGGCTGGCATGGATCGGCCGTCCGCAACATTGCCACTACACACCTCCTTGACAAAATTGCCGAGGATTTCAACGAAGTCTGCTACGAGGTCCCGGTAGGGTTTAAGAATATTTCCTCCAAGATGATCGAAACAAATGCGATCATCGGCGGCGAATCTTCCGGAGGGCTGACCGTACGGGGCCACATACAGGGCAAGGACGGCATTTACGCCGCAGCGCTGCTTGTGGAAATGCTGGCAACCACCGGCAGAAAGCTGTCGGAAATATACAGCGAAATCACGGACAAATACGGTATTTTCGAGATGGAAGAAGCCGATTTCTCTTTTTCAAACGAAAAGAAAGACGAAATCATGCAGATTCTTTTTGCGGATAAACTTCTTCCTGATTTCACTGATGAGATTGCAAAAGTATCCTATATAGACGGATGCAAGGTCTTTTTCAGGAACGGAGGCTGGATTATAGCACGTTTTTCCGGTACCGAGCCGCTGCTGCGGATTTTCTGCGAAATGTCCTCGCGGAAAGCCGCACAGGATAAGATAGAGACCTTCAAACAATTTCTTTCCGTTTCATAATTTCCTTTTCTCCTCACCGGAAAGACAGCCGTGCCGGACGGCTGTTTTTTTGGTTTTTGTATGATATTGTAAAACCATATCCCGTCAAAAAATACAAAAGGTTATATAGAGACAGAGGAATGCATATATGGCAGAACAGAAAAACCGCAGGAAATTTTCTCTGAAATGGGGCCTGATCCTGCTGATTATTATCTGCTGGATTGTTCCCGTATCCATATTCAGCGCGGCCACAGGATATTTCATTACTCAAAACATAAATGAGCAGATTGACAGGACGGTTAATCTGTCCACAAATAATTCCGTAAAAATGGCGGTGAGCCAAATTGACGCCGCGGCCAATTCGTCCCGTTATGCCTCCTACAATTCCACGATTGCAAACTCCTGGCAGACCTATAAAAACGATGACGACAAGACGGCCCTTTATGGGAGAATCACAGCTTTCCTGAACCAGCAGTACAAATATGACGAAAAATTCCTTGTCACGACGCTTTACTTCTGCGATGACCCGGATGACGTCTACTATACCTTTAACGAGGCATACAATGCCACGTATTTCGGCGTGAAAGAGTACAAGACATACGTGCATGACCAGGTCCAGGCCCTTTCGGAAAATCTAGGGACCAATATCGGTTTCCTGTATACGGACGGCCGGCTGTATATGGTCCGCAACATTGTGGACAATAATTACAGACCCTATGCCGTGATCACGATGCAGCTGAACATGGATACGCTGTTTGCAGGCATTGAGAATGTTGTCTGGGAAACCGACATCACAATCTGGCTCGGGGATACACCCGTAGTGCTCGACGGACAGCCGATTGACTGGAAAGACCTGGGAATCAGTTTTAAGAATGAAAAGCAGTCGATCGAAACGATCGGCGGCAGCAAATATGTATATGGGATGACACGGGCTGACAGCTGCCGGTTCCGATATGTCGTAGGAGTTGACAGCTCCTCGCTGATGCAGGAATTTTCGGGGGTCACGACCAAGCTGACATGGATTGTCATTATGATACTTCCCCTTATGGCCGCCGTAATCATATTCTTCTCACGGTATGTATCGCGTCCGATCAGCCGGCTGGTCGCCGAAGCGCAGAGCATTGAGAAAGGCAACTTCGGCGTGCAGGTCAGCGAGCGTTTCGGCAGCAGGGAATTTCAATACCTGGCTGACGCCTTCAACAGCATGTCCTATAAGCTGAAGTACCAGTTCGACCGGATCTATAAGGAGGAACTGGCACTGCGGGATGCCAAGATCATGGCGCTTCAGTCGCAGATTAATCCGCATTTTCTGAACAATACGCTTGAAATAATCAGCTGGGAGGCCCGGATTTCACATAATACAAAAGTGTCCAAAATGATTGAGGCACTTTCTACGATGCTTGATGCCGCCATGGACAGGAAAGGAAAACCGATCGTGCATATTTCCGAAGAAATGATGTACGTGGACGCCTATCTGCATATCATCAACGAGCGCCTCGGCAAGCGTCTGACCGTGAATAAGGAAATCGACGCATCGCTTCTTGACCTCTATGTCCCGCGGCTTATCATGCAGCCGATTCTCGAAAATGCCGTGGAGGATATTCAGTCACATACAAAGGGAGAGATTGTCATCCGCGTCTATAAACAGGATGACAGCCTGTTCCTGGAAGTGGAGCATGACGGTGTTCTGAGCAGTGAGGACAAGGCCAGGATTGATCATCTGCTGTTGGAAGACATCGATAAAGAACAGGAATCTTCACATAATTTAGGAATACGTAATGTAAATCAAAGATTGAAGATTATTTACGGCGAAAAAAGCGGTCTGTCGATTATTATGAACAAAGAAAACCGCATTTTAGCGAGGATCATTATAGCAATTGAACAAGAAAAGCAATAATATACGGCAAATGGCAAGACTGTCAATTATCCGTTTCGGACGGAGAGAGTACTATGAGCATGCTAGTTAATCCAACAGAGTTCTCACAATTAAAAGGAGGAAGATCATGAAAAAGGTTATGTCATTAGTACTTGCTCTGGCTGTGTGCGGAAGCGCAGTTCTTGGCTGTTCGTCAAACAAAACGACAGATACATCAACCACTGCTGCAGCGACCGGCGCAGAAACAACTGCGGCATCAACAACGGCAGCAGGTCCCGCCGCCATAACGGTAGTCACATCTTACGGCGGTGACGACGGCAACAGAGCCAACTATGAAGCCGCAATTGCCGCTTATGAAGAAGCTACCGGCAATACAGTCAATGATGCGTCCGGCACGTCCAATGAAGAGTGGAAAGCCAAGATTATGGCTGACTTTGAGACAGGCGCGGAACCGGATGTCCTTTTCTACTTTAACGGAGTTGATGCAAATGACCTGGTTAACAACGGAAAAGTTGTCAGCATCGATACAATCCGCGCGGAATATCCTGAATATGCAGGCAACATGAAGGATGAACTTATCCCTGCTTCCCCCGCAGACGGCGTCAAGTATGCCGTGCCTGTAAACGGTTACTGGGAAGGCCTCTATGTAAATAAAGCCGTCCTTGAAAAATGCGGCGTTACCGTTCCCGGCGCTGATTATACATGGGACCAGTTCCTTAAGGACTGCGAAACAATTAAGACTGCCGGATACACGCCGATCGCATGCTCCCTTTCCGAAGTTCCGCACTACTGGTTTGAGTACTGCATTTACAATCATGATTCCGCAGCGACCCACAACATACTTCCGGCATCCTCCACGGATACAGCCGGAACCGCATGGGTTGCCGGACTCGAAGATATCAAGACGCTCTACGAAAAAGGCTATTTCCCCGAGAATACCCTGACATCCACCGATGCCGAGACATTCCAGCTCATGGCCGACAACAAAGCTGCATTTGCAATTGACGGTTCATGGAAGCTTGGCTGGTTCCAGGAGAACGCGGCCGACATCAACGATTTTACCGTGACGTATGTTCCCGGTGAAAATGACAGAGCCGCAACCGATCTGATCGGCGGACTTTCCATGGGTTACTACATCACGGAAAAAGCCTGGAATGATCCTGCCAAACGCGAAGCATGCGTCAAATTTGTTGAAGCGATGACAACGGATGACGTTGTGTCCGCATTCGGTGCTACCGCCGTAACAGCGCTGAAGAACGGCACATCGGCACCTTCGGATGCAGATTCCCTTACGATTGCTGCCCTTGCTATGACAAAGGGTGCCACAGGCGTTTCCCCGGCCGTACAGGACAACCTGAACTCCGCGGCACGTACCGAACTCTTTACGGGATCCATCAAGAATATTGTTACCGGAAGCCTGACGGCTGCCGACGCGGTCGACCAGTGCCTTGCCATTAAGGAATAATCAGACACAGCCCAATAAATCCGGCATAAACCCGGCACAATAAAGAGCACAAAAATTCCGAATAGAGTCGGGGGACGGCGAAACTGTTCTCCGGCTCTATTTAAAGGGGGATGCACCAATGAATTCCGTAATCTACAAAAAGAAGACGCCGCTTCTGGTTCTTCTGATCCCCGCCTATCTGTTCATGACCATGTTTCTCTACTATCCCTTTGTTATGAACATCGTAAACAGCTTTTCCAAAATTACCGGCCTTGGCACCTCCGGGGAAGGATACAATATTCCCTGGTATGCAAACTATATCAAAATGTTTCAGGACCCGATTCTGGGAACTGCGTTAAGGAACACGCTTATCCTTATGCTGGCGACCATTCTTTTTCAGGTAGGCATCGCACTTGTCCTTGCCCTGATGGTAGATAACATCAGGAAGGGCGCCCAGTTTTTCCGGACAGTATACTTTTTCCCGATCGTCATATCAGCTACAGCTCTGGGCCTTCTGTTCAACCTAATTTTCCTGTATAACGGTGGTATGATCAACCAGCTGCTCGAGAAGCTCGGCGGCGGTGCGATTGACTGGAAAGATACCTCCCACTTTATGTTCACGATGCTCTTTCCGGTTATGTGGCAGTATGTAGGTTTCTACTTTGTCATTCTTGTTACCGGACTGAATAATATTTCGCGTGATATCTACGAGGCAGCGGAAATCGACGGGGCCAGCGGCCTCCAGCGCGTACGTTTTATCACTCTGCCGCTGCTGCGGAATGTACTCTGTGTCTGCCTTACGCTGGCAATCACAGGCGCACTTAAAGTGTTTGATCTGCCGTGGATCATGATGGGTTCCGGCATGCCCCTTGATCAGTCATGGCTTACAGGTACGTATATGTATCATCAGACCTTCAGTATGGGCGATGTAGACTATGGTTCTGCCATCGGCATTGTCATAGTTGTCCTTGGAGTTGTTGTTTCACAGATTGCGAACCGGGTCTTCCGGGAAAAGGATTATTAAGGGGGACATAATGATGATTACAGATAATACCGCCGTACTCAAACTGAAAAAGCAGCACAGCTCCAACCCATGGAACATCCTGATTTATATTCTGCTTTCCCTCTGGGCGCTGTCGACGATATACCCGTTTTTCTGGGTTATCCAGAACTCATTCCGGCAGAAAAAACTGATCCGCTCCGATTCCTTCACGCTCCCGACGGGGAATAGCTTTACCCTTGACAATTACAGGACGGCTTTCGAACGTGTCGATATCTGGGGCGCATACAAAAACAGCCTGGTGATTTCCTGCACGGTTACAGTTGTCGTGGTTATCCTCTCCGCGCTGGCCGCATACGGCCTGGCACGCTATGTATTCCGGGGACAGAACTTCCTGCGGGCGATGATTATTGCGGCCATGATGTTCCCTGCGTTCTCCACAATCATACCGGTTTTCCGTATGATGTTCGGCTGGGGAATCGTGAATACGGAGAGTGTGACACTGTCGCAGCTCAGCGTAATTCTTCCTCAGGTGGCCGGCAATTTATCGTTCTCCATCGTCGTGCTGATGGGCTATATCCGAAGTATTCCCATCGAGCTTGAAGAAGCTGCCTACCTCGAAGGATACAGCGTATACCAGATTATCTTTAAGGTCATTGTCCCTATTGCCAAGCCGTCCTTTGCGACAGTCGCGATCTTTACTTTCCTGTGGTCATACAACGACCTTTTTACACAGATGTTTTTCCTCCGGTACAGAAATGCATTTACCATAACCCGGCTTCTGAACGAAATTTCCTCCATAGCCGGCGTAAACTACGGGCTGATGGCGGCCGCGGTTGTTCTGGTTGTTGTTCCGGTTCTCCTTGTCTATATCGTGCTGCAGAAAAATATCATCAAGGGTCTTACCGCCGGTGCCCTGAAAGGCTGATCCGGTGCGGATATATCCTACTTCCGCAGGATGTGCCCGCCCGAAGCCGGGTGTGATAAACTAAAGAAGGAATCCGGACACGGAGGTATTGCCCATGTACAAAGTTGTGCTCATAGACGATGAAGACATGATCGTCGAAGGCCTGAAGAGGGTTGTCGACTGGGATACATATCACTGTGAAGTTGTGGGTACGGCGTCCGATGCCCAGTCAGGCGCACAGGTAATCCGTTCTTTAAATCCGGACATCTTATTTACCGATATCAAGATGCCGAATATGGACGGTCTTACCATGCTGGCGGGCCTGAAGGGCGAATTCCCCGGCATGCAGATTACCGTCCTTACAGGATACAGGGATTTCGAGTATGCCAAGCGTGCCATCCACATCGGGGTGACCCGGTTTTTGCTGAAGCCCTCGAGGATGAACGAAATCGATGAAGCGCTGCAGGTAATGACGGAGAATCTTGCCAAAATTCATGCGGGAAACCCCGAAGAGGCACAGGAACAGGAAGCCCCCGAAGAGGAAGAACAGGATAACCCGGCCAACAGTCATATTGTACGCAGCGCCCTCAAATACATGGAAGTGCATTACGCGGAAAAGCTCACGCTTACGGAGCTTGCCGACAAGGTATATGTTAGTCCCTGGTATTTAAGCAAACTCCTGAATAAATTCACCGGCAAAAGTTTTTCCGATCTCCTGCATCAGGCAAGGATTAAGAAAGCGGAGAAACTCCTGGACGATCCTTCGCTGAAAATTCAGGAGATCTCGGACCTGCTCGGCTATTATGACGTTACGCATTTTTCGCGTATTTTCAAACGCATCAAGAATATGTCGCCCAATGAGTACCGGAACTCCATTCACCAGCTAAAAGCGGACCGGGGGTAAATCCATGAAAAGTGAAATAGTCCCGTTTTGCGGAAAAGATGTCGATTCAGCCTGCGTCAGGCTGGATGTGGACATATTCAAATGGCAGGATAACCGGTACAGGCCGAAAACACAGGTATTTCTAAGCTATGACATGACAGCGCTCCATATCAGGATGATTTCTTCCGAGAAGGAAACGCTTGTCCGGACGGTCCGGGATAACGGACCCGTCTGGTGCGACAGCTGCATGGAAATGTTTATCCGGCCGTTCGGGGACGACGCACGGTATATGAATTTTGAAATCAATCCGGCCGGGGCAATGGTGATGGGAATCCATCTGAACAGAAGGGAAAAGACGGAACTGATTTTGCGGTATAAGTGCCGTGTAAATCCGGTTCCTTTTTCGGACAGTAAAAACGGATCGTGGGGCGTTGTATTCACAGTCCCGTTTGCCATGCTGTGTGAAATTTACGGCCGGGAATGCCGGTTCGGCAGCGGAAGCATTATCCGTGCAAATTTCTATAAGTGCGGCGATGAGACGCGTTACCCGCATTTCGGCATGTGGAATGAAATCGAATCCGAGGTCCCCGATTTTCACATGCCTGAATATTTCGGAAGGCTGCAGCTGCAGTAGGAGGGGATTCCGCTCCTGCCCGCGTTCGTTCTAGAACAGAGCCTTTATCTGATCCATTCTGGCCCGGGCCATCTCGTAACCGTGCCTGTAGTTGGCACGGATCCGGTCAAGATCCTTCTCCATGCCGTCCATTTTGTACTCCGGGCGAAGAATGACGGCCTTCCCTTCCGCTTCCAATTGACTGCATATGTCGAGGGCATCATTGTAACGGATATGCCTTGTCTTTAAGACATCGACCATCTTCGGGTATTTTTGCCTGAAAAAGCGGATGAACACATCATATTCCGCGCTGTATTCCTTGCGGAAACCCGCCGGCTGGGTGAGCACAACCAGATTGGCTTCATTGCCGTCTGCGATCGCTTTTCGGATCGGGATCGAGTCGGCAAGGCCGCCGTCGAAATATTCCTGTCCGTTCAGCTCAATGGCCGGAAATGCAAGGGGGAGGGCGCAGGTGGCACGCAGTATGCGGCATTTCGAATCCATTTCTCTGCAGTCAAGATATTCCGCCTCGCCTGTGCGGGCGTTGGTGACGCCGGCATATACCCTGCCTTCATATTTACGGAAAGTGTCCCAGTCAAAAGGAACCAGCCGGTTGGGGATTTCGTCAAATACAAAATCAAGTCCGAACAGGCTCCTGCAGCGCAGGTAATTCCTCCTGCTGATGTACCGGTTGTCGTTCCTGTATTTCAACAGGACGTCAAGGTTGCGCCCGGGCTGTCTCGAAAGGTAGGAGACGGCATTGCTGATTCCGGCCGATACGCCGATACAGTAGGGAAACATGATGTCTTCTTCGAGGAGCGCGTCCATGGCACCCGCACTGAAAATGCCCCGAAGTGAACCGCCTTCCAAAATAATTCCCGGCATATATGTTCCTCCGCACCTGCTGCACGGACAGGACGAAGCCCGCCTGTCACACCCTGTTTCATCTATATCCAATTTACCACATGCATGCGGATTTGGAACGGCAGGGACAGAAGAAGACGGCATATAACAAAAGTGCCTGTAAAAGAAGTATACTTACAGCAGAGCAGACCCGGTTTCCGTCCGGTTCAGGCGGAACAGGATTCGCTTTTTTCCTGCGGCAACCGATATGGCCCCCCTTTCAGGAAAAATCCCCGAATCCATTGACATTCCTGCGGTTTCCACGTACTATCCACTTTGTATATTTATACTTATAAAATGGGAAGGTTGTGATGTTAGGGTTGGAAAAAAAGCTGACATTATACGGCTTTAACAACCTCACAAAAACACTTAGCTTCAACATCTACGATGTTTGCTATGCAAAAAGTGAGAAAGAACAGCGGGATTACATTGCATACGTAGACGAGCAGTATAATTCTGAACGTCTGACAAAGATCTTGTGTGAAGTTACCAGCATGATCGGCGCACATGTGCTGAATATATCCAAGCAGGATTATGATCCGCAGGGCGCCTCCGTGACGCTTCTTGTTACCGAGGAAGAGATGTCTGATGAACTCATCGACAGCTCCTGCAACCGCGGGCGCGGATTTGGACCGATAGCAAAGGAATCAATCGCCGGGCACCTCGACAAGAGTCACCTGACGGTACATACATACCCTGAATACCATCCCGACAACAGCATTGCTACATTCCGGGTGGATATAGACGTGTCAACCTGCGGGAAAATCACCCCCCTGAACACGCTTGATTATCTGATCGGAAGCTTTGATTCGGATATTATGACAATCGACTACCGTGTTCGCGGATTTACGCGCGACGTGAACGGTAAAAAGCTGTTCATGGATCACGATATTACGTCGATTCAGGATTATATCGACGACAAGACGCTCGAAACCTATGACGCCATAGACGTCAATGTCTACCAGGCCAACATTTTTCATACCAAAATGCTCATCAAGGAACTCGAACTGCAGAACTATCTTTTCAACAAAGATGTCCGTGAGCTGCCGCCGAAGCAGAGGCTTTCGATTGCCAACAACCTGCGCCGTGAGATGATTGAGATTTTCAGCGGAATGAACATTTACTGATTTTTTATTTGCGGGATGTACCCCGCAAATCCATGTGCGGCATCGGTATCCCCCGAATCGGATTCGGGGGATTCGCATCTGCTCCATTTTAGAAAAGGAGTCCGGGAAATGAGTGCTTTTTCTACGGAAAAGGGTGTGCTTTCACAGGAACGCGCGCCTGTTTATGAAGCTTTGCAGGAGTACAAATCCATGCGCGTGGTGCCGTTTGATGTACCGGGGCATAAACAGGGACGCGGCAATCCGGAACTTACCGAATTCCTGGGGAAGGCCTGTCTTTCTGTCGATGTAAATTCCATGAAATCCCTCGATAATCTTTCCCATCCCGTATCGGTCATCCGGGAAGCGGAGGAGCTTGCAGCGGAGGCTTTCGGAGCCGCGCATGCATTTTTTATCGTGAACGGGACGACGGCGGCCGTACAGGCGATGATTCTTTCCGTCTGCCATCCGGGCGATGAAATTATCCTGCCGAGAAACGTCCATAAAAGCGCCATCGCGGCCCTCGTCCTCTGCGGCGCCGTACCGGTTTATGTAAATCCGGGCGTTGACAGGAAGCTTGGCATCCCTCTGGGAATGGCGCTTGCCGATGTTGAGCAGACGATTCTTGCGCATCCGAAAGCCAAAGCAGTCATGGTCAATAATCCGACCTATTACGGCGTGTGCTCGAACCTGCAGGCGATTGTGGCACTTGCCCACAGCCACGGCATGAAAGCACTGGTCGATGAAGCGCACGGCACACATTTCTATTTCAGCGACAAACTGCCGCTCTCCGCCATGGCCTGCGGTGCGGATCTTGCATCGGTCAGCATGCACAAAACCGGCGGATCGCTGACGCAGAGCTCATTCCTGGTGGCAGGTCCCGGCGAGAGGGAAGGATATATCCGGCAGATCCTGAACCTGACACAGACGACAAGTGCATCGTATCTCCTTATGTCGTCGCTTGACCTTTCAAGGCGCAATCTCGCACTGCACGGCGCGAAGATTTTTGACGAGGTAATCCGGCTTGCGCAGTACGGCAGGGATGAAGTCAACAAGATCGGCGGATACTATGCTTTTTCCAAAGAGCGCATCAACGGAGACACTTTCTTTGATTTTGATTTGACAAAACTGTCCATATTTACCCGGGAAATCGGGCTTACCGGCATAGAGGTATACGATATCCTGCGTGACGAATACGGCATTCAGACCGAATTCGGAGACCTTGGGAATATCCTCGCCGTCATATCGGTCGGAGACCGCGAACGCGAGCTCGAACGCCTGGTAAGTGCCCTTTCGGAAATCAAACGGCGTTATTCCAGGGACCCGGCCGGGCTCCTCGATCATGAATATATTCATCCGCAGGTGGCTATGACGCCGCAGAATGCTTTTTACGCGGCAAAGACGTCGCTGCCCCTTGCGGAATGCGTCGGCCGCATCAGCGCGGAATCCGTCATGTGCTATCCGCCGGGCATTCCGATTGTGGCCCCCGGCGAAATGATCACACAGGAAATCGTCGATTATATCATCTATGCCAAGGCAAAGGGCAGCTCCATGCTTGGTACGGAAGACAGGGATGTAAAAGAGATCTGCGTGGTAGAAGAATAATACGCCGGACTGCTCTCTGCCGGACTGCTTAAAGGCAGGCGCGGTCCCTGAAAATACGGACAGACCGACTGTCCGGCACGGGAAAGACCGTTACGGGAAACAACAGCAAAAGAAAGGTAAATATAATGCTTCTGCATTATACAGGGAAATCGTTATGGAATTATGGTTCACGGAAGAACATACGCCGGATGTCCGATTTTCCATTAAGGTGGAGCAGACCCTCCATACGGAGCAGAGCGAGTTCCAGCGCATAGATGTGTTTGCATCGAGGGAATTCGGACGGTGCCTCACCCTTGACGGTCTCATGCAGGTTACCGAAAAAGACGAATTTATCTACCATGACATGATGGTGCATGTTCCGATGGCGACAAACCCTGATATCAGGAACGTCCTTGTGATCGGCGCCGGCGACGGCGGTACAATCCGCGAGCTTACCCGCTATTCCGGGATCGAGCATATCGACCTTGTCGAAATTGACGAGCGCGTCGTTCAAGTCTGCCGCAAATACCTGCCGCAGCTCAGCTGCAGACTCGATGATCCCCGCGTCTCCAAGCACTTTGAGGATGGTCTCCGGTTCATCCGGACCTGCAGCGATGAATACGACCTCATAATTATTGACTCCACCGACCCGTTCGGCCCCGGAGAAGGTCTTTTCACGAAGGAATTCTACGGCAACTGCTACAAGGCCTTAAAAGAGGACGGCATCCTCGTCAATCAGCATGAGAGCCCCTATTACGAGAAAGACGCGGAAGCCATGCAGCGCGCACACCGCCGCATCGTCGAATTTTTCCCTGTCTGCAAGGTTTACCAGGCGCATATTCCGACATATCCGTCCGGGCACTGGCTCTTCGGATTTGCGTCAAAAAAATTCGATCCCGTCGCGGACCTCGATGCGGACAGATGGAATGCGCTCGGAATCAGGACGCGCTACTACAACACGAATCTCCACATCGGCTCATTTGCGCTGCCGAACTATGTTCTGGAACTGCTTGAGAAATAAAGCCGAATTGCCGGCATATCCCGGCGGAAATTCCCGGCTGTACATCCGCCGGGTGAAAGGCTGCAGAACGCAGTATGCTGCAAAATGACACGAACCGCTGCTTTACAATAGACGCCCGCACCCCGAGTGCGGATATTGAAATACATATCCGCTGCATATGCATGGATGCCGTGGCTGCGGATCCGTTTACGGATAAGCCGCATTTTGATTCGCTGTGCCGGACCGGCTGCCCGAATTATGGGAAAAAATGGTCCTGCCCGCCGTTTGCGCCGTCATACCGCAGCCTTGCATCACCGTATCGATACCTTTGGGTCTGCGTACTCTGCGCGGAAACGGAACAGTTTTCATACATAAAAAACGACTTTCTGAAAGTAAAGGCAGCCAACAGCATTCTGAAGAGCCGTCTCGACAAGGCCCTGCGGCTTCTTTCCGACAGGTACGGGAACTATATTTCATCCGGAAGCTGCCGGCTGTGCAAGCCGTGCAGATGCAGATCCGGGCTGCCCTGCGGCCATCCGGACAAAATGAGCTGCAGCTTTGAAGCACTGGGAATGGATGTCGGCAGGCTGACGGAAAGCTGTCTGGATCATGAGCTTCTCTGGTACAGCAAGGGAAATCTCCCGAAATATACATCGGTTGCGGGAGGACTCCTGACGAATGATAAAATCGACGGGAATCAAATAGAAAAACAGTTTTCAGGCAGGCTCTGAGGGCCGTTTTTCAGAAACGGAAGAGAGATGAAAATCGTTCATTTTCCTGTATCCGAACTGCAATATAAATGATGCGGATTTGCCTCGAAAACCACTTGATAATCGACAGTCCCGGTACCACAATGGTTGTATCAGGACAAAGGAGTAAATCGTATGATTGGAACAGTACTGAGCAAAGTAATCGACTACCTCGGACCCGATACAAAGAGAATTCACCACGCGATGAAGGTATTTAGTTTTTCCTGTGCACTATGGGACGAAGAGGCCAAAGCCAAGGGCCTTCCGGAGACAGACGAACGCCGCGAGACCCTTTTGCTGGCAGCAATCCTGCACGATATCGGCGTACATGAAGCCGAACGCAAATATAATTCCAACGACAGCTTTTATCAGGAGAAAGAGGGTCCCTCCGTTGCGCAGGAGATCCTCGAAGAATGTGAAGCCGACCCCCGGATCAGCGCACGCGTGTGCTACCTTGTCGGCCATCATCATTCCTATCACCTGATCGACGACCTCGACTTTCAGATCCTTGTCGAGGCAGAAGAACTTGTTAACCTCGAAGAGGATTATGCCGATCCGCAGGCGATCCTTGCGGCGCGCCAGATCACAATGAAGACGGCAGCGGCGAAGAAGATTCTGGACTGCTATCTCATGGACGCACCCGCGGAAGATGCGGTTCCCTATTACTGTATGTCGAGGTAATTCTGCAGACTGTTTATGTATTGACCGACCTGGAGGCCGTCCGCCAGGGCGTGATTGACCTGCACGGAAAAAGGCAGGAGAACGCGGCCGTTTTCTTCGAAGTATTTCCCCCAGGAGAACCTCGGAATGGAATCGTCCGCATGCATATGGATGGCATTGGAAATGCTTGTAAATGCAATAAGGGGAAGGCACGTGATGTATATCAGGTCGTCCCTTTTTTCATCTTCGGGATCCGGCATATAGTACGTTTTTTTGCGGGAAGCTTCGCGGGCAAGGTCCGTAAAATGCAGCATGTCCCCGGTGAGTTCCGCCGTCACATACTTGAACAGGTCATCCCCGGGCGTAATATCCGTAAATGACGGGTCTGCCTTCTCATGGAGGACGACGCGTCCGTCCCGGATGCGGTAACGGAAATTCTCGATTTCATTGGCCTTTGTGCAGGCGGCATACATCATCGAATAATAAAAGGAAAGCTTATTTTCCTTTACAAAAGCAAGAAAATGCGTGATGTCCAGATTCACGCACACATTGAACTGCGGATAATCGAGCGCATGAAAAAACGCAAAATGTTCTTTCCTTCTCCAGCTGTTCATATCTATGTATTCCATCAGCGTGCCTCCTTATTCAGCCCGACCCGGATCATGCCGGATCCTGCGGCGTGACGGAATGGATGTCCTTAACGGTGCAGAGGGTCACGATCGTCTGCGTTTTCCGGACGCCGGGAACTTCCTTGATGACCCGGAGGAGCTTTTCAAGCGTCTCCGTGCTTTCCGTGACGATTTTCATGAGGTAATCGAAATCACCTGCAAGGTAATGGCACGCAAGGATCTCGTCCTGCGTATTCACAAAGGATACGAAGTTATCGGAAAAACGCGGCTTTTCGAGGCTGATGAACATGAGGGCCGTCAGCTTCCGGTTCAGTGCGGCCGCATTTACTATGGCCGTATACTGTGTGATTATGCCGGCTGACTCGATCTTGCGGATCCGGTCGCTGGTTGCGGGGATCGACAGGTTGACCTGCGAACTGATTTCTGAGATGGAGGAACGCGCATTTTTCTGCAGCAGACCAATTATCTGTCTGTCAATGGAATCCATAAACACCCCTCATATAAGCCAAAGCCGGAAAAACGCGGAAACGGAATATCCTGATAAAGTACATTTATTTTACGAATATTGCTGTATGGATGCAAGTTAATCTGCGTTTTTGACATATGGAAAATTCAGCTGTATGGTAAATTGTCCGGAAAGATCCGGAATAAAGCCGTACGGGGGCATAAAAATGAAAATCGGGCAGATTCGAAGAGAGATGGAAAGCAGGAAGGGACTGAAAACGCGTCTCATCATGGAAGGTCTTGGTGTGGGTACTGCGACGGGGACGGTGATTCTTCTGAGCCGGATCGCAATCTCGAAACTGCAGGTTTATTTCCGTGCCGGTTACGCCTGGGGGACGGGTTCCTGGCCGCATGCTGCGGCAATTCTCGCCGGCCTCGCGGCACTTGGTCTTCTTTCCGGGCTGATGGTGAAGAAGGAACCGCTTATTTCCGGAAGCGGGATACCGCAGGTCGAAGGGCAGCTTGCCGGAAAGATCCGCCCCTGCTGGTACCGCGTACTTTTTTATAAATTTTTCGGAGGACTTCTTACACTCGGAGCCGGGCTTACACTCGGACGGGAGGGCCCTTCTGTTCAGATGGGCGCGGCGGCCGGAGAGGGTATCGCCGACCTTTTGAAAAGACCGGATACCGAAAAAAAATACCTGATCACAAGCGGAGCGGCAGCAGGCCTCGCATCCGCTTTTCACGCGCCGATGGCAGGCGTGGTATTCGCGCTCGAAGAGGTCCATCAGAATTTTTCGGCCATTGCGCTCGTATCTGCAATGGCAGCCGCCATTGCGGCCGATTTTGTGTCGTCAACCGTGCTCGGTCTGCAGCCTGTGCTTCCGTTTGACGGGATGAAACCGCTTCCTCTGGCCTATTACTGGCTGATAATCCTGCTGGGTGTATTCCTTGGACTGGCGGGGGTGCTTTTCAACAAAGCCATCCTGCTGAGCAAATCACTGTATGCAAAGATTAATTGCCCGGTGTACATAAAGACGATGGTTCCTTTTGTCCTGACCGGTGCGGTCTGCATGCTGATGCCGGAACTTTTCGGCAGCGGGGATTCGGTGATAGAGGGGCTGGCGCATTCCACGCAGCCTGTTTGGTATCTGGCGGTTCTCCTTGCAGCCAAGCTGCTGCTTCTGATGGTGTGTTTCGGATCAGGCCTCCCGGGCGGAATCTTCTTCCCGCTTCTGGTGCTCGGCGCATTGTACGGCCAGATTTTCGGAGCGGCGGCACAGTCATTTCTCGGTATGCCGGCCGAATATGTCATCTGTATCGTGATTCTTTCGATGGCGGCACACTTCAGTTCCATTGTCCGGGCCCCTGTAACCGGAATTCTGCTCGTAAGTGAAATGACAGGGTCATTCGCCTTTTTCCTTCCCCTCACCCTCGTATCGCTTTGTGCTTATCTGACGGCGGATCTGCTCCGGAGTAAACCGATTTATGAAAGCCTTCTGGACCTGATCCTGATCCGCCCGTCAAAAAGCTCCCCGGCGCGGACCAGAGGCAGGATCCTGTGGGAATTTGCCGTCGAACATACAAGTCCCGCGGATGGAAAGCGGGTAAAGGACATGCAGTGGCCGGAACATTTTCTGCTGGTTTCCATCAAGCGGGGACAGGACGAGGTGATCCCGGACGGAAACACCCTTCTGACCGGAGGCGATTATGCGGTGGGACTCCTTCCCGCCGAAGAACTCGACGTCATAACGGAAAAAATGTCCGGCATCTGCAGGACGAGAATCTGACCTGTTTGGATGTTGTACATGCTGCCTGTATAATAGAACTAAATCTTTGCGGCCGCGCGTGAGCGGAGCTGTACGAACCGGAGGAATGACACATGGATATACTGCACATGCTGGCCGATGAATTCGGGATGACCCAGGACCTTGTTGACAAGACCGTCGCGCTTCTCGATGAGGGCAACACAATTCCCTTTATCGCGCGTTACAGAAAAGAAGTGACCGGAGGCATCGACGACCAGGTACTGCGGCGTCTCTCGGACCGCCTTGATTTCCTGCGCGCAATGGAAGAGCGCCGTGCGGATATCCTCCGGCTCATCGGAGAGCAAGGTGCCCTCACGCCGGAACTTGAAAAAGAAATTGCGGATGCACAGACGCTGACCGCGCTCGAAGACCTGTACCGTCCATACCGCCCGAAACGCCGCACCCGCGCATCCATGGCCCGTGAAAAAGGCCTTGCAGGACTTGCGGATGCGCTTCTGAACCGCAGTCTGAGCAGGGATGCCCTCCTTAAAACAGCCGCCTCTTCCGTCAACCCCGAAAAAGGCGTCGCCGATGAGACGGAGGCATTTGCCGGAGCCATGGATATCGTAGCTGAAATGATCAGTGACGATCCGCATCTTCGGGAGAAAATCCGCCGCATTCTGCGGAACACGGGGCGCATCGTCTCCAAACAAAAGAAAAAAGAAGAGTCCGTGTATGAGCAGTACTATGATCACTCCGAATTGATTTCCCGTGCGGCCGGACACCGTATTCTTGCGATGAACCGCGGCGAGAAAGAAGAGTTTCTGTCCGTCTCGCTGGAGATGGACGATTCGCTTGCCCTCGCGCACATTCTGCAGACGCTCCCGACCGGCAATGAACTGGCAGCCGATTATGTCCGCCAGGCAGCCGAAGATTCCTGGAAGCGCCTGCTTATGCCGTCCCTTACGACGGAAGCCCGCTCGGAACTTACGGATAAGGCGGAAGAGGAGGCGATAGAGGTCTTTTCGCAGAATCTCAGAAGCCTTCTGATGACGCCTCCGATGCGCGGCCATGTGGTTCTGGCCCTTGATCCGGCATACCGCACGGGCTGCAAACTTGCAGTCATTGATGCGACCGGCAGGCCGCTCTATACCGATGTCATTTATCCGACGCCGCCCCAGAGCCGGATCGAAGAGTCCGCCCGTACGTTCCTGAAACTGTGCGAACGGTTCGGGGTGACGATGGCGGCAATCGGCAACGGTACCGCTTCCCGCGAGACGGAGCAGTTTGTCTCACAGACCGTCCGCGATAATAAACTGCCGATCCGTTTCTATATGGTCAACGAAGCCGGCGCGTCCGTCTATTCGGCGTCCGAACTGGCCGCGTCCGAGTTCCCCGACTTAGACCTCACAAAAAGATCTGCCATCTCGATCGGACGCCGACTCCAGGATCCCCTGGCCGAACTTGTAAAAATTGATCCGCAGGCCATCGGTGTCGGTCAGTACCAGCATGACATGAATCCCAAAAAACTGTCGCATACCCTTGGCGGTGTTGTGGAATCCTGCGTTAACGATGTCGGCGTCGACCTGAACACAGCATCCGTGTCCCTTTTGTCCTATGTTGCCGGAATCACAAAGCCGATTGCGCAGAACATCATCAAATTCCGTGAAGAACACGGTGTATTTACGTCCCGCGCCCAGCTCAGCGAAGTTTCCCGCCTCGGTCCGAAAGCCTTTGAACAGTGCGCCGGATTCCTGCGTGTGCCGGACGGTGCAGAACCTCTCGACAACACGCGCATTCACCCGGAATCCTACAAAATTGCCCGTGCGGTCCGCGGCCGGAAAAAGCCCTACGACCTGCCTGCTCTTGCAGCCGAGCTTTCCGTTGGTCTGCCGACCCTCCAGGATATTGCAGCCGCCCTCGATAACCCGGGCTACGACCCGCGTGCCGAACTGGCCCAGCCGGAAATGCTTGCCGAAGTAATGGATATTTCCGACCTGAAGGAGGGCATGACCCTGACCGGAGTAGTCAGGAACGTCTCTGCCTTCGGAGCTTTTGTCGACATCGGCGTCCATCAGGACGGGCTCGTCCACGTCTCCGAAATGGCTGACCGCTTTATATCGAAGCCGCTTGAGTTTGTCCATGTCGGACAGACCGTCCGCGTACGGGTCCTGTCTGTGGATACGAAAAGAAACAGGATTTCCCTGTCCATGAAGGGGCTGAACAAATAGCATTCCTTATCGCTCCGGGCTCCGCGGGGCAAAACGCTCCGCGGAACTGCAGGTTTTACCGGGAGGCATGACATGCACACAAGCAAAGTCGTGGTCGTAAATTATGACCCTGCATGGAGGCAGGAATTTGAGAAAATAAAAGGACAGCTGGAAGATGTACTGTCTGCCCATGTCCTGTCCATCGAACATGTCGGAAGCACTTCCGTCGAGGGACTCGCGGCAAAGCCGATAATCGACATCGATATCGTCATCGCTGACATCAGTAAATTTCAGATGGTGAAGTTCTGTCTCGAACTGCTTGGTTACTGGCACGAAGGCGACCTGGGAATTCCCGGCCGGGAAGCTTTTGCATATCTCGGCAAACCGGATCTGCTGACGCATCACCTGTACGTATGCACACGGAATTCTGCGGAACTCCGCCGTCACATCGGGTTCCGCGATTACCTGAGAAGTCACCCGGAAGACCGGGATCAATATTCCCGCGTCAAACAGGAAGCCGCAAAAAAATTTCCCGACGATATCGATGCCTATCTTGAGGAAAAGGACCCTTTCATCAGAAGCATTTATGATAAATGCAGTCTGTAAATACCTGCTGAACAACTATTTTGAATTGTCATTCTATAATATATGATGTACTATAATTTTAAAGTCTGTTTGTGCATACGGAAACATTTCAGGTATGGAATTCAGGAGGAAAGATAGATGGCATCGGGAAAACTCACTGCAAAGATAAATACCAGGTTCGATACGGTAAAGAAAAGGTGGCTGTTTCTGCTGTTTGTCAACCTGGCTGTCTGTGCGGCCGGGACGGGGGCAGCGGCGCTGCTTTCTTATTTCATCCACTGGGGAATATCCAGTGTTCTGTTCGCCGAGGGAATCGTCATTTTTATTCTCGGTATATTTCTTTCCCTCGGGAACGACCCTTCACCCATAAACTTCCGGGGCATGGGTGAAAAAAACGCACAGTATATTTCGTATCAGGATGCGGAAGCTACAAAAGCAGAACGGGCGTCGGGCGCTTACTACAAAAAATTCAACGGGGGCGGATCCCTGTTCAACCTTGGCTATGGCAATCTGACAATGCTTATCAGCGGGATTTTACTGGTCATTCTGTGTTTTATCATTTACCGATTCTAATCATTCAGCATAGAGTCTCTGCGGTGCGGATAGCAATAGCTTCCGTACTGCGGGAACATACTGCCGGGCCCAACCCGCCCGCAGTTCCCGACCAAGACAGCAGAACTGTCCCTGAAATGATGCGGAAGGCACATGAATGGGACGGTTCTTTTTTTATCCTGTTTCTGCCTTTACACGAACATACGTTCTGTATTATACTGACATAAAAAGAACACATGTTCTTTATAATTCAGGCAGATTGCAGGGGAGGGAGCCGGCCGTGGACATCCTTGAAAAACTGGAAATACTGACGGATGCAGCCAAGTATGATGTGGCCTGCACGTCGAGCGGTGTTGACCGGTCCGGCCGGCAGGGGAAGACGGGGAGCGCCGTCGCATGCGGCATATGCCACAGCTTTGCAGCGGACGGCCGGTGCATCTCGCTTCTCAAGGTGCTCATGACCAACCAGTGTGTCTACGACTGCAAGTACTGTGTCAACCGTTCCTCGCGAGAGACTCCGCGCGCCGCATTTACACCGCATGAGCTCGCTGACCTTACTATGAACTTTTACCGGAGGAACTTCATCGAGGGACTTTTCCTGAGTTCGGCCGTCATGAAAAATCCGGATTATACGACGGAGCGCATGATCCAGTCCATTGAACTTCTGCGGAATGAATACCGGTTCAACGGCTACATCCACGTAAAAGCCATACCGGGGACGGACAATGCACTGATTCAGCGGATGGGCCTTCTTGCCGACCGTATGAGCGTCAATATTGAGTTCCCCTCGGAAATGGGTCTTGAGAAGCTTGCGCCCCAGAAGAAACCGGAGGCGATTATGCGCCCGATGGGCCTGATCCGGTCCGGGATAGAGGAGAATACGTCGGACCTTGTTCTTTACCGGCATGCGCCGAAATTTGTTCCGGCCGGGCAGAGCACGCAGCTTATCGTCGGGGCAACACCGGACAGCGACCGGAAAATACTTACCCTGAGCGAGGGGCTCTACGATAAATACAAACTGAAGCGGGTGTTTTTCTCCGCTTACAACCCGGTCGTGTCGGATCCGCTTCTGCCTTCCATCCTTTCCGCACCGCCGCTCCTTCGCGAGCACCGGCTTTACCAGGCGGACTGGCTCATGCGGTTTTACGGTTTTTCGGCCAATGAGATCGTCGACGACAAGAACCCGAACATGAACCTCGCAATAGATCCCAAATGCAGCTGGGCACTGCGGCATCTTGAGCAATTCCCCGTCGAAGTCAACCGTGCCTCCTACCAGCGGCTCCTGCGCGTGCCGGGAATCGGGGTGCAGAGTGCCAGACGGATTGTCCAGGCACGCCGAGCCGGAAGCCTGGATTTTGAAGGCCTCAGGAAGCTCGGTGTAGTTCTGAAGCGCGCGAAGTTTTTTATTACCTGCCAGGGGAAAGTCACCGAAGGCGTCATAATTCAGCCGGACACCGTGCTGCGGGGCCTTCTTTCCAAAAATGATCTGAAAATGCTGCCGGCTGCATCAGGGGACCAGATGTCATTCACCGACCTGCCCGAAATGGCGCGGGTGATGGGCGGCGTCCCGACAAGTGCATTCGGTTATCTGCCGGAAGAGAGGACAAACGAATATGCTGGACAATACGAATTTGGTATACATATATGACGGGACGCTCGAGGGCTTCCTCTGCTGCGTCTATGAGAGCTATGCCCGCAGCGAAATCCCGCAGGATATCTGCACGGAGGGCGGGCAGATCGGGCTCTTCGCGGAAGTGCAGTGGGTCCGCACGGACATGGGGCATGCGCAGAAAGTCTATGAATCGATCGACCGCAAAATTTGTCTGGAGGCTCAGGACTTCGTTAAAAATGCTTTCCTTACCTGCATGGAAAACAAGGAGATCCTTATTTACCGATTCATGCGGCAGGGTTACAAATATGGGCGGGCTGTCTTCGACCGGCTTACCGATGATACCGTGGACCGTATCACCAAAGCCGTGCGCAACCTGCAGCGCGAAGCCGGCAATCTGAAGGGATTCGTGCGTTTTACTGTTTACGACGGAGTCATGGTCTCCTGCATAGCGCCGAAGAACATCGTTCTCCCGCTTTTGTCGGACCATTTTGCAGACCGCTATCCGGACGAAACATTTCTCATCTACGACAGGATCCACCAGATGGCTGTTGTCCATAAGCCGGAAGGCACGCTTCTTACCTCCATGAGCAAGCTGACCCTGCCGCCGATTGACGATGCGGAAAAAGCTTATCAGACCCTTTGGAAATGTTTCCAGCACACGGTAGCCATCGAAGAGCGGTACAACCCCAAATGCCAGATGAACCATATGCCGAAAAGATTCTGGACGGATATGACAGAATTCGCCTGAAACCGTCTCCCCTCACTTGTCTTGGGCTGCGCCCTGCGAAATACGTTCGGGGAGATGGATTCAGGCTAGATGAGGCGCTTCGCGCCGGGGATATTATACAATGGCATCTCCTTTCGCTTGTCTTGAAGGCGCCTGCATCCGTCTCCTCTCACTTGTCTTGGGCTGCGCCCTGCGAAATACGTTCGGGGAGATGGTTTCAGGCTTGGGGAGGCGCTTCGCGCCGGGGATATACATTTGGAAGGCTCAGAGAGTCGCTGAGAAATAAATTTTTCATTGATAGTAAACACAAGTATATTTACTCTGGTATAATGCAGGAATATACATTATTTATAAAAGGAAGAAATACTTCCGAACGGCATATTTTTTTCATAACAAATATGCCAATTCGCGGATATTGTATCCCTTCAGGACGGGGGTATCTGAGGGGGCGGTCCTGAAGGAAATTTCGGGAAGACGGACTGCAAAACAGGGAAAAGGAATAGAAATATATTTATGGAGGCAGGGAGTATGTATTGCGGAAATTGCGGATGGAAGAATTCGACAGACGGTTCATTTTGCGAGCATTGCGGTGCGCGGCTGACGGGAAACAGCGAGATAATGCCTGAGGCAGGTGCCGAAGAAACACAGCCTGCGGCGCAGCCCGATCCGGTCGATCCGATATTCCGGCAGATTTTTACCCAGCCCGGCGATTCGTCACAGACGTCCGCGGCAGAGAATCAGGCAGTCCCTACAGAACAGGTTTCTGCAGCACATACTCCGTCGAAACCGGGCCGGCCGGCAAAATCCGGCAAAAAACTGTGGATTATCCTTGCGTCCGTACTGGCTGCCATTGCGATTATATGCGCTGCCGGATTTATTTTCCGGATGAAGATCATCAAAGCAGTCAGTCCGGAAACATATCTGCAGATGTCGTTGACAAAGACGATGTCCGGCTCAGCGGCTGCCGCATCGAAAGCCGTTGATTTGAGTAAATATGCCGGCAGTGCCGTGTCACATGATTTGTCGGTTGAGTCCGACGATTTCAGTTTTGACGGATCGCTGAAGTATGATGCTGAAAATGAGAAAGCTTTGCTTGCTGCATCTGCAGGGACGTCCGGAGAGGATTCAGAAAGCGCAGAGCTTTATGTTTCCATGGATCAGATCGCGTTTTCGTGCCCTTCACTGATCAGCGATACGGATTATGTGACGATTGATCCGAAGACTTTTGCAAAGGCGTGGAGCGATGCGGGTTTTGATGAGTATGGCAATTTTTCGGATTCGGATGTTGCAGATGCCATTCACAGTTTTTTCGGAAAGAGCACTGACGCCGGTGAAGAAACAGGAGAAAATGCTGACCTGCTGAAGCAGTATGCGGAGATTGCATCTGACATGAAGAAGAACACGGTTTTTTTCAGGGACGGTACCGTTGATGAGAAGATCATGGGTGAAAAGCTCCACTTGGACGTAATGGGTTACAAAATTCCCGAAGATGCTGCAAATGACATCTATCAGGAAACCATTTCTCTTTTGAAGGCTCAGATTGAGGAGCGGATGGATAAGGCGGCAGAAACCAGCCCGGATATAAACGGGGACGATTACCGGGACATGATTGACGAACTTTTCAGCGGTCTGGAAGACCTGGAAATAGATGACGACATCGTTATTACGTATTACATTGACCAGAGCGCACGCGTGAGAAAAATCGTTATTGACGATTTTGAAATTTCATCCGAAAGCGACATAACACTTGGATTCGAAATGGAACTTGGAGAAGGCTCCTGCCCGACAGATAATTTTGACGCTGTGCTTAACATTGAGGCGGACGGGGAAGAAGCCGCGGTTGAACTTGCCCGTGAGTCTTCCTTCAGGGAAGGCAAATATAAGGATGACATAACAATGACTCTCGGCAGCGATGATGAAGAGATTGTGTTTTCCATAGATACTGCATGGGATAAAGAGGATACATCCGGAAATAACCTCGAGATCAGTTTCTCAGGCGAAGCGGGCAGCGATTCGTTCCTCGATGTGACGATTACAGGAACCCTGACGGATGAAAAAGACAAAACAAGCCTTTCCGATGGTTTGATTTCCTTTGACGACGAATACGGTGATTCCATGGAAATTAACTTTGCATATTCCATCAGCAAAATAGATGCATCGGAGATTTCGGTCGATACGTCGGACAGCATTCCGTTGATGCAGTATGAACCGTTTCTGAACTATATGGAAGAATCCGATCTTTCTGATCTGTACGACATAGGCAGTGCAAACATATTTTAACCGCCGATCCCTCTTTGTGCAGGCAAAAGTTCCGCGGCGCGTCAGCGCCTTACGAAAGCAAAAAATATTTCCCCCGAACGTATTTCGCAGGGCGAAGCCCAAGACAAGTGAGGGGGAGATATTTTTTGCTCATTCTGCTATGATATCCATGTGTATAACCAAATACACGATTTGGCAGATCCCGCATGGAAAGCCGGAAAGAGAGAAGAGCCAGGTGAATAAGAAGTTCGGTTACAACAGATCCGGGACGGACAGGGAATACTCTGTCGGCAGATCCAAGATGCTTATCGCTATATCCGTGGTAATTCTTTTTCTGGTTACTGCTTTCGGCCTTCTTTATTACAATGCCAAGGTCGAAGAATTTAAGCTGGAGAGCGTGAAAACGCAGGAATATGCACATTACTATGTGATGATTACCGAAAACCGGAATACGCAGTTCTGGAAGAATGTGTATGAGAGCGCGAAAACAGCGGCGGCGGAAGATGATGCCTATGTGGAAATGATGGGCGACAACCTTTCCACGGATTATTCCGTTGCGGATCTTATGAGGATTGCCATCGCTTCAAAGGTGAATGGCATTATTCTGGAACCCGACGGGGATGCGGAAACCGTTGACCTGATTAACGAGGCCTCCGCTGCCGGTATTCCGGTTATTACTGTGTCGGAAGATGAAATTCAGAGTTCCAGAACGAGTTTTGTCGGAGTGAACAGCTATTCCCTGGGGCAGAAGTATGCCTCCGAAGTAGTGAAAGATATGGACAAAGACACGCGGAGCATTCTCGTGCTGACAAATGTACAGGACGGGGCAGCTGAAGAGAATACTGTTTTTACGGCTATTAAGGAGCGGGTTGCCCAGTCTTCCGTTTCCGGACACAATGTTGTCGTAACCGCTACGAATATTAATTCCAATAAGGATTTTGATGCCGAGGAAAAGATCCGGAATATCATTTTGAATTCCGATACGATGCCGGATATTCTTGTATGTCTTGACGCCACGGATACGGAATGTGCCTTCCTGTCAGTCCGTGAATACAACCTTGTCGGCGATGTCACAATTATCGGATATTATTCGACGGATACAATCCTTGAGGGAATCAAGAAAAATGTCATTGAATCAACGTTTGCCGTTGATGCAGAAGGAATGGGCGAAAAGTGTATCTATGCCCTGAAGGAATTCAGAGAGATGGGCCGGGTAAGCGACTCTTTCAATGTTGATATGACGCTGATTAACAGTGACAATATTTCTCAGTACTATTCACCGGAAGCAACACCGGCAGAATAAGGAATGCGGAAAGGACATGATCAGGTGAATCTATTTAAAAAGCTCAAAATTGCAGATATGTCCATTCGCACGAAGCTGATCCTCGTCGTTTTTTTGACGTCTGCGATTATTTTTTCCTTAAATCTGTTCATGTACCAGAAAGTCAACCAGACGATCGGTGAAATCGATAATGTCTACGTCAGCAATGTCAGCCTCAACGAATTATCCGACACACTTGCCAAAGTTCACAACAGCATGTATGAATACCTGAATACAAAGAACCCGGATTCCCTCAAGAACTATTTCCGCAAGGAACAGGACTACAGGGAGCTGATTTCCCAGCTGCATGTCAACGCAACGGATAACGAAATGCTCCTCATGGAAAAGAATATCAATGTGATGTCGGAGACCTACCTTGATAAAATGTCCGAGACACTGCAGGCCAAGCAGGGCCGCAACATCGAAAAATACAGGGAGGGCTACGGCGAGGCGGACCAGCTCTTTGGCTACATTAATGAATATATTTATACGCTTAACAATATGCAGTTCAAAATCAATTCCGATAATTATCAGATTCTCCTTGTGTCGCAGGGATATCTGGAGATGACCAGCTCCGCCATCCTTGTGGCTGTCATGCTTGTCAACCTTTTTATCATTGCTCTCTGGACCCGGAATATTATCCGACCTCTCGGACAGCTGGCCAAGACAGCCAATGAGGTTGCAGGCGGGAATTTCGATGCGGATCACCTTGAAGTGACGTCAGGGGATGAGATCGGCGTTGTCAGCAAGGCGTTTAATACCATGCTTCAGAGCATCCGGGACTATATTGTCAGGACGAAGGAGAGCATGGAAAAGGAACGTGTCATGAAAGAAAAGGAACTTCGTATGGAAACGCACCTGAAAGATGCGCAGCTCCGGTATCTGCAGTCGCAGATCAACCCGCATTTCCTTTTCAATTCGCTGAATGCAGGCGCGCAGCTTGCCATGATGGAGGGTGCGGAGAAATCGTGCCTGTTTATTGAAAAGATGGCCGACTATTTCCGGTATAACGTGAAAAAGGTACATGAGGATTCCACTCTTGAAGAAGAAGTATGCACAGTTGATAACTACATCTATATCCTGAATGTGCGTTTTTCGGGTGAGATTCAATTTGAAAAGAGAGTTGACCGCAGGGCGTTCCAGGTAAAGGTACCGAGCATGATTCTGCAGCCGATTGTTGAAAACTCGATTAAGCATGGGCTCCGGGAGATTGACTGGGACGGTAAGATTTCCCTGTCTATCATGAAGCAGGGCAATACGATCCGCATCAGCATCAGAGATAACGGCCGGGGGATGACGCCGGAGAAAATCAGTGAAATCATGGCGGGGGCGGTTGAGCCGGATGAGAACAGCATGGATTCTACGGGAATCGGGCTGAGCAATGTTATTGCCCGGCTCCGGCTGTATTACGGATGTGAAGATACGCTTGCAATTTTCAGCGACGGTGAGGGAAAAGGGACGGAAGTGGTTATTAAAATTCCGCTTGTGCAGGAGCTTCCGGACGAAGAGGGGACAGAAGAGGATGTATAAAATATTGCTTGCCGATGATGAGGGAATTATGCTCGATTCCCTGAAGATGATCATCGAAAAAACATTTGGGGATGACTGCGCGATTGAATGCGCCAAAAGCGGAAGAGCCGTAATTGAAATTTCAGAGAGATTTCATCCGGACATTGCTTTTATGGATCTGCAGATGCCCGGCATTAACGGCATTCAGGCCATGCGCGAAATCAGAAGGACGAATGATTCGGTTATTTTTATTGTTGTTACGGCTTTTGACAAATTCGTTTTCGCCAAGGAAGCAATAGGGCTCGGTGTCCTGGAATACCTGACCAAACCGGTGAACAGGCAGACAATTATCGATGTCCTGCTCAAGGCGATCAGTATTGTTGATGACAACCGCACCAAACGGAGCGATGATCTCAAAATCCGCGAAAAAATGGAAGCTGTTATTCCGATCATTGAAAACGGCTTCGTATCGTCGCTGATTCTGGACGACGATTACAGCGTGGATTCCAAGGTTTATAAAGATATGCTGGGAATTCAGGATGAATATGCCCAGATTATGGTTGTCGAATGGGGCGATGAAATCGTTGACGGACACCCGACCAATCCCATCGGTGCAGGCGTCCGTGCACATGCCTTCAGCAGCGAGTTCCGGGAAATCATCAAAGAATATTTTCCGAGCATACCGGGGGCGATGATGTCCAATAAACTGGTCGTCTGTATCCCGCATGACGGCCCGCAGGCTGACTATAACGACCGTACCGGCATGATTGAAAAGTCCCGCAGCCTGATCCGGAAGCTCCGCAGCAAGGTCGACCTGCGGTTCCGCATCGGAATCGGCTCAGTCGAACCCCTTGCCAGGGTGCATGAGTCTTACAAAGAGGCTCTCAAGGCGCTCCGGTGCAGCACGCAGACGATTATGCATATAGACGACCTGTCCCTGGGCTGCGAATATGAAGAAGATTATCCGATTGATATTGAACGCGCGCTTTTTGACAGGATAGAGCGGGGCGATGTATCCGGCGCCCGCGATGAAGCGACTTTCTTTTTTGAATGGATGACGGAAAAATATCCGGACTGCGAGATGGACATCAAGCTGAAGACACTTGAATTTGTTCTTTTTGCCGAAAAAAGCGCATATCTTTCCGGCGGAGCGAGGAAATATACTTTCCGCAGCCGGTCGGATTATCTGGACGAGATCCTGGGAATGAGCGATTACGACAGCCTGAAGGTCTGGTTTGTTAAGAAGATTATCGAAGCATGTGAAAATATCAGCAACGAAAAGAAAGTGCCGTCGAGCAGTGTAATTGACAAGGCTAAGTCCTATATCGACGAAAACTATATGAAAGAAATTTCGCTCGAGGATGTATCGCGTGCCGTTGACGTCAGCCCCTATTATTTCAGCAAACTTTTTAAAGACGAAACCGGCGAGAATTTCATAGATTACCTTACGTCCGTAAGGATTGAGTCGTCCAAAAGCTTGCTGCAGAACGGCAAAATGAGTATAAAGGAAGTGTGTGTCGAATCAGGGTATTCCGATCCGAATTATTTCAGCAGGATCTTTAAAAAGAACACGGGGGTTACCCCGAGGGAGTACAGGGAGAAGCTGCAATGAAAAAGGGAAAAATCCGCACTCTGGCTGTCATCGTATTTTCGGCAATTCTAATGACCGGCTGCTCGGGCAGTAAGGTGGTTCAGGACGCATCGGAAACAAACGAACCGGTAAAGCCGATGATCGGCATCACGGTTGACAGTTTTGTCGTGGAACGCTGGCTTCGCGACAGCAGCGTTTTCGTAGATGAAGCGGAGAACCTCGGCGCCGATGTCATTGTCCAGAATGCTAACGGCAGCGCCGATGAGCAGATTTCCCAGATCCAGTATTTTATCAAGAAGAAAGTGGATGTCATCGTCATTGTCGCTGTTGACGGGGACCGGCTCGTGAATGTTGTTTCGTCGGCAAAAAAGGCGGGGATCCGGGTTATTGCCTATGACAGACTGATCCGGAATGCGGATGTTGACCTCTATATCTCTTTTGATAATGAAAAGGTCGGCACTCTGATGGGTGAAGAGCTTGTGAAAAGCCTTCCGGAAGGCGGAAATATTTTTGTTATCCGCGGTCCCCAGACTGATAATAACGTTGAAATGGTTGAGAGCGGCTTTGCTGCGGCAATAAAGGGAAGCGGCATCCACATCGTATATTCCGCTTACTGCGAGGCTTGGTCATCCGAACTTGCCTATACGGACGTACTGGCGGGGCTTGATATATGTCCTGACGTTGCCGGGATTATGTGCGGAAACGACGACCTCGCGAGCAGGGCTTTTCTGGCCCTTTCCGAAAACCGTCTGGCCGGCAGCGTTGTGCTTGTCGGGCAGGATGCCGATCTTTCCGCATGTCAGAGGATCGTGGAAGGCACCCAGAAAATGACTGTTTACAAACCGGTGGACGAGCTTGCCAGAAAAGCTGCAGCGTATGCCATTGAACTTGCAGACGGCGGCAGCCTTGCAAGCGTGGACGGCAGTATCAACGACGGAACATATGATGTTCCGTATAAAACCATCGAACCGGTCGCCGTTACGATTGAAAATATCGATAAAGTGATCATTGAAAGCGGCTTCCACACGAGGGAAGAAGTGTACCTGAATGTCGATCAGGCCGCCTTACACCCTACACCCTGAACAATCGGGGGGGCCGGCGGACCGCCTCTGTTTGTGAATATAGCCCAAATTAGCATTCTTTTGCAGCAATAAAGTGCTACTTTTTTGACCAAAAAATGAAAGTCAGCAATTTTGTGCAGGCACTCCAAAAAATTTGCTATTTCCTCTTTATTGGTACGTGCTAAAGTGAAAGCACCGAAACCTTTTTAAGAAAAACAGGAGGAAATGGATCATGAAGAAAATTTTAAGTGTTCTCTTGGCAGTATCAATGCTCGCATCCTTTGCCGTTATGGGCTCAGCTTGCACGAAGAAATCCACCGTTCAGGTTGGTGTCGTCCTTCCCACAAAGGATGAGCCCCGCTGGATACAGGATCAGGCTAAGTTCGAAGAAACCCTCAAGACAGCAGGATTTACCTATCAGGTAATGTTCAGCCAGGGATCTTCTTCAACAGAAAAGACAAATGTTGAGACATTGATTTCCAAGGGCATCAAAGTTCTTATCATCTGCGCTCAGGACGCTACAGCTGCTGCTGCTACCGTTGATGAAGCACACGCTAAGGGCGTTAAGGTTATTTCCTACGACAGACTTATCACCGGAACCGCAAATGTTGATTACTATGTAACATTCGACAGCGTATCTGTTGGTGCTGCACAGGGCCAGTTCCTTGTTGACAATGCAACAGGCACAGGCAATCCTCTTTATCTGTATGCCGGCGCTGCTTCCGACAACAATGCTTTCCTGTTCTTCCAGGGCGCATGGCAGGTTCTTCAGCCGAAAATTGCTGACGGAACATTCGTAATCAAGAACTCTGACGAAGCTGTTAAAGTAAAGGATACAAAGGAACTCACACGTGACCAGATCGGCGCCATCATTGGCCAGATCACCACAGACTGGGATTTCAACGTTGCTAAGTCCAAGGCTGAAGCTAACCTGACCAGCGCTACAAAAGCTGACAAGGGCACATGCTATGTTCTTGCTCCTAACGATGGTACCGCTCGTTCAATCGCTGATACATTCAAGGCTGATCCGGACGTTACAAAGTATTTCATCACCGGGCAGGACGCTGAAAAAGCTTCTGTACAGTATGTTATCGACGGACTCCAGAGCATGACAGTTTTCAAGGATACACGTACTCTTGCTTCCGATGCCTGCGCAATGGCTAAGGCTATCCTTGACGGCAAGACACCTGAGACAGATTCCACTTACAACAACACAACCGTAGATGTTCCTGCAAAGCAGACACCTGTAGTTGTTGTTACAAAGGACAATGTTAAGGCTGCTCTTATTGATTCCGGTTACTACAAAGCCACTGACTTCACAGGTCTCTAATATCGCCCTGCATGACAAATTGAATGAGGAGGCCGCCTTGGGACATATGTTCCCGGGACGGTCTCCCCTTTAGGGGAGGCTAGACGATGCAAGATTATATTCTGGAAATGAGAGAAATAACCAAGCTATTTCCCGGGGTGCGGGCGCTTGATGAAGTTTCATTCAGTGTAAAACGCGGAGAAATCCACTGTCTCGTTGGTGAAAACGGCGCTGGCAAATCAACCCTCATGAAGGTGCTTTCCGGAGTTTACCCGTATGGAACATACTCCGGAGATATCGTTTTCAACGGAGAAACGAAGAAATTCAGACACATTGCCGATAGCGAAAAAGCAGGTATTGGTATTATTTATCAGGAATTGGCTCTTATTCCTGAGCTCACGATATATGAGAATGTCTTTTTCGGGCATGAAATTAAGAACGGAAAGACCATTGACTGGAACAAGACATATGTAGAGGCCGAAAAAATCATTAAAAAAGTAGGACTCAAAGCGAATCTGGCTACCAAAGTTAAGGACCTTGGCGTTGGAAACCAGCAGCTGGTTGAAATTGCGAAGGCCCTGAGCAAGAATGTTAAGCTTCTGATTCTGGATGAACCAACTGCGGCTCTTAATGAAGATGACAGCGAGCATCTCCTCGACTTGCTGAGAGACCTGAAAACGCAGGGCGTAACCAGTATTATGATTTCACATAAACTCAAAGAAGTCACTGCGATTGCAGATACAATTACAGTTCTTCGTGACGGAAAGACTATCTGTTCCATGGATGCCCATGAACAGGCTATTGAAGAACATGTGATTATCAAGAACATGGTTGGCCGTGAGATAGATAATATCTACCCTGTGCGCGAACATGTGAATATTGGTGATGTATGTTTCGAAGTAAAGAATTGGACGGTCGAAGATGTCGGAAGAGGCCGTACGATCCTTAATGATGTCAATGTAAAAGTGCGCAAAGGTGAGATTGTAGGCCTCCCTGGTCTTATGGGCGCCGGGCGTACGGAATTGGCTCTGAGTATTTTTGGAAATGTTCCCCATTACAGACTCGTATCCGGTTCGCTTATTCTCGAAGGTAAGGAAGTATCTTTCAGAAATCCCCGCGAGGCAATAAATGCCGGTGTTGCTTATGTTACTGAAGACAGAAAAGGCAACGGCCTGATCCTTATACAGGACATTAAGTATAATATCTCCATCGCCAACCTCGCTGCACTGACGAAAGGTCTTGCAATCAATGAGAATGAAGAGATTATCCAGGCTAAAAAGTTCAAAGACTCCATCAACATCAAAGCTCCGTCCGTAGAGCAGAAAGTCGGGAATCTGAGCGGCGGCAATCAGCAGAAGGTTCAGGTTGCAAAATGGATGTATGTTGAACCCAAAGTCCTGATTCTCGATGAGCCTACCCGCGGAATTGATGTCGGCGCAAAGTATGAGATTTATACGCTTATGAACAGTCTCGTTGAGCAGGGCATGAGTATAATAATGATTTCATCTGAACTGCCGGAAATTCTTGGTATGAGCGATCGTATGTATGTAGTGTCCGAAGGGAAAATTACAGGTGAACTTTCCAGAGAAGAAGCCAGCGAAGAAGCGGTAATGGCGCTTGCGACAAAATCATAGGAGGATCGTATGAGCAAAGATAGTAATGTTAGGCTTGCACAGTCAGGCGACGAGCAAGGTGCAGGAGTAGGAAGAGAAGTTTTCAAGCTTCTCAAAAACAACGTCCGCAGCTATGCAATGTACATTGTTCTGGTCTTGATTTTCATCATTTTTAATTTTGCCACCAATGGAGATTTCCTGTCGGCAGGCAACATTTCCAATCTTATTAACCAGACAGGTTATGTTGCGGTTCTTGCTATCGGCATGACCCTGATTCTGATTATCCGCCACATCGACCTGGCCGTCGGCTTTGTAGCCGGTTTCACCGGTGCAATTGCTGCCAAGCTCATGTTCGACTACAACCTGAATCCATGGCTCGCAGTTCTTGTTGCGATTCTCCTCGGCGCACTTGTCGGACTGTACCAGGGCACTCTTGTTGCTTATGTCGGGGTTCCTGCATTTGTAACCACACTTGCCGGCCAGTTCATTTTCAAAGGTGTTCTGCTCCTTCTGACGATGGGCACAGGAACAATTATTGTTAAGAGCACGACTTTTAACAATATTGCAAACGGCTATATCCCAGATATCCCGGCTTCCCTGATCGGCGAACACGGTTTACACATCCTGACAATTGCAATTGGTGTAATCGGCGTCGCACTTGTTATTATTTCTCAGTTAAAAGTACGGGTAAAGAAGCAGAAGTACGGCTTCAAAGTTGTTTCCCTGCCGATCTTCCTTCTTGGACTTGTTGTTGCAGCGGCAGTTATCATGGTTATTATCTTCCTTCTGGCCGGCCAGAACGGTATTCCGTGGACAGCTGTCATCGTCGGCGTTCTCCTGCTGATTTATAACTTCATGCTGAACAAGACTGCCTTAGGAAGATACATCTACGGTATCGGCGGCAATCCGGAAGCAGCTGAACTCTCCGGCGTCAACGTAAGAAAAGTTACGCTCCTTTGCTTCATTTCGATGGGTACACTCGCAGCCATCGCAGGCGTTCTGTATACATCAAGACTGCAGAGTGCTACGACAAACGCAGGTATCGGCTTCGAACTCGATGCCATCGCTTCTTCCTATATCGGCGGTGTTGCGGTAAGCGGCGGTGTTGGTAAAGTTACGAACACAATCGTCGGTGCCCTGATCATCATGTCCCTTACAAGCGGATTCCTCCTTCTGCAGGTCGATATCGCATACCAGTACATTGCAAAAGGAATTATCTTCATTATCGCCGTTGCTTTCGACATCCTCTCCAGAAAGAAGAGAGCCTGATCCGCATCGGCAAACAGGAAAAACAGAACAGCATGGCTATTTCAGCCATGAGTAAAGGCCGTCGGCGAATGCCGGCGGCCTTTTTTCAGCAATCATATGACCGAAAAACGGGACTTGTCTAAAGGCTTTGTAAAGCTGACGGACGCAGACCCTGCTCTTATGCAAAGGTAACCCCGAACGGAAAAAGGGATACCTGAGCGAGTTTGAAGCACTGCAGGCCGAAAGGTATTCCGATAATGGTAGCACAATAAATCAAGCCGACCACGAGATGGGAAAGAGCAAGTTCCCATCCGAATACGATAACCCACAATATGTTCCCGATCACGCTGCCGACACCGGATTTGCGGTAGGAAATCTCTTTGCCGATCGGCCAGAGTGAAAGGCCGGCCAGCTTGAAGCATTGGACCCCGAAAGGAATTCCGATAATTGTGATGCAGCAGAGGATTCCGGCAATAAACCACTCTATGGCAAGGAACAGACCGCCGAACAGAAACCAGATAATATTACCAAGTGTTTTCATTTGTGTGCCTTTCTTTGCAAACATGCAGTATTATTTCTGTATATAAGAATATCATACAACTGTCATGATATCTGCAGAGCGGATCGATCAGTGTGTGAATGTTTCCGGGTCAGAACCGAAGCGTTCGCTGCGGTTGCACATATCAATGGCCGCCATATCGGTTTCGGACAGGTTAAAGCCGTACAGGTCCGCGTTGCTGCGGATGCGGTCTTTGTGCACCGACTTGGGTATGACGATATTCCCGTGCTGCAGATGCCAGCGAAGAATGATCTGTGCGGGTGTTTTTTCCTGGCGGGCAGCGATTTCGGTGATACATGGATCATCCAGGAGCCTGCCGCGTCCGAGCGGGCTCCAGGCTTCCACCGCAATGCCCTTGCTGCGGAAGAAGGCGCAAACTTCCGGTTGGGACAGGTATGGGTGGAGTTCGATCTGATTGACGGCCGGTGCGATTTCCGCAGTTTCCATAAGGGTATCGAGATGATGGGGATTGAAGTTGGAGACACCGATGGCGCGAACCAGGCCGGCCCTGTTGAGCCTCTCCATGATCGCCCAGGTTTTGGCATACTTGTCTTTAACGGGCCAGTGAATCAGATACAGGTCGATATATTCCAGTCCGAGTGTGCGGAGGCTCTCCATAAACGCTTCCTCCTGAAGGTCCGCGCGCATATCCGTAGTCCAGACCTTGGACGTAACAAATATATCTTTGCGCGGAATGCCGCTTTCGCGGACGGCGCGTCCGACACTGGCCTCGTTCCCATAGATTCTGGCGGTGTCAATGTGGCGGTAGCCGGCATCGAGGGCCCAGCGTACCGCCTGATATGTTTCTTTGCCGTCCAGGGATTTATATACGCCCAGGCCGAGCTGGGGAATTTTTACCTGATTATTAAGCGTAACTGCAGTTGACAAATCCATATCGTCTGCCTCCTTTATACGGAATTACAGTAAGCATGCCACATTTTGCCGTGAAATGCCACTGCCTCCGATCCGCCCGGATCTGTCTCGATCTGCCTCCAGGGCCGTAAAACGGCAAGTTTTCACTTTTGCCCTGTTCGCGGATATGTATGCGCATGCTATACTGTGATCTACATAGAAGGCGCGCAGGCGCTTTACTGCCAAATCCATCTGAAGGAATACGCATATGAATAATAAGAGCATTATTTTAATTGGAATGCCGGGCAGCGGGAAGAGCACGATCGGTGTGCTTCTGGCCAAAGCGGTCTGCATGCGCTTCCTTGACATTGACCTGCTGATCCAGCGGCGCGAAAAAAAGCCTCTCCAGAAGATTATCAACCTGAAAGGCAACGAATATTTTTCCGAATGCGAAGAGAAGACAATCCTGTCGCTCAGGCAGCGGGGCCAGGTGATCGCCACAGGCGGCAGTGCCGTCCTGCATGCCGCCGCCATGGAACACCTGAAAAGCTTAGGGACGATTGTCTACCTGGATGTTGCTTTCCCTGAAATCAAAAAACGTTTGTGGAATCTGAAAACCAGGGGAATTGTACTTGCGCCCGGACAGTCGATTGAGGATCTTTTTTTACAGAGAAAGCCCTATTACGAGAAATATGCAGATATCACTATCCGTGCAGGACATACAAAAACCGATCATGTCGTCCAGATGATTATTGATCAGCTCGGGCTCAGCCGATGCGAACTGTAAAGGAGGCATGGTGATGGAAATGATTTTGGTGTCAAACTACAGGAAGAACCAGAGGCTTTTCTCTTTGCTTGACGTGCTTGGGCAGCAGACGTTCGGCATCGATCTTATGAAGTGGCGCGATGACGGTCTTATAGGGACGAACTATATTCCGTATTCGTATGTGTCGAACGGCAAAATCGCCGCGAATGTATCGGCTAATCTATTTGCCTGTGAAATTGCCGGAAGAACATATCAGGCTGTACAGCTTGGTACGGTGATGACGGATCCGTCATTCCGCGGACACGGACTCGCCGGCCGCCTCATGAACTATGTGCTTTCGCTCTATGAGAAAGAAAGTCTTTTTGTCTTCCTTTTTGCTAATCAGAATGTGCACGGCTTTTATCCGCGTTTTGGCTTTACGCATGCTTTGCAGAAGAAATATGTTTTCCGGGCCGCAGACTTAGGCGGCTCGGCGGATTCATTCCACCCGGTTTCCTGGCAGAATGAAGAGGAACGAGCCCTTATGATTTCTATTGCCGGGAACCGTGTGCCTTTGTCAGACAGTTTTGGCCTGTCAGGTGACCCCTGGCCGAGGATCACATACCTGACATACGGCGATACCGCCGGGAAGCTTTTCTTATCGGAGACGCTTGGCGCCGTGGCATATATGCAGACGGACGGCAGGCGGCTCTTCATTAACGACATTTTCTGCCGTGCCGAGGCACAGGGCAACAACCGCCGCGCCTATATGGACAGGCTGCTGGCTGCACTCCCGCTTCATGACGTCGATCAGGTTGAATGCGGATTTTCGCTGGATACATCTTTTGAGAATATTTCCGGGGATTTTTTTGACAGCCCGGATGATGCGCTCTTTATCCGCTCGTCTGCCCCCGTGATTCTGCCTGACGGCAAACGGCTTTCGCCGTATTCGCCGGCAAATGAAAACCGGCCCGAAATAAATCTGACCGGTCTTCGCTTTTCAAATCTGGATCATACCTGATGCCCCGCGGCCTGTGTCAGCAGACCGGAAAGAGAAACGGATTATTTGCCGAGGATTTTCGCAAGATCCTTTTCGGGGGTTGAAATCGGAGTGAGACCGAAGTTCTTGACGAGGTAGTCAAGGACGAACGGAGAAACAAACGCAGGAAGCGTCGGCCCGAGGTAAATATTCTTTATTCCGAGGGACAGGAGTGTCAGAAGGATGCAGACCGCTTTCTGCTCGTACCAGGAAAGGACAAGCGTAAGCGGAAGGTCGTTGACACCGCAGCCAAAGGCGTTGGCCAGGGCGACTGCGACCTGGATGGCGCTGTATGCATCGTTGCACTGCCCCATATCCATAATGCGCGGAAGCCCGCCGATTTCGCCGAGGTCAAGATCGTTGAAACGGAATTTTCCGCAGGCAAGCGTCAGGATGATGCTGTCTTTGGGTGTCTGCTTTACGAAATCCGTATAGTAATTTCTGCCGGCACGGGCGCCGTCACATCCGCCGACGAGGAAGAAGTGAGAAATCTGCCCGGCTTTTACTGCATCTACGACTTTATCCGCAACGGAGAGGACCGTGCCATGGCCGAATCCGGTTGTCAGGATGTGTCCGCCGTTGATTCCCGTGAGCTCTTTAGTCTCCTTATATCCGCCGAGTGCGAGCGCCTTTTCGATGACAGGCGTGAAATCCTTGTCATCGCCGATGTGGACGAGACCCGGATACTGTACGACTTCCGTGGTGAATACGCGGTCGCGGTAGCTGTCCTTCACAGGCATGAGGCAGTTGGTGGTGAAAAGTACAGCGCCGGGGATGCCGTCGAATTCCTTCTGCTGTGACTGCCAGGCCGTCCCGAAATTACCCTTCAGCTGAGGATGTGCCTTGAGTTTCGGATAGGCATGGGCGGGGAGCATTTCACCGTGCGTATAAATATTGATGCCTTTTCCGTCGGTCTGCAGCAGCAGAAGTTCGAGGTCCTTCAGGTCATGTCCGGATACTACGATGAAAGGTCCCGGCTCAATATAGGTGGTTACTTTTGTCGGTACGGGCGTACCGTAGGCGGTGGTATTTGCTTTGTCGAGGAGCGCCATGCAGGCCAGGTTGACCTGTCCGAGTTCCATGACGCGGGAAAGAAGCTCCTCAGCAGGAAGATCCTCGCCCAATGTCCTGAGGGCCTTAATCATAAAACGGTTAACCGTGTCGTCGGAAAGACCGAGGACATAAGCGTGGTATGCGTAAGCTGCCATGCCTCTGAGGCCGAGGAGAAGAAGGCTCTTCAGGGAGCGGATGTCTTCGTTGCCTTCCCAGAGGGTGTTCATGTCCAAAGGTTCATAGCATGTGCATTCCGCTTTTCCGGCGCAGTCCGGGCAAAGACGGCCGATTTCATCGATCGTTTTCTGAATTTGCGCCTCAATGGCTTCGTCTGAAAAACTTACATTCGTAATTGTGGTGAATAGACCTTCCAGGATAACTTTCCAGGTAGACGCATCCGCTTTGCCGTCTTCGACACGCGCAAGAGCAACAAGGGTTCCTGTCAGACGGTCCTGCAGAGCGGAGGTTGACGCCGACTTGCCGCATACACCCTGCGTGGTGCAGGCTGTGCCGCGGGCGGTCTGCTCGCACTGGAAACAAAACATTGGATTTACCGGGGCGGATCCGCATTCTGCACAAGATCCACAAGTATTTTCTGCCATTTTCATTCCTCCTGTAATCGGGAGCAAAATTTTGCTCTTTTTTTGACGGGCACTTCTGTGCCCTTACACCTGCAGTATAAAAAATGCTGCAGATAAAAACGGTTGGAAATACAACGAAACAGAAAAAATATCTGTTCGGCCTTTTGGCGTGAAATGAAGTTGAATTTCAATGGATGCGAATATTTTCATGCGGAAAAGTAAAAAATATTTGTTATATGAACAGTGTAGCAACTGACAGGCGAATGTGCAAGGGATCATACCTGAAAGGTCCGGCGGTTTCGTCCGACTCGGCGGAGGAGGCCGTATCGGACGAAACCGCATCGGAATGTTTGTCTCTGGAGGAGCCCACCGAAGCCTTTTCCAGAATTTGCTCTGATTCTGTTTGAAAAAAACACTTGCACGATTGTTTTGGCTGATGTACGGGAGGGATGTTCCGGATCCATCAGCCATGAAATCATGATAGTTGAAAAGCGCCTGCCAAACGCGGGAAAATCGTGTGATAAGCAAGGCAGATCTTAGTAAAATCCAATGTCATTCTCCGGACCCTTGATCTGTTTTCTTCCCTGTGCGGAATTGTCCGCAGTTTCTTTGCATTTACATCCTTATATATCATATAATGGGCTTACCAAAAAGAAATGAAAATCATTTCGATTTCTTTCCATAAATTGTATTGACAGTCACAATGCCTGAGGAGTAGCATAACACGGTTGTAAAAGTAAAAAGGACGTGGTATATAGCATGGACGTAATTACTATTTTGATAGTATTTCCCTTCGCGGCCGCCCTCGTGCTGGCCTTTATGAAGAAACCCGGAAAAATCAGGAGCGGTTTTGTTTTTGCGAGCTGCAGTGTCATAATAGCGGCTGTTCTCTATTTTTCCATAAACGGATTTATCAACGATATCTCTCTGTCGTACCTTATGGAAACACACATGATCGATACGGGAATGATGATTGTCGAACTGGCGGTTATGCTTCTTATCGTCTATTATTCCGTGAAGCACAGGAAATATTATGTCACCCTGCTTTCCATTGCGCAGACCGGGCTTATGATCTGGCTCGAGTTCTCCGGTGAACATGAAATCATGGAAGCTCCGCATATTTTTTCCGATAAACTGACAATTATGATGTGCCTGATGATCGGGATCGTAGGATCGCTTATCTGCGTATATGCCGTCGGCTATATGAAGGAATATCATACGCACCATACCGAGTTCAAGGATCGGTCGGGTTTTTTCTTTTCCATGCTGTTTGTATTTATGGGGGCAATGTTCGGCCTGGTCTTCTCGAACAACCTTACATGGATGTACCTGTTCTGGGAAATTACGAGCTTCTGTTCCTTCCTCCTGATCGGATATACAAGGACGGAGGAAGCCATGAACAATGCTTTCCGGGCATTGTGGATGAACCTTCTGGGAGGTCTCGGATTTGCAATTGCGATCGCATACAGCGTTGTCCGGCTTGGCATCGGCGACCTGCGGAATTTTGTACAGGTCGGAACCGGCAAGGGGATATTTATTATCCCGCTGATCCTTCTGGCTTTTGCCGGATTTACCAAGAGCGCACAGATGCCCTTTTCGAAATGGCTGCTCGGCGCCATGGTCGCGCCTACGCCTACGTCCGCGCTTCTGCATTCGGCCACGATGGTCAAGGCGGGTGTTTTCCTTCTGATCCGCCTCTCCCCGATGTTCCAGGGCAACCTTGCAGGGATGATGGTCACGACAATCGGCGGGTTCACTTTCTTTGCCGCCTCGCTGCTGGCGATTTCGCAGAGCGATGCCAAAAAAGTCCTTGCTTATTCCACGATTTCCAACCTCGGACTGATTACCGCATGCGCAGGTGTCGGCATGTACGAGGCCGTATGGGCCGGCGTACTGCTGATGATGTTCCATGCCATTTCCAAATCGCTCATGTTCCTTTCCGTCGGTGCCGTTGAAAACAGCATCGGAAGCCGGAATATAGAAGACATGCACGGGCTTGTAGTCAAGCTGCCCGGCCTCGCCTTCATCATGATGACGGGAATAGCGGGTATGTTCCTTGCACCCTTCGGCATGCTGATTTCAAAATGGGCTGCCCTTAAGGCATTTGTCGATTCAGGAAGCATGGTGCTGATGGTTTTCCTTGTTTTCGGAAGTGCCACCACGCTTTTTTACTGGTCAAAATGGCTCGGTACGATTGTCGCCGTCCTTCACAATACGTCGCGTCTGCACAGCAAAGTCGGGATGAGTCAGTGGATCGCGATGCTTTCCCAGGCCGTCCTCATGCTTGCCCTCTGTCTTTCGTTCCCGTTTGTTTCCTCGAACGTGGTGGAGCCATTCCTTGTGACGATGTTTCACGAAACACTGCCGGCCATCATCAGTGACGGCAATACCCACATCATGGTTATCATGCTTTCCGCCATTGTGATCCTGCCGATTGCCGTACGCTTCCTGACTTTCGGGAAAGAGAAGAAGATTGTCATGTCCTATATGAGCGGTGCCAATACAGGGGACGACAGGAACTTTACCGATTCTCTGGGTGAAGAAAAACCGATGTACCTGGCTAACTGGTATATGGAAGACTGGTTCGGCGAGAGTAAAATACTGAAGCCTTCGATTATGCTTGCGTCTGCAGTTATTCTTGTCCTTATGGGAATTGCGATTGGAGGCGCTCTGTAATATGTGGAAAACGATTGCCGTTCTTTTATACATTGTTTTTGGACCTCTCCTCGGCGGACTTCTGGCGGGCCTCGACAGAAAGCTCACCGCCCGTCTGCAGGGCCGGAAGGGACCGCCCCTGCTGCAGCCGTTCTACGATGTAATGAAGCTTTTTTCCAAAGAAGTCGTTGTCGTAAACTACGTCCAGGACTTCCTGGTCGGCGGCTTCCTGATTTTTATTGTCTTTACCGGAGGCCTTTTCTTTTCCGGCGGAGACCTTCTCCTTGTCTTCTTTGCTCTGACACTGGCGGGAATCTTCTTCATGATGTCCGCCTGCTCGGCCAACTCGCCGTACAGCAGCATGGGCGCACAGAGGGAACTTATGCAGATGATGACATATGAACCGATGGTGCTCCTTGTGGGAATCGGATTTTATATGTCGGCCGGCAGCTTCAGCGTGTCCGAAATCATCAAAAGCAGTATCTCCAATATTCTTTACCTGCCCGGTATTTTCGTCGGATTTATTTTTATCCTTGTGATCAAGCTGCGTAAGTCGCCGTTTGACCTGAGTACGTCCCACCATGCGCACCAGGAAATGGTAAAAGGGCTGACGACGGAGATTTCCGGCAATATCCTCGGTTTTGTCGAGCTGTCGCACTGGTATGAGAATGTATTCCTGCTTGGCGTTGTCGGCCTGTTTATTATCAACACCAGCTGGTGGAGCATACTTGCTGCTGTCGCGGTCAGCATACTTGCTTACTGCATCGTTATATTTGTTGACATGGTCTTTCCGAGAGTTAAGTGGCAGCTTATGCTGAAAATGACATGGCTTGTCACCTTGATTGCCGGGGTTCTGAACCTCGTAATCCTGAATGTGTTCCTCTGAGGATTGACAGAAAGGTGTGGTAAACATATGAAAAGTGTATCCAAGTCCCCGTGGCTCCTGCATTATGACGGTTCAAGCTGCAACGGCTGCGACATCGAAGTTCTGGCCTGCCTTACGCCTATTTATGATGCGGAACGTTTTGGGGTTATCAATACCGGAAACCCGAAGCATGCGGATATTTTTCTCATTACCGGCGGCATCAACAACCAGAACGAGCCGGTTGTCAGGCAGATTTATTCACAGATGCCGAATCCGAAGGTTGTCGTCGCCGTGGGAATCTGCGCATGCGACGGCGGAATCTTCAAGGAATGCTACAATATAAACGGAGGCGTTGACACGGTGCTTCCCGTAGACATTTATGTGCCCGGCTGCGCAGCACGCCCGGAAGCAATTATTGACGGAATTGTAAAAGCTGTCGCTCTTCTTCAGAATAAGAGGGACGCTATGAAAAAGGAGGCCCAAAAATGACGGATGCAACGAGAATTGATATCCTGCCGGGCGAACTTATGGCCAAAGCCCTCAAAATGAAAACAGACGGTTACCGTATCATACAGATCTGCGCGACGCGGGTGCCGGGAGGTTATGAGCTGGTTTATTCCTTTGGGATGGAATATGAGATGGTTAATCTTTGCTTTTCCGTGGGCGATGCACAGGAAGTCATCAGCATCAGCGGCATTTATTCGCCGGCATTTCTTTATGAGAATGAGATCCGCGATCTGTTCGGCGTGAATATTCAGATGATTAATATGGACTATAAAGGCAACCTGTACCGTCTTGCGCAGAAAGCGCCTTTTAGCAACAAATAAGGGAGGACCGCTATGTCTACACGAAGTATTGTCCCTTTCGGCCCCCAGCACCCGGTGCTTCCGGAGCCAATACACCTCGATCTTGTACTGGAAGATGAGAAAGTTGTTGAAGCGATCCCGTCCATTGGTTTTGTTCACCGCGGACTCGAAAAGCTTGTTGAGAAGAAGGATTTTAATGAATACGTATATGTCGCCGAGCGTATCTGCGGCATCTGCAGCTTCATGCACGGAATGGCATACTGTGAAGCCGTCGAGCACATCATGGGCGTTGAAGTTCCGGAGCGTGCCAAATTCCTGCGTACGATCGGGTGTGAGATGTCCCGTATCCACAGCCATCTGCTGTGGCTTGGCCTCCTCGCGGATGCGTTCGGTTTTGAAAGCCTCTTTATGGATTCCTGGCGCATGCGCGAAAAGATTCTTGATATGTTTGAAGAAGCTACAGGCGGCCGCGTAATTTTTTCCGTGAATAAAATCGGCGGACAGCGCAAGGACATGGACAACGACATGATTAAGAGTTTTGTCGAAATCCTGGACGGAATGGAAGCGCACCTAAGAGAGCTTGCCAAAACTTTCCTGGGGGACTATGCCGTCAAATCCCGTCTTGAAGGCGTCGGCATCCTGACAAAGCAGCAGGCGCATGACCTCGGGACCGGCGGTCCCTTCATGCGCGCCAGCGGCATTGCGCTTGACACAAGGAAACGCGGTTATGCAGCTTATCCGCATCTCGAATTCGAGCCGATCACAAGTGATATCGGAGACTCATATGCACGTACGGACGTCCGTATCCGCGAGATTTTCCAGTCGATTGACCTGATCCGTCAGGCTGCGGCACTCATACCGGCAGGCGATTTTGCCGTACCGGTTAAGGGATTCCCGCAGGGCGAATATTACATGCGCGTCGAACAGCCCCGTGGCGAGGCACTTTACTATGTCAAAGCAAACGGCACGAAGTACCTAGACCGTATGCGCGTACGCACGCCTACCTTTGCCAACCTTCCCGGCCTTGTTGAAGTCCTGAAAGGCTGCCAGCTGGCAGATGTCCCGATTCTGATCCTGACAATTGATCCGTGCATCAGCTGTACAGAGAGGTAAACCCAATTATGAGCGTCATCAGTTTTTCAAAAACAATCCTGTATAATCTTTTCCACAAACCGTATACGCGTATGTACCCGAGTGTCCCGCGGGTATATCCCGCACGCACGCGCGGCCAGATCGCCAATAATATCGACGCATGCATTTTCTGCGGCATCTGCTCCAAAAAATGTCCGACCGGCGCAATTGCGGTGGACAAGGCTGAAAAGTCTTGGTCTATCAGCCGGTTCAGCTGCATCCAGTGCGGTGCATGTACGGAAGCCTGCCCCAAAAAGTGCCTCACGATGATGCAGGCTTATACGGTGCCGGGCGCAGTTAAGACCGTCGACCGCATTGTCCAGAAGCCGAAGGAAGAAGCGGCGGAACCACCGAAGGCACAGCCTGCGGCAGCCGCGAAGGAGTAAGGCAGTGCACGATTACCATAAAGCCAAAGAAATGGTTGAATACGCCGAAACGAAAGCAGCGGATCTTGGCAAAACGAAAGTTACCAGAGTGTACCTGAGAGTCGGGGAAAGCTCAGGCTACTCGGCCGAAAGCATTCTGATGTATTTTGCGGAATTGTCCGAGGGGACAGTCTGTGCGGATGCATCCGTTGTTATTACCAATGTAAAGCCGATGCTTGTATGTCCTTCCTGCGGTAAAGTGTTCCCGAGAAAGCTCATGCAGTATGCATGCCCAGACTGCGGAACCGAAGGGTCTCCAAGCAAAATCGGCACGGAAATTGAGATAGAGGGTATCGACGCCGAATGATTCTCCTCATTAAGGTCCTTGGCCTTGTACAGGGTGTGGGGTACCGCCCGTTTGTTGCCCGGCTTGCCGAGAAGCTTGGGATTTCAGGCAGCGTCCGGAACAGCGGAGGCATTGTGTATATCCTTGCCGCCGGCAGCCGTGATGCTCTCGAATCCTTTACCGGATCCCTCTCGTCGGAATGTCCTCCCGGCGCGGATGTGGCACAGGTGCTTACTGTACCTGCACCCGAAGGAACGGAAATTCCTTCCGGTTTCCAAATTATCCGGAGCAGTGAAGATGCGGAGCATACGCCGGTTCTCCCGCCGGATCTTCCCATGTGCGGGAAATGCCGCAGCGAGCTGTATGATCCGCAGAACCGGAGGTCGGGATACCCGTTTATCAGCTGCGTGGACTGCGGTCCCCGCTACAGTATTATACGAGACATCCCTTATGACCGCGAAACGATCACAATGGATGTTTTTCCCATGTGCCCCGCCTGCGAAAAAGAATATGCCGGCGAAGATTCCGACAGGCGCCGCCATGCACAGACAATCTCCTGCCATGACTGCGGTCCCCGGCTTATCCTGAGGACCGGCGGCCGGGTTTTTGAAAAAGCAGAGGCGCTGTCCCGCGGTATAGATATCCTGAAGACCGGCGGAATCCTTGCAGTCAAGGGAATCGGCGGCTATCAGCTTGCCTGCCTCCCCGGTCCCGACGATACGGTCCGTGCTTTGCGCATGTTTAAGGGGAGGGACAGGAAGCCCTTTGCCGTCATGTTCCCGGACCTTTCGTCCATCAGGGAAATGTGCCTCGTATCAAAAGAAGAGGAGGCGCTTCTTCTTTCTTCGGCCCGGCCGATTGTGCTCTTAAATCGCCTGTCATGTCCTTTCAGCGCGGAGGTGAACGGGGTGAGCCGTTTCCAGGGTGCATTCCTTCCGTACACAGGTCTTCACCAGCTGCTGACGGATGCCTGCGGACCTCTGATTATGACGAGCGCAAACCTGTCCGATGAGCCGATCCTGTACAGGGATGCGGACATTCTGGCAGTTGATTCGCCGTATCTTTCCGGCGTGCTCTATCATACGAGGGAGATCCTGACGCCGCTTGATGATTCCGTGGCACGCGTGGCTGCCGGACGCAGGCAGCTGATCCGGAGAAGCCGCGGCTATGTGCCGCTTCCGGTCCCGGTATCCGGGCCGTCGCCTGTCACGGTCCTTGCTTTCGGCGGAGACCTGAAAAGCAGTTTCTGCCTGTATAAGGATAACCGGGCATACCTTAGTCAGTATTTCGGCGATATGGATAACTATGCCGTACGCAGGAATTATATTGAAAATGTTTCCCGGATGAAGCGTCTCTTCCGCATGGAGCCGGATATACTTGCCTGCGACCTGCATCCGCGGTATCTGACTTCGGACCTGGCTTCCAAATGGGCCGCCCCGCAGGCGGACGATCAGGCCTGGGACCGAGCGGAACTGCAGGTTGTACGGATTCAGCACCACCATGCGCACAGCGCATCGGTCATGGCGGAGCACGGTCTGGACTCCTGCATCGGCGTCGCTTTTGACGGGACAGGATACGGTACGGACGGCGCTGTCTGGGGAGGGGAGTTTCTCCTCTGCAAAGGCGGTTCCTATACACGTGAAGCCCATCTTTCCTATGTAAGACTTTGCGGCGGCGACGCGGCCGCCCGGAAAGCAGACCTTGCCGCGTTCTGTTACCTGGATGCTGCCGGTGACGCAATGCCGCATGCGGATGCCGATGTCCTGCGGGCGGCGCTGCGGGATGAACGGCTGACGCACCGCACAAGCAGCGCGGGCAGGCTGTTTGATGCAGTAAGCGCAGTGCTTGGCCTGTGCACGGAAAATACATATGAGGGCGAGTGTGCGGTCATGCTCGAAAATGCAGCGGAACAGGCCGAAAGAGACAATATTCCCCCATATTCCTTGCATTTTCCCCTTGAACATGGTAAGGATGGAAGTACAGCCGATCCCGTCCGTGTGGTAAGTGAAATATACCGCGCCGTAAGGGCGGGAGCTGATAGAAATGCGCTGGCGCTTGGATTTCACATGGCAATTGTCGAAATGATTGTCACCCTGTGCCGGCATATCAGGAAAAAATGCGGAGAAAACCGCGTGGCCCTGTCGGGAGGCGTTTTCGCCAATATGATCCTTACGGAAACCTGTACTTCAGAACTCCAAAAAGAAGGATTTACCGTATATATGAATGAGTCCGTACCCGCCAACGACGGCGGCATCAGTCTCGGACAAGCCTGGATTTGCGGGCAGTTAAAAAAGACAGAGGTGAAATGACATGTGTGTTGCAATGCCCGGAAAAGTAATTTCCGTAAAAGGAACCATGGCGATTGTTGATTTTTCCGGTAATGAGATTCAGGCTGAAGCGGGTCTGGTTAAGGTCAAGCCGGGTGATTCCGTGCTTGTCCATGCGGGCTGCATCCTGCAGGTCCTGCCGGAAGAGGAAGCCAATATCCTGTATGATTTATTTGCTGAGCTCGATGACATGTAAGGGCCAGAGAAACAGGAAGGACTATGACGGATTATCGTAAATATCTTAAAGAATATGACGGGCCGGCGGTGCGGATCATGGAGGTCTGCGGTACGCATACGGCTTCGATTGCGCATAACGGCATTGTAAGCCTCCTGTCGCCGAAGATTGAGCTGATCTCCGGACCGGGATGCCCTGTGTGCGTGACGGTCACCGAATACATTGACCGCCTGATTGAGCTGAGTCTTACCCCCGGCATGGCTGTCGCCACATTCGGAGACATGATCCGTGTGACGGGCAGTCAGAGAAGCCTCCAGGATGCCCGATCAGACGGAGCCGAATTCCGTATGGTCTATTCGCCTATGGATACAATCCGGCTTGCAGAGGCTGAGCCGGACAGGACATTTGTCTTTGCAGCCGTCGGATTCGAAACGACAACGGCAGCTTACGCAGCTATGATGGATGAAATTGTCCGCGCGGATATCCGAAACGTCAGATTCCTTACTTCCCTCAAGACTATGCCGCTTGTCATAGACTGGGTATGCCGCGAACAGGGCGGTATCGACGGCTTTCTGGCGCCCGGGCATGTAAGCGTAATAACCGGAAGCAACCTTTTTCTGCCGCTGGCCGCCGCGAACGGCGTTCCTTTTGCCGTTGCCGGCTTTGAAGGCGAGCAGATCCTGATCGCCCTGTATGCATTGGTTAAGATGATTTCGGCCGGGCAGAACCGCGTAGTTAATCTCTATCCGTCCGCGGTTACCGCCGAAGGCAACCGCACGGCGCAGGATATGATCAACAAGTACTTCGAACCATGCGATGCCGCCTGGCGCGGCATCGGCGTCATCCCGGGGTCCGGTATGATGCTCCGGGATGCATATGCGCAGTATGACTGCGGCAGCCGGGACCTTTTTTCGGACCACAGCCATCATCCGGGATGCCGGTGCGGCAAAGTAATCACAGGAGCACAGAAACCTGTGGAGTGCCCGCTTTTCGGGAATATCTGCACGCCGCAGACCCCGCAGGGGGCATGCATGGTCTCTGCAGAAGGCAGCTGCCACAGCTATTTTGTGAACAGGAGAAACAGATAATGAAAATAACAATGGCCCACGGAAGCGGCGGCAAAGCTACTTCCGAACTCATCTCATCGATTTTTGCCCGCCGCTTCAGCAACCCTGTCCTTGCAAGGATGGAGGACTCGGCAGTTGTCCCGGGTGCGTCGAGGCTTGCTGTTACGACGGACAGTTTTGTCGTAACGCCGCTTGTTTTTGCAGGCGGCGACATCGGAAAGCTTGCGGTCTGCGGTACGGTAAACGACCTTGCCATGAGCGGAGCGGTGCCGAAGTATATCACCTGCGGCTTTATTCTTGAGGAAGGCGTGGATGAGGAGACTTTGGATGCGATTGCCTCTTCGATGGCGCAGACTGCCCGGGAGGCAGGCGTGCTGATCGTCGGAGGGGACACCAAAGTAATCGAGGGAAAAGGCGGCCTCTATATCAACACGGCCGGCGTCGGATTTATGCCGGAGGGCGATTTTGAGGTAAGCTCCTCCTTTTGCAGCGAGGGCGACGTGATCCTTCTGTCCGGCACGCTCGGTGACCATCATGCGACGATTCTTTCGGCCCGTATGGGGATTTCGAATACGATCAGAAGCGACTGCGCGCCTTTGCATAAAATGACTGCGGCACTTCTTTCGAGCGGAGCAAAGATCAGGGCGATGCGCGATGTTACGCGCGGAGGACTGGCCACGGTGCTGCATGAATTTGCCGAAAGTTCCTATAAATGCCTGCGGATTGAAGAGAAACAGATTCCGGTAACGCCTCAGGTACAGGGGCTGTGCGGAATTCTCGGACTTGATCCGCTCTATATGGGAAATGAAGGCAAAATGGTTGCAGTCGTAGCAAAAGAAGATGCGGAAAAAGCCCTCAGCAGTATGAAGGGCAGCGAGTACGGTGAAAATGCCGCAGTTATCGGCGAGGTGATTTCCGGAGAAGAAGGGACGCTTCTGCTGCATACGCGGACCGGAGGCATCAGGATGCTGACGGAATTATACGGGGAAGGTCTGCCGCGGATCTGCTGACCACTGAGGCTCGGATTCAAAGCTGAGAACTATGACTGGAAGGAGGCACACGCGGCCTCCTTTATATATTGTGACTTTAGTCAGTTGAGCGCCAACGAGCGCGAAACAAAAAACCACCTGCTATGCGGATGGTGGGCAAGAGATTATACCAAAAAATGACCCTTCGGATTAGAAAAGAATTTCAGATAATCATTTGACCTATTAATATCTCTATGCCCCGTCCGTAAAAAGCCCTCTTCTTGATCTTGCTCATTTCAACAATATGATTAATATGATACAAATGTTTGTAATATCCTGATCCTTAGTACAATGCTCAATTAAGACCTGCGTGTCGATTAATATACAAATAATAGTTATATTTATATATGATAGGGATGATAATAATTCAACCTTGACACCTTAACTGCGCATATTAAACTAAAACTATATAGAATATATTAAGTAATATATGAAAGGCGGTGATTGCGTCAGCATACTAACTAGAAATAACTAATTCTATTGACAGTCCTAATGATTATCAAAGAAAATAGTGCGATTTTTTAGATATTATTTGAAAAATATTCAAGGAGGATTGTTATGACAAAAAGAACTAAAGTTACTAAAATAATGGTTTTTTTGGTAGCATTGATTTGCGTAATTTCTTTTGGGTATAGTGCGTTAGCAACTTCTTGGGAAGATAGTGTTGCAAAAAACTGGCAACTTATTGGTCCTGCCAATTCTCAATATAACTGCTTGAATTATGCAACGGAACCTTATCGAACAGGAAGTGATCTTTTGAAATATTGGGAATGGCCATGGGGTAGTTCTTTACCGACCTCTAGCCAAGTTGACTCTTATTTAAACACCCAATATGGTTTATCTTCAAGTTCATATACTGTGGCTGCAAGCGTTAATAATATATTTTCTTACGGAACAACATCAGGAATTACGCACTTTTCTCGACGATATACTACATCAGGCTATATTGTTGCTAAATGGGGACAAGAAGGTATCTATCTAAGTCAAGGGTATAATCCATATTGGACATCTGGTCCATATGGCGCAGTCGTGAAAAAGTACTATAAATGAAAATCTGAAAATAATGTGATTGAGAAATATCGAAAATTATGGAGGATTTATGAAATTTTTAGCTGCATTATCCAGAATTATTTCCTTAATATTAATATCATCAATGTTTGTTGTTGTTTTTTTGTTTGCAAATATTAGCGCAACTCAAAATGATAACGATCTCTATATTAATAATATAGTTCAAAAATTGAATAAAGAAATCGAGGTAAAAATCACGCAAAATCCTCAACTTTCCTACAGTTCTAATCCGTATGATTATATTAATGGTTCCGTGGCTTACGAAGAACTAGTAAAATGCGATCCTAATATTATACCTTCGCTCATTAATAAAATTTCAACAAGTAATAACGATGGTCTTATAGAGTATATTCTGTCAATCGCTGCTGAGGAAATAATGAAAGTTGATATCAAAACAATAGAAAACGGCAAATACAAATGGTCTGAAGCAAAAGGAATGGTTAAGTCATTAATTAACTTGTCTCGTGATATGGAAAAAAATATTGATTTGATTACCAGCAGTGATTTGACAAAAGAAGAAAAGAAAAATCAAATAGACAAACTGGGAATACTTGCAAGTCCATATTTGGCTGACTCTGAGTATGCGTCGACCGATGAGCGGCTTGTTAAAAAATGCAAAAATATAAACACTTATCTTTGTGAAATTTCATGATATATGTACATAATTATCTCGACAAACGGATTTGGAAGGATGGGAATAGAATGAATAGAACATTTATATCAATTATTTCAATCGTTCTCTTGCTTTGCTTATTTGGTTGTGGTAGCGCAAAGAAGAGTATCTTTATTGTGGGTACTCCAGATACATATTCGCCGCTCTCCTCAGCTGTTCGAGGAATTCAATTATCCGTATCAAACTCTACTGCATCAGACGAAATAGAGTATCGCTGGAAAGCGACGGGCGGTACTTTTTTCAACAAAGTGGATGGCATAGCAGTAGTAGAGTATACGGGAAATACTGCTTTTTGGAGTTGTTCCCTTGACGAAAAGAATAAATGTTATGCCGGAGACAACACAACGATTAATGTGATTGCTTATAATACGAAAACAGGGAATGCTATTGCTTGTGGGTCAATAGAAATAAATAAAAATAATACTACATATAAAATTGATGAATAAATTAAGTTCAATATTGTGACCGCCGGACTAAAATTGACCATGGACGCCGGGCGATAATTGACCAGGTACGGCCGGAATAAAATTGACCACCCTCCCTCACATGCCCTACAGTGTTGACTAGCGACAGTTAACAAATGGAGG